>ERZ1034691.224-NODE-224-length-45160-cov-27.912027_pt1 | contig 45160 bp, 32 predicted proteins | sample MGYA00520638_ERZ1034691 | MGnify/ENA primary metagenome ERZ1034691 (study PRJEB33766, sample SAMN09781763) | gut metagenome | biome: gut microbiome | host: Homo sapiens | place: Madagascar | study: EMG produced TPA metagenomics assembly of the PRJNA485056 data... | reverse complement strand
AGGCGGGATACGCCGACGGAGAGGCCAAGGGGATCGCCGATGGGATGGCCAAAGGAATGGCTAAAGGAATGGCCAAAGGAATGGCTGACGGTTTGGCCAAAGGAAAGGCCGAGGGGATGGCTGAAGGAAAGGCTGAAGGAAAGGCTGAAGGGCTTGTTGAGGGCAGACTGGAAGTGGCCAAGGCTCTGCTTGCCAGTGGTATGCCGATTGAGCAGATCGAGTTGTACACAAAGCTTTCCAAGGAGCAGATTGAAACTATTCAGTAAAAGCGGGCTGAGGGCGGACACAGACCTCCGGCTCTGTTTTTAGCCAACTTAATCACAAATGGGAAAGCGCTCCTGAACTAATTCCAGAAGCGCTTTTTAATTATTACTGCCCTATATGGGTTACTTGGATATCTTGATGTTGTCGATGAAGATTCGACCAGCGCCGCTAACCTTGTAGTTATATTCACCGGTGTAGCTACCGTTGTCGTCCTTCTTAAGGACACGGTACATGACAACCACAAGTCTGGTGCTGGCGGTAGCACCCTTGATCCTGGCTGACGAGTGAGTCCAGCAGTATGTACCCTTCGGTTGCTCGATCTTCAGAACATCACTGTACTTGGTTCCGTTCTCGAACTGACCGTCTCCTTCGATGACTACAACCACCTTGGCATCATCAACTTTACCTGAGGCCTGAACCATCGACGCATGGTCAAACTCGATGGTGACATCGGTGGCCGAGGTCAAAGGTAGCCCAGGAAGCCTCAAGGACGTGTTATTCCCACCCGTCTTACTGAATTTCAAGTACTTATCCTGAAGATAGATAAGTTCAAGGGATGGATTCATATCCTCGTAGGTAACTACTCAGGTACCACGGCCATAGACCGGTGGCCCTGCTCCCCTGTCAATAATGATTGAAGCAATGATGCTATGCCAGCGCAAGTGCCGCAATGACCCTGAGGACCTCGAAGGGGTTCTGCCCGTTCTTGACCGCCGTCTGTATGACGGAGGCGACGGTGGCGTAGTTCTCCGCGCCAGATTCCGGGCGGAAGCATCCGCTGACCTTGAGTTTGGTCTTGGCCGACCGCAAGGCCTTCTTGCTGTCGTTGTTCGTGGGCGGGACGGCGGGGTTCGTGAGGAAGGTGAAGATGTGGTCCCTGTGTTTGGCGATGCCTTTCTTGAGCTTGTCCAATTCGGTGCCGTCCCCGTCCTCTTTCGCGTAGACCGGCGGCCGCGCCAGCAGTTCGTCCAGCCGCGCCTCCATATTCTTCCGCGTCCCCTCCCCGACTTCCCCCTGGTTCCTACGGTGCACGGAGTCCCGCAGGAGGTCAAGCATGTCCAGGCTCCAGGCGTCATCCGGGAAGGTCTGCGCGTGAAGTTTCTCCGCGAGCTCCGTGGAGTCGAGATCCTCGGCGAGCCCCATCTCCCGAAGGAGCAGCTTGCGTCTTCGGGTGAGTTTCACCCGGTCCGCCTCGATGCCCTTTCTCAATCCCGTGTTGAAGTCCTTTTTCATGCCGCAAAAGTAAGGAAAAGATTTGATATATGCAAATATAATATATTGAGCGACAGTGTGTTAAATGTGGTTTCCGGGCTTTCCGGCAGGGTCGGCTCCCCTTCGCGTGGAGAACCGAATGAAAGATTTTTGAGCGCCTCTGCAGAACCCGCAGAAGGCTGCAGACGACAGATTTTCGGCGGTCGGGAACACGACCTTGCGGCATGAAGATGATTTTTGAAAAAAGTCTCAGCGGGATGGTGAAAGCCTCGCGTCATCCTCGGTTTATGGTCAGGACAGGGGCACCTGATTAGTTACTAATCTTGCAAAAAATATGTCTTCTCATTATCGAATATTTTTATCAACTAATTGTAGATGTTATAGTTTCCGTCCCATCCCCTATGCGTTGGACTTGGCCAGATTGCGCTCGCTGCGAATGAGGAGGGCGCAGAGGAAGACTCCGATGAGGGCGCCTACTGCGACAGAGAGCATGGCGGTGTCCCATGAGCTGCCGACAGCGATGCCGCCCACAAGGATCTTGGAGCAGACGGCGTCACCAAGAAGGTACCCGAACAGACCCACGAAACCGGCGGCTGTTCCGGCGGCGTTCTTAGGGACGAGGTTCAAGGCCTGGACTCCCGTCAGGGCCACAGGCCCGTAGATGAAGAAGCCGATAAGGCACAAGGCAATGTAGATCAAGGTTTTCTGCAAGGCCGGAGAGGCGGCGATGACACCGGAGCCGACCATCCAGTAAAGCAGCACGCCCAGCAGGCAGAAGAACATGCAGATCACGTTCATCGGGGCGCAGCGGCCTTTGAATATCCTGGATGTGGCCCAACCGCAGGCAAGGGTGCCGACCGCACCGACAATGTTGTGAACCGAGAAGGCTACCTTGCTCTCCGCGGCGGTCATAATGGCCTTTTCCTGGAGATAGGTCGGAGCCCAGTCACCGATGCCGTAACGGACCATGTAGACGGCCACGTTCGAGATGGCCACGATCCACAGCAACTTGTTCTTGAACACATAATCAATGAACAGGGTCTTGAACGGCAGTTTCTCGTCCGCCGCCCCCTTGGACTTGATGCCTGACCAGTCCTGCCTCCAGTCCTGTACGGACGGGAGACCGCAGGACTCCGGCGTGTCACGGATAGCCCACCAGCAGAACACCGCGATCAAAAGAGCTATGACAGAAGGGAATATGAAGTCTCCCCTCCAGCTCTGCTCAATTCCGAACACATCGAAGAGCATAACTCCGGCGATAGCGAGGAAGCCAAGGGAAAAACTGCCGATGGTGTGGGAGACGTTCCAGACGCTCATCTTGAAACTTCGCTCGTTCTGGCTGAACCAGTGTGCCATGATCCTTCCGCAAGGAGGCCAGCCGAAGCCGCTCAGCCAGCCGACGACCAGCATGAGTGTGAATATGACCGCTGTGTTCACGGCGGTGTTCGTTCCGAAAGGGATGACTCCTGTAAGGATCATGGTGAGCGCGGAGAGGACAAGCCCCACGCAAAGGAATTTCCTCGCATCGGATCTGTCCGACACGCTGCCCATGATGAACTTGGAGAAAGCGTAGGCGATCGACACCGCCGACATCGCCAGTCCGGCCTTTCCCGCGTCAATGATCCCGTCGTGGATCATGTCCGGCGCTGCCAGCGAAAGATTCTTACGAACAAGATAATAGGCCGCATAGCCGAAAAACGCACCCAAGAAGACTTTGGTGCGCATCGCCTTGTAGGTTTTGTCCACTTTATCCTCAGCCAATGGTTTACCCGCCTTGGGCGGATCAAGAAATCGTGACATAAATAACTACTCAATTTTGTCTTGCACAATATACCTATTTCCCAAAAAATATAAAAGGATTTTTCCTTTTGATATACTGAAAAAAGAAGTTTAGTAATCCTTAAAAGACAGGCACTCGGACCTCAGAGCATTATCTATATGTTTGCTATAACTAAAAAAATGGGAAGCCCGGAGTTCCTGGCTTCCCATTTTAAAATCAAGTCAACGATGTAAAAGATTACCTTTTGCCTAGTTCAGCGTCAACGAAGAAAGCGCCGGCCTCACCGGCCTTCCTGAGCCTGTCCACGATTTCCAGCGCGGTGGCCTCTTCCTCGACCTGCTCACGGACAAACCCCCAAAGGAAATCCTGGGTGGCCTTGTCCCTCTCGGCGGAAGCGACATCCACCAGGTCATCGACCAGTTTCGAGACATTGCACTCATGCTCGTAGACACTATTGAAAACGTCCTGCAACGAGCCCCAACCCTGAGGTACGACATCGATCATACCTACATTGGCCTCACCGCCACGCTTGATAACGTAGTCAGCCAAAGCGAGCGCGTGATCCTTCTCCTCGGCGGACTGCTTCAGCATCCAATGAGCGGAACCGTTCCATCCTTCCTTCTTAAGGAAGAAGGCCATCTGAAGATAAAGATTCGAAGACCAAAGCTCAGCGATAATCTGATCGTTGATTGCTTTAACAAGTTTCTCTGAGATCATAATATTTAGAATTAATTAATTTCACAAAAAAACAAATTCTTATCATGCTAAAAACATGCCTAAACGATGGTTTCCTAAATTTTAAATGTTAAAATCTGATGTAATGGACGAATTCTTTCCTCGAAGGAATGAGCGGCTCGGACTTCAAGCCTATCTTCTTGAAGTCAATCTCTTTAAGATCAATGCACCGGATGCCGCCGTCGTACATAGAGCGGTAGTAGAACCGAAGACCTGACATGTCACTGACACAAGTACACTGGGTGGCTGACGGGATGTCAGCCGGCGCCTCGCCCACCGCGAACTGCGCCCCGATCGGAATCTCCATCGAGCCAAGAATATGGAAGGCCGTGAAGACGGATCCCTCGGCATTCGGCTTCTGCGGTGCGGTGTTCTGGAAGAAAGCCGCGCGGACAAACCTTGAAGGCGGCGTGAAATCCCCTGGCAGACCAAGCATCGCGCTTCCTCCACCGAAAGAAGACAGGGACATATTCCCAAGCGTGTGAGGCTCGGTGCGTCCAGGAAGGAGGTTGACATAGTTGTTGAGATTGGTGAGCTGCCAGTCGAACGAAGGTGAGTTGGTCAGGACTCCAAGGGTGTTCTCATAGAAGACGCATTTGCCGTCGATGATCTCAAGCACGATCTGGCGGCCAGAAGGCTCGGCGAACCTCCAATGCACGGTCGAGGAGCGTGGATCAAATCCATGAATATGCACCCTCGCGATCTCGGCCTTGACCTCATCGACGGTGGCGCAGCGCCCGAGAATGTAGGATACCAGTTGGAAATCAGAGATATTCGTCTCATGATTAGCTTCTGAATATTCCTCATACCTTCCATAGTCCGGGAAATAGAAGAGACCGGCCGAGAGACCTTTCTCGTTCATGCCCTCCATCATCAGCTCGTCCTGGACCACCGCGACACCCACGTAGCCATATTCATTGGTGAAACTTCTGCCCGTCCCGCCTCCGGGGATGAAGGATTTCCAGGTGTGGCCGCGTGGCACTACAACCCAGCGGCAGTCATTGTCCGAGGCGGCCCACTCGATCGTGCGCGCCACCACGGTGCTTCCGTCCTTGGCTTTGAGGGTGATGCCTGTGCAGGCATAGCAGTTCTGGAACGATGCCATCAAGGCCGCTGCGGCCAGAATGATGGCGGTAAGAATCGATAAACGTTTCATAAATCATGTGGTTAAAATCTGTGAATATGTCTGATCGCAAACCGGACATATTCCCGTAGGTTCACAAAAGGGAACGACCCGCAAATAGCGAGCCGTTCTCTCATATTCATTGAAAAAAGTCTCACTAACAGATTGATTTTTCAACATTTATTTTTGACGAAGGTCATCCGGCCCGTACGCAGCCTTAGACTATTCCTTCTTCAGGGTGACGCTCGGGTTCTCGGTGGCGGCCCGGTAGCATCGTCCCGTGACGACCAGAGCTGTGATCGCGAGGACAGCGACAAGGGCGGCGGCGAACACCCAGATGTAGATCGGCACCCTGTAGGCGAATCCGGACAGATACCGGTTCACAATCCACCAGGTCAGCGGCATCGCTATGATGAAGCAGATCAGCACGATCCTCGCGAACTCCACGTTGAACATCTTCAGGATCTCACCTATCGTGGCGCCGTTCACACGCCTTACACCGATCTCCTTGCGGCGGTACTCGGTCTCGAACATCACGAGCCCGAAGACTCCCATCAGCGAGATGATGATCGCCAGCAGGGTGAAGAGGGTGATGAGGCGTGAGAAGTTGGCCTCGGTCTGGTACTGCCCCTGAAGTTTCTTGTCAAAGAGCTGGACATCAACGTCATCCGGATTGACGGTCGGGTCAATCTCGGAAACCGTTGTGGCGATTTTCTTCATAATGGCAGGGATGTCAGCATTCTTCCCGGTGCGCACAAGAAGCGTCGAAAGCGGTCTCCAAGGATGTTTTCCGAAGATGTACAGAGCCAAAGAAGACACATCGTTCTTCAATGAGGTGAAATTGAAATCACGGCAGAAACCGACGACCTCGGCGTCACCTTCATCCATGTGTCCCGGCATTTTTTCATTCAAGGTGAAGCCGAACTTGTTCTTCGCTGCCTCATTGAATATGAACACGCCGTTCTCGCTCTGCTCGTCGGACTGGGCGAAGTCCCGGCCCTCGACAACCGGAATGCCCATAAACTGCAGAAAGTTCCAGGCGACAGGATAGCACTGGAAGCTGACCTGTTCGCCCTTGTACATTCTGCCCCAGCCCATACGGCTCGGCTGTACAAGGTCTCCATCGGCCCAGGTAATGTCCTTGATCTGAGGATCTTCCCTCAATTTGGAGCTCAGAGCCTCGGCGGACTTCGCGACAGTACGGTTCACGTTGGCCGTGATGAGTTCCTCACGGTCAAAGCCCATGTCGTGGCTGAGCATGTACTTTCGCTGAAGTCCCACGAACGTGGCGCAGATGATCAGCGAGATGGAGATCAAGAACTGCAAGCCCACAAGCAAGTACCTGAACACACGCCCCTTGGCGCTTGACGCGAACGATCCCTTGAGGGCAAGCGCCGGCGAGAAGGAAGTGATGTAGAAAGCAGGATAAAGACTCGCCACGACAGCGAAGGAAAGTCCCAGAATGATTGTGAATATACCCACGGACATATTCGTTCCGAACGCCGTTGAGCAGGTGATGAGGTTCGCCGCCGTGGAGGTCTGGAACAGCGCCACGACAGCAGCGGCCAGAGCCAATGAGATGGCTATCAGCGAGACAGCCTCCATCACGCAATCCATAACAAGGCTTGCCCTTGACGCTCCGAGAACCTTTCTGGTGTTGACCGAATGCACACGCACCGGAACAAGGGCGAAAAAGAAGTTCACGAAATTGATGAACGCGATGATGATGACCAGCAGCGCGATGGCAAGCAGGGTGTAAGTCGTCGTTTTGTTGCCTCTGGCTCCGTCAGTGTTGGCGATCGTCTGGTCGAAGTAGGTCTCCGTCAAAGGGATAAGGTGGACTCTGGTCCGTTTGATGGCTTCAGCCCTGCTCTCATCGCTGGCATCGGAGTCGCTTCCGATGATGTCCTCCATAACCTTGCGGGCAGCGGCCTCCAGTTCATCTTTTGAAACGCCTTCCTTTGCCTTGAAGAAGTAAGGATAACTCCACTCGCTCCAGCTGTCAATGGCTTGGTCTCCGATCGGGCAGATGGCCTCGAAATCGGACAAGTTGGAGTTCATCGGCATGTCCTTGTAGATGGCGACGATGTTGGCGTCGTGATAAGTTCCCGACTGCCCGTTTCTTATCATCACATGACCACCGACTCCCACTCCGTACTTCCTCGCGGCGGACTCGCTGAAGGCATAGTCCCAGACCCCCACATAGTTATCCCACGAGCCCTCGGTGAGTTCGAATCCGAAGACATCCAGCGTGCCTTTGTTCATTGAAGACATCCTGATGAAGACACTTGGATCGGAAAGCGTAGGATTCTTGCCGTCCCCGACAATGGTCTCTATCGGCTGCCCGAACAGATAGCCCGTGCCTCCCGCCTCGATCTCCGGAATGGAAGAGATCATCCGCTCGAACGGCGGCCTGTTCAGCCAGACCATATACTTTCCTTCAGTGTACCAGTCCGGCAGCGAGACGCAGTAGATCCGGTCCGCATCCTTGACCTCTTTATTATAGGTCAGGTCGTGATGCACCTGCACCAGAATGATGTACAGCGCCGCGAACGCCACCGTCATCCCCAGAATGTTCAGCACCCCCGAAAGCGGCGTGCCAAGTTTCCTTTTTCTGAATATTCCCATATCCGCAAAACTAATTATTTCCGTTCAACTATCCCTAACTATATTCTTCCCCACGCTAATGTCCTCACGTCCACCCTTCGCTTCCTCCTCGTTCTTCCATATTCATTTCGAATTGACCCTCCTCGCCTCACCTCTTTCCACCCTTTCCTCTCATAACCTCCTCGCCTCACTTCTTTCCACCTCTTCCTCTCATAACCACCTACCTCCTCTTTCCTCCTCTTCCTCTCACAACCATCTACCTCCTCTTTCCTCCTCTTTCCTCCTCTTTCCTCCTCTTTCCTCCTCTTTCCTCCTCTTTCCGCTTCCCCGGTCCTTCTACTTCCCATCCCCACTCTCTCTTCCTCTCACAAACACGATTCCCACAAACCACTTCTGTGCCAAAGCAAGTAATTTACTAACAACTAACACTTTAGCCTAAAGCAACAATTCCAAAAGTGTAAAGAATCTTTACAGTGGGTGTAAAGATTCTTTACACTTTCTTCACTCTTTATCCAGGCTACAATCAGAGGATCCAACACCCTCAAGCGACATAAAAAGCCCATATCGTTCCCCGGCAGTGCGGCGCGACACCCTTGGGCGACATTACCAGCCTTTTTCGTTCCACGACAGCGCGGCGCGACACCCTTGGGCGACATTACCTGCCTTTTTCGTTCCCGGCAGTGATGTGCGGCACTCTTGAGCGACATTACCAGCCTTTTTCGTTCCACGACAGTGCTGTGCGGCACTCTTGAGCGACATTATCAGCCTTTTTCGTTCCACGACAGTGCGGCGCGACACCCTTGGGAGACATTATCAGCCTTTTTCGTTCCACGACAGTGCGGCGCAAAACTCTTGAGCGATGACTAACGCACTTTACTTTCCCCAATAGTTCCGAGAGAATCTACGACAAAATGCTTCAGAAAAAAACACAATGAAAGGCCCTGCGACGGGCAAGAACTGGTACTATTTTCGGAACACATTCAACATGAAAGACACCCAGAGGCAGAGAAAACATGAATACGTCGAAAAAGTCGAGGGAAAGAATGAAAGCAATTCAGCATATTCATTGATTGGATGATTGAGGCGGTATTGAGTTTGTCCACCAAAAAAGCGGTCTGGGTGGACAAAACGGCTGATTTTCCAACTTGTCCACCGAAAAGCGGTTTGGGTGGAGAGAGTGCGTGGGGAATACGTGAAAAGAGTACGTGAAAAGAGTACGTGAAGAGAATGAGTGAAGAGAGTAAGTGAAGATAGTAAATGAAGAGAGTAAGTGAAGATAGTGAGTGAAGATAGTGAGCGAAGAGAGTGAGTGAAGAGAATGAGTGAAGAGAATGAGTGAAGAGAATGAGTGAAGAGAGTGTATGCAAAAAAGCCTCTCAAAATTTTGAGAGGCTTTTTTGGAGGCGGTGCGGAAGGGACTCGAACCCTCGACCTCCGGCGTGACAGGCCGGCATTCTAACCAGCTGAACTACCGCACCTTGCGACTTTGCATCCGGGAAATCTTGTCGTTTCCTTGAATGCGGATGCAAAGATAGGCAATTTTCTTTAACCTGCAAACTTTTTTACTTAATTTCTATGATTTTTTTCGTCTGAGGCACTTCATGCTTCTGAAGCTTCGGGATGTTCACCTTCAGGACACCGTTCACTACAGAGGCACTAATCTTCTCTCTCTCAACATCATCCGGGAGAGCCATGATCTGCTGGAACTTTGAATATGAGAATTCGCGCCTCAGATAGTGGCCGTGCTTCTTTTCTTCATTGTTCTCATCCTTGGTCTCCTCTTTCTTCTCCATGTTGATCACGAGATCACCATTGTCGTCAAGAGAGACCTTGAAGTCATCCTTTGTCATACCAGGAGCGGCGAGTTCGATGTCGTAGCTCTTTTCGTTTTCTAATACGTTGATCGCCGGAGCGGTCGCGTTTGTCCTGACCATCCAGTCATTGTCAAAGAAATCACTGAAAATGTTCGGTAACCAATTCTGATTGTTGTACCTTTTTGATACTGGTAACATAATAAAATCTCCTATTTTTTAGTTTTACTTTTACTTTTACTTCTTCGACCCGCTCATTCGAGCGAGACATCTACTGCTTGATCAATCGATGTGCCGAAGCCCTACCAGTGTCAAAAAGGCGACAATTTGTCACAAAACGTGACATTTTGTCGCCCTTAGCTGTCATTTTGTCGAATTTAAGCTTAAAAGAGCTTCTAGTATTCCTTAAAGTTCCTGGCCAGGCCGCCGGTGCTGGTCTCCTTGTAAAGGGACGGAAGATCCTTGCCGGTCTGCTTCATCACCTCTACTACGTGATCGAAGGACACGCGGTGCTTGCCGTCGGAGAATGAAGCGTAGAGGTTAGAGTCCAAAGCCCTGGTGGCGGCGAATGCGTTCCGCTCTATGCACGGGATCTGCACAAGGCCGCAGATCGGATCGCAGGTCATGCCCAGATGGTGTTCCAAGCCCATCTCGGCGGCATATTCAATCTGAGAGGGACTCCCTCCGAAGAGTTGGCAGGACGCTGCGGACGCCATCGCGCAGGCGACGCCGACCTCGCCCTGGCAGCCGACCTCGGCACCGGAGATGGAGGCGTTCCGTTTGACTACATTCCCGATGATCCCGGCTGTAGCCAAAGCGTGAAGCACACGAATATCCTTGAAATCATGCCCCTTCGCCAAATGGTAGAGGACTCCCGGCATGACTCCGCTCGATCCGCAGGTAGGCGCCGTCACGATGACTCCGCCGGAAGCGTTCTCCTCACTGACGGCAAGGGCATAGGCATAGACCAGTCCACGGGTCTGAAGAGTCTGCTTGTAGCCGGTAGCCTTGACGTAATACGTCGGAGCCTTCCTCGGAAGGTTGAGCGGTCCCGGAAGGACACCCTCATGGTCTATGCCCCTTTCCACGGACGCTTTCATGGCCTCCCAGACCTCCTGCAGATAATCCCAGATGTCCGGCCCTTCGCAAAGGTCAACATATTCCCAATAGCTGCGTCCTTTGTCCTCGCACCATTTCTGGATCTCCGCAAGGCGGTTCATCTCATAGACATCCGGAGTCAAGAACCTGTCGTCCGGCCTGCCCTCGGACAACGCTCCGCCGCCGACACTGTACACCGTCCACTCATCCGTCTGGTGGCCTTCGGTGTCAAACGACTTGAAGCACATCCCGTTGGGATGATAAGGAAGGAACACCTCCGGCTTCCACACAATGCTCACCGGGGCGATGCGTTCCAGCACTTCGATGATGGCCACGTCCGTCATGTGCCCCTTTCCCGTGGCGGCGAGACTACCGTAGAGCGTGACCTCGAAGGAGGACGCCTCCGGATGCCGTCCGGCAAAGTCCTTGGCCGCCTTGTTCGGCCCCATCGTGTGGCTGCTCGACGGCCCCTTGCCTATTCTGTATAGTTCCCTTAGTGATTTCATGATCTTAGTATTAACGATTGATTACCTGGACTTCACCGCCTTGATGGCACATTTCTGACACAGGCGGGCATCCTTCCTGGTGATGCTGTACTCGGTGTCGCGGAGCAAGTAGCCGTTGCCTTTGACCGATTTGCCGAGCGTTGGTCTGATCAGGGTCTCGAACCAGGCGCAGGCGGCGATGTAACGCCCGAACTGGCGGCTCAGATGGAAGCCGTCACGGGTGAGCTGGTAGACCTTGCAGGTCGCGGGAACCTCATCCTGATTGTTCAGGCGGGTGCCGCGCGATCTGCACAGCGTCGCCGCTCGGTATCACAACCGGGATGTCAAACTCCTTTGAGGCGCGGCTCACACAATCCACAATCCCGGCATACATCTTATCCTGATTTCTGTCGTACAGGCCGAACATCGAGTGGGTGGAATTCGAGGCGTAGGCCCAGGTCTCATGCCAGACGATCGATGCGCGAGGGTTCAAAGTCTCGGACCGGATGATGCTGACAAGACGAGGAATCCACTCATGATAGGTCTCGTAAAGTCCTGAGCGCCCTGATGTTTCCTGCATGGTGATGATGTCCCAAGGTTCATCCTTGAGGCCGTCCAGAAGAGAGGCGCTCTTGCTGACCGTCTCCCACTTGTTCTTGGTTGACTTGAAATAGATGTAGTTGTGAAGTCCTTTAGAATATTCCTCACAATGTCTTTCCATAGAGCAGCCGCCAATGTACAGGCGCGCCACGATGACGTTGTGGATGCCGGCGGCTTCCAGAAGTCCTGGGAGGTACTCCGTGCCGTCATCAGAGAAACTGTTGCCGACAGCCAGGATCCTGAGGGTGTCGGGATTGGACGGAAGCGGGAAATTCTCTTGTCTGCCCTGGGCGTTCAGCGCCGTCAGGGAGGCGAACATCAGCAAAAAGTATAATAATCGTCTCATCAGAAGTAATATTTGGTCACAAATTTACGACATTCCTAAAGAATATGCTATTTTTGTCTTCCACATAAGCAAACGTTAAGTAACATGGTTACTAAGTAAGCGTTAAAAAATAAGTTGAACTAAATTTTGTGTCAGATTTATGAGGATAGATTTCTTTTGGAAGAAGGAGTGTGCCGGTGGCACATGACTGATGAGAAAAGAAATATAGACCATAAAGATATACAAATTGTTCAAGTTATTTTTTAATGATTACTAAGCAAGCGTTAAAAATAAGTTGATAAAGATTTGGCAGTATTTTTCAAGGATTACTAAAGGTTTCTGGCAATGAAAAAGACCATCACAATCATCGGCTCGGGCATGATGGGTTCAGCCCTCGCGTTCCCGGCATTTGAAAACGGCAATGAGGTAAGGCTTGTCGGCACACCGCTCGACAGGGAGATCATTGAGGAGTGCAGGCGCACCGGCAAGCATCCCAAGTTTGACAAGCCATTCCCTAAAGGCGTTGAATATTTCCAGTTTGAAGACTGGCGGAAGGCCGTGGAAGGGGCAGATTTCGTCATCGGCGGAGTCTCATCGTTCGGAGTGGACTGGTTCCTCAACGAGGTGCTGGCCCATCTTGACCCGGCCATGCCTGTCCTTTCCGTAACCAAGGGACTCATCAACCTTGAGGACGGCACCCTGATCTCTTACCCGGCCTATTGGGAGAGGGAGCTTCTCAAGAGGGGCATCCGAAGGAACGTCAACGCGATCGGCGGGCCTTGCACCTCCTACGAGCTGGTGTTCCACGACCAGACCGAGGTGGCGTTCTGTGGTAGGGAGACCGCCGTCATCAAGATGATGAAGGAGGCCTTGCAGACTTCCTACTACCACATTTCCACGACAAACGACGTGATCGGGCTTGAAAGCGCCGTGGCCCTTAAGAACGCCTATGCTCTCGGCATCGCCCTCACGATCGGACTCGTCAACAGGCAGCACGGAGCCGAGGCCGGGCTCCACTACAACTCCCAGGCTGGAGCCTTCTACCAGGCCACAAAGGAGATGACCAAGCTCCTGAGGATCCAGGGGGCGGACGAGGACAGCGCAGTCCTCGGAATAGGCGACCTTTACGTCACAGTCTACGGCGGCAGGACCAGGAAGATCGGCATCCTCCTGGGCGAGGGCAAGACCTATGAGGAGGCCATGAATATCCTCGCGGGCGTGACGCTGGAGTCTCTTGTTGTAGCCAGGCGTGTGGCCAAGGCCATCTACCGCAAGGCCGAGCTCGGCATGGTTGACCTTGCGGACTTCCCGCTCATGACACATGTCAACGATGTTCTCGAACATGGGAAGGACGCGGAGCTTCCTTGGGAATCGTTCACGTTTGACAACACGAGATAGGTTCCCGCGGACATAGGACAAAATAATCCGGGACCTCAGCCGAGGCCCCGGATTTTTCATATTCATTTCCGACTTACTCTTCCGGGAGGAACATCGGGTCCCAGGCAGGGAGGAGGGTCGGCTTCTGGTCAAGCATCCTGAGGATGTCGGCAGGGACGTACTTCTTCTCCACGACAAGACGGAACATGTAGTTGTCGAACCACTCGTCGGTCATGATGAGGTTGCCCTTGTAGCCGGAATCAGCGCCCCAGCTGTTCTCCACCATCCACTTCACGGTCTTGCCGTCCTTGATGTCAACGGCGATGAGCGTCATGGCATGGGACGAGCCGCTCGCATGGGTCAGCACCCTCTGGCGCTTGTCCATAGGGAAGGTCGTTCCGAAAAGCGAGCCATAGTCGAAGTTGTCCAGATCCAAGGTGCCTTTCTGGCGGTCGGAGAACTTGCCCACGTCGCAGGAGAAGTACATTGCGGTGTTGTCCTTGATGGAGGCGATGGCCATCTCCTTGATCCTCTCGATAGGGAGATTGATGTAGAGCCAGTTCTGCCCGTCGTAGACGTGACGGTCGTAAGCGATCTCGTAGACCTTGTTGAACTCGCGTGAAGGGTCGTTCATCACCATCACGTAGTTGTTCTCCAGGTCGGCTCCGACATATTCATTATAGAAAGATTTCGGGGTGTAGGTCTTAGTGCTGACGAAATTGCCCTTGGAGTCGTAGCGCGTCCACTCAAACTCCACCGGAGGCTCGCCAAGGCAGAGAACCAACATCCTGTAGATTTCCTTCAGCATCTCTGTCTTCATGGCAGGGCAGTCCTTGGCGGACGCGTCGCGAAGCTTCAGGCCGTCCTCGCGCAGTTTGGTGGCGATCTGGGTACGCATCTGGGAGGTGTTGTTGGAGCAGTACGTCTCCGGCATCACGTCGGACGGAACGACACCGTACTTCATGATAAGATTGGAGACCCCTGTGAACTGTCCTCCGTCCGCGATAGGATTGCGGAACAGCCAGTCAACCTGACGCTCGTCAAAGCTCAGATCCTTGGTGTCGATGACTCCCTGGAGGAAAAGATTGGCCTTCTCAAGCTGGTCGTAGAAGAACACGTAGTTCTGCGAGAAGGTGAAGGCTCCAAGGTCATACTTCTCGATCATCCTAGCCCTCAGGACATTAAGTCCGGAGAACAGCCAGCAGCGGCCGGAAGACTTCTGATTGGTGCGTCCCTTGGTCTTCACCTCGTCGGAGAAGTGGGTGTCAATCATGGCGATGTTCTCGGCGTTCGCGGCCAGGACATTGATGGCCGCCCCGTTCAGAGCGTTGCGGATCGCCTTGTCGGAAGCGGTGCCTTCGTAGCCTTTACGGATCTCGGCGAGCATCTCGGCGGAGATGCCCCCCTTCGGATTCTGTTTCTGAGCCGGCGCGGTGACTCCTGTGAGAGCCAGAAGGACGGCGGCGATGATTAGTGTCTTCTTCTTCATAAATATTCAAAGATTTCTGGTAAATTTAACGAAATTTTTCTGGAAAGCCGAAGAATTGTAAGTAATTTGCATCCGGAAAGACATTTTGACAATGAAATCAAGCCAGAGAACATTCATTCTGATCGCTGTCACGCTGTGCCTCTGCGGAATCGACCTCCTCACAGGAGGGGTGGGCCTAAGCGGGATGGACGCTGGCATATTCCTGAAACTCAGGCTGCCAAGGATGCTCACCGCCCTCCTTTCCGGGGCATGCCTCTCGCTGGCAGGACTTCAGATGCAGAGTGTTTTCAGGAACCCTCTGGCCGATCCGCACATCATGGGGGTCAGCGCCGGAGCGGGAACCGGCGCGGCGGCGGCGACCCTTCTGATCGGAGCCTCGCTTCCCGCCGCGCTGTCAGGGCTCACCGTCGCGGCGGCGGCTTTCGCCGGTTCGCTGCTCACCTCGATCCTGGTCGCCGCCGTGGCGCGGAATCTCAGGAACGCCACCACGCTGCTGATCTTCGGAGTGATGCTCGGATTCATCTTCAGCGCCATCACTTCCATCATTGAATATTCCGCCTCCGCCGAGAGCCTGAAGGTCTTCTACAGCTGGTCCGCGGGCAGCTTTTCCGGATGCCGTCCGATGGAAGTGTCCCTCATGGCGGCGACACTGCTCGTCGGAGCGGCGATGACACTTCTCAACAACAAGGGTCTGGACATCGCTCTTTTCGGCGATGAATATGCCGTCCTCACGGGGATCAACATCAAGAGTGTCAGGAATATGGCGCTGATCAGCAGCTGCCTGATGACCGGAGCGGTAACGGCATTCTGCGGTCCGCTGGGCTTTGTCGGAATCGTCGCCCCACATCTGTCAAGGTGGATCACCGGCTCCTCGGTGCACTCGAAGGTGATTCCGGCGACGATGCTCTGCGGAGCCTCCCTGTCGCTGACCGCGGACTTTCTTTCCCAGATCAGTCCCGCTCCCCTGCCTGTCGGCAGCACAATGGCGGTCATAGGGATACCGATCATCATGGCCATTCTTTTCAAAAAGCAATGAATATGCTGAAAGCCAACAATCTGATCATTGGTTACAAAGGCCACGAGGTGGCCGGCCCGCTGTCCTTTGACTTCCCGGACGGACAGTCCGTGATGCTCTGCGGCTCCAACGGATCCGGAAAAAGCACGCTGATGAGGACACTGGCAGGACTGACCGAGCCAGTCCAAGGGAATTTCATGGCCGGAGGAGAGGTCGTGATGGTTCCCACACACATCCCGAAAGTCAAGGGATTCACTGTCCGGGAATTCATCCGGACAAGCCTGTACACCGCATCAGGATCATTCAGAAAGCTAAGTTCCCAGGCGGAATCCTCGCTGGAAGACGCCATACGGACACTCGGGCTGGAACCGCTTGCGGACAAAGACATCAGCCTGATCTCCGATGGAGAATTCCAGAAAGCCTGCATCGCGACAGCCTTGACAAGAAAGGCCAACGTGATACTTCTGGACGAGCCCACGGCCTTCCTGGACGTGGAGAACAGGATTATGGTCCTGCGCACACTTCAGGAGCTTGCCCACGGCACCGGCTCCACGATCATCTTCTCGACACACGACATCTACGACGGGGCAAGGTTCTCGGACGCCACCCTACAGCTTTCCTCGTGCGAAAGTCAATCGATTAAGTAAATGTTTCGAGGAAGCTTTGAAACTACGAAACAATTTCTTATCTTTGTGTCATAATTCAAAGTCATGACACACTCCGGAGAACACCGGACACAACATGGCGGAGCGACAGACAAGGCCTTACGGGCGGCAGGAATGAAGCAGCCGAGGATCTGGCTAGAATTTATGAGTATTACTTATTGACAATGCCGCAAAAGATTTTCTTCATAGACGGACATGCATTGATTTTCAAGATGTATTACGCGTTCCTCAGGAGGCCGATGATAAACTCCAAAGGGGCGGACATGTCCATTCTCTATGGCTTCACCAAGTATATTCTTGAAATCCTCAGGCGCGAGGGTCCGGACTACCTTGCGGTGGCTTTCGATCCACCGGGAGGGACTTTCAGGAACGAGATGTTCCCTGAGTACAAGGCGAACAGGAAGGAGACCCCGCAGCTGGTGATCGACGCCCTTGACCCGCTGGTCGAGCTGTGCGGGGCGCTGAACATTCCTACACTCATGATAAAGGGCTTCGAGGCCGATGACGTGATCGGTTCGATGGCGAAGCGTTGTGCCGGGGAAGGCCTTGATGTCTACATGGTTACCCCGGACAAGGACTACGGGCAGCTCATCGGGGACCACATCTGGCAGTACAAACCAGGCAAGTCGGGCAGCGACAACGAGATCATAGGTGTGAGGGAGATCTGCCGGAAATACGGCATAGACTCCCCTACCCAGGTCATCGACATGCTTACGATCTGCGGCGACACCGCCGACAATGTGCCTGGTGTCAAGGGGATCGGTGAGGTCGGCGCGGGCAAGCTGGTGGCCAGATACGGTTCCGTCAAAGGGATCTACGAGCATCTGGACGAGCTGACGCCAAGGCAGAAAGCCCAGTTCGAAGAGGCCAGGGACCACATCGGGCTGAGCCAGGAGCTTGTCACGATAAAGACCGACATCAATGTCGATGTCCCGACCGAGGAGATGAAGGTCAACCAGTCCTACGGACCGGAGTTGGCCGACCTCTTCGAGAAGTACGAGTTCAACTCCCTGAGCAAGTACATCGGCCACGTGGCCGACAACAAGGCCGGCACGGAGACCGTACTGCCCAAGGTCACAAAGGCGCGTCCAGCCGAGGTCGCCAAGGCCGCCTCAAAGGCCGGACTATGCTCGCTGATCACGGAGGGAGCGGACGGAAGCATATTCACAAAAACCGTCAGGATCACAGTCGGAGCCTGCTCGGATGAGGGGATTCTGGTAGCCGACGGCGGACTGGGCGACTTCAAGGCTCTGCTGGAGAACGCCGGTGTGGCGAAATGCGGCGACGACCTCAAGAGGCAGATGAACATTCTCGCCGCGGGAGGGGTGGCGCTGCAAGGCCGTCTTGACGACATCGCGCTCATGCACTACCTTCTGGATCCGGAAAAGAGCCACAAGCTTGACGTGCTGTCGCAGAGCGTCATCGGTGTGTCATTGGAGAGTACCGGGGAGAGGCCTGTCCCTTCTACCGGCTCCCTGTTCGACGACATTCCGTCCGACGAGTCCAGCGAGGACAGGGACAGGGAGGCCATGATTCTTCTCCTCCTCCAGGAAAAGCTCCGCGGACGAATGGCCGAGGCTTCCGTCACCGACCTCTACGACAAGATGGAGGAGCCGCTTCTGAAGGTGCTGTCGAAGATGGAGAGGAACGGCGTGAAGGTGGATCTGGGTTCGCTGAAGGATTTCACCGCCCACCTTCGGGAGGATGTCACCACAAGGGAGGCGAGGATCCGCGAGATGGCCGGGGAGCCTGACCTCAACGTCTCTTCTCCAAAGCAGATCGGAGAACTCCTTTTCGAGAAGCTCCACCTTGCCGAAAAGCCGAAGAAGAACAACAACGGCACCTACTCCACAGATGAGTCCACGCTTCTGGACCTGGCCGACAAGCATCCGATAATCGACGAGATTCTTGAATATCGCTCCGTAAGGAAACTGCTCTCCACCTACATCGAGCCGTTCCCCGGCTACATCGAGCCGTCGGACGGCAAGATACACACGACCTTCAACCAGGCGCTGACGGCGACCGGCAGGCTGAGCTCCTCCAACCCGAACCTTCAGAACATCCCGATCCGCACCGAGCGCGGCAAGGAAATCCGCAAGGCGTTCGTGCCAGGCACGGCTGACGGGCTGATCATGTCGGCGGACTATTCACAGATCGAGCTGAGGATCATGGCGCACCTTAGCTGTGACCAGCATCTGATCGGGGCCTTCAAGCAGGGAATCGACGTGCACGCGGCGACCGCGGCGAAGATTTTCGGTGTCCCTCACGATCAGGTCACTCCGGATCAGAGACGCATCGCGAAGACCGCCAACTTCGGTATCATGTACGGCATCTCGGCGTTCGGGCTGGCCCAAAGGTTGAGAATCAGCCGGAAGGAGGCGCAGAAAATCATCGATGACTACTTCGCCGGATTCCCATCCATACGATCCTTCATAGAGGACACGAAAGCGTCGGCCAGAGAGACAGGCTATGTGGAGACGCTTTTCGGAAGGAGGAGGTATATTCCGGACATAAACTCCAAGAACGGCACCTTGAGGGCGCTTGCCGAAAGGAACGCCGTGAACGCACCCATACAGGGTACCTCGGCGGACATCATCAAGATGGCCATGATCGAGGTTGACAAGTCAATGACGCAGGCCGGGTTGAAGAGCCGGATGGTTCTGCAGATCCATGACGAGCTTGTGTTCGACGCTGTCGGTGAGGAGATCGACGAGCTCAGAGGAATCGTCATTGACAAAATGGAAAATGTCGTTAAACTATCAGTTCCAATAACAGTTGAATGTAATTATGGGAAGAATTGGCTTGAAGCCCACTGATGAATTGATCATCTTGGCACAAAGAGGCAACGGTTTGGCCTTCACGGCACTTTGGGATCGTCACATCGAGCAGCTGAGATCTTACATTAAAGCTCGCTTCAAGAACATCGATGACTATGTGGCCGACGACATCTGCAGCCGCAGTTTCGAGAAAGCCTTCAGACAGATCCAACACTACGACCAGTACAAGAGCAGGTTTCTGACCTGGCTCTGCACGATCGCGAAGAACACGGCGCTGGACACCATTGAGCAAGAGCAGAGGGTGCATCCGAAGAATCAGATCGTCTACCTTGACGACGAGAACAAGCCTTCCGGCGTCGAGGTCATCCCGGACCAGGCGGAAGACGCGCTCAACTCCCTCATCAAGATCGAGAACGAGGAGGAGCGCGCCAAGTACATCGACCGCCTCCCGGACCTTTATCGCGAGGTCGCCAGCAAGAGGCTGATCGACGGCCTGAAGTACAACGAGATAGCCGAGGCGCTGGGGATGGAGCTCAACACAGTCAAGACGCGCATCCGCCGTTCGAAGCAGATGATCGACGAGCTTCGCAAGAAAGAGGAAGAAGGGATATGATGACGTTCCCGGAATTCGAGACCTTTCTGAAAGAATCGTTCCCGGAAGTCTCCGCCGAAGCCTCGGAGCGCTTCAGAATGATGGAAGCGGGCTACACGGAGTGGAACGCGAGGATCAATGTCATCTCGCGCAAGGACATCGGCAGCCTCTACGACCACCACGTCCTCCACTCCCTCGCAATAGCTGAATATCTCCGCACACGGCGTCCGGAGACATATTCATCATTCCTCGCGCCAGACAACGGGACAAGGATCCTCGACCTTGGCACGGGCGGCGGCTTCCCCGGAATCCCGCTTGCCGTGATGTTCCCAGGAGCAAGGTTCACCCTCTGCGACTCCGTGGGCAAGAAAACAATAGTGGCAAGAGAGATTTCGAATATGCTTGGCCTTGGCAACGTGGAGATTGTCAACGCCCGCGCCGAGAGCCTGAACGAGAAGTTCGACTTTGTGGTCTCCCGAGCCGTGGCCTCGCTGACGGACTTCTATCCGTGGGTCAAGGGAAGATATTCACAATCCATCCTCTACCTCAAAGGCGGCGAGATCAACGAGGAGATCTGCGCCCTGATGTCCCGCGAGCGCCTCCGCAAAGGCTCCATTTCCACCTGGCAGATAGGCAACTGGCTGAAAGACCCCTACTTCGAAGGCAAATTCGTGGTGGACATCAGCCGCTAGACCTCTCGCCGGACATAGGAGGAAACAATCCGTGAAGACCACTGACGGGCTTGCGGAAAAAAGGACTACTTGACCTCCAGGAGGTCGGACCAGGAGGTGGTGTAGAGGCGTGAGCAGAATTCGCGGCGGATGCCGTCGGAATAGTGGCCCGGGCGCTGGGTGGCGAGCCTCAGGACATTCTTGCCGGAGGTGTTGACCAGATCCATGACCTTGGAGATGCGGTCGTCACGGTCACGGGTCTCCTGGTCGAAGTCAAAGAGGGTGGCCTGTATGGCGCCACAGTCCACTATGTCATAGACCACGACACCGGCTTTCTTATATTCATAGCCACTCCTGAAGATCATTCGCAAGGCACGCAGCGCGGCGGCGACCACCTCCCTGGTGCTGTTGGCGGGAACATCCAGACGGATGGCGGCATCAGGGAAGTACTGAGGGAGATCGTCACGGAAGCGGTTGGTCTGGAGGAAGACGGCCACCGAATATGCCGCCGTCCCGTCGTCTCGCAACTTCTCGGCGCATTTTCCGGCAAAGTCCGAGACCCTTAGCGTTATCTCGTCCAGATCCGTGAGCGTCATGTCAAAGGAACGGGATGTGCAGATGCTCTTGCGCTTCTCGTCACGCTCATCCTCGACCATGCGCCTTCCCTGAAGTTCGCCCCAGGTACGGATCCCTCCTATTCCCATCATCCCGCGCACCCACTCCACCGGTCTTCCGATGAAGTCGAGAGCTGTCTTCACTCCAGCGGCCTCAAGTCTCGGAGCGCCGCGCCGGCCTATTCCCCAGACATCCGCTATCGGAGTCAGGGCCAAGGCCTTGCGGATCTTGTCATCGGAATCGATCACGCAGACTCCCTTGTAGCCTTTGTACTTCTTGGCGAAATGATTGGCCACCTTGGCCAAAGTCTTCGTGTCTGCTATCCCGATGCTGACCGGGATGCCTGTCCAGCGACGGATCTTCTTGATCAGATCCGAGCATATTCCCGGAACACGGTCCGCCGCGACACCGTCCATGTCCATGTAGGCCTCGTCGATCGAGTAGACCTCCAGACGCGGAGCCGCCTCGGCGAGGATGGACATCACCCTTGAGGAAAGGTCGCCGTAGAGGGTGTAGTTGGACGAGCGCGCGACCAGCCTTCCCTGCTCCACCAGGTATCTCACCTTGAAGAACGGAGTCCCCATCTTGATGCCCATCGCCTTGCTCTCGTTGCTGCGCGCGACGACGCATCCGTCGTTGTTGGACAGCACCACGACCGGACGGCCTTCCAGTTCCGGCTGGAAAGCCCGCTCGCAGGAGACGAAAAAATTATTGCAATCGACTAGCGCGTACACACTTTCTTGATAACGTATGTTACCACACCCCAGACGGTAAAGTCGTTGGAATCAGTTACTTCTATGGGAGGATACTTCTCATTGGCGGGCAGGAGCCACATCCTTTGACGCTCCAGGATGCTGTACGACACGCCTGGCCTGGAGGCCTTGACGCTTGGCCCGTCGCCTGACGGATCCTTGAAAGAGATGAACTTCAAGGCAAACTCCCCGTCGATGAAACAGACGGCCATGTCGCCCTCCTTCGGCTCGATCGACTTGTCCACCACAAGGACATCACCTTCATTCACATCGGCGTCCACCATCGAGTCGCCCACGACACGGGCGAAAAAAGTCGCCGCCGGATGGCGCACCAGCTCCTTGTTGAGGTCGATGAATGAGTTTATGTAGTCCTGCGCCGGTGACGGGAAACCGGCATGAACGCCGCTTTCCATCATCGGAGCCAGAATCTCCTTCTTGTCCTCTTCCGCCGACATCACGGATGACTATTCCTGTGGAACGCTGTCCGACAGACTGTCAGACCCGGCGGCGGAAGCGTCAGACACCTCGCCCGACACGTCCTGGGCATCCGCTCCGGAAAGGGAGCGGGCGGCGGCCACGGCGCAGTTGATGCCGTCGATGGCCGAGGAGACGATGCCTCCTGAATAGCCGGCACCCTCACCGCAAGGGAGAAGTCCCGGGAAAGAGTCCGCCTCGCAGCTGCGAGGGTTCCTTGGAATGCGGACCGGAGACGACGTCCTGGACTCGACACCGATGAGAAGCGCGTCATTCGTGTAGTAGCCGCGCATGGTTTTCTGATTGACGAGCGGGAAGACATCCTGAAGCCTCTCGGCGATCACTCCCGGCAGCAGCTCGTGGAGCGGAGCAGGGACGACTCCTGGCTTGTAGGAGGTCTGAGTAAGATCTGCTGACTCCTCGCCCTCGCAGAAATCCACCATCCTCTGCGCCGGAGCGGTGAAAGGATTGTCGGAGTCGGAATGAGCGCGGGCATATTCCCACATCTTTCTCTCCACATCCTTCTGGAACTCAAGTCCCGCGAAGGCTCCCTTGTCGGCATATTCCTCCGGAATGTCCTCAGGATTGATCTGCACGACCACGCCGGCGTTGGCGAACCTGCCGCTTCGGGCCGAGTTCGACATGCCGTTCATCACGATGGTCTCAGGCTCGGTCTCGGACGGCACCAGGACACCTCCCGGACACATGCAGAACGAGAAGACGCCGCGCTCGCCCACCTGCTCGGTGAAAGAATATTCCGCCGCGGGCATCCCCGGCTCCCACTGTCCGTGGTAGCGGATGTCGTTGATCAGGGACTGCGGATGCTCCACACGGACTCCCATCGCGAAGCCCTTGGCCTCAAGCGCGCAGTCCTTGGAGACGAGCATGTCGTAGATGTCCCTTGCCGAGTGGCCGGTGGCGAGGATGACTTTCCTTGCCGAATATTTCTGGACACTTGGTTTGCCGGCCTTCGTAGGATTCTCTGAATCAAGGGCCTTGACCACTATGGTGCCGTCGCTCCTGCGCTCCAGGTCGGTGACCTTGGTGCCGAAATGATACTCCCCGCCCCTTGACAGGATGCACTGGCGGATGTTCTCGACAACCTTCGGAAGACGATCCGTGCCAATGTGCGGATGAGCGTCCACCAGAATCTGAGGGCTGGCTCCGAAGTTGACGAACTGGTGCAGCACCTCGCGGATGTCGCCTCTCTTGGATGATCGGGTGAAGAGCTTGCCGTCGGAGAATGTTCCGGCTCCGCCTTCGCCGTAGCAGTAGTTGGACTCCGGGTTCAGGACTCCCTCGCGGGAGAGTCCGGCTATGTCATATTTACGGTCACGGACGTTCTTGCCCCTCTCCAGGATGACTGGCTTGAAACCGAGGGTCAGGAGCTTGAGGGCGGCGAACATTCCTGCCGGGCCGGCACCGACGATGACCACCGGCTCGGATCCGGTGACATCCTTGTACTCCGGAATCTCGTACGGGACGTAGGATTCAAAGCGGTGGTTGTAGCCTTCGATGCGGTAGCGGTAGACCACGTCGTTGCGGGCGTCGATCGAGCGCCTGGCGATCACGCAGGTCGCGTCGGCGTTCGGGAAGGTCGGCTGGTAGGACTTCGTCGGGTCGATCACGTTGATGATCGCGTTGCCGCGAAGGTTCATCTCTCTTGCCGCGACGATCCTCACGTCATCCGGCCTAAGGTCACGGCCAACACGGCCGGTCATTTCGAATTCTGTCATATCCTTTTCCTAATAGCAGATTATTTCCTACTATACAATCTTATCAAAATTTTAAGCGAGCAATTCCTTTCACGTTACCCTCACCCTAAATCCCTCTCCTCGGGAGAGGGACTTACCTGAACCACAAGTGGTTCAGAAAGGTTCGTCATTGGAACATTTCCTATCATATTCATTATTAATAATCCGCGATGCGGGAGACGGGGGCTATGTCGAGGGGGGTGCGCTCGCCGGCGAGGTAGTGGAACCAGCCGGCTATGGCGATTATGGCGGCGTTGTCGGTGGTGAACTTGAACTCAGGGAGATAGGTGTTCCAGCCGCGCTTTTTGCCCTCCTCCTCGATGCGGGAGCGCAGACCGCTGTTGGCCGAGACTCCCCCGCCGATGGTCACTTCCTTGACACCGGTCAGCCTCGCGGCCTTGATCAGCTTGTCCATCAAGATGTCTATCAGCGTCTTCTGGAAACCGGCGCAGATGTCCTCCTTGTTCTTCTCCATGAAGTCCGGATCCTTCGCCATCTCGTCACGGACGAAATAAAGCAACGAAGTCTTCACACCGCTGAAGCTGTAGTCAAGCCCCGGAATCTGCGGCTTGGCGAACTTGAAGCGGCCCGGATCGCCGAGCTTCGCCAGCCTGTCGATCACCGGACCGCCAGGGTAGCCGAGCCCCATCATCTTGGAGCACTTGTCGAAAGCCTCCCCGACAGCGTCATCGATCGTCTGGCCGAGAATCTCGTAGTCCAGCGGGCCGTTCACCTTGACAATCTGAGAGTTGCCTCCTGACACCAGCAGGCAGAGGTACGGGAACGACGGATGGTGGTTCTCCTTGCCCTCCTGCTTCACGAAATCAGCGAGAATATGTCCCTGAAGGTGGTTCACCATGATTATCGGAATGTTCAGCGACACTCCCAACGCCTTGGCGAACGATGTGCCGACAAGGAGGGAACCCAGAAGTCCCGGACCACGGGTGAACGCGATCGCGGTGAGATCCGAGGCCTTGATCCCGGCCTTGTCCAAAGCCTGGCTGACGACAGGCACGATGTTCTGTTCATGGGCTCTGGAGGCAAGTTCAGGAACGACTCCTCCATAATCCTTGTGGACCTGCTGGCTCGCTATCACGTTGGAGAGCAGGAATCCGTCCTTGATCACGGCGGCGGAAGTGTCGTCGCAACTCGATTCGATTCCAAGGATATAATCCGACATATTCTTCAAAGACTTTTTCGAACGGCAAAGATACAACTATTTTCGTCAATCCAACGGATATTTAGTATCTTTGTTGTTACAAGCCGCATGGCATAGACCGCCGCGGCTTCCCGTCATTTGAAAAAGGCTCTTAAGATATTACGGGGCGTCTTTGTAGCGATTGCCTCACTGCTCTTCGCCTGCTGGATTCTGTTGCAGACTCCGGCGGCCCAGACCTTTGTGACCAGAAAGGTGGTGGCTTCGCTGGAAGGGGTGCTGAACGGCAGGATAGAGATTTCCAAGATTCATTTAAGGCCATTCAACGCATTGGTACTCAAGGATGTCGCCATCATCGACAGCGAGCCGGTCACCGACTGGGACGGAGAGGAGGCCGACACACTGGCGAGCGCCGGGTCGATAGTCGCCACATTCTCTCTGAAAGGATTGAGGAACGACGGAGCCATCCACATCAGAAGGCTCAACATCAGCGATGCCTCGTTCTCCCTGGCGAAAGACGAGCGCGGGGGCAGCATCAAAAGAATCTTCAAGTCATCGGACGAAAAAAAGGAAGGCAAGCCTCTCGCTCTGGCGATCGACGCCGGCAGGATCAGGATCAGAAACTTCCGGTTCAGGCTCATCAACAAGACCGAAGACAGTCCGCCCCGCGACTACGGCATCGACTGGAAGAACCTTGATGTGACAGCGCATATTCTTCAGGCTCACGACTTTAGTTTCAAAGAAGGCAGGATCGAAGGGGTACTGGACAATCTGGAGGCTACCGAAAGAAGCGGCTACAGGATAGTCTCGATGTCCGGAAAAGCCACCGTCGAGAAAGGAAAAACCACGGTGCGGAATCTCCACATAAAGGACACGTGGACCGACATCAGCATGGATGAATATGCCATGGAATATGCCAACGCGGCGTCATTCTCCAACTACATCGAGGATGTCTCGATGACCGGAACACGCATGAGCGGCACCGTGGACATGAAGAGCATCTCTTACTTCGCGCCGTCGCTGCGCCGGATGAAATCCGTCATTAGCCTCAGGGATGCCGACGTGAAGGGGCCGGTCAAAGACATGTCGGTGTCCGGTCTGGACTTCTCGGAATCCCACAGCGGAGTCTGCGGAACCATCACAGGACGGCTGTCCGGGCTTCCGGATGTCAACAGGATGCGTCCGGACTTCAGACTGGACGGGCTGTCCTTCACCACGGAAGGACTCGGACGCTTCATCAGGGGATTCGCCCCAATGGCGGCGATCGACCTTTCCGGACTCGCGCGCGGCACGGTCTTCACCTTCGACGGCAACACGGATGGCACGCTCAACAAGCTTAAAGCCGACGGCACGCTTTCCTCCGCATTGGGTACCGTGACCGTCGACGCTGACATCACAGACCTGATCGCCAAAGGAAAGACAATCGGGCTGGGGGGCAAGGTCACGGCAAGAAACGTTGACGTCGGGAAACTCACCGGGGTCAGCCAGATCGGCGAAGTCTCGCTTAAAGGAATGATGGACATGACATTAGGTCACGGCAAGACCAGCCTGAGCATCGATTCCCTGTCCGTCGACAAATTGTCAGTCCTCGGCTACGACTACACCAACATCATCGCCGCAGGCACCTACACGGACAACGCCTTCGACGGGCGCATCGTCTGCGGAGACACGAACCTCAACTTCCTCTTCCAAGGATTGTTCACCCTCTCGGACAAGACGAAGAACGGACTCTACAAATTCTATGCGTCCATAGGTTACGCCGACCTGCACGCCCTGAAACTGGACAAGAGGGAGAACTCCAAGATCTCCGGACGGATAAACGCCAACTACGTGAACATCAGCCGCGGAGACCTGATCGGAGACCTTGACATACTTGGACTCACACTTGAGAACGACAACGGGTGGCACGAGATCGGCGACATCTGCGTGAAGTCGCACTCCAACGACAACGTCAACCGTGTCAACATCACATCCACATTCCTGAACGGCAACTACATCGGCAGCAAGCCGTTCACCAGTCTGATCAAGGATGCGCAGACCCTCACAGTCCACAGGGAGCTACCGGCCTTGTACAAAGGCTGGGCAGCCGAATGGAAGGGCGATGAGTACGAGCTGGATCTGAGTGTCGGTGACGCAAGGGACATCCTGTCCTTTGTCAAGCCCGGCCTCTACGTCGCCAAAGGCACCAAGGTGCGGATGAACATCAAGAGGGACGGCAACATGACAGCCTCCGTCAAGTCTCCGAGAATCGCTGTCAACAAGAATTTTCTGAAGGATTTTGACCTCGCCTTTGACAACAGGGACAGCAGCCTGAACGCGTCGGCTGTCTGCTCGGCCATCTCATTAGCCGGTGTCAACATGCTCAGTGACAACTTGTTGCTCTACGCAAGGGGGAACACCTTCGGAGCCGGATTCACCTACGACAACGGCACGGATCTCGCAAACAAGGGAGAGATGTACCTGACAGGGCGGCTTGACCGCGACTCCGACGGGAACCTGACGGTCAACGCCAAGACACTTCCATCCTTCATCTGGTATGACGACGCGGCATGGGACGTGTCCGAATCCGGCATAGACCTGATCGGCAAAGATCTCAGGATTGACAACCTGACAGCGAGAAGCGCCGACCAGTCCATCAGGATCAACGGAGGCTTCTCCTCCACAAAAAGAGACACGCTCTCCGTCAAACTCGACAAGATCGATCTGGGGCTGCTTGGCAAGTTCCTTGGCGACGGTTTCGGACTATCCGGCCTCGCTACCGGCCACGCCATCGTCTTCTCCCCGTGGGGCCGCGACGCTGGACTGATGATGAACCTCACGTCGGAATCTACCGAGGTCGCGGGACAGGACATGGGGACCCTGCGCCTCGCCGGCTCGCTGGAGGACGGGGTTATGCGCATGATAGCCCAGAACGACATCGATGGCCGGAAGACACTTAACATCAAAGGAGACTACGCGCTCAAGACAAAGAAGATAGATCTCACAGCCGGATTCGATGACTTCAACGTGGGCTACATCGCTCCCGTCCTGGAGTCAGTGTTCAGTGAGATGGGCGGCTCGATGAGCGGCAAGGTCAAGGTCAGCGGATCCATGGACAACATCTCGCTGCGCGGCGAGGGCACACGGTTCGACAATGCGATGCTGAGGGTGGGCTTCACCAATGTGGCCTACTACCTGAACGGGCCGTTCTCCGTCACCGACCAGGGACTGTTCTTCGACGGGATCTCCATCAAGGACCGGTTCAACGGCACCGGCAGCATAGAAGGGGGCCTGCTGTACGACCACCTGAAGAACATCAGGATGGACACCAGGATCAAGATGAAAGGCATCGAGGCCATCGACATGGACGAGGGCGGCGACAAGGCCTTCTATGGCCGCCTGTTCGCAAGCGGGGATGTCTCGATCAAAGGCCCGTTCAACGCCATCCTCATCGATGTCAACGCCCGGACGGACAAGAACGGACACATACATATTCCTATAGACAACGCCTCCAATGACGGCAAGAATGACCTTCTGACGTTCAGGCAGGCCTTCCGGGAAGTCTACGAGGATCCTTACGAGGCCATGATGAACAGCATGGCGGCAGGTGCCGGGAAAGGCAGCGACTTCGGAATAAGGCTCAGGGTCAACGCCACACAAGGCACCGAGGCCTATGTCGAGATCGACAGGGCTGCCGGCAATGTGCTGAACGGCCGCGGCCAGGGCATCATCGACATCGAGGTGCGTCCGGGAAGGGATCTGTTCACGATCAACGGCGACTACGCCCTACGGTCGGGCAACTTCCATTTCAACGCCATGGACATTGCCAAAAGGGACTTCACCATCTCGGACGGCAGCACGGTACGCTTCAACGGAGACGTGATGGACAGCGACCTTGACATTAAAGGAATATATTCGACAAAGGCATCCGTCGCCACCCTTATCGCGGACACCACCTCAGTCTCCGCCAGAAGGACCGTGAACTGCGGAATCGGGGTGTCCGGCAAGCTGAGGGAGCCGAAGCTGTCCTTCTCCATCGATGTCCCGGATCTTGACCCAACCACCAAGTCGAGGGTGGAGAGTGCCCTGAACACCGAGGACAAGGTGCAGCGCCAGTTCCTTTCGCTCCTGATCTCGGGTAGTTTCATGCCGGAGGAACAGTCGGGAGTCGTGAACAACACCAACGTACTGTACTCCAACGTCGCCGAGATCATGGCGGGGCAGCTGAACAACATCCTGCAGAAGCTGGACATTCCTCTGGACCTTGGCCTCAACTACCAGTCGAGCGAGAGCGGCACGAACATATTCGATGTCGCCGTCTCCACCCAACTTTTCAACAACAGGGTGATAGTCAACGGCAACGTCGGGAACCGTGAATATGCGAACTCATCCTCGGGGGCGGACATGGTGGGCAACCTTGACATCGAAATCAAGCTGGACAAATCCGGGCAGCTGCGGATGAACCTATTCTCCCACTCGGCGGATGACTACACCAACTATCTCGACAACACGCAGAGGAACGGTGTGGGTATCGCCTACCAAAGGGAGTTCAACACCTTCAGGGAGTTCTTCCGGAATCTGTTCATGAGCCGGAAAAAGAGGGAACAGAGGGCCGCTGAGACAGGGGCCCGGGAGGTGAAGAGAATCCGGATAGACGGTGAAGAGAAAGGACATTGATAATTTTTAATATATTACGAACATGGTAACAAACATCGCATTGGTCGCACATGACTCCAGGAAGCAGGAGTTGCTGGATTGGGTACGTTACAACGCAGGCTCGCTGAAGCACTGCCATTTGTTCTGCACCGGCACCACAGGCCGCCTCGTCTCGGAGACGCTTACAGAAAAGCTCGGCCCCGAGGCTCCCTCCATCGTCTGCCTTCTCAGCGGTCCGCTCGGCGGGGACTTCGAGATCGGCGGCATGATCGCCGAGGGGAAGATCGACATGCTGGTGTTCTTCTGCGACAACCTGATCATGCAGGGTCACCAGAATGACGTGATGGGGCTGGTCCGCCTGGCCTCCCTGTACAACATTCCGTTCGCCACGAACCGCAGCACCGCCGATTTCATCATCTCTTCCCCTCTCTACACAAGCACCCAGTACCGCCGCATGATCCCAAGCTGCATAGACTCCTACAAAAACCGCAAACTGTAGTTTTTTCCCCCACCATCCCTCCCATAAAAGCCGCTCCAAAGCGCTCAAAAGCGCCCCCCGGAGCGAAGCGACAGAAGGGGTATCGGGGAATCCTTTCCCCGTGCCCCCCAGGGGGCTGTCACGAAGTGACTGGGGGGTTGAAGGTATGCGCACGAAGGTATGCGCACGAAGGTATGCGCACGAAGGTATGCGCACGCGGAGCGAAGCGACAGAAGGGGTATCGGGGAATCCTTTCCCCGTGCCCCCCAGGGGGCTGTCACGAAGTGACTGGGGGGTTAAATTACTATTAAGTACCGGTCTTTTTTTGCAAAGCAAAAAAAAGACCGGTACTTCCCAGCACCAGTCTTTCCCACTTAATACAAACCTAATTATGAATAAAACGTATGATGAACAGCCATCATAGGAAAAAGGTTAGAAAGATAAAATCCTATTAGAACCAATTAACTCTACAGAAACACTTTGCACTATCTGTGCCAAAAAATGTTCCGTGACTGCAATATCGCATTTATTTACCAAAAATCAAAATTAAAGCATCACTTTTCAAAGGAAACGAGCGAAAAAAAGATGAGCCTGCATATTCATGACAACTGCCTGCCATTAGAATATGCCACGCTGCTGAAAAAGGATTTGAATATCCCGGCGGCAATTACTATATTTGAACAACAGACAACGAATCTAAAGACAAAAGACATGGACATAAGGAGGACACTGACGGCCCTTGCCCTGCTGCTGCCGCTTTCGGCAATGGCTGTACCCACCGATGACGACAGAACCGGCACGATGACAAACGAGCCTTCCCAGGACGTGACCACGGTCAGCTTCACAATCGACACATCCGCGCTTGCAAGGATCTTCATGGACCCGCCTAAAGAAGCCAGACCACAGGTATGGTGGCACTGGATGGACGGCAACGTCTCAAAGGAAGGAATCAGGAAAGACATCGAATGGATGAAGAGATCCGGCATAGGCGGCTTCCACCAGTTCGACGCCGGAGGAATCAACATGCCGAGAGCCGCCAAGGTCAAACTCCCATACCTCTCCGACGGATGGAAGGAAGCTTTCCGTTTCGCTCTGCACATGGCAGACTCCCTGGACATGGATGTCACGATCGCCAGCGCCCCGGGATGGAGCTCGACAGGCGGCAAATGGGTGAAGCCGGAAGACGCCATAAAAAAGCTCGAATGGAGGCACGTTGACGTGCGGGGCGGGAAAGTCTCGACCAAACTACCTGATCTTTACAACGTTGTGGGACCTTACCAGGACTACCACGTGGGCAATGACCGGATAGAGGTCAAGCCGTACGGCAAGGATCTGTACGTCATCGCCGTCAGGCTGCCGGCATCTGACAAGGCGATGAGGGCGCTCACCGAAAGAGTCGAGGAAAGCGACTCCTGCATCACGGTGGAGTTCAGACAGCCACAGACGATCAAGGCCCTGACACTCCAGAGCATGGCGATGGGAGCCAGGCCGAAGATCGGAGATCCGGCGCCCGGAAGCGTCCTCGAAAGCAGCGACGATGGCCGGCAATGGAGGAAAGTCTGCGACATCGAGCCAAGCGTGCTTCCATACCTGACAAAGAACATCCCGCAGACCTGCGCACGGTTCTTCAGGGTGACAGGCCGGCAGCTAGTCTCGCTGGATCTGTTCACCGTATCTAAGATCAATCACAGCCAAGAGGTCGGAGGCTTCGGAATAGTCCATGATTTCTGGAAATACGGCACCGCATATTCAAGTGACGCCATCAGGACATCAGATGTCGTTAACCTTACCGGCAAGATGACCCCCGACGGCAGGCTGGAATGCACCCTTCCCGCCGGACGCTGGAGGATCTACCGCTTCGGCTGGTCGATCACAGGCAAGATCAACCATCCAGCATCGCCGGAAGCTACCGGCCTGGAGGTTGACAAACTGGATCCCGACGCTTGGATGAGGTACTTCCACACCTATGTGGACCTCTACAAGAACGCGGCTGACGGGATGCTGGGAAAGAAAGGCATACGCTATCTGCTGGTGGACAGCTACGAGGCTGGTTCCTTCACCTGGACCCCGAGACTCGCTGAAGAGTTCAAGAAAAGGCGAGGCTACAACCTTGTGCCGTGGCTTCCGGTGCTTACCGGTGAAATCATCGGCAGCTCGCAGATGAGCGAACGGTTCCTGTGGGACTGGAGAAAGACCCTCGGCGAGCTGTTCTGCGAGAACTACGACAGGATCAACGACATCGTAAAGGAATATGAGCTTGACGGGCGCTACACCGAAACCCATGAGGGCAGCCGCGCCTACACAGGAGACGGCATGGATCCGAAGATCAAGGCGACCATTCCGATGGCGGCCTTCTGGATGGAGAACACGCCTAACGGTTCCGCAGCCCCGGCGGCGGTCTGCGACATCCGGGAGTCAGCCTCGGTGTCGCACATCTATGGTCAGCCGATAGTCGCCGCGGAGTCGTTCTCGGTGGACGGAGACCACGGAAGGGCGTACACCTACTGCCCGGAGAACATGAAATACATAGCGGATGTCGGGCTGAGTGCAGGTGTCAACAGATTTGTGGTGCACGAGTCCGCCTCGCAGCCGAACGACAAGTACCTTCCAGGTATGCAACTGTTCCGTTACGGGCAATGGCTCCACAGGAACGAGACCTGGGGGGAATATGCCTGGACACTCACCAACTATCTGGCCCGCTCCAGCGCGATGCTTCAGCAAGGTCATTCTGTCGCTGACATCCTGCTCTACTACGGCGAGGACATCAATGTCACCGCCATCTATGGAGGGGACACTTTCAGCACCCTTCCGGATGTCCCGGACGGCTTCAACTACGATTTCGCCAATCCGACGGTGATCAAGTCCGGAGTCCACGCCAAGGACGGCAGACTCGTCGCCCCATCCGGAGCAAGCTACAAGGTGCTGTGGATAGGAAGAGACCAGGACTTCATGTCGCTTGAGATACTCAAAAGGATCAAGGCGTTCGCCGACGCCGGTGTGATCATCTGCGGGAAAGAGCCTAAAAGATGCGCCGGCATGAAAGCCGACGACCGCTCATTCGCATCCCTGGTGGACAACGTGTGGCATTCGAGGAGGAAGAACGTGTTCACATGCAGCCTGGAGGAATGCCTCTCCAGAAGCGGCATGAGGCCCGACTTCATTGCGACCGCGACCACCGCACAAAAGTCTCTGCCACAGATCGTCCCTGCTGCGTTCGAGCAAGTGGAGGCACCTGCGAACGCCAAGGACAGCTACGGGGACTTTAAATATGTCCACAGAAACCTGCCCGGCAACACGCAGGTCTACTGGGTAAGGAACTTCTCCGGCGAGGACAAGGACGTGGATCTCAGCTTCAAGGATGGAGGAAGGTACGCCGCCCTGCTCAATCCGGAGAACGGCGAGGTGGCCGACATTCCTGTCACACAAAAAGACGGCAGGTTCATCGTCTCCACACCTATGCTGTCCACCGACGCCAGGTTCATCGTGTTCACGGACACGCCGATGGTCTCTGTCAGAGAGATTATCATCAAAACCCAAAGCAGCGCTTTCAACCTTGCGGACACCATCAGGATCGACTGTCTTCCATTCGCCAAAACAGCGGTACAGAAGAGTTCGGAACAGCAACTGAGCGTACTTCAGACTGTCGGATCCTCCTGGAACGTTCATTTCGAGCAAAAGAACGGAGGAACAGCGGACAAGGTCTTCGGCGAGCTTAGGTCGTGGACAGAGGAAGACAACCCGGTCGTCAAGTACTTCTCAGGAACGGCGGTCTACAGCACGACGCTGGAGCTTGACAGGAAGGCACTCGCTGGTGACGGAAGAATATTCATGGATCTCGGAACCGTGAAGAACATCGCCGAGGTGACTGTCAACGGCTCGGAGGCCGGTGTTCTGTGGAAGGCGCCGTTCAGGACCGGTGACATCAGGCACCTGCTCAAGGAAGGCGAGAACCATCTGGAGATCAAGGTCACGAACCTTTGGAGGAACAGGATGATCGGAGATGTCCAGAGTGACGAGACACACCCTGTGACCGCCATACGGCGCTTCTACAAGGCAGGTGACAAACTGCTCCCTTCCGGACTGCTCGGCCCTGTGGTCATTGTGGAGGAAGACTGATCCGCAAAGCGACCCGGAGGCCGGGTTGGAACTACAACAACTTGGTCGCCTGGGTCGCGTTACGGTACTCCGCAGGGGTCTGTCCGGTCATGTGACGGAACGCCGTGAAGAAATAGTCATGATTGTTGTAGCCGACATTGTAGGCTATCTCCTTGATGCTCATCGCCGTGTTGGTCAGAAGCTCCTTAGCCTTACTCATCCGCACCTCATTGATGAAACGGGCCGGAGAGAACCCTGTATATTCCTTGAAAGTCTTTCTGAACGAGGAATAGCTCAGGCAAAGCTTCGCCGCCACCTCCTCGGGGGAGACCGTCATGTACTGATCTCTGATGATCACCTTAGCCTGACTGATCTTGACCGCCGCGTCGGACTCCTGGAACTGAGAGTTCCTGTCATAGAAATACGCCAGACTAATAAGCCGGCCCACGATCCCGGCCAGAACCTGCTGGAAGCCAGACTCCTGGTTCACAGCCGCCTCGATGGCCGAGGAATAGAGGCCGACGATATCCTCATGGATGTTCACCTTAAAGAGAGGAGCCTCCTTCGAGAAGAATCCACGACTGACGAGATTGTCGATGAACTCACCGCTGAATCCGATCCAGTACTCTTTCCATCCGATGGATTTCTCCGGGTAGTAGCAATGCCACTCACCAGGGAAAAGAAGGAACATCATGCCACTGTTCACAGGAATGAGTTTCGACCGCCCCAGAGATTCGCAGCAGAACCTGCCTTTCCCCTCCGTGATGTAGATCAGCTGATACTCCTGAAGAATCCTGCCGCTCGAAACCGAAAAGACATAGCGGGAAGGATGATTAGTGGGCGGATAGTCCATTCCCGGCACGATTTCCTGGAAACCGACGGAATTCACAGCCGTTCCCCACTTCAAGTCAACAGGGTTGACCGCCAAATATTTAAGATGAACTGAAGCCATCGTTTTTAAACAATGTGTTACTTGTTGTGCGTCACAAATATAGCTAAAAAATCTTTCTAATCAAATTTTTAAGTACTAATATCAGAAAGTTCAGCACCTAAATAATAAAAAAAACTAAATTTGTGAACAAAAAATTAATGCCACGTAATTTATGAATTTTCTAGCATTTGATCTCGGTGCGACGAGCGGCAGAGCCATCATAGGAACTGTCGAAAACGATAAGTTCTCCTCAGAGGAAATCTACAGGTTTCCAAACGCCGTCAAAGATGTTGACGGCAGGTACTACTGGGACATCCAGTCCCTTTTCGGCCACTTCATCGCCGCGCTTAAGAAAGTCGCCGGCATGGGCGTGAAGATCGCGTCCATCGGCATCGACACCTGGGGCGTGGATTTCGGCCACGTCGGGAAAGACGGTAAGATCATCGGAATGCCAAGGGCCTACAGGGATCCATACACAGAAGGCATCCCTGAGAAAGTCTTTGAGATCATCCCTCGGGAGGAACTCTATGCCATCACCGGAGTTCAGATCATGAATTTCAACACGATCTTCCAACTCTATGCGCAGAGCAAGGAGGCCGACTCCAGACTTCCGGAGACAGACAAGATCCTGTTCATGCCTGACCTGCTTGCCTACATGCTGACCGGCAGGATGGTCTGTGAATATACCGACGCTTCCACCTCCGGCCTCATCAATCCGCTGACACGGGATTTCCAGAAAGATCTGCTGACGCGGCTTGGAATCGACCCGTCTATCCTGCTTGACATCACCCAGCCGGGAGCGAAGGTCGGAGTCCTCAAGAAGGAGATCTGCGAGGAGACCGGCATGGAGGCGATCCCTGTGATCGCTGTAGCAGGACACGACACCGCGTCAGCGATCGCCGCCGTCCCTGCCGCGGACGAGAATTTCGCCTACCTAAGCAGCGGCACCTGGAGCCTTATGGGCATCGAGTCCAGGGAACCGATCATCGACCAGAAGTCTTATGAATATAACCTCACGAACGAGGGCGGTATAGAAGGCACGACCCGATTCCTGAAGAACATCACCGGAATGTGGCTTCTTGAACAAAGCCGCAAGACCTGGGAAAAGGAAGGCCGCAAGTACACCTACGCTGAGATCGAAGCGATGGGGCTCAAGGCCATCGACTTCCCGTCAACGATTGATCCGGACGATCCTCGCTTCGCCGCTCCTAAGGACATGGACGCCGAGATCAAGGCCGCCCTTAAGGAGTCCGGTCAGAGGGTTCCGGAGAACGACGGCGAGATGATCAGCTGCATCTATCACAGCCTCACCAGAAAGTACAAGGATGTGATCGAGATGCTTCAGAACTTCGCTTCGTTCAAGATCGAGAAACTGCATGTCATCGGCGGAGGCTCCGCCAACAAGCTCGTGAGCCAGCTGACCGCCGACACACTGGGCATACCGGTGATCGCCGGTCCGGTCGAGGGCACGGCGATCGGCAACATCATGATGCAGGCCAAGGTGGCCGGGCTGGTCAACGACAGATGGGACATGCGCCGCATCATCGGCGACTCGATCCAGACAACCACCTACGAGCCAAGAGGATAGACAGCGTTTTCAGCACGTCTGCCTCGGCCTGGCCGGTCAATTAATTGAAAGTTTTAAAAAACACAACACAAATGAACGAGAATCTGATAACTAAGGCCTACGAAATGGCCAAAGAGCGTTACGCCGCCATCGGCGTTGACACGGACAAGGCAATCGAACTCCTTGAGAAGACACCTATCTCCCTCCAGTGCTGGCAGGCTGATGATGTCATGGGTTTTGAGAACGACACCGCCCTCACCGGTGGTATCCAGGCGACCGGCAACTATCCGGGACGCGCCCGCAACATCGACGAGCTCCGCGCCGACATCAAGTTCGTGAAGAGCCTCCTCGCCGGAACACAGCGTCTCAACCTGCACGAGATTTACGGTGATTTCCAAGGAAAGCACGTTGATCGTGACGAGGTAGAGCCAGCTCACTTCCAGAGCTGGATGGAATGGGGCAAGGAGAACGGGATGAAGCTGGACTTCAACTCCACCTCCTTCTCTCATCCTAAGAGCGGCGATCTTTCACTCGCCAATCCGGACAAGTCAATCCGCGACTTCTGGATCGAGCACACAAAGCGCTGCCGCAGGGTAGCCGACGCCATGGGTAAGTTCCAGGATGACCCATGTATCATGAACATCTGGGTTCATGACGGCTCTAAGGATCAGACTGTCAACCGTCTCCGCTACCGTGAGATAATGGCTCAGTCTCTCGATGAGATCCTAGCCGAGAAACTCCCTGGCATGAAGACCTGCCTTGAGGCCAAGCTTTTCGGCATCGGTCTTGAGAGCTACACCGTCGGCTCACACGACTTCGTGACCGGCTATTGCTCTACCCGCAAACTCATGTACACCCTTGACACCGGACACTACGAGCAGACCGAGAACATCAGCGACATGGTCGCCTCGCTTCTCCTCTACGTTCCTGAACTGATGCTCCACACCAGCCGTCCGGTACGTTGGGACTCCGACCACGTTGTCACGATGAACGACCAGACCCTCGACCTGTTCAAGGAGGTTGTACGCGCCGACGCACTTGGCCGCACTCACATCGGCCTTGACTACTTCGACGCATCGATCAACCGCATCGGCGCCTACATCGTCGGCACCCGCGCGACCCAGAAATGCATGCTTCAGGCCTTCCTTGAGCCTCTTGAGGCTCTCCGCAAGTACGAGGCCGACGGCAAGTACTTCCAGCGTCTCGCCCTCCTTGAGGAGGCCAAGTCACTTCCGTTCGGAGCGGTCTACGACTACTTCAACCTCAAGAACGGCGTTCCTGTAGGCGAGGACTTCATCCCTGCCGTGGAGAAGTACGAGGTTGATGTGACGTCCAAGAGATAATAATTGAGGCGGTAAAAAGATAAAGTCCCGGTGCGGTATTCTGCACCGGGACTTTATCTTTAATATTTGGTTACTTTGCGCGGCTATTTCCGCAGGCCGGAGTTCAGGAAGTCTATGAAGCCTTCCACGGAGAGATCGTAGCCACGGACGGGCGAAAGAGGGTTGCCGTCCGGATCAAGGAGCGCGTAGTTCGGCTGGGCATTGACACCGAAACGGGTGCGCGCTATGTAAGAGTTGGCGCGGCCTATCTGCTTGAGAACCTTGCCGTCGGCTGTCGTCAGCCAGTCCTGCTCGTCGAGTTTGGTCTTGTCGTCAACGTAAAGGGCGACAAGGACATATTCATTTCTAAGAATATTCAACACCCTCGGGTCGCTCCAGACGCGCTGCTCCATCTCGCGGCAGTTGACGCACCCGTGGCCGGTGATGTCGACGAACAGCGGCTTGTTCTGCGCCTTGGCGGCGGCAAGACCCTCCTCAAGAGTGAAGTAGCCGCTCAGGCCGAGAGGCATCTTCAGATCGTATTTCTGCCCGTAGGCGGAGATGGCGTTCGACGCGGCATCACCTACGGCACCGGACTTTTCGGCGGCGACCGTTGCAGTGGATCCTGACCGGGCGGCCTGCCCTGACGGCGAGTCCGCATAGTTCCAAACCACGAAATCCTGAGTCTCCATCGGCGGAAGATAGCCGGACAAAGCCTTCAGCGGAGCGCCCCACATACCCGGAATCATGTAGGCGACGAATGTGAACACCGCGATCGCCAGACCGAGCCTCGGCACGGAGACATGCTCGACCGGATCGTCATTCTTGAAACGAAGCTTGCCCAGAAGGTAGAAACCGAGCATCGAGAACGTGACAATCCATATTCCTAAATAAACCTCCCTGTCCAGTAGGCCCCAGTGGTAGGTCTGATCAGCGACGCTGAGGAACTTGAAGCCAAGGGCAACCTCGATGAAGCCGAGCACAACCTTCACGCTGTTGAGCCACGAGCCGGATTTGCCCTTCATCTTCTTAAGGAGCGACGGGAACATCGCGAGAACGGTGAACGGCAGGGCGAAGGCCACGGAAAAGGCCAGCATCGTGACCATAGGAGTCCAGAACTCACCCTGAGTGGACTTGATCAGCACGGTGCCGACAATCGGTCCCGTGCAGGAGAATGACACCAGCACGAGGGTAAGAGCCATAAAGAATATGCCGCCGAGTCCCTTGCCGCTTGACTTGGCGTCGCTCTTGTTGGCGAGGCTGGACGGCAGCTCGATCTCGAACGCCCCGAAGAATGAGGCGGCGAAGACCATGAACACGATGAAGAAGATCAGATTCGGCAGCCAGTGGGTCGCAAGCCAATTGAATATGTCAGCCGTGACAGCGTTGCCTCCGATCAGCCATGTCAGGCCGATTATGACGCTGATGGGAACGGTGTAGAGAAGCACGATGAAAAGACCGTAGACAAAGGCCTTGAACCGTCCTTCCGCCGCGGTTGTGGACTGCTTCATGAAGAACGAGACCGTCATCGGCACCATCGGGAACACACACGGTGTCAAGAGCATGGCGAATCCCCAGAGGATCGCCTCGATGATAAGCGCCCAAAGGGAGCCTTCACTTTTAGCCTCGCCGGCTGAGATTGTCCCGTCTGCGGATTCCGCCACATCATTGGTTTTTGCCGAGATGTCAGAACCGGTTCCGCTATTGGAATCATCCACAACAGCGATTGATGAGGAAGCCTCATCGCCGGTCTTTGAGTCAACGGTCACACCGTCCGCCACCTTGGAGCCATTGTCCGGTGAGACAGCGACAGTGCCTTCCGAGGACTCTTTGCGCGCCGTCTCCGCCACGCCGGTCTTCACAGGTGCCACCGCCACGAGAGGGACAGAGAACTCCCATGCCTCGGGAGCCGCGCAGAACTTATCGTTGCATCCGCTCCAAGAGACCTCTCCGGAGACTGTGGCCTCGCTGCCGGTCAGTTTAACCAACTGCGTGAGCTTTACAGAATCGAAGAAAACCTTTTCATCCTGTAAATCAGTCGGTTTAGTGACCTGCACGAGTTTCCCGTCCAACGAGTAGCCATTGTTCGGGGCAAACTCGATGACAGTCGGATTGTAAGGATGGTCCACGGTGTAGATGTGCCATCCGTCCACGATGTTAGCCTTGAAAGTCAGCTCGAAGACATTGTCCTTGACATGCTTGCTGGAAACCGACCATTTGGCTGTTGCCTCGGGTGCCTGCGCAAAAGTGGCTACGCTCCCAACCAGGAGCGAAGCCACAAACGCCACAGCTTTTTTGAAAGTATGTGTCATAGCGTCAATACATTTGCCGTTATAGATTATTCGATTCGCCGTTATGTTCCTAAATTATTTTGCGTAGGCCACCGAACGGGTCTCCCTGATCACAGTGATCTTGACCTGTCCAGGGTAGGTCATCTCCTCCTGGATCTTCTGGGCGATGTCGGCGGAGAGTCTTCCGGCCTGGTCATCGCTGACCTCCTCGGCTCCGACGATCACGCGCAGTTCGCGTCCTGCCTGGATGGCATAGCTCTTGGTAACGCCCGGATAGGCGGCGGCAAGATCCTCCATCCCCTTGAGCCTCTTGATGTAGGACTCGATCACCTCACGACGGGCTCCCGGACGGGCTCCAGAGATAGCGTCGCCGATCATCACGATAGGAGAGATGATGGATGTCATCTCGATCTCCTCGTGGTGCGCGCCGATGGCGTTGCAGATCTCCGGCTTCTCCTTGTACTGTTCGGCAAGCTTCATACCCAGAATGGCGTGAGGAAGCTCCGGCTCCTCCTCGGAGACCTTACCGATGTCGTGCAGGAGACCAGCCCTCTTGGCGATCTTTGGATTAAGTCCCAACTCCGCGGCCATGATGGCGCAGATGTTGGCCACCTCACGTGAGTGCTGCAGCAGGTTCTGACCGTAGGATGAACGATACTTCATTCGGCCGATCATCTTGACAAGCTCGATGTTCAGGCCATGGATTCCAAGGTCGATGCAGGTTCTCTTGCCAGTCTCAAGAATCTCATCCTCAAGCTGTTTCTGAACCTTGGCAACCACTTCCTCGATGCGTGCCGGATGGATTCGTCCATCCACGACAAGCTGATGCAAAGCGAGTCTCGCCACTTCCCTGCGGACAGGATCGAAAGCCGAGAGAAGGATAGCGTCAGGCGTGTCGTCAACGACAATCTCCACTCCGGTCGCAGCCTCAAGGGCCCTGATGTTACGTCCCTCACGTCCGATGATACGTCCCTTGATCTCGTCATTCTCAATAGGGAATGTCGTCACGGCATTCTCGATGGCGGTCTCGGTGGCAGTCCTCTGGATGGTGTTGATCACGATTCTCTTGGCCTCCTTGGAAGCGTTGAGACGAGCCTCGTCCATCGTGTCGTTGATGTAGGCCTGCGCCTCTGTCCTTGCCTCTGCCTTCATGTTCTCCATGAGGATGTTCTTGGCATCCTGGGCGCTCATACCCGCGATTGTCTCCAGCTGCTTGTTGGCCTGCGCGCTCAATCTCTCATATTCCTCAGTCTTTCTCGCAAGAACCTCCTGCTGCGCCTGGAAGCTTGACTTCGCGCTCTCTGTGTCACGCAATTTCTTCTGAAGCTCCGAATTCTGTTGATTCAGAGAGTTTTCCTTCTGCTTGATGCGGTTTTCCGCATCCTTGAGCTGACTGTTCTTCTCGTTGATGTACTGCTCATGCTCGCTCTTAAGCTGGAGGAACTTCTCCTTCGCCTGATGGATCTTGTCCTTCTTGATCCCCTCGGCCTCTATCTCAGCCTTGGCGATGATCTCGTTCTTCTGTCCCTTCAGAACTATTTTCTGAATGATTATGTAAGCCGCCAGCGCGATTACCGCGCCGATCAGGACTCCTATAAAAAACTGTAACATAATATCATTAATATTAAAGTATTCAATCACATGGCGATGGTGACGACCTTTCAGAGTCCGACACGACACCCAATGTCTTGGAAGGAGGTAACGTAAAAAACGACCGACCGTTCCACAAAGGAAACAGACCGATCGTCAGAATATTAAAAAAAGCCGTTAGTCACTTGTCAGAAACCTTAAATGAATAAGATTTGAGATCCGAACCGGTTCAGAAATCCATCGTCACGCCATAGACATGATCCCCGAAGGTAACCTTGGCCCGTCATTGCCGGCTCGAGTAAACTCGGTTCCGTAGAACTTGTTGATTTGAGCACGTGGGACTAACGGCCGTCTTTTTCAATATTTCTTATGTAGGACTCGACATCCTCCTGAAGTCTCTTCGCCTCGGCGTCCGCGTCGGCAAGTCTCTTCTGGAAGGCCAATCTGCCCACCGCCTCGTTGAGTGCGACAAAAGAAAGTTTGTCAGAAAGGGTCTTGTTCGGGTATTTCGCATCGTATGCCGTCAACTTCTGGTTGATGGCATCAGCCGCCAGCCTCATCATCCTCTCCATCTCCGGAGAGGAAGCGACCAATGGATACTCGACACCCGCGATCTTTATCTTTATGTTCTGCCCCATTTCTAATTCTCAAGCAAGGAGATGCACTTGTCGATCTCCTTGATCAATTTCTCAATCTTCTCTTTTGCGGCGGAGCCGTCACCGGCCACTCCGAACGCTTCGGACAGATGAAGGTTGTTAACCTGTTGTTCCAAGTCTTCAATCCGCTTCCCGCAGGACTCATTCTCTGCCTTGCACCGCTGAAGCTCAGACTGGAGCCGTACACGCTCCGATCTCTCCGCCTCATACAGCGCGATCAACTTTTCGATATCTGTCTTTATACCTTCAAGCATTTCCTCAAGGCTTAAATCACCTGCTTGAGTGCAAATTTAGTAAATTATCTTTATTTGCACAACAACTTCAACTGGCCCGTCCTAAAATCCGCCCTCAGCCCGGTCGGCGAGCCGGTCTGCCAGGTCGCTGTTCATGTCCTTCCTCCGCTTGCCAGCCCGCCCTTCGGTCTCCGTAACTGCCGAAACGGCCTTAAACAACCCCTCTCGTGAGCAAAGCACCCCTTCCCGCTCACGAGACTAGGCTATAGCAGCCTCTCATGAGCAAAACGCCCCTTCCCGCTCACGATACCAGGCCACAGCAGCCTCTCGTGAGCAAAACGCCCCTTCCCGCTCACGAGACCAGGACACAGCAGCCTCTCGTGAGCAAAACACCCCTTCCTGCTCACGAGGCCAGGCAACAGCAGCCTCTCGTGAGCAAAACGCCCCTTCCTGCTCACGAGGCCAGGCAAAGCCCCGACCGTCCAAGCAACCGGACAGGAGAATTTGCTTAACTAAAGTAAAAATCATAATTTTGCGTACACTTAACAATAATATCACAGCCATGACAATAACAGTGGAAAACAGGGAAACACCGGTACTGCTCCTGACAGGATACCTCGGAAGCGGCAAGACTACACTGGTCAACAGAATACTCTCCAACAGGAAGGGCATCAAGTTCGCGGTCATAGTCAATGACATAGGCGAAGTCAACATCGATGCCGACCTCATCCAGAAAGGTGGAGTCGTGGACACGACGGACGACAGTCTGGTCCCTCTCCAGAACGGCTGCATCTGCTGCACACTGAAGATGGATCTGGTCGCCCAACTGAACGACCTTTGCCGCACCAACCGATTCGACTACATTGTCATCGAGGCAAGCGGAATCTGCGAGCCAGCCCCGATCGCGCAAACAATCTGCTCATTCACGAAGCTCGTTCCTGAATATGCCCCGACGAATGTCCCGAAACTTGACTGCATCGTGACCGTTGTGGACGCACTGAGGATGCAGAGCGAGTTCGCCTGCGGAGACTCCCTCAAAAAGGACAATCTGGAAGAGGACGACCTTGAGAACCTCGTCATCCAGCAGATCGAGTTCTGCAACATCGTGCTTCTGAACAAAGCCTCGGAAGTCAAGCCGGAGGAGCTAGGCAGAGTGCGCGGCATAGTGAAGGCTCTGAATCCCAAAGTGACAATCCTAGAGTGCGACTACGGCGACATCGACCTTGACAAGATACTAAACACCAAGCTCTTCGACTTCGACAAGACCGCCACCTCCGCCGCCTGGATCAACGCCATCGAAGGAGAAGGCAACCTCTCCGATCAGCCAGAGGAAGATTACGGCGGCCACGACGAAGAACATCACGGACATCCTCAAGAGGAGGAGGACGATGACCACGATAAGGAACACGGCCACGAGGAGCATGAACATGAACATGAACGTGAACATGAACATGAGCATGAGCATGAACATGAGCATGAGCATGAGCATGAGCATGAGCATGAACATGAGCATCATCACCATCATCATGACCACGAAGGCGGAGAGGTTGAGGAATATAACATCGGCACCTTCGTCTACTATCGCCGTCAGCCACTGGACATCAACAAGTTCGACTGGATGGTGTCAAAGAAATGGCCAAAGAACATAATCCGCGCGAAAGGACTTTGCTACTTCGCGGACGAGAAAGACAAATGCTACCTCTTCGAACAGTCCGGTGTCCAGAAATCCATCAAGGACGCCGGCCTCTGGTTCGCCACGATGCCGGAAGATCAGCTTCAAGAGATGATGCGCCGGGACAAGAACCTGCGCAAGGACTGGGATCCGGTCTACGGCGACCGGATGATCAAAATCGTCTTCATCGGCCAAAACCTTGACCGCCAAGAGATAGCCGACCTGATGGACACCTGCCTGGCGGACTAGGTTAAAGACCGGAAAGGAAAGGAAAGGAAAGGCTAATGGAGCCAATAATAAGGGAATAGCCTAC
>ERZ1034691.219-NODE-219-length-45478-cov-41.482883_pt1 | contig 45478 bp, 36 predicted proteins | sample MGYA00520638_ERZ1034691 | MGnify/ENA primary metagenome ERZ1034691 (study PRJEB33766, sample SAMN09781763) | gut metagenome | biome: gut microbiome | host: Homo sapiens | place: Madagascar | study: EMG produced TPA metagenomics assembly of the PRJNA485056 data... | reverse complement strand
CTGCCGGAGCGGTGCTTAAGCCGCAAGGCGGGAATTGTGCGGTGTTGCCTTAGGTTTTACCAGGTTTTCACCAAGAAGCACTTGTTCTGCCCGGCAAATTGGGATATAATAAAAGGGTTACAAACAGCTTTACCTGCCATGGAGGGCAATGAATGATGAAACTGGCAAAACGTGCAGCTGCACTTGTGCTGGCAGCGGTTCTGGCGCTCAGCCTGACCGCCTGCAGCCCCAAGGAAATAGCAAGCAATCTGATTTTGAAAACGGCAGACCTGCTGGGCCTGCGTGAAGAAGGTTCCGATGACGATGAGGCGGACGAAATTGTGGCGCAGCCCGGCGGTGAGGTGAACTTCCCGGATGGGCTGCAGGATACCTCGGTCCACTGGAACCAACAGGTGCAGGATGGGACGCTGTATGTTGCGTTTAACAGCATCCAGAACCGCAACACCGAGTATTTTGTGGCGGGTTCCGATACCGTGCAGGTAACGGGCTATGGCACCACCGAATCCACCGGTATTCTGGAGTTCAAGGTGGCGCTGTGGGAACTTTCGGAGGATAAGGCAACCACTTCCTATGTGGCGGGCACCACGGTGTATTTCCCGACCGGCGGGGAGTGCAGCACCTATACCATCTCCGGCTTGACCCCCGGCAGGCTGTACAAGGCCAATGTCAGCTATGACTCTGGTATGTTCTACATTACCGGCGGCGTGAAAATTGAGGGCATTGGCAGCGATGACCTGGTTGCCCCGGATGCAGAATAACCAAAAATGAAGCGTGCCCCGGCGCAGCGGTCAACGCAGACCGACGCCGGGGCATTTTGCGGATATGACTGAAACAAAAAAAGGAATCAAAAGATGAACTTTGATAAAAAACAGCTGCGCAACACCCTGCTGCTTCTGCTGGGGGCGCTGATCTGGGGCACAGCCTTTGTGGCGCAAAGCGTGGGCAGCGGCTATGTGGGGCCGTATACCTTTTTGGCGGCCCGCAGCTGGCTGGCCTGTGCGTTTTTGATTGTGCTGGTTTTGCTGCGCCGCGGCAAGGCCCGCAAAGCGGATCCCGGTGTTCCGTTCTGGATCAACGGCCGGATGCTGCTGCGGGGCGGTGTGTTCTGCGGCATTGCGCTGTTTGCGGCTTCGGCGGCACAGCAGATCGGCATTGGCACCACCAGCACGGCCAAGGCGGGCTTTTTGACGGCGCTGTATGTGGTGCTGGTACCGCTGCTGGGGGTGTTCTTTGGGCGGCGGCCGGGGGTCAAACTGGGAATCTGCGCCTGCATCAGCCTGGCGGGGCTTTACCTGCTGTGCCTGGCGGGGCACGATACCCTGACCCTGACCGGCGGCGAATGGATGTTGCTGCTCTGCTCGCTGCTGTTTGCGTTCCAGATTATGCTGGTGGATCATTACAGCCCCAGGCTGGACGGCGTGCAGCTGAGCTTTGCGGAATTTTTTGCAACGGCGGTCCTTTCCACTATTTTTATGTTTGTGTTTGAAACGCCGACCTTTGCCCAGATCCAGGGGGCGGCGGTATCTATTGCTTACTGCGGCATTTTGTCCAGCGGTGTGGCCTACACGCTGCAAATTGTGGGCCAGAAAGAACTTGACCCCACCATTGCCAGCATGGCCATGTGCATGGAAAGCGTGTTCAGCGCCCTGGCCGGCTGGCTGATTTTGGGCCAGACCCTTTCCGGCGTAGAACTGGCAGGGTGCGCTTTGATGTTTGCGGCAATTATTGGGGCGCAGATACCGGAGAAAGTTAGGAGTTAGCAAAACGCGCACAGCGCCGATAAATATCGGGCGCTGTGCGCGTTTTTTGTATGATGACGAGGAAGAAAATGTATTGAAGGGGAAGAAAGGTAAAATTTTGCCGCGAACCCAAAAAGAGATTTGTAGGGGACGATGCTTGCATCGTCCCGTGGGGCGGGCCGTAACGTGGGCAGGTGGTACAATTTTATGATGTCTCTCTGCGGCGGGATGAGGGCATCCCGCCCTACAGATATGATTTATGGTACACTCTGTAATAAAGATGGCGGGCGCACATTGTGCGCCCCTATGGTCTCTATAAACGAAAAGGTTAATACATAGAATGCAGAACTCTGCGGTTTTTGAGCGGCGCGGATGCGACGCGGTCCACCGAAATTATTCTTTATTATTTATTCTTTTTTCATTCAAACAAAAATGCGCCCTCCCTTGCGGGAAGGCGCATTTGATTTAATCGTGCCGGATGGCCTCCAGGGCGCTGATGCGAACGGCGCGGCTGGCGGGAACGATGCCGGAAAGCAGGCCCACCACCACGGCAAAGCCGATGGCAGCCAGCACCAGCCAGAAAGGAATGATGGACATGACGGTTCCGCTGCCGGAATCAGACATGTAAAATCCACCGCCGTAATACATCGAATCGCTGCTGCCCATCAGGGAGCTGAGGTCGATGGTGGCGTTGATGCCCAGCTTCATCAGCAGGGTGTTCAGGCCGTATACGATCATCGTCATGTTGTTCATGCCAAAGCTGATGATGTAGCTTAAAATCGTACCGGCTACGCCGCCGATAAAGCCGATCATACCGCTTTCAATCAGGAACATCCGCCGGATGTTGCCAATCTCGCAGCCCAGAACTTTCATCACGCCGATCTCACGGGTGCGCTCGTAAATGGCCATCGTCATGGTGTTGGCGATGTTCAGCGCGGCAACAAACAGGCTGATGGCCGCCAGACCCGCCAGGCGCAGCTGGCGCTGTGCGGTCTGCTGCTGCATCTGCTTGCGGTAATCCATCATGGAGCTGATCTGGTAGCCTTCCTCTTTTAAGGTATCGCAGATCTTATCCACATTCTTGATGTCATCGACCTTAATGTACACTTCGTTATAGGTCACTTTTTTGGGGTTAAAATCCGTTTTGGCCAGCTTGCTGTAGGCTTCGCTCAGCATCAGAAGGTCGTTCAGGCGGAAAGTAATGCCGTATTGCAGCATGTAATCCTCGGATTCTTCCGAGACAACGCCAACGATTTTGAGCTTGTAGCTCTGGGTCTTGGGGTTCTCGGTGTCACCGTTGGTCAGGGTCAGGGTAAAGGTATCCTTGGTAGCATCCACAAAGGGCGGCAGCTGGTTGCCGTTGGCATCGGTTTCGCCGCTCCAGCGCTGGCGTTTGGAGCTGTTTTGGCTGCGGCGGGTATCTTCAAACTGATACAAAAATTCCTTGCCCACCACAACGGGGATCACATCCTTGCCGTAATTCACGCCGCTTTTGGGCCAGTCGCCGCTTTCCAGCTTGTTGCCCAGCAGGGGCATGGTGTCCGGGTCCAGGCCGAGAACGCTCCATACATAACTGGCGCGGTAGCGGTTGTTTTTGCCTGCGTCCACATACAGGTTCAGGTTCGGCTGGTAATAGGGGGTGACAGCCGTAACGTGGTCGATCTTGCGGAACCGCTGGACGGCTTCGTTATCCAGCTTGACCTCCTGCCCATTGATGTTCTGGCTGCCGTAGTTGTATACCTCAATCTTGGTCAGGCCGCCCATGTTTTTGAGCATTTCGTCGTTGTTATGGCTTTCCGCAATGCCCATGGAGATCATAACGATAACCGCACAGATGCCCACAACGACGCCCACAACGGTCAGTGCCGTGCGGCCCTTGCGGCGGGACAGGTTGGTGACAGCCAGCCCGATCTGGTCAGATATCTTCATCGTTGCCTTCCTCCAGCTTGGCAAGTGCGGCGGCCTTCTTCTTTTTGCGTACCACCACAACGATCACAACCACCACCACGATCACAGCAGCGCCGATTGCCAGATAGGCCCACAGGGGCAGGCCGGTCTGCTGGGGCTGCATGTCATCCATGTTAGAGTCCATATCGCCAGAATTGCCGTAGTCCATGGCCGGCTGAACAGAGAAGGAAAAATCTTTGCTGACGGTTTTCAGGGTGCCGTTGGCGTCCTCATAGGTCAGGGTGATGGTACCGTTGCAGGTGCCTTCCTGGGTGGGGGTCATGTCAAAATCCACGCTGTTGGAGGAACCGGCGTTCAGGTTGCCAATGTACTGCACAGTGGTGTCGGCGCCCAGATTGTCACCGGAAAGGGTGGCTTCCAGGTTGGAAAGGGCGTTGCGGCCCTTGTTGACAAAGTTCAGGGTAACGGAAGCGGAATCGCCCAGCGTAATGCTGTCGCTGAGTTCCAGCTGGCCCAGCTCAAAGCGGTCCGGCTGAGATACCGGAACCGAGATGGTGGTGGACATACCGGTAACGGCCTTGTTGGTGTCGGCACCGGTGCCCACGCTGTTCACAGTGATGTTGGCCACGCCGCCGGTAAAGCCGGCGCTGGGGGTCAGGCTGAAGCTGACATCGCGGGTGGACTTGGGGGCCATGGTGCCCAGGTAGCTGCTCAGGCTGCCGCTGGTCATGGTGATGCCGTCCGGCAGGGTCAGCGAGATGACCACATCGTTCAGGTTCTCCTGGCCGCCGGTGGCGTACAGGGTCAGGGTCAGGGTAAAGGGCGTCCCGGCCACAACCGCTTCATTGCCGTAGCTGGAAGCGCGGATCATCAGGTTGGGGGTATCGGGGTCTTCGTCCACACACTGGCCCAGGGTAACGCTGAGCTGCTGCATCGCCATGGTGGAATTCAGGTAACTCAGGTTGATGGGCACGCTGTTGCCGCCGCCGTTGTAGATCACATCGCGGAACAGCAGTACATAGCTGTAGTAACCGGCACCGTTGGCGTCGGTTTCCTCGTACAGCTGGCCAACTTCGGCGTTGCCGGTAAAGGTAAACGCGGAGGAGTTGATGCGGGCAGAGATCTGGTCCGCGGGAATGAAGTTGTTGTAAGCACCGTAATCCGCCACGCGCAGAATCAGGTTAAACCGGCTGTCCCGGTCAATGGTGGTGATCTCGCCGCCTGCGGCATCGGTCACGGTCTGAGCAATGATGTAGGCCGAGCCGCTGTTGTTGGGTTGGGGGGTTGGCGTCGAATCGGGATCGTCATGATTTTTGTCCGAGCTGTTGTTGTCGGAGGCTTCTTGGTCATTAGCGGTCACTTGCGAATTGGGGGCATCATCATTTGCGGCCAGGGCGGGCGTAGCGGCCACGCTGCCGAACAGCATTACAGCCGCCAGCAGGGCGGCAAAACGGGAAGCTTTTTTCACTCCGGGGTCCTCCTTAAATTGATTCCATCTTTTTCTATGGCTTTGATATTCCTGAATGAGTGGGCAAAATTTACGGTTTGGGTTGTTCGGGCTGCTGGGCTGCGGCAGCAGGGGCTGCGTAAGAGGCAAGCTCGGCTGCGGTTTTCTGGTGCACTTCGCCGCTGGCAGAGTCGCCGCCGATCCGCATGTTGCCCTCCAGGCTGGCGAACAGGGCTTCGCGGTTGCGCTCCCTTGCGGCGGGATCCTGCACCACATCGGACTGCACCTTGCCGTCCAGAATGGTAATAATGCGGTCTGCACAGGAGGCCAGCTCCGGTTCATGGGTGACCATGACAAAGGTGGTGCCCATCTGCTTGGATATTTGCAGCATGCGGTAGAGCACCTGTTTGGATGTGATAGAGTCCAGGTTGCCGGTGGGTTCGTCCGCAAAGATCACGCGCGGCTTGCTGACAAAGGCGCGGGCGATGCCCACGCGCTGCTGCTGGCCGCCGCTCATCTCGGTGGGCATGTGTTCGGCACGGCCGCCAAGGCCCATGTTTTTTAACTCTTTGCGGGCCATGGCAAGGCGCTGGGAGCGGGAAATGCCCTTGAACATCAGCGGCAGAGCAACGTTTTCGGCCGCCGTCATGGTGGGCAGCAGGTTGTAGCTCTGAAAAATAAAGCCCAGGTGTGCCTGGCGGAACTTGGCCAGCTCATCTTCGGTCATAGCGCTGATCTCGTGCGAACCGATGAATACCTTGCCGCGGGTCGGTTTTTCCAGCCCGGCCAGCTGATTCAGCAGGGTGCTTTTGCCACTGCCGGACTGGCCCACGATGCAGCAGAATTCCCCTTTTTCAATGGAGATAGAAACATCGTTCAGGGCAACAACCCGTTCTTTGCCCACGGCATACACCTTGCACAGGTTGACGGTATGGATAATGGGTGCCATTTCAGCCCTCCCTTTTTGACAAAATCCTATACTTCTATACTATATCACATTTTACCCCCGGCGGAAAGGGGGCGGAGTTGTAAAATTGCGGTGGGGCGAAGGAAGTAGTTAGGAGTTAGGAGGTAGGAGGTAGGAGTTAATTAGGAATTAGAAATTAGGAATTGGGGCGGGGAAAGGTAGTGGGTAGGGCGGCCAGCCCTCTGGCCGCCGGAAAAGGGGGGCTGCAAAGGTTCGGTAGGGCGGGGTCACCTGACCCCGCCGGTGCGTGGGGAATGGAGCAGAATAAATTTGTGATGAATCATGAAAATATATGTAGGGGACGGCGTCCTCGACGTCCCGGATGGGCGTTGGGGGAAATTTTGGTGTGGGATATATGGCAGGGGTTCTCCGCGGCGGGGTGAGGGCACCCCGCCCTACGGAATGATTTTGTAGGTTTCTCATGGGGAGCCACCCCTCAGTCACCTGCGGTGACAGCTCCCCTCAAAGGGGAGCCAATATGGGCTGTAGTTTGACGTTGGCTCCCCTTTGAGGGGAGCTGTCTGCAACGCAGACTGAGGGGTGGTTCTGCGCCATGAACCTGAAAATTATAACAAAAATGCCGCGGCCCGGCGGGGCTGCGGCAGATGGATATTATGCTTACAGATATTCTTCAAAAAATTCTGCGGTGGCGGATTCGATGCGGCGGCGGACGGAGAAATCGTCGATTTTTTTGCCGGATGCGGCGGTGAAATTGTGGGTGGCGTCCTCATACTGGCCGGTCAGGTCCACCAGAGGGCCGCTGTGTTCGGCGGCGGCCTGGCGGGTCAGGTCAATGGTGGTCTGGCTCAGCAATTCGGCATCCCCGGCGGTATAAGCCAGCAGCAGAGGACCGTTGTAGGTGCGCAGGCTGGCGGTGGGGTCCTGGTCGGCAACCTGCTGCACAAAATCGGCGCTGATCGTTACGCCCCACTTGGGCAGGTCCAGCACGCCGTTCTGTATGGCACCGTCATAAATAGCCTGGCGGCCCTCGGCGCTGTGGTCCAGAAATTCCAGCCCGTCCAGCCCTGTGTTATCCGCCGGTGCCCACAGGGCGGCGGCTTTGATGGAATCTTTCAGGTAGACGCTGACGGCGCGGCCGCCCATGCTGTGGCCCAGCAGGCCGATGCGCTCCGGGTCGGCACCCACAGTGTCGGTCAGGTAGGTGATGGCAGAAGTGATATCATCCCGCATGTTGGCGGGGGTGTAGGCGGTGAACGGCTCCTCGCTTTCGCCGCTGCCCGCAAAGTCAATGGCGATGCTGGCAATGCCGTGCTGGGCCAGCGTTTTGGCCAGCGGCTTGGCGTGGCCGTCCAGCTGGCGGTTGCCGGTAAAGCCGTGGCAGATCACCACGGCAGGCATGTTTTCGGCATTGGCAGGGGTGGTCAGCGTGGCATGGATGCTGCCACGCTCGCCGGGGATGGTAAGCTGCTGCACCTGAACGGATGCCCCACAGCCGGAAAACAGCACCACCGCCGCGCAGACGGCTGCGGCCAGTAGCACCGCAAAAAAGGAACGCAGATGTTTCATGCAGATTCCCCCTTTCTTAGGGTGTAGCTGAAAAGGCGAAAAATTCGTCGGCTTCTTTGCTTTCAGATACATCTTGGGGGTGAGTATACCACACTGCCCCGGCAATAACAACCGCCGCGACGTAAACAAACCGTGAACAAACCATCAATTTACACTGGTAAAAAATTGGTTACGACCGCCTACGGGGCGGAGGTTTACTGCCCCGGTTCCCACATGGCAACGGGGGTCATGATGGTGGGATCACTGGCGGGGGCAAGGAACTGCTGATAGGGCTGGAACCAGTTGTCCGAAAGATCATCATACACCCAGGAAAGCAGCAGCAGCCGGCCCGCGGGGGATTCGGCGGCAACAAAGGTGCTTTCACCTGCCTGCCAGCTGATGTGGAACACGCTGCCGGCGGCAAAGTTCAGCAGCAGGCTTTCGCCGCCCTGACCGTTGTTGGAACGAAACAGCATCATGGTGCCCCATTTTTGGGAGTAGAGGTTGGCAACCGTGGAAGAATCCCACAGATAACCGTAAGGATAATCGGAACGGTCGATCCCCAAAAGGGATTCCAGCGCGGTCTGCTCCCCGCTGCGCAGGTTGAGCCGGATGGCGTTGAACTGGGTATCATCCGGATTCTCCCAAAGGATGGCATCCAGATAGAGAGAATCCCCATACAGCGCGGCATGAGTGAAAGAACCGGAATTTTCGTTCAGGCTGTATAACCGCCGGCTTTGGGCGGTGACGGGGTCGTACAGCACAACGTCATAACTGGTGTTCTGGAACCGGGAAGAATAGCTGCCGGCCAGGCTGTAATCGGACATTTTATCGGAAGAGAACGGTTCGGCGCAGCGCTCCCGGAACAGTACAAGCTGGTTGTTCCAGACACCGCACAGGTGGTCGGTATCCGGGATGGGCATGGTTTCGTACTGGCCGGTGGTGCGCTCCATGCGGAACCAGCGGGTGGGCTCTTCGCCCTGCTGGCTCCGCATGATGCCGTATAAATAGGTGGAATCGCAGCCGCCGATATACACGGCGTCATGATCCAGCCGGACAAGCTCGGTGCGGGTGGTGCCGTCCAGCATTTCAATGCGGCCCTGGCCAAAGGCGTTCTGCATCCAGCGGCGGGCGGCGGTAACATCCTCCTGGGTGTAAGGCTCCAGCTCCTGGGTATAAAGGGCCAGCGGAACCCCGGCATCTGCCGCGCGTGCCCAGCGCATGATCTCATCGTCCGACATGGCGTTGATATCCGCGCCGGAAGCGCCCTTTGCCGTTGTGGGCGAATAGGTGCCGTAAACAAGGTAAACGCAATCCCCGGCGGGAACCAGAGAATACATCTGGTCCGTGATGCGGGCAGGGCAGCTGCTGGTGGTATGGGTGCAGCCGGGCACATCACAGAATACGGTCTGCACGCCGGTGCTCAGGTTAGTGCGCAGGATCAGGTTGGCATCATAATCAAACACAGCGGCAGCGCGGTCATCGTCACACTGGTAAGCGATGACGTCAGTGTAATAATAATCGCTGGTTTCTGGCAGCGGCTCGGCGGGCAGCAGATCGGTGCTGCCCGGCTGCGGGGTGGGGGCATAGGGCTGCCAGGTCAGCTGCATGCTGTAATAGGCGTGGGGAACATCGTCAAGGGTAAAGGTGCCGTACACACAGGTCAGCAGGGCGTTGCCTCTGGCGCTGTACAGGCCGGTTTCGGCGTAATCGCTGCCGTAAGGCACGGTCCAGTCACCCAGGTCGGCAAGGCCCTCCCACTGCACCCAGGCGTTCAGCAGGTCGGAGATATTCAGCAATACCGGGCTGCCGGACAGCAGGGGGGGATCGTCCAGCGGGGCCTGAACCCACAGGTTCAGCAGGCGGCCGGTTTTGTTATCATAATCCAGGGCGAATGTGGGGGATTCGTTGTATTCGGGGTCGCTTTCATCATAGGCGGCATGGGGGTAGCGCAGCAGCCGCGTAATGCCAAGGGAATCACTGGAGGTATACAGCTCGCCGCTGCTGTAGCTGCTCAGGTTATCGGCTGCCACATGGTACCAGGTGTCCGGCAGTACCTCGGCATCATGGAGCTGGGTCAGCAGGCTGGCGGCAAAATCAGCGGCGGTATCGCTGGAGGTCATGTTGTAGCGGCTGCTCCCGGCGGGGGTATACAGGGCTGCTGTGCCGTCCAGCCCGGCGGAAACCATCCAGTCCGTGCGGTTCATCTGGGTGCGGTTCTTGACCTGCTGTAATAGATAAAAATCATCCCCGCTGACCTCGCGGGATTCATACAGGCCAGAGCTTTGATTGACGGTGCCGAACATACGGGCATCCTGTGCGCGGAACCAGAGCAGCGGCAGGCAGGCCAGCGCGGCCACCAGGGCGGCGCAGGCCAGCATCAGCAGCTTGCCGCGTTTTGTGGTTTTCATACGGGTTCCTCCTGTGCGAGTTCGGCGGCGGTTTGGTTCGGTGCGGGCAGGGTGACGGTTACGGTGGTGCCTTTGCCAAGCTCGCTTTCCATGGCAAGTGTTCCGCCGTGGGCCTGGGCAATGCGGCTGCACAGGGCAAGGCCCAGGCCGCTGCCGCCCTGGCGGCGGGAACGGGATTTATCCACCATATAAAACGGCTCCACCACGCGGGCCAGCTTGTCTGCCGGGATGCCCCGGCCGTGGTCCTGAACGGTCAACCGGATGGAACCATCCTGTTCCCGGGCGCAGACCGCAATGGCGCTGCCGGGGGTGCTGGCCTTGGCGGCGTTGGTGACAAGGTTGATGACGAGATCACACAGCAGGTCGGCATCCCCCTGCACGGTCAGGCCGTTGGACTGCATGGTCAGAATGCAGCCGTTCAGAGCGGGGGCAACGGCGCGGTGCGCTTCGGCAAAAACAGAATCCAGCTGCACGGGTACCAGTTGGGGGGCGTGCTCGCCCAGGCCCATCAGCTGCAGCAGCTTTCCGCTTAAGGCTTCCAGCCGCTGGGCTTCATGGAAGATGGCCCCGGCGGCTTCACGCTGTTCTTCGGGGTCTGGCTGCATGCTGCGCAAAAGGTCGGCATAGCCGATGATGCCGGTCATGGGGGTTTTGAGCTCATGGGTAAACGCACCCACAAAATCATCCCGCTGCTGGACCGAAAGCTCCAGAGCTTCCACTTTGTCCTGCACGGCACCGGCCATCTGGTCAAAGCCCTGGCTCAGGATTTCAAGCTCATCCCCGGTGTGCATCCTGGTGCGCAAAGCATAATCACCCGCGGCAATGCGGGCGCTGGCGGCGGTCAGCACGGTCAGCGGGCGGGTCAGGCGGCGGCTGACAAGCCAGACCACCACGGCAGCCCCGGCCACCACGGCAGCTTCCAGCAGGAAAAAGCGCTGCAGGCTGCGGTTGCGCGCGGCAAAAATCTCCGTTACATCAAAGGTGGTTACCATCACAAGGCCGCCCAGCAGATCGCTGCGGTAGGTGCGGGTCACGTTGGGGCCGTACCGCAAAATGCTTTGGCCGTCCTGCAGGCCGTATATGGCATAGGCTTCGTCCTGGGCGGGGTCAGCGGATGCGGGGAACAGCCCCTGGGAATAAACCCCGCGGGCCAGATCCCCTGCACGCCAGGTGGCGGCGGTGATAAAGTCGTCCCCGCTGGTATCCTCGCCGCGGCCGGTCTGGTCCAGGTAGTAATCCTCCACCACGCCGCACAGCATGGCGTGCATGCTTTGTTCCTGCTCGGCGGCTGCGCTCAGGCGGTCCATAAAGCTGCCGTTGACCAGCACCGCACCGCCCACGGCAAAAAACGCGGCGATGACCAGCAGCATGATGCAGACAAGTTTTTGAGAAAATTTCATAGAAAAACCCGTAAGTAAGTTTGAAATTAGGGCAATACCGCATAATTCTAAGTGCCGATACGGCGAGCGAGGTGCGGCAGATGCCAAGCCAAAAGCGCAGATAATACTGGATGTCTTATCGAGCATTTTGGCAACGCAGATGCCGTGCCGCAGCTGCCGGAGCGGTGCTTAAGCCGCAAGGCGGGAATTGTGCGGTGTTGCCTTAGGAATTGGAAATGAGAAATCAGCAATTTGAGGTTATTTCTGGTCGGATTTAAGGCGGTAACCGACACGGTAGACGGTTTCGATCTTATCCGCCCAGCCAAGTTTTTTGCGCAGGCGCTGGATGTGCAGGTCCAGGGTGCGGCTGTCCAGCAGCTCGCCGCCCCACACTCGCCCGTACAATACATCGCGGTACAGCGCCGCCCCGCGGTTGCGCATCAGCTGCTCCAGCAGGTCGAACTCCCGCGGGGTCAGCTCCACCGCCTTGCCCTGCCGGGTCACGGTGCGGGCCACAATATCCATCGTTACATCAAAGGCGGTCAGGGTCTGGCCGCCGCGGCCGGTGCGGCGCAGCACGGCTTCCACACGGGCCAGAAGTTCTTCGATTTCAAACGGCTTTACGATATAATCATCGGCGCCGAGCTGCAGGCCTCTGACCCGGTCCTTAGTGGCGCCCTTGGCCGTGATAAAGATGACCGGCACCCCCAGCGGGCGCAGGTAGCCCAGCAGCTCGTACCCATCCAGGCCGGGAAGCATAATATCCAGCAGGGCCAGGTCAAAGTCATGCTCGGCAATCAGGTCTGCGGCGGTGCTGCCGTCGTTGGCAACCGTGCAGTCATACCCCGCGCGGCGCAGGCTGACCGCAATCAGCCGGGAAATGGTAAGTTCGTCCTCCACAATCAAAATGCGGTTCATCCAATGCCCCCAATCGTTATTTATCTTAAGTATAGCACAGAGTTGTCGCCAAGTTGTATAGAAGTTAGGAGTTAGGAGGGAGGAGTTAGGAGTTGGGCGGCGGGATAAAGGCTGCCGTGAACCGAATAAAAGCATTGTAGGGAACGGTCTTGACCGTTCCGGAACCTGAAAATCACCGTTCACACGGGTGGTGATTCCAAGGCCACGGAACGGTCAAGACCGTTCCCTACAGATTATAATGGAAAGTTACGTAGGAGTTTTAATAACTGGCAGCCCCAAAAACTCCTAACTCCTCCCTCCTAACTCCTCCCTCCTAACTACGCATTATGTACCGCTTGCGCCATATCGCGCACAAAGGCTTCGATGTGGGGCACGGCGGCGGGGCCGTATTGGGCAAGAAGTTTGATGATGGCGCTGCCGACGATGGCACCATTGCTGACTTTGGCCATGGCGGAGGCCTGCTGCGGGGTGGCAATGCCAAAGCCGACGGCGCAGGGCAGGCCGGTATTCTGGCGGATCAGCTCCACCATGGCGGAAATATCCGTCTTGATCTCGCTGCGGGTGCCGGTAACGCCCAGGGAGGAAACGATGTAGATAAAGCCGCTGGCCTCTTTTGCAATCATGGCAATGCGCTGCTCCGAGGTGGGGGCAATCAGGCTGATGAGATCCAGCCCATACTGGCGGCACAGGCCGTCAAACTCTTCTTTTTCCTCATAAGGCACATCGGGAAGGATCAGGCCGTCCATGCCTGCTTCAGCAGCGGCGGCGATAAACTTTTCGCTGCCATAGCTGTATACCACGTTGGCATAGGTCATGAACACCATCGGGATATGAACATCCCTGCGCAGGTCCCGCACAAGGTCAAAAATTTTATCGGTGGTGGTACCGGCTTTCAGGGCGCGGTTGCTGGCTTCCTGAATGACGGGGCCTTCGGCAGTGGGGTCCGAGAACGGGATGCCCAGTTCGATCAGATCTGCCCCGGCGGCAGCCATGGCGCGCACGGCCTTGGCCGTGGTGGCAAGGTCAGGGTCGCCACAGGTGATAAACGGGATAAAGGCTTTACCGTTCTGGTGCTGGAATGCTTCGTTGATGCGGCTCATTCGCTCAGGTCCTCCCCTCTGTAGCGGGCAATGGCGGCGCAGTCTTTATCGCCGCGGCCCGAAATGGTGATGATGATGATCTTATCCTTGTCCATGGTGGGGGCCAGCTTCATGGCGTAAGCCACAGCATGGGCGGATTCAATGGCGGGGATAATGCCCTCGGTGCGGGAAAGATACTCGAACGCGTTGACCGCTTCGTCGTCGGTGATGGGCACATACTGGGCGCGGCCAATATCGTGCAGGTGGGCGTGCTCCGGGCCGACGCCGGGGTAATCCAGCCCGGCGGAGATGGAGTAGACCGGGGCAATCTGGCCGTATTTATCCTGGCAGAAATAGCTCTTCATGCCGTGGAAGATGCCCAGGCGGCCGGTGGCAATGGTGGCGGCGGTTTCAAAGGTATCCACGCCGCGGCCGGCGGCTTCGCAGCCGATCAGCTGTACGCCGGGATCGTTGATATAGTGGTAAAAGCTGCCGATGGCGTTGGAGCCGCCGCCCACGCAGGCGATGACGGCATCCGGCAGGCGGCCTTCTTTTTCCAGAATCTGGGCGCGGGACTCTTTGGAGATGACGGCCTGGAAATCCCGCACAATGGTGGGGAAGGGGTGCGGCCCCATGACGGAACCAAGGCAGTAGTGGGTATCGGCAATGCGGCTGGTCCATTCACGCATTGCCTCGCTGACGGCATCCTTCAGGGTGGCGGTGCCGGTGGTAACGGGCACGACCTGCGCCCCCAGCAGCCGCATTTTGTATACGTTCAGCGCCTGGCGCTTGGTATCCTCCTCACCCATAAAGACCACACACTCCATGCCCATCAGGGCGGCGGCGGTGGCGGTGGCCACGCCGTGCTGGCCTGCGCCGGTTTCGGCAATCAGGCGGGTCTTGCCCATCTTTTTGGCAAGCAGAGCCTGGCCCAGCACGTTGTTGATCTTGTGGGCACCGGTGTGGTTCAAATCCTCGCGCTTGAGGTAGATCTTTGCGCCGCCCAGGTCCTCGGTCATCTTTTCGGCGTAATACAGGCGGCTGGGGCGGCCTGCGTAATCGTTAAACAGGGCGGTCAGCTCTGCGTTGAATTCGGGGTTGCCCTTGTAATGGTCGTATGCCTGTTCCAGTTCAATCACGGCGTTCATCAGCGTTTCGGGGATGTACTGCCCGCCGTGAATGCCAAACCGGCCTTTGGGGTTGGTCATGGTGGTTGCTCCTTTCCTGATTCCTGTTTCCTCTATGGTTCAATCCGTTATGGTATTTCTTACAGCGTTTACAAATGCCAGCATCTTGGCGGGGTCCTTTACGCCGTTTGTCTCGCAGCCTGAGCTGGCATCCACGGCATAAGGGCGGGCCTTTGCGATGGCTTCGGCGGCGTTCTGCGGGGTCAGCCCGCCCGCCAGAACAAAGGGGCGGGCCATGCCGTGCAGCAGGGCCCAGTCAAAGCGTTCGCCCGTTCCGCCTGCACCGTGGTCCAACAGGACCAAATCCGCCGGGGAAGCATTTGCGCGGGAAATATCTTCTGTGCTCTCTATGCGGAACGCCTGCCAGATGGGGGTGTGGGTCAGGCTGCGCAGCCGGGCAATGTAGGCGGCGTCCTCCTGCCCATGGAGCTGGGCGATGTCGATGGTGCCATCCGCCAGCAGGGCCGCGATCTGTTCCGGCGGGGCGTTGACGAAAACGCCGACCGCCCGAATGCCGGGAGCCAGCTGCCGCCGCAGCTGCTTGGCCTGTTCCGGTGCAACAAAGCGCTTGCTTTTGGGGGTAAACACAAAGCCGATGTAATCCAGCTGCAAAGCATTGGCGGTCCGGATATCCTGCGCGCGGGTCAGGCCGCAGATTTTGATTTTGGTGCTCATGGGGCATTCACCCCGCGCAGGGCGGCCAGAGCTGTGGCTTTATCCGGCGCACGCATCAAAGCTTCGCCAACCAGAACGGCGTCTACCCCGGCGGCGCGCAGAGCGGAAACATCGGAGGGGGAGGTAATGCCGCTTTCCGCCACAAACAGCACCCCCGGCGGGGCTTTCTGCCGCAGCGCCAGTGAGTTGGTTACATCCACCGTAAAGTTTTTCAGGTTGCGGTTGTTCACCCCGATCACCCGCGCCCCGGCGGCTGCCGCGCTGGCGATTTCCTGTTCATCGTGCGCTTCCACCAGAGCGGAAAGGCCGAGGGCATCGCAGATTCCAAGATATTGATGCAGCGTTTCGGTGTCCAGCAGAGAGCAGATCAGCAGCACGGCGGAAGCGCCGAGAAGCTTGGCTTCGTAGATCATGTACTCATCCACCGTAAAATCCTTGCGCAGGCAGGGCACGGGGACTGCGGCGGCAATCTGCTGCAAATATTCATCGCTGCCTAAAAACCATTTGGGCTCCGTTAAAACCGAGATGGCATCCGCCCCGGCGGCTGCATATTCTTTGGCAATGTCCAGATAGGGGAACACCGGGGCAATCAGCCCTTTGCTGGGGGAAGCCCGCTTGCATTCGCAGATAAAGCGGACACCGGGCTGGGCCAGTGCCTTTTCAAAGGCAAAATCCCCTTTGGGCTGGGCCAGCGCGGCGGCTTTGACATCCGCCAGGAGCCGCACGGCTTTGGCCTGTTCCACGCGGGTGCGGGCGTAAGCGGCCAGCTGTTCCAGAATGTTTTCTGCCATGGCGCTTACCCGTTGGTGGCGGCGGCAAAGGCATCCAGGGTGCGCAGGGCCGTGCCGCTGTCGATCACCTGGGCAGCCAGTTCCACGCCGTCCGCCAGGGTGGCGGCTTTGCCCGCCACAAAGAACCCGGCACCGGCGTTCAGCAGCACGGCATTGCGGCGGGCACCCTCCTCGCCGGAAAGAACGGCGCGGGTGATGGCGGCGTTTTCAGCCGGGGTGCCGCCCACAAGGTCGGCTTTGGTGCAGCGCGGCAGGCCGAAATCTTCCGGCTTGATCACGCTGGTGCGGTAGTAGCCCTCTTTCAGCTCGCAGATGGTGGAGGGGGCGCTGAGGGAAATTTCATCCAGCTTGTCCTGCCCGTACACCACCAGCGCGCGGCGCACGCCCAGCGAGGCCAGAACCTTGGCCACCGGCTCTACCAGGTATTCATCATACACGCCCAGCACCATCATGGCGGGGCGGGCCGGGTTGGTGAGGGGGCCAAGAATGTTGAACACGGTGCGGAAGCCCAGCTCCTTGCGGATGGGGCCAACGTATTTCATCGAAGCGTGATATTTCTGTGCAAACAGGAAGCAGATGCCGACGGTCTGCAGCAGCTCGCGGCATTTCTCCGGCGGCTGGTCCAGATTGACGCCCAGGGCTTCCAGGCAGTCCGCCGTGCCGCAGCTGGAGGAAGCTGCGCGGTTGCCGTGCTTGGCAACCTTGACCCCGCCTGCCGCCAGCACCATGGCGGCGGTGGTGGAGATGTTGAAGCTGTGGGCGCCATCGCCGCCGGTGCCCACGATATCCAGTACCTCAAGGCCGGGATGCTCCACCGGGGTGGCGTGGTCCCGCATGGCGGCGGCGCAGCCGGAAATTTCATCGATCGTTTCGGCCTTGGTGCTTTTGGTGGAAAGCGCCGCCAGGAACGCCGCGTTCTGGGTGGGGCTTGTCTGCCCGCTCATGATCTCGTTCATGACCTCATAGGCTTCGTCATAGGTCAGGTCCTGTTTATCCACAATTTTAGCAATCGCGTGTTTGATCATCGTTGGAACATCCTTTCTATTATTTGTTGTGCTGTTTTGTCAGCTCGATAAAGCTTTTCAGCATGGCCGGGCCGTCCGGTGTCATGATGGATTCGGGGTGGAACTGTACGCCAAAAATGGGGTGCGTCGTGTGCTGTACGGCCATCACCTCGCCGTTGGCCACGCGGGCCGTTACCTGCAAGCAGGCGGGGATGGTATCCGGGTCCGCGGCAAGGCTGTGGTAGCGGGCCACGGGCACCTGCGGCGGCAGGCCCGCAAACAGCGGGGTGGCGGTATCCAGCTCCGCCATGCTCTGCTTGCCGTGCATCAGCTCCCTGGCAAAGGTCACGGTAGCGCCGAACGCTTCGCAGATGGCCTGGTGCCCCAGGCAGACGCCCAAAATCGGGAACCGCCCGCCCAGCTGCCTGACCACCTTGATGCAGACGCCTGCATCTTCCGGCCTGCCGGGGCCGGGGGAGAGGATAATGCCCGCAGGGTTCAGCGCGGCAATCTCTTCCACCGTCATGGCATCGTTGCGGATGACCCGGATGTCCGGTTCCAGCGAACCGATGAGCTGGTACAGGTTATAGGAAAAGCTGTCATAGTTATCGATCAGCAAAATCATGCTTCGTCCGCCTCCTCTGCCTGTTCAATGGCCCGCACAACGGCCTTTGCTTTGTTGATGCACTCCCGGTATTCGCTTTCCGGCACCGAGTCCGCCACAATGCCTGCGCCGCTGCGCACAAACACCTTGCCTTTTTTCTTGTAGGCCAGCCGGATGCCGATGCAGGTATCCATGTTGCCGGTCAGGTCCAGGTAGCCGACCGCGCCGCCGTAAATACCGCGCTTGTTGTTTTCCAGCTCGTTGATGAGCTGGCAGGCCCTGATTTTTGGTGCGCCGGAAAGGGTACCGGCGGGCAGCACCGCCGCGATGGCATCCAGCGCGTCACAGTCGGGGCGGATCTCTCCCCGCACCGTGGAGCCAAGGTGCATCACGTGGGAGAACCGCTCCACGCAGTGGTATTTTTCCACGGTTACGGTGCCGAACTGGCTGATCTTGCCCAGGTCATTGCGGCCAAGGTCCACCAGCATATTGTGCTCGGCCAGCTCCTTGGGGTCTGCCAGCAGGCTTTCCTCCAGGGCTTTGTCCTCGGCATCGGTAGCGCCGCGGGGGCGGGTGCCTGCCAGCGGGAAGGTATGCAGCACGCCGTCCTCCAGTTTGACGAGGGTTTCCGGCGAAGCGCCGGCAACCTCTAAATCGCTGGAAGCAAAGTAGAACATGTAGGGGGAGGGGTTCAACGTGCGCAGAATGCGGTAGGCGTTCAGCAGGCTGCCGGTGTACCCGGCTTCCAGCCGGTTGGAGGGGACAATCTGGAAGATATCCCCCATGCGGATGTGGTGCTTGGCCTTTTCTACCATGGCGCAGAATTGCTGCTCGGTAAAAAGCGGCTGGAACTCGGTGGTCATTTTGCCGGGGTTCTCAGGGGCGGGGGTGCCATGGCGGATCAGGTCCGCCATGCGGTGCAGCTCCCGCACGGCAGCGGGGTAGTTGGTTTCAACGTCATCCAGCGGCATGTTGACGATGAGGATGATTTTCTGCCGCAGGTTGTCAAAGGCGATGAGCTTATCAAACAGCATCAGGTCCACATCGCGGAAGCCTTCGGTGTCTCTGGCGTCCAGGTTCAGGGTCGGCTCAAAATACTTGATGTAATCGTAAGCAAAGTAGCCGACAAGGCCGCCCGCAAACGGCGGCAGATAGGGCAGCCGCGGGCTTTTGTTCGCGGCCAGCACAGCGCGGATGGCATCATTGGGGTGGGCGCAGGCGACGGGGGAACCGTTCTGGTACACCGTGCCGTTCAGGCAGGCGAGCTCCAGCTTGGGCTCAAAGCCCAGAAAGGTGTAGCGCCCCCACTGCTTGTTATCCTCAGCAGATTCCAGCAGAAAGCAGTGGCCGGATACGTTTTGCAGGATGCGCAGCACTTCGATGGGCGTTTTGACATCGGCCAGGATCTCGGTGCTGACGGGCAGGCTGCGGTATTGGCCGCTTTGAGCAAAGGCGGCGGCTTCGGCAGCGGTTGGACGGATGTTCATGGTGCGTTCCCCCTTTGGTTCCGGGCAAATAAAAAAGTCCCTGACAGAACAATAGACGTTGTTCTGTCAGGGACGAAAGATGCAGATATGATGCACGTTCGCGGTGCCACCCTGATTCGCCGCCTTGCAGCGGCGCACTTGGCAGGAAGCCAACACTTCCCCGGCAACTGACGTATGCCTGCACGTCATGCAATACTAAGAATAACTCTTTTCCGCATGCCCTCAGCGGTCCATTTGATGTGCTGTGTTGCGCCCGGCTCGCAGCGTTACCAGGCTCTCTGTGGCGGCATACACACCGTTATCTCCGCTTCATCGGTTTTGGTGATTCAATTTGGGTATACTTTAACGCATTAAATCGGGAAAGTCAATAGGCTGAAGAAAAAAATTTGAACTTGTCGAGGCGCAGCCCCTCCATCTTGCGCTGTGCGCAAGACCGTTCTGTCGCTTGCACACCCCACTGGGGTCTGCATTGTTGAACTTCATTCAACAAACGCGAATTTTTCTGCCGTCTTGCACCCAGGGGCAAAAATGCCTATAATGAACACAGAAGCAAAACCACGCGGCGCGGTCTGCGAGGGAAAAGATAAAAGGAGAACCCCATGCCCGGAATTTTGTATATTGTTGCCACGCCCATTGGCAACCTGGACGATATGCCGCCGCGGGTGGCGGCCACATTTGGCGCAGCGGATTTTGTTGCTGCCGAGGATACCCGCGTGACCCTGAAGCTGCTGAACCATCTTGGCTTAAAAAAGCCGATGATGAGCTATTATGAGCATGCGCTGCACCATGGCGCGGCAATTTTGGACCGCATTGAAGCGGGGGAGAGCTGCGCGCTCTGCTCTGACGCCGGTATGCCCTGCATCAGCGACCCCGGTGAGCAGATCGTGAAAGACGCCATTGCCCGCGGCATTACGGTAACGCCGGTGCCGGGTGCCAGTGCCTGCGTGACGGCGCTGGCGGTTTCGGGGCAGGATACCGCCCGGTTTGTGTTTGAGGGCTTTTTGCCGGTGCCCAAAAAAGAGCGCCGCGAGCGGCTGGAATTTTTGCAGGGGGAGACCCGCACCGTGATTTTTTATGAGGCCCCCCACAAGCTGCGCGGAACACTGGATGATCTGTGCGCCGCCTTTGGCGCGGAGCGCTCCATTACTCTGTGCCGGGAGCTGACCAAGCTGCATGAGGAGATCACCAAGACGACCATCGGTGAAGCGGTAAGCTACTATGAGCAGAACGACCCCCGCGGGGAGTACGTGCTGGTTATGGCGGGTACCCCGGCGGCGCAGGCTGCGGCAGAGGAAGTGACCCTGCCGGACGCCGTTGCCACTGCCCGCCTGCTGATGGCGCAGGGCACCCCGCCCGCTGCAGCCGCAAAACAGGCTGCCAAGGGAACGCCATTCAGCAAGGGCGATATTTACAAAGAACTGATCGCGGCCAAAGATGAGGACAACCGTGAAGAAGAGAGCGAATGATATGGCCGAGCAACCTATGAAAGTGCTGGTTGTCAGCGATGTACACGGGCGTGTGACCCCGCTGCGCTGGCTGCTGAAAAACGAAACTGCCGATGCCCTGTTCTTTTTGGGGGACGGCCTGTATGACCTGAACCAGGCAATTGCCGCAAACGGCGCTGCGCCGGATTACCCCATCTACCGGGTGCGCGGCAACTGCGATATTGGTTCCGATGACCCGGCAGAGGGGCTGGCACCCTTTGGAGGCGTGCTGTTCTTTTATACCCACGGGCATCTGTTCGGGGTAAAATCCGGGTACGAGCGGATCGCCGAATACGCAGCGGACCGCGGGGCGGATGTGGTGCTGTTTGGCCACACCCACTATAAAACGCTGCGCCATGGTACGCCGTTTTCCCCGGCGCTGTTCAACCCCGGCAGCCTGCGGGATACCCACAGCTATGGCGTGATCACCATCACGGATGGACAGTGCAGTTTTGAATGGAAGCAGGTGCCGGAACAATGGTAAACGATGCAGTAGTATCCCACAACAGCGTGAACGAGCTGTATTATCTGGAAGAGGTGGACAGCACCAACACCTGGGCAAAGGCAAACCTGGACAAATTCGGCCCGGTGGGGGCGGTGTATACCACCAGCCAGACAGCGGGCCGCGGGCGGCGCGGGCACACTTGGATCAATGCGTCCGGGCAGGCGCTGTATTACACGGTAGTGCTGAAAACTGAGCTGGCTCAGCCCGAAAGCCTGCCGCTGTTTGCCAGCATGGCCGTGGCGGATGCGCTGGAACAGCGGTACGGCATCCAGTGCCAGATCAAATGGCCCAACGACCTGTTGCTGAACGGTAAAAAGATCGTAGGTATTCTGTGCGAGGGGATGCCGGACCACCATGCCATTGTGTGTGGCATTGGCATCAATCTGGCCCAGCCGCAGAGCTATTTTGACGCAATGGAGTTGCCCCACGGCACCAGCCTGGCGTTGCAGGGCATTGCCGTGGATCCGGCGGCGGACGCCGCCGCCCTGGCGGAGAGCATGACGAACTTTGGTTTTGACCGTGCGCTGTACGGCTTTGAGCGGGAGGGCTTTGCCGCCATCCGGGATGCGTATAAGGCGCGCTGTGTAAACCTGGGGAGGCATGTGACCTTTGACGGCGGCGAAGGCACCGCCCTGGATGTGGACGAAGAGGGCCGCCTGGTGGTGCAGGGGGCTGAGGGCAGCACCCATGTGTTTACCGGCGAAGTGAGCGTGCACGGCATTTACGGTGCAGTGTGAGCCATAATCTTATAATTTTTACTATATTTCGTGCTTTTTAACGGCGTGCCCCCGGCGTGGGGGAAATTAACAGAAAGTTCACACCGTTATAATATATTTTTCTCAAGTATTGGGTATCCTATAATCACACGGAACGGAGCCGCAACCGTTGCCGTGGAACATGATTCCTCCTCACACCAAAACGATACCCCATCGCCCCCGCCTGAAGCCGCAATCAGGCGGGGGCAACTTTTGTAGTTAGAAGTTAGGAATTAGGAGTTAGGAATTTGAGGCGGGATATAGGCGGCGGGCGGGAAATATAGAGATAAAATCATAAAAAATAAGAATGCAGAGATGTAGAGGAAGATACATCGCTGCATTCTTTTGTTTTTTGGGGGAGGTAAAAGGAGTGTGATAGACTGGAACTTGTCGGGATGAAATCCCTCCATTTTGCTAACGCAAAACCGTTCTGTTGCTTAAAAGCCCCGCAGGGGCTTTTATTGTTTCACTTCGTTTCGCAAACGCGAATTTATCCCGATAAAGTCCTCATTTGTCGCAGCAGACAGAAATGCCTTTCAAATAATCTTCCCGGGTCAATTCTAAATGAATGATTCGGTCAAGTGTTCCGGTTTCCCGAAAACCAACCGCCTTGTGGATACGATATGCAGCAACGCGGGCATCCTCAAAATCGTTGTGCAAACAGGATACTCCGTCCACATTAAACGCACGATCCAACAATAGGCGAAGTCCTTGTTTGCCATACCCTTTTCCTCTCTCCGGCGCGAAAATCACGATTCCCATATCGCACCAACTCTGTTTCGGATTATGATGATAATTCACGTCTCCGACAAAGACCCCATCGGTCTTTCTTTGTAGAAAAGTATAGAATCTCTCCGGTGCTTTCCCAATCCAAGATTTCTGTAGCTCCACCCACCCTGAATCCGGGTCAGGAATACATCCATCAGGCGGAAACCAAGGCGCGTTATAAGCCATCGTTTCCGGATCAGACATCATTTTCACGTAGAACCATCCATCATCTAAACGAGGAATGTATAACTGTAACTCGTCAATCATCTCTGTTTTCTCCTCCACAAATGCCGATTCATAATGTAAGAGTAAGGTCTATCCGGCCTTGCTCTTTTCCTTTAAAATGGAGGTATGGTCTGACGAAATTTCCGATTGGGACACCACACCCGCAGACAAATGTGTCAGCCAGCCTCCATTGTTTTGTGCTCGATTCAGCAAGTTGGGACATAGCTCCCGTTTCACGATTGAATATGTGCGTACTTTGGAAAAGCTGGATAGCCATAAATCGAAACGAAAGAAGGAATGTCAATGCTCGCAGTAGGAATCGATATTTCCAAGTCAAAAAGTGTAGCAGCCATCTTAAACCAAGATGGATCAATGCACACAAGTCCTTTTGAATTCCACCATACGCAGCCCGAACTAGACGCTTTCATCAAGTATATTTTGAATAGCAATCAATCTGCTACCATCTTAATGGAAAATACCGGGCATTACCATTATCCTGTTCTGAAAGCGTTTCGGGAAGCCGGGCTCCCTGTTTGTATGGTTAATGCCTATCAAATCAAGAAATTCGGAGACATGGATCTTCGCAAGGCCAAAACGGACAAGAAAGATGCAGTGCGGATTGCCAGATATGCATTGGAAAAGAGTTGTTCTCTGGTTCCATACACATCTATGGAGCAGAAATACGAAGATTTGAAATTTTTGGCACGACAGTATAATCAGCGAATGCTTACCCTTAAAACCAACAAAGTATTTCTACTTAATCTATTGGATGAAACGATGCCTGGCATAACCAACATTCTGCCTCTAACGACCAGAACGCCAGAAACCAGTCTTTCCGTTCTCTTTATCAATCGTTTTAAATCCTACGATCGTATAAAGAAAATGGGAAAAAGTCGTTTCATTGACGCATTTGAAAAAATCGCAAGAAAATCTCGAAATCGCCAAACCAAAACATATGGGTTGGCAATTTACGAAGCTACATTACGCAATATCACAACAAGAGGAGAAAACGAATACACTCTTGCGGCTCAAGATCAATGCCTTGAACTTGTCTGTGAATCCCAAAAGGCCGCTGATTCAATTATTCCAAAAATGCAAACATTAGCTGAAACGTTGCCCGAATACGCCGTTCTGCGCTCTATGGCCGGTGTTGGGGATCGACTCGGTCCTCTTATCCTTGCTGAAATTGGAGATATCCGCCGCTTTCACAGCGGAAAAGCACTCAACGCTTATGCTGGTAACGATGCGCCTCCATATCAGTCTGGAACATTTGAGAGTCACAATCGCCACATATCAAAACGTGGGAATGCGGCTCTCAGAAAGTATTGCTTTGAGGTTATGCAGGCACTCAAACTTACACGACCTCAAAATGACCCTGTCTACCTTTTTCTGCTCAAAAAGGAACAGGAAGGGAAACCGTATAACGTAGCTAAAATGGCCGGCGTCAACAAGTTTCTCCGCATCTACTACGCGAGAGCGATGGAAACGCTCAAGCAACAGTAACCACTGACTCTATTATATAGTTTTTTCAAAAATCCACAACTGCTGTGGGTTCAATTTAATGCGCCCTTTTTCCAAAAGAAAATCGAAAAATCTATAAAAAACCCTTGACAAACACATTAGCAAGATTTGTCAAAATGCAAGTCTGCTTATTTCAGCACCTCATTCCACCTGCCATCTTCCTGATAGAAAAAATATTCGCTCAGATCGTCGTGCAGAAAGAGGTCCAGCATCGTTTCCATACCTTCGGCAAGGCGGGCGTGTTTCATCTGTTCCAGCGTCAGCCAGGATACTTCGCCCTCATCGGAGGAAGCAAGCTGGCCAGTGAAACGGCTGGTTTTATAGCAAAGCACCATATACCGGGAACCGTCTTCGTTTGTCCAGTCCTTGATGCCGCACAGAACGGGGGAAGAAATGGTCAGCCCGGTTTCTTCAAACACTTCGCGGATGACGGCATCGGTAAAAGATTCGCCTTTTTCAACGTGGCCGCCGGGGAAGGTGATGCCGCTGTAATCGTCATCGACTTTTTGCTGGACAAGAACTTGATCTCCATCGTATATCATGCACATGTTGGTAAGGGTAACGGTTTCCGTTCTGCTCATGGGAACCTCCAAGGGGGTTACTGTTTGCCCAGCTGCCAGAACGCAACGGCGCTGGCGGCGGCAACGTTGAGGGAATCGACCCCGTGTGACATGGGGATGCGCACCGTGTAATCGCAGGCGGCAATGGTGGTGTGGGCAAGGCCATCACCCTCGGTGCCCAGCACGATGGCCAGCTTTGGCTCGGCAGCCAGGGCGGCATCGTCAATGGAAACGGAAAGGTCGGTCAGCGCCATGGCGGCGGTCTTGAAGCCGAGAGCGTGCAGCTGCTGCATGCCCTGCTCCGGCCAGTCGGCGGCGGTGGAGCCGATCTGGGTCCAGGGCACCTGGAACACGGTGCCCATGCTGACCCGCACGGCCCGGCGGCACAAGGGATCGCAGCAGGAGGGAGTGACGAGCACCGCGTCCATGTTCAACGCGGCAGCGCTGCGGAAGATGGCCCCGATGTTGGTGGAATCCACAATGCCTTCCAGCACGGCCACCCGGCGGGCGTTGCGGCAGACTTCCGCCACCGTGGGCAGCAGGGGACGGTGCATCGCGCACAGCACGCCGCGGGTCAGCTCAAAGCCGGTCAGCTGGGCCAGCATGGCGCGGTCAGCGGTATACACCGGGGCGTTCCCGCAGCGGGCCAGAACCTCGCTGGCCGGGCCGGTGATCTGCTTGCGCTCCATTAAAAAGGAGATAGGCTGATACCCGGCGTCCAGTGCGCGGGCAATCACCTTGGGGCTTTCGGCAATAAAAATGCCTTTTTCCGGTTCCAGGCGGCTGCGCAGCTGAGCCTGGGTCAGCCGGGCGTAAACGTCCAGCTCCGGGGCGGCAAAATCAGTAATTTCAATCACGTTCGGCATACAAAAAGGCGCTCCTTTGCAAAGCTTTGCCTTTATTGTAGCACACCGCAGAAAATCTGGCAAAAAGCATTGACAGGACTAGATAGATGCAGTATCATCCAAATGGTTGATGGTACATCCAACTTGAAAAGGAGGCAAAACATGCAGGCAGAACAGAACAAGGACCCGACCGAGCGGCAGATGACCAAAATTGCGCGGGAAGCGGCCAAGTTTACCGTACAGATGATGAAAGCCGATGGCATTGGCACGGCAGAGTTTGATTTTATTCATCTGGTGCGCCATAACCCCGGCATGACCCAGGCGGATGTGCGTGCGGCCCTGAAGATTGATAAGGGGGCGGCCGCCCGCCGTGCGGCCAGCCTGGAAGCCAAGGGCTACCTGGTGCGCAAACCGAACCCGGACGATGGCCGCAGCCAGCTGCTGTATGCTACGCCCAAGGCCGAGGAACTGAAAAACTCCAAAGCTGCGATTGAAACCGTATTTTATGCCTGGCTGGTGGAGGAACTGCCGGAGGCTGAACGGGAAGCCTTTTGCAAAACGCTGGAAACCCTGTATTGGCGCAGCAAAAACCAGCGGCGGGCAGGATTCCCGGATGTGACGGCGCGGGTGCAGCAGATGAATGGGGAGAAATTACAGGATGAAGAACACGGAAAGCGCCCCGGTGCGCCAGCCGGACCGGGTGCTGAGCTACTTCGAAAACCAGAGGCCGGTGCTGGCGGTGGTAACGGTATCGGGCCTGATTTATAACCTGGGTCTGGTGGTCGGCCCCTGGTTTGAGGGCCAGCTGGCCCAATGCCTGCTGGGCATTTTGAATGGGAACGAAACCTTTGCCGCCATGGCGGCGCTGTGTGCGGGCTATTTGACTGCCATTGCGGTGGTGCAGGGGTCGAGGTTCATCAAGCGGCTGTATGTGCGCAAGTTTGCCAACAACATCAACCGCAGCATGAAACAGGTGCTGTACGCCAACCTGATGCGGAAAGACAAGGTTGAACTGGAACAGGCCGGCACCGGCACCCTGATGACCAAGGCTATTTCCGATGTGGACGCCTGTGCCGAGGGCATGCGCAAGTTCACCACGGAAATTTTTGATACCGGCATTGCCCTGCTGGCCTATGCCGTGATGCTGCTGGGGTACGACTGGAGGCTGGCGCTGCTCTGTCTGGTGTTTGCGCCGATCTCCTATTACATTGCCGAGCAGATGAAAACCCTGGTGCAGCGCACCGGCGCTGCCAACAAGGAGAGCGCAGGCCGCCTGAGCGCTGCCACACTGGACCGGGTATCCGGCGCGTTGACCTACCGCGTGTACGGCTGTGAGCCGCAGCGCGATGCCGCGTATGAAGCCTGCTTACAGGATTACGAACACACCGCTGTCAAGGCCGGGCTGCCGGTGGCCGCCATGCCGCCGCTGTACGGGGTCATCTCGATGACCGGCGTGCTGTTCATCTTTACCTTTGGCACGCGCAATGTGGCGGGCAACGGCTGGGCCGCCTGGGATATTGCAGCATTCACCACGTTCTTGTCCTGCTTTGGCAAATTGGCGGTCAAATCCTCCCACGCGGCAAAGCTGTTCAACGCGGTGCAGAAAGCCCAGGTATCCTGGGGACGCATCAAACCGCTGATGCGCCAGTCGGCCCCCCTGCCGGAAGAGATCCCGGCCAAGCCGGAGACCCTGACCGTGAACAAGCTGGGCTTTGCCTACCAGGGCGGGGCACCGGTTTTGCAGGATGTTACCTTTACCGCGCAGCCGGGCCAGATTTTTGGCATTACCGGCGCGGTGGCCTGCGGCAAATCCACACTGGGCAAAGCGTTTTTATGTGAGCTGCCCTATACCGGTTCCATCCAGTACGGCGGACGTGAGATGGCCGGCATGACGGACGCGGAGCGCTGCGGCGTGGTTGGCTACCTGGGGCATGACTCCGAGCTGCTGAGCGACAGCATCCGCAACAACATCCTGCTGGGCAGAGATGACGACGCCTGGAAGTACCTGCGGGCTGTCTGCCTGGAGGATGAAGTAAAAGCCATGCCGAACGGCCTGGATACCCGCGTGGGCGATGGCGGCGTGCGCCTGTCCGGCGGGCAGCAGCAGCGCCTGGCTTTGGCCCGCACACTGGCCCACCCGCGCCCGCTGCTGGTGCTGGACGACCCGTTCTCGGCCCTGGACCGCAAAACCGAAGAACAGGTTTTTGCCAACCTGCGTAAAATGACCGCGGGCAGCACCGTGCTGCTGATCAGCCACCGGCTGTACCTGTTCCCCCGGATGGATGGCGTGTTGTGGATGCAGGACGGCAAAGCAGTCTATGCGGTCCACGAGGAACTGATGGCGCAGAACCCGCAGTATGCCGCGCTGGTGAACGCCCAGGAAGGAGGCGAGCAGGATGAACCGGAAAAATGAGACCGTGCGCAGCGTTGTGCTGGGTACCGTGCGCCGCCAGCCGCTGCTTTGCACCGCGCTGGTGCTGGCAGTGGCCGGTGCGGTGGCGGCAAGCCTGCTGCCGCCGCTGGTGCTGGGCCGCGTGGTGGACCGCCTGACGGCCCGGCAGGTGGTGCCCTTTGCGCTGGCGTTGGGGTACTTTGGGCTGCTGGCACTTTCCGGCGGGTTGGATTCCCTGCGGGAAAGTCTGCTGACCGTGTTTGGCCAGAAAATGACCCACGCCCTGCGCAGCGCCATGTGCGCCAAGCTGGACAAGCTCCCGGCGGAAGCCTTTGTAAACCAGGAATCCGGCGCGGCGGTTTCCCGCTTTGTGGGTGATGTTGACACGGTGGAAGAGCTGTTCACCTCCGGCATCATCAGCATGTTTGCGGATGCCTGCCGCTTGTGCGGCATTCTGGCCGTGATCTTCATGGAAAACCGCGGCCTGGCGCTGATTTTGCTGGTGGTGCTGCCGCTGCTGTATCTGTTTACCCGCGTGGTGCAAAAGCGGATGCTGAAAGCGCAGCTGCAAAACCGTGCCGCTGTGGCGCGGGCTTCCGCCCATGTGCCGGAAACGCTGCGCTGCATCCGCACCATCCACACCCTGCGGCGGGAAAATTACATGGAAAAAGCCTATGACGAAGCGTTGGACGACAGCTTTGCCGCGGTGGAGAAAACCAATTTTTACGATGCCTGTTATTCGCCTGTGATTTTGATTATGAACGCGGCGGTGGTGGCGCTGGTCATGCTGCTTTCCGCAGCGGGCAGCCCGGAAGTGAGGGCGTTCTTTGGCATGTCGGTCGGCACGGCTGTAGCGGTTATTGCCTATATTTCCCAGGTGTTCACCCCGCTGGAAAGCATCGGCATGGAGATTGAGACGATTCAATCCGCTGTGGCCGGTGTGCGGCGCATCAACGGCTTTTTGGCGCAGGCAGAGCGCATTCCCACCGCTGAAACCGCCCCGCAGGCCGTGCCGGGTGCCCCCAGCGTGGAGCTGCAGAACGTGCATTTTGGCTATGAAAGCGATGAAGAAGTGCTGCACGGCCTGAGCTTTGCTGTGCAGAAAGGCGAGCAGGTCACCCTGACCGGCCGCACCGGCGCGGGCAAGAGCACCATCTTTAAGCTGCTGCTGGGCTTGTACCGCCCGCAGCAGGGCCAGGTGATGCTGAACGGTGTGGAAGCCGCCACACTGCCGGATACTGCCCGCCGCCCGCTGGTTGGCTATGTGGAGCAGAGCTTCCGCCGTGTGCCGGGCACCGTGCGGGACCAGATCACCCTGTTTGATGCCGCCATCACCCCGCAGCAGGCGGAGGATGCCGCCCGCACCGTGGGCCTGCATGATGCCATTGCGGCGCTGCCCGAAGGGTACGATACCCCGTGTACGCCGGGCATCTTTTCGCAGGGGCAGTGGCAGCTGCTTTCCATCGCGCGCGCCATTGCAGCCGGGCCGCAGATCTTGCTGCTGGATGAAATTACCGCAAACCTGGACGCCGGAACAGAACAGACTGTTCTGGATGCTTTGCAGCGCGCCGGTCAGAACCGCACTGTGGTTTCCATCAGCCACCGCCTGTACAACCGCACCGGCGGGCGAAGCATTGCGATCTGACACCTTAAGCACCGAAAAAAAGAGCAATTTTTGACCCTTTACAGCGGGCGGCGGCTGTACTAAAATAATCCCTGTTTTGGGGGCGTGCTTAACAGAAAGTTTGGCTTCCGGGCACCCCTTGGGGAGGAAAGTACCATGGCAAAAGACTTAACAAAAGGCAAGCCATTCCCAGTGCTGCTGCAGTTCACCCTGCCGGTCATCGGCGGTAATTTGTTCCAGCTGTTTTATACCCTGGCGGATACCGTCATTGTGGGCCGCACGCTGGGCGCGCAGGCACTGGCGGCGGTGGGGTCCACCACCATCATCATTTATTTTGTGCTCTGCTTTATCCAGGGCTTTACCGGCGGGTTCGGCATCTGCCTGGGGCAGCGCTTTGGCGCACAGGATACCCCCGGCATGCGGCGCAGCGTGGCGGTTTCGTGGGGACTTTCGCTGGTGTTCACGGTTGCCGTTACCGCGCTGACCTGCGGGCTGACGCACCAGATTCTGTACTGGATGCAGACGCCGGACAGCATTTACCAGGACGCTTACGACTATATGTTTGTGGTGCTGCTGGGCACCGGGGCAACCGTGTTTTATAACATGATCTCCAACATGCTGCGCGCTTTGGGGGACAGCCGCACCCCGCTGGTGTTTTTGGTGTTTTCGGCCTTGCTCAATGTGGTGCTGGATGTGGTGTTCATTGTGCCTTTCCAGATGGGCGTGGCGGGCGCTGCGTGGGCCACGGTGGTTAGCCAGTTTTTGTCTGCGGCGCTCTGCACCGTGGTGGGTGTGAAAAAGTTTGAAGTGCTGCGCACCAGCTGCAGTGACCTGACCGACTGGCAGAAAGCCGCCTGGCAGCATCTGCGCATCGGCTTCCCCATGGGGTTCCAGATGTCGGTCATGTGCATTGGTCAGCTGGCCATGCAGGCAGCGGTCAACGCGCTGGGGCCGGTGGCCATTGCGGGCTATACGGCGGCCACCAAGGTGGACCAGCTTTCGGTACTGATGAACAACGCCTTTGGCATTGCGCTTTCCAACTTTGTGGCGCAGTGCTATGGCGCGGGGCTGTATGGCCGCATCCGGGAGGGTGTGCGCGCCAGCCTGATCCAGACAGAAGCAGCCAACCTGTTCATGTGTGTGCTGCTGCTGGCCTGCCGCAATGCGGTAACGCCGTTCTTTATTGATAACCCCACAGCGGAAACCATCCAGTATGCAAACGGGTATCTGCTGGCGGTAGCGCCGTTCTATGTCATTTTGGGGTTGCTGCTGGTATTCCGCACGGCGGTGCAGAGCATGGGAAACTCCCGTGCGCCGTTTGCCGCCTGCCTGGTGGAGCTGGTCATGCGCATTGGCGGCACCTTTGGGCTTTCCCGCGTGCTGGGGTATACGGGCATCTGCCTGTCCAGCCCGCTGGCGTGGGCCGGGGCAACCAGCCTGCTAATCCCGGTATATGTTTCGGAAATCCGCCACCATGCGATGAAAGAGAACAGATAAAATCATAAAACGGCCGCGTGTGTTGCTTGGGGAACACGCGCGGCCGTTTGGTTTTGCAGGAACCAGTTGAGTATAGAGGCAGAGCTTTCCCTGAAAAAGCGCTGCCTTTTCAGACTGGCGGGCGCACACTGTGCGCCCCTACGGTCTCTATCAATTAAAAAATTCGTTTAGAAGCAGTGCAGGCACAGGTTTGGCCGCGCCTGTTCTGCTTTTGATTTTAGAAATCAATAGGAACCCGCGGAGAACACATACCCGCCGCAGCGGCGGCATTGGCTCAACACGGCACGGCAGGCTTCGTCCGCCTGACGCAGATACTCTTTTTTGCGGGCGGTTTCGGCGCGCTGCTGCTCCTGCATGGCCCGCCAGCGGGGGCAGGTTTTGTGGCAGCCTTCAAACGCACAGGTACAAGTGGAACGGCAGGGAAGCATGGGACATCATCCATCCTTTCAATCCAGAGCTTGCCCAAAATGGTTTGATCTGGTCGGCAAAGAAGTATTTGACGATAATTCCAGTATACCGGGGCTAAACGGGCGCTGCCACCATGGCGGCGTTATATTTGTGTAAATTCTGCGTGAGGCTGACGGCGGTAAAGCTGCGCACTGGGTGGGGCGTTTGACGGGATGTTGTCGGCGCGGGGCAGCATCCATATCGACCATGCCATTCTGGGCAGCGGCGGCCTAGAGCAGAACAGCCCGCTACCAGCAGCACTTTGCCCGGCCCATCCTGCACGAACAGGATTTGCAGCATGAAGAACTGCTGGTCTGTTACCCGGAGCGCTGGGGCAACCTGGTGCGGGACATCTGCCTGAGCGAGTGAGGGCCGGAAAATAAAACGATAAACTATAAAAAGAGAAGAGCTTGGCGGCTGGTATGGGCCGAGAAGCTCTTCTTTATTGTATCATGAATCATACACGCGCTGGCGCTGGAATTATTCCTGCACCGGTGAGGGGTCCACGTTCAGGATGTCATTAAAATAGTTGTTGGCAATCATAAAAACACCCATTGTGGTAATTACCACAAGCTGCTCTTCAGTAAAGGTTTGCTGCATCAGGCGCATCAGGTCCTCCGGCACATGCTTGGGGTCACGGGCAATGGCGCGGCCATATTCGATCAGCAGGCGCTCATCATCGGTAAAATCAAAGGTGGCAAAGTCAATATGGTTCTTTTCCAGCAGGCGGGAAAAATAGGCGCTGCATACCAGGCAGTCATTTTGCAGCGAAATGGCGTACTCATAAAAATCCGCGGCGCGTTTGCCGATCAGCCGCTGCAGCTCACGGTCCAGCTCATAAGAGCTTTCTTCCAGCGTATGGAACGCCGTTACATTATGCAGCAGGGTCAGCTTTTCGTTGGTCAGCTGGTAGCCCTGGGCCAGGTGGTTATCCACCGCGGCGCGGACTTCCTGCGGGGCTGAGGAAAGGTCGATCTTTGAAATATATGCCATAGCGGGCCTCCTATTTATTTAGATAAAAAAGAATAGAGAATAAAGAATAATGATTGTGTGATGCCCACGGCATCACATTTTAATTAGGTCAGCTGCTCCGGAAAAAACATTCTGACCAGAGCTGCCAACTTATTTTATTCGCGCCGCCGCGGGCGGCGCACCGACATTATTCTTTATTCATTAATTATTTATTATTTACCACATAAACCTATTATACAACTTGATAAGTTGGTTAAACGATGCTGCCAGTATACCACCTGCCGGGCGGTACGTCAACGCCAAACGGGCAAAAACAGGATTGCAGCGAGAAAGAATTCGTGTTACACTGGCAGAAAGTGAAGCTGCGAAAGGGATGCAGAACAATGGAAAAGGAACAGGCATTGCAAGCCCTGCTGGATCAAGTGGTCCGGCAGGGGGATTTTATCGGTGTCAGCGCACTCTACCTACGGGATGGCAAACAGCTGGCTTATGCACAGGCGGGCATGGCGGACCGGGAACGGGGCATCCCCTTTGCGCGGGATACCATCTGCCGGGTGTTTTCGATGAGCAAGCCCATCACGGCCTTTGCGGTGATGAAGCTATGGGAGAATGGCAAACTGGACCTGGACACCCCGGTGGCAGCCTATCTGCCGGAGTTCGGGGATGCCGAGCATACGGACCTGACAATCAGGCAGCTGCTCTGCATGACCTCCGGGTATGGCTACAATGATAACGATTCGGTACAGTCGGCGGGGTTGGGCAGGCTGTATGATGAAATTTCGGAATCCTTTACCAAAGGCGGGCAGCGTACCACGCGTCAGGTGATTGCCGAAATGGCGAAGCTGCCGCTGCTGTACCGCCCCGGCAAGGGCTGGCGGTATGGTGTCAGCGCGGATATCCTGGCCGCAGCGGTGGAAGCAGCCAGCGGGATGAACTACCGCGATTTTTTGAAGCAGAACCTGCTGGACCCGCTGGAGATGGTGGATACGGATTTTTATGTGCCGGAAGCCAAGCGCGGCCGGTTTGCCCAAGCGTATGATTTCAATTCCGGCGCAGCGGTGCCCAATGTGGTGAACCGCCTTGGCATCCAGATGAACATGAAAAACCTGCCGGAGTTCCTTTCCGGAGGGGCAGGCATGGTTTCGACCATTGACGATTATGCCCACTTTGCCACCATGCTGATGAACGGCGGTGAATGGAACGGCTGCCGCCTGCTGAAACCGGAAACGGTACAGGCGATGGCGGAGCCGCTGCTGAACGCAGAGCAACGCAAGATTTTTGTGGGGCAGGATACCATGCGCCTTGGTATGAGCTATGGCCATTTGATGAGTGTCTGCGTTGCCCCGGAGGAAAGCCCGGTGCCGCTACACCTGGGGGAATACGGCTGGGATGGCTGGCTGGGAACCCTGTTCACCAACGACCCTGCAACCCGCAGCAGCCTGCTGATGATGCTGCAGCGCAACGGCCCCTGGGACAGACTGGTCAACCTGCGCGTTGGCGTAAAGAAAATTTTGTGGGAATGAGGGGGATGATGGCATGGAGCCATACCGCCCGAACTGTTATAAAATACCGGAACTGAACGGCCTGCGGGTGCTGCTGGTGTTTATCGTCAGCTGGTATCACTTTTGGCAGCAATCCTGGCTGACGCCGAGCATTGGCAGTTACTCTCTGGATTATCTGCTGCGCGCCGGGTATATGCCAGTGGACGGAACGATTTTGCTTTCCGGCTTTTTGCTGTTCCTGCCCTATGCCCGTGCCATGCTGCTGGGAGAGGCGGTACCGAACACAAAACAGTTTTACCAGCGCCGCATCATGCGCATTGTGCCCAGCTATTATTTTGTCACGCTGGCGCTGCTGTTTGCCGTGGCGCTGCCCTGGCACCTGTACTACAACAGCTCCGATATGATGCGGGATGTTGTGATGCACCTGACCTTTACCCAGACGTTTAACCCGGCAACCTATATTGCAACCCCCATCGGGGTGGCTTCCTGGACCATTGCAATCGAGATGCAGGCGTATTTGATCTTCCCGCTGCTGGCGCGGTGGGCGATGAAAAATCCCCTTGGCACCCTGATGACAATGGCAGCGGGGACGTTCGCCTTCCGCGGGTGGTGCGTCTGGCGGCTGGATGAATACAATATGGTGGTCAACCAGCTGGCAAACTTTTTGGACATATACGCGCTGGGCATGGGGACGGCACTGCTGTATGTCTGGCTAGTGCAGCGCTACCCGGCAGCGGAAAAACGCAAAGCGATGGCATGGCAGGGGATCGCAACGCTGCTGTGCGTGCTTTCCACCTGGGGGATGCTGCGCATTTTCCGGGTGCAGGCAGGGGAGAGCGGCCAGGCGGCTTTGCAGGCCGGGCAGATGATGCGCCGCCCGCTGCTGGGGCTGGCCATTGCGGGAATCCTGCTCACCCTGCCGTTTGCGGCGCGCCCGCTACGCTTTTTGATGGGCAACCGGGTGATGGGCTGGCTGGCGGCGGTTTCGATGAACTATTACCTGCTGCACCAGAATTTGGCTGTCCACCTGAAACGGCTGGGCATCCCGCCGTCTGTCAGCACGGAACCGAACCGGGCAGGGGAGCAGCCATGGCAGCTGCAATATACCCTGCTGTGCTTTGGGCTGTCCCTGCTGGGGGCAGCGCTCATTACGCTGCTGATCGAAAAGCCGTGCGCGAAGGTGTTGAAAAAGATGTTTGAGCGTGGAAAAGCGGAAAACAAGGCGTAACGTGCTGTGGGAAAGCGCGGACATTGATGACCTGACAAGCAAAAAGGCACCGCCGGACTTTTCATCCGGTGGTGCCTTTTTGACTATAAAGATAGAAAAGAAAACAAAGTTTATGGTGCGGCTGCAGTAGTTTGTTGCACTGGGTGACAAAATGTGATGTGCTTTTTAAGCTGCATCTGCAGCAGGCACTGCGCACAACGGCAGGCGGTTGGCCTCACCTCCGGGAGGAGGTGAGAACCATGCGTTTTACATTTACTTTCCATGTTGGCCGAAAGGCTATCACGCTGGGGTTAGTGGTAAAAAGCAAGAACCGCCACCCTGGCCGGTGACGGTTCTTCAATGAACTCGATAACCTAAAAGGGTCAACTGCTTGTCGCAGTGCCTTTTCGATTTCTATTATAACATGCCCGGCGGGGCTGTCAATAAGTATGGCTACAGCACATTCTGCTTGCGGAAAGCGCTGGGGGTCATGCCTTTTTCTTTTAGGAACACGCGGTTAAAGCTGCGGATGGTGCCAAAGCCGCACTGTTCGGCCACCTGGGTGATGGGCAGGCTGCTGCCCTGCAGCAGCGCGGCGGCGTGGCTGATGCGGTACTGGTTGATAAAATCCTGAAAGCCGGTGTGCAGGCTGTGGTTGAAGTAGGCCGAAAGATAGGTGTAATTATATCCAAGGTCGCGTGCCATCTGTTCCAGCGTCAGGGTGTGGGTGTAATTCTTTTGCACATAGTCGATAATTTTGGAGGAAAGGTGGGCATCCACATCCGGCACGGGGCGCGGCTGCAAAAAGCACTGCTCCAACGCTGTACCGCAGATCAGGTAAAGCCCGGCCAGCTGCTTGCAGCGGTTGCCGCCCGGCCAGAGCAGCTCCATCAGGGGCGCAGCTTCCATGCGGAACACAGGGCTGATAAACTCCCGCTGGCCCAGCTGAGAAATAAATTCTGGCACCCAGTCGTTAGAAAACACCCATAACACGCTCTGAGATTCGCCAATGGTGCGGTAGCTGTGGATCTGGTCCGGCAGCACCAGCAGGGCTTCGCCGGGGTGAACTTCGTACTGCTCGGTTTCCAGCGTACAGGCCAGTGTGCCGGACTGTACACACAGGAATTCAAAGCTGTGGTGCAGATGCGCCGGAAAATTAAAGTTATGGTCGCGCTGGCAGTACAAATAATTGTGCTGGTCAGAACGCTCAGACTCATAGAACAGCATACGGGGGAACCTCGCTTTCTTGTTTCACAAAGTTTGGCCGGGTGAAAACACCAAAACACCCAAACTTCTGTCTATTATTTTATACGCTCTTTCTTGCACTTGCAAGGGGAAGTTCGGTAAAATAAAGAAAAAGCGGAGGAAACCGCAAGAAAAAACACAACGCAAAGGAGAATGGCTCATGTACTACATTGGTATCGATCTGGGCACCTCGGCAGTCAAGTTGCTGCTGATGCAGGGCGACGGGCAGATCGCCAACATTGTAAGCCGCGAATATCCCATTGCATTCCCGCATCCGGGCTGGAGCGAGCAGAACCCCGCTGACTGGTGGGACGCTGTCTGTGCAGGCATTCCGGAGCTGCTGAACGGCTTTGATGCTTCGCAGGTGGCCGGTATTGGTGCCGGCGGCCAGATGCACGGCCTGGTGGTGCTGGATGCACAGGACGAAGTGATTCGCCCCTGCATTTTGTGGAATGACGGCCGCACCCAGAAGCAGGTGGAATACCTGAACAACGTCATTGGCAAAGAAAACCTGAGCAAGTACACCGCAAACATTGCATTTGCCGGCTTTACCGCCCCCAAACTGCTGTGGATGCGCGATACCGAGCCGGAGAACTTCGCAAAGATCAGCAAGATCATGCTGCCGAAGGACTACATCAACTACAAGCTGACCGGCGTACACTGCACCGATTACTCCGATGCTTCCGGCATGCTGCTGCTGGATGTGCAGCACAAGTGCTGGAGCAAAGAAATGCTGGATATCTGCGGCGTAAGCGAAGCCCAGGTGCCCAAGCTGTTTGAAAGCTGGGAACCGGTTGGCACCCTGACCGCCGAAGCTGCTGCCAAGCTGGGTTTGCCGGAAGGCGTTAAGGTCTGCGCCGGCGCCGGCGACAATGCTGCCGCTGCTGTTGGCTGCGGCGCTGTGGGCAATGGCAAGTGCAACATCTCGCTGGGAACCTCCGGCACCGTGTTCATCACCAGCAGCACCTTTGGTGTGGATAAGCAGAACGCCCTGCACAGCTTTGACCATGCAGACGGCGGCTACCACCTGATGGGCTGCATCCTGTCCGCTGCAAGCTGCAACAAGTGGTGGATGGAAGACATCCTGAACACCCAGGACTTCGGCAAGGAGCAGGAGCCCATCACCGCTGAAAAGCTGGGTGCAAACGATGTGTACTATCTGCCTTACCTGATGGGTGAGCGCAGCCCCCATAACGATCCCGCAGCCCGCGGTTCTTTCATCGGGCTGCGTATGGATTCCACCCGCGCCGATATGACCCAGGCTGTGCTGGAAGGCGTTGCCTTTGCCATCAAGGATTGTGTCGAGATCGCTCGTGCACAGGGCGTTGAGATCGCATCCAGCACGCTGTGCGGCGGCGGCGCCAAGAGCCCGCTGTGGCGTGAGATCATGGCAAACGTTCTGGGCATTCCCCTGGCGCTGCCCCAGACTGAGCAGGGCCCAGGTTACGGCGGCGCCATGCTGGCAGCCGTTGCCTGCGGCGAATATGCCACGGTGCAGGAATGCGCGGATAAGCTGATCAAGATCAAGAGCGTGACCGAGCCGGATCCGGCTCTGGTTAAGAAATATGCAGCCCGCTATGAGCTGTGGCACAAGCTGTACCCGGCCCTGAAGCCGCTGTATGCAGAGATGGAGGCATTGCAATGAAGATCTATTCTGTAAATGATCCCGAATTCAAGCCCTATGGCCGTGTGGTAACCGGTCTGGAAGCTGCCAAGGCAGAGATCCTGCAGGCGTTGGCAACCACCCCGCTGCCGGAAGCTACCGACTATGTGGCCGAGGAGCCTGTTCTACAGGAGCTGCCCGCAATGGTGGAAGTTTCCGAGCATCTGTTTGGCGGCATGCCGGTCCAGCTGGGCTGGTGCAACGGCCACAACACCAAGCTGAACTGCCTGGAATACCACCGCGACAGTGAGTTCAACCTGGGCACCGAGGATTTCATCCTGCTGCTGGCCAAGATGGATGACATCACCGATGGCAAGCTGGACACCGCAAAGGTCAAGGCTTTCCGCGCACCGGCAGGCACCCTGGTGGAAGTTTACGCCACTACCCTGCATTACGCACCCTGCCATGTGGACCCGGCCAAGGGCTTCCGCGTGCTGGTTGCACTGCCGCAGGGCACCAACACCGCCAAGCCGGAAATCAAGGCTGACGGCGGTGACGACGCCCAGCTGTGGGCCTGCAACAAGTGGCTGCTGGCCCATGTTGAGAGCAGCGAAGCTGCCGCAGGCGCTTATGTCGGCCTGGAAGGCGTGAACATCGACATCGCAGACGAACTGTGAAATAGTTAGGAGTTAGAAAGGAGGAGTTAGGAGTTACAATGTGCGCGTAAGCGCACACCATAAACTCCTAACTTCTAACTCCTACCTCCTAACTTGATAATGAGCAGAGCAAAATTAAAAAATAAACGGAGGGCAAACTTATGAAGTCTACCAACATCCCTGAAGTCAAGCTGGGCATTGTTGCCGTCAGCCGTGACTGTTTCCCCATTCAGCTGAGCGAAAAGCGCCGCGCCGCTATCGTGGCAGCCTGCCAGGCTAAGGGTCTGGACCTGTACGAGGCAAAGACCACTGTTGAGAACGAGAAGGACATGGAGAAGGCTGTTGCCGAGGTTACCGAGGCTGGCTGCAATGCTCTGACCGTTTTCCTGGGCAACTTTGGCCCCGAAACTCCGGAAACCCTGATCGCAAAGTTCTTCAACGGCCCCTGCATGTTTGTTGCAGCTGCTGAAGGCGACGGTGACATGATCAACGGCCGCGGCGATGCTTACTGCGGCATGCTGAACTGCTCCTACAACCTGGGCATGCGCCACCTGAAGGGCTACATCCCCGAATACCCCATCGGCACTGCTGATGAGATCGCTGACAAGATGATCGAGTTCGTTCCCATTGCCCGCACCCTGCTGGGTGTGCGTGACCTGAAGATCATCACCTTCGGCCCCCGCCCGCAGGACTTCTTTGCCTGCAACGCCCCCATCAAGGGTCTGTACGAGCTGGGCGTTGAAGTGGAAGAGAACAGCGAGCTGGACCTGCTGGTTTCTTACAAAGAGCATGCAAACGACCCGCGCATCGAGGATGTCTGCAAGGACATGGCTGCTGAGATGGGCGAAGGCCACTACTATCCCGACCTGCTGGCCCGCATGGCTCAGTTTGAGCTGACCCTGCTGGACTGGGCTGAAAAGCACAAGGGCAGCAAGAAGTACGTTGCTTTTGCTGACAAGTGCTGGCCTGCATTCCCCTCTCAGTTCGGCTTTGAGCCCTGCTATGTCAACTCCCGCCTGGTAAGCCGCGGCATCCCCGTTTCCTGCGAAGTTGATATCTACGGCGCTCTGTCTGAGTACATCGGCATGTGCGCTTCCGGCGATACTGTTACCCTGCTGGACATCAACAACAGCGTGCCCCAGTACATTTACGATGAGGACATTGCAGGCAAGTTTGATTACAGCCTGACCGATACCTTCATGGGCTTCCACTGCGGCAACACCCCGGCCTGCAAGATGTGCAACGACCGTGCCGTTAAGTATCAGCTCATCCAGCACCGTCTGCTGGAGCCGGCCGGCAGCGATCCCGACTTCACCCGCGGCACCCTGGAAGGCGACATTGCACCTTCTGACATCACCTTCTACCGTCTGCAGTGCGACAGCGAGGGCAACCTGCGCTCCTACATTGCAGAGGGCGAGATCCTGCCTGTTGCTACCCGCTCCTTCGGCGGCATTGCAATCTTCGGCATCCATGAGATGGGCCGTTTCTACCGCCATGTTCTGGTCCAGAAGCGTTACCCGCACCACGGTGCCGTTGCATTCGGCCATTACGGCAAGATTCTGTTTGAGGTCCTCAAGTTCCTGGGCATTCAGGACATCGCTTACAACCAGCCCAAGAGCCTGCCGTACCCGACCGAGAATCCGTTTGCCTGATCTGGCATAAAAAGCTGAACCAAAATCCAGCAACAAGAACGGAATCCACTATTTTGTTTCGGTAACAGTCACGATACTGTTAAGCGTAGGGAAGAACCGTAAGAAAACAAAAATCTAGGGAGGAACATTATGCTGAATCCGTCCGAACTGAAAAAGATCGACGCCTATTGGCGTGCCAGCAACTACCTGGCAGCAGGCCAGCTGTACCTGCTCGATAACCCCCTGCTGCGCCGTCCGCTGACCCGTGACGACGTGAAGAAGAAGATCGTTGGCCACTGGGGCACCGTGCCTGGCCAGAACTTCGTTTACGTGCATCTGAACCGTATCATCAAGAAGTATGACCAGGATATGATCCTGATCTCCGGCCCGGGCCACGGAGGAAACTTCTTTGTTGCCAACGCTTACCTGGATGGCACCTACTCTGAAGTTTACCCCAACATCAGCCGTGATGAAGAGGGCATGAAGAAGCTGTTCAAGCAGTTCTCCTTCCCCGGCGGCATCTCCAGCCACGTTGCACCCGAAACTCCGGGCTCCATCAACGAAGGCGGCGAGCTGGGCTACTCCATCGCACACGCATTTGGCGCTGTGTTCGATAACCCGGATCTGATCTGCGCAGTTACCGTTGGCGACGGCGAAGCTGAGACCGGCCCCCTGGCCACCAGCTGGCAGTCCAACAAGTTCCTGAACCCCGTGGGTGACGGCGCTGTTCTGCCGATCCTGCACCTGAATGGCTACAAGATCTCCAACCCCACCATCTTTGGCCGTATGACCCATGAAGAGATGGAGAGCTTCTTCCGTGGCTGCTCCTGGAAGCCGTACTTCGTTGAAGGCGACGACCCGATGACCATGCACGAGAAGATGGCTGAGACCCTGGATACCGTCATCGAAGAGATCCACGACATCCAGAAGCGCGCCCGTGCTGGTGAGGATATGGGCCATATCCAGTGGCCTATGATCGTTCTGCGCACCCCGAAGGGCTGGACTGGCCCGAAGGTAGTGGACGGCAAGCCCATCGAGGGCACCTTCCGTGCACACCAGGTGCCCATCGACATCACTGTCGGCACCCCGAACCAGGAAGAGCACCTGAAGCAGATCGAAGAATGGCTGCACAGCTACCATGCTGAGGAACTGTTCGACGAGAACGGCACTCTGATCCCCGAACTGCAGGAACTGGCCCCCACCGGCGACCGCCGTCTGGCTGCCAACCCGCATGCAAACGGCGGCAAGCTGCTGCGTGACCTGCGCACCCCCGATTTCAAACAGTATGCAGTGGATATCCCGTTCCCCGGCTCTGTCGAGAAGCAGGATATGATCGAGCTGGGCGGTTACATCCGCGACGTGCTCAAGCTGAATGCTGATGCTAAAAACTTCCGCATCTTTGGACCTGACGAGACCATGTCCAACCGTCTGTACAAGTGCTTCGAAGCTACCCAGCGTGATTGGAACTCCACCATCATCCCGGGCGATGAATTCCTGGCAAACGACGGCCGCATCATGGACTCCATGCTGTCCGAGCATATGTGCGAAGGCTGGCTGGAAGGCTACCTGCTGACCGGTCGTCACGGCTTCTTTGCTTCCTACGAGAGCTTCATCCGCGTGGTGGACTCCATGGTTGCACAGCATGCTAAGTGGCTGAAGGTTTGCAGCCAGCTGCCCTGGCGCCAGAGCATTGCTTCCCTGAACCTGATCCTGACCTCCAACGTATGGCAGCAGGATCACAATGGCTTCACCCATCAGGATCCCGGCTTCCTGGATCACATCGCCAATAAGAAGGCAGACGTTGTCCGCCTGTACCTGCCGCCGGATACCAACTGCCTGCTGAGCTGCTTCGACCACTGTGTCCGCAGCCGTGACTATGTCAACGTACTGGTCACCTCCAAGCATCCGCGTCCCCAGTGGCTGACCATGGAGCAGGCTGTTAAGCACTGCACCCAGGGCGTTGGCATCTGGGATTGGGCTTCCAGCGATGCAGGCGAAGAGCCGGATGTCGTCATGGCCTGCTGCGGCGATACCCCGACCCTGGAAACGCTGGCTGCTGTCACCATCCTGCGTGACGCTATGCCCGAACTGAAGATCCGCGTTGTCAACGTTGTTGACCTGATGAAGCTCGAGCCCAACACCAAGCATCCTCATGGCCTGTCTGACGCTGATTACGATGCTCTGTTCACCAAGGATAAGCCGATCATCTTCGCATTCCATGGTTACCCGACCCTGATCCATGAGCTGACCTACGAGCGTACCAACCGCAACCTGTCTGTCCATGGCTACCAGGAGGAAGGCACCATCACCACGCCGTTCGATATGCGCGTGCAGAACGAGATCGACCGCTTCCACCTGGTTAAGGATGTCCTGCAGCACCTGCCGCAGCTGGGCAACAAGGGCGCTTATCTGATCCAGCAGATGAACGACAAGCTGGTTGCTCATAAGAACTACATCCACGAAGTTGGCCAGGATCTGCCTGAGATCATCGACTGGAAGTGGCATCTGCCTGAGAACAAGTAATTTGTTCTGAACCCTTTGTTTACTAACCCCAAACCCTGAAAATATGCCGCCCACCGCAGCCCCCCGCAAGGGGACTGCGGTGGGTGGTTTTTTGTGCGCTGATATTTTCTTCTCTTGTGCGGGCTGCTGTGCATGCTGGCCCGGCAAAATAAAAACACCCCCGCTCAGGTGCGGCACTGCTTTGCAGCAGGCCATGCGCCGGGGCGGGGGTGCTATTCGTTACAACAAATCAAGCCTTAAGCGGCTTGTGCACAGAACTTGCAGCAGAAATTACAGCTGCGGGCCGGCAGAGACCAGAGCCTTGCCGTGCTCGTTGCCTTCGTACTTGGCGAAGTTCTTGATGAAGCGGCTTGCCAGGTCCTCAGCCTTCTTGTTCCACTCAGCAGCATCTGCATAGGTGTCACGAGGATCGAGGATAGCGGGATCAACGCCGGGCAGAGAAGTGGGAACTTCGAAATCGAAGTACGGGATCTTCTTGGTCGGGGCTTCGTTGATAGCGCCGCTCAGGATAGCGTCGATGATGCCGCGGGTATCCTTGATGGAGATACGCTTGCCAGTGCCGTTCCAGCCAGTGTTGACCAGGTAAGCCTTAGCGCCGCTCTTTTCCATCTTCTTGACCAGCTCTTCAGCATACTTGGTGGGATGCAGTTCCAGGAATGCCTGGCCGAAGCAAGCAGAGAAGGTCGGGGTGGGCTCGGTGATGCCGCGCTCGGTGCCGGCCAGCTTTGCGGTAAAGCCAGACAGGAAGTAGTACTGGGTCTGAGCCGGGGTCAGGATGGAGACCGGGGGCAGAACGCCGAATGCGTCAGCAGACAGGAAGATAACATTCTTGGCTGCCGGAGCAGAAGAAATCGGGCGAACGATGTTCTGAATGTGGTTGATGGGGTAGGAAACACGAGTGTTTTCGGTCACGCTCTTATCAGCGAAATCGATCTTGCCTTCGGCGTCGAGGGAGACATTCTCCAGCAGAGCGTTGCGCTTGATGGCGTTGTAGATGTCAGGCTCAGAATCTTTGTCCAGGTTGATGACTTTGGCGTAGCAGCCACCCTCAAAGTTGAAGACGCCGTTGTCGTCCCAGCCGTGCTCGTCGTCGCCGATCAGCAGGCGCTTCGGGTCGGTGGACAGGGTGGTCTTGCCGGTGCCGGACAGACCGAAGAAGATGGCGGTGTTCTTGCCCTCCTTATCGGTGTTGGCAGAGCAGTGCATGGAAGCCATGCCCTTCAGCGGCAGGAAGTAGTTCATCATGGAGAACATGCCCTTCTTCATCTCGCCGCCGTACCAGGTGTTGATGATGACCTGCTCATGGCTGGTGATGTTGAAGGCAACGCAGGTCTCGCTGTTCAGGCCCAGTTCCTTATAGTTCTCAACCTTAGCCTTGGAGGCATTGTAAACAACGAAATCAGGCTCGAAGTTCTCCAGCTCCTCAGCAGTGGGCTTGATGAACATGTTGGTAACAAAGTGTGCCTGCCAGGCCACTTCCACGATGAAGCGAATGGCCATGCGGGTATCCTTGTTAGCGCCGCAGAAAGCGTCAACAACGAACAGGCGCTTGTTGCACAGTTCCTTCTTGGCGATATCCTTAACGGTAGCCCAGGTGCTCTCGCTCATGGGATGGTTGTCGTTCTTGTACTCGTCAGAAGTCCACCAAACGGTGTTCTTGGAGTTTTCGTCCATGACGATGTACTTATCCTTGGGGGAACGGCCAGTGTAAACACCAGTCATAACGTTGACAGCACCCAGCTCGCTGACCTGACCCTTTTCGTAGCCTACCAGTTCGGGCTTGGTCTCTTCCTCGAACAGCAGCTCGTAGGAAGGATTGTGCACGATCTCAGTCGTGCCGGTGATGCCATACTTGGTAAGATCCAGATTTGCCATGTTACAAATACCTCTTTCCTTAAGAATGGTCATGTGTATCCTGCGCTATCCAGCCATAGAATATCACAGAAAGCAATTGAGATATACGATTGCGTATTCTCCTACCTAACATTATACATAAAAATTCGCCAAAATCAACAAACTTGGACTTAAATTCTCATAAAAGTAACAAATTTGGTAGGGAAAAGAATAGGCGGGGACCGGGAGGGGAAATAAAATGAATAGAAACTGGGAACACTGCGAGGAAAAGCCAGAGAAAAGCGGGATTGATGCGATTAGAAAGTGAGAGAGAATGCTTGAGAGTGTTGCAAGATAGGTATTCCCTTGCATTATAATGTATAAGGGGACATGGGGGATGAATAAGGGATAGAAAGGGGATTGAATTTGATAGAATAGAGAAACCACGTTAAAGCGTCCATATGCACCCTGCCCAAAAATAAATCGAAAAAATTATGAAGAAAATCGAAAAAAGGTGTTGACTTTGGGTAAAAGTGTGGTATTATAAATAAGCTGTCGCGCAAGACAGCAGCTCTTCAAAA
>ERZ1034691.216-NODE-216-length-45699-cov-19.116708_pt1 | contig 45699 bp, 32 predicted proteins | sample MGYA00520638_ERZ1034691 | MGnify/ENA primary metagenome ERZ1034691 (study PRJEB33766, sample SAMN09781763) | gut metagenome | biome: gut microbiome | host: Homo sapiens | place: Madagascar | study: EMG produced TPA metagenomics assembly of the PRJNA485056 data... | reverse complement strand
TCGCGCTCCGGACCACCCGGGTCGAGCGTGATATGGCAGGGCTGGCTCGAGGCGATCACATTGAGCTTGCGCAGACGATCGATGTCCTCGGGCAGTAGATTCTCGAGATGTTCAAGCGTGTTATGGCCGTGGTGGGGCAAGCCGTAGAGCTCTGCCGCCTCCTCAAAGATATCGAGTGCGGCATGGATGGCGCCGTCGCCGATAACGTGGATGCGCACGGTGTGGCCGCGCTCGGCTGCCGCCAGAACCAACTTGCGCATGCGCTCGGCGGGAACCGTCAGGCGGCCCTGGTCGCCCGGGAAGCGCGGATTAGCATAGGGCTCGGTGAGATATGCCGTGTGTTCGCTCGACACGCCATCGAAGAACTGCTTAAAGCCCGGAGCCGAGAGCAACGCGTTGTTTGCGTAACGGGTCTGAAGTTCTTCCAAGCGCGATTGGTCATCCAGCAGTGTGGGGAACAGATGGGCACGAATGCCCAGCTTGCCGGCTGTCTGCAGTTTGTCGTAGACGTCGTCACGGATAAAATCACAACCTGGCATGGGCATGAGCGACATATCGCAGATCGAGGTGATGCCCTGCTCGGCCATGCGCTTCATTTGATCGGCGTAGGCGCTCGCGATGCGGTCCTCGCCCAGCCACTCAAGACAGCGCGGCAGCAGCTGCATGGCCGCAGCCTCGTGGGCAATACCCGTGAGCTCGCCATTTGCATCCTTGTCGTAGCCACCACCCGCCGGCGGCTCGCTGTCGCGCGTCACGCCAAGCGCCTCGAGTGCGCGGCTATTGAGCCACAGCGTATGCCCGTCGCCCGAGTACATCACACAGGGGCGGTCGGGAAAGGCCGCATCGAGCGATGCCTTGGTGGGATGCTCGGGCGGGTCCCAGCGGTAATCACGCCAGCCCTGCGTCACGACCCAAGCGTCATCGGGCAGGTCTTGAGAAAACTCGAGCGCATGCTGGACCAGCGCTGCCTCGGACGTGCCCATATCCATGAGCATATACGGCGAGGAGCCAACCGAGGTATGAAAGAAGTGCAAGTGCGCGTCATGGAAACCGGGGCAGACAAACTGCTCACCGTAGTCGATAACCGGCGTGGCGGCGGGAGCGGCGGCAATCACGTCATCAGGCTTGCCGACTGCGACGATACGGTCGCCTGCGATGGCAATCGCCAGCTCGCGGGCGGTATCGATGCCGTCTTGCGCGGTAAAGACGTTCTTGGAGCGGATAATCCGATCGATATGTTGCATGGGCGCCCCCATCTCTGGCAGGAAATTCAATATCCCCGAGTGTACTCCCCCACCCCTGATACAAAACGCCAAGCGGCAAACGGCAACTTTCCCCACCCCAACGGACCCTACCTGCCACCTGGGGACGGGGTAGAAATGGTAGATTTCAAGCTTGACAATCGCATTTGAAGCTGCATGCGCAAGCAATCTGGACCTGTCAAGGTTACGGAGGCATCCATTTCTACCATTTCTACCCCGTCCCCAGGTGGCAGGTGGCATACTGGAGAGAGCCTGTACGATTTTGCGATCAACCCAGCAAGGAGCAAATCGACCATGACGAAGACCAAGGCACAGCAGATTATGGCGGCGACCGAGGCCCGCGCGGCTGACGACGTCACCGCAGCCATCCAAGATATCGCCGCCGAGTTTGAACCCTATATCATCAAGCAGCGCCGGCACTTCCATAAGTACCCGGAGCTGAGCCTTGCCGAGGAGCGCACGACTTCCGACATCGCCAACCAGCTTGACGCCATGAATATCCCCTACGAGCGCCCTCTCAAGACAGGCCTGGTGGCGACCCTTCGCGGCACCGCTCCCGATGCCTATCGCGAGGACGGCACGCCGCGCCGCCGCGTCCTGCTGCGTGCGGATATCGACGCCCTACCGGTCACCGAGCAGACCGGCGAGGAGTTCGCCAGCGTCAACGAGGGCTGCATGCACGCCTGCGGTCACGACTGCCACATCGCCATGATGCTTGGCACGCTGCAGATCCTGCGCCATATGACCGACGACATCCACGGCGAGATCCGCATCGTGTTCCAACCCAGCGAGGAAAACGGCCAAGGCGCCAAGCTCATGATTGGCGCCGGCGTACTCGATGGCGTCGATGGAGCCTACGCCGCGCACATCTGGAGTGAGGTCGATGCCGGCACCGTGAGCTGCGAGCCCGGTCCGCGCATGGCCAATACCGACTGGTTCCGCATCGACGTCCGCGGTACCTCATGCCACGGCGCCATGCCCCAGCGCGGCCACGACGCCGTTATGGTGGCCGCCGAGATCGTCAATGCCCTGCAGACCATCGTTTCGCGCGAGATCAGCCCCTACGAGCCGGCTGTCATCACCGTCGGCGAGCTGCACGGCGGCACCGCGCGCAACGTTATCGCCGGCACGGCCTACCTCGCCGGCACGGTACGCACCTATGGCGATTCGACCCACGAGGAAATGCCGGAGCTTATGCGCCGCATCGTGGAGCATACCGCGGCCGCCTTGGGCGCCGAGGCCGAACTCACCGACTACACCATCGCCAACTACAAGGTCGAAAACGACGCAGCCTCGAGCGAGCGCTGCCGTCAGGCCGTAATTAAGTGTCTGGGCCCCGCCGGCCAAGGCCATTATCGCGGCACGCTCTCTGGCGAGGATTTTTCGGAGTATCTGCGCCGCGTGCCGGGCGTGCTCGCCTTTGTTGGCACGCGCAACCCCCAGATTGGCGCCACGTACGCCCAACATTCTTGCTTCTACAAGATTGACGAGTCGGTACTGGCCAAGGGCTCCATGGTGGCAGCCCAGTATGCCATCGACTTTTTGGCCGAGCCCACGCAAGAGGAGCTCGACGGCCCCACGATCGCCGCGGTTGCCGAGACCAACCCCGACTTGGCCGCCAAGCTGCGCTCTGCCAAGGCCACAGCCGCCGAGGCCCGCGACGCCATGCACGACGCCCGCGCCGCGCGCCACGCAGCAATCAAAGGTATCCATGATGCACGCGCTGCCGCTCGTCACGAGGAAAGCCATGACGAATAGTCGGCTCGCGGCCAGCGCACAGTCATAGCCACATCGCAATGGCAAAGCGGGGGCGGACGTTTCGAAGACGTCCGCCCCCGCTCATTTGTCAAGCGCTATTTCTACCATTTCTACCCCGTCCCCAAATGGCAGGCGGCATGGCTACTCGTCTTGCGAAGCCTCGTCGGAGTCCGGCTCCGGTGCCGGCTCGGGCACAGGCTCAGGCGCAGGCTCGGGTGCTGGCTCAGACTCGGGTGCTGGCTCAGGCTCGGGCGCCGGTGCGGGAGCAGGCGTGACATCCGGAGCGCTGTAACCCGAAGGAGCGGACTTCTTCTCGAAGGGCAATACAAAAGTCAGGACGTCGTCCTTGTCCTCGTCGGCCCACTCGCTTGCATAACGTGCAACCCAATAGCCAACGGCACGGTACTTGAGCATCTTGCCAAAAACGGTAAGAAATACGGTGACGAATGCGACCAGCACCAGGAACAGCACGAGCGTAGCTCCGCCGGCAGCAACAATTGCCTCGATACCCGAGGGGCGATAGTAGTAGTTGTATGCCCCGATCCCGGCAATGGCGCCAAAGACGGTCGTCAGGATCCACGTAATGACATTGGCGACCAGGCCCGTCAAAAACTCGGGAAGCCACGAAGCACAGAACAGCTTGGTCTTATTGTTCTTAAAGGTCGTCCAAACCTTATCGAGCGAAAACGCGCTCTCGACGCGACCGGTCACCGCAAAGTGCATCACGGCAATGTCGGCGAACATCTTAAAGAAGACCCCCAGGACCGCCGTGGCAATCATAGCCAGAACAAGAAGGCCCCGCGAGCCAAACAGCGCAGTCTCGAGCGCATAAGAGCCGTAATAAGAATACGAGCCCGCGGCGCCAATTACCACGCTCTCCACCAGCGAAAGCACTACACCGATAACGGGAATGGCAGCGATAACCTCGAGTACGACCGAGATAACGCTCGAAAAGACTCCGAGGCCAAACGACGTGGAACGCATCAACGGACGATCCATGCCGTCATCGATCTTAAGCGACAGATCGCGACCCCACTCGATGCCAAAACCAGAACCGCATACGCTCGCCACGTAGGCGGCCAAAAAGCCGATGGCAGCTGCAATACCACCGATAACGGGAATGAACAGCACGAGCACCGACACGACACAGATAAGCGCCGGCAAAAAAGCAATCTGGCATACGCGAACCAAGGCGCCGGGAACCTTGAGCATGTCGTTGAAGGCCTGAGCCATGCAACCTTTGGGCACGTTCATCGCCGGCTGAGGCACAACGAACGGCTGAGGTTGGACAAACTGCTGGCCATGGGACTGAGGCTGCGATTGGGGCTGGCCCTGCGGGGCAGAACCGACAGCGGCATGGGAAGCCTCAGTATTAGGAGCACCGCACACGCCGCAGAACTTGTCGTTATCGCCCATGGGAGCGCCACACTGCGAACAGAACATCGAAATCATCCCTTCGTATCTAGAGCGAATCACCTGGATCGCAAACGATGTCTTTTGCAACATTATCGCCCAATGTGGAGACAAATACTCCAACATGACGGATTTGCAACGCACGGGGCGTTATTCGATTGTTCGATATGCGTACCCGCATTAGTTCGTTCCGCGGAAACCTTTGCCAACGATCTCGGAGCTGTCGACGATGGTGATAAATGCGCCCGGATCAATCTCGCGCGCATAGCGACGCAGCTGCACGGCCTCGCGACGGCTCAGCACGCTCATGATTACCGTCACGCACTTGCCCGAGAAGGCGCCATAGCCGCGGCTGATGGTCGCCGTACGGTTGAGATGCTTGACGATAAACTCCTCGACCTTAAGGGGTTCTGAGCAAATGACCGTACAGACCTTGCGTAGGTGAATGCTCTCGATGGCCTTGTCGACCACGAGCGTCTTGGCAAACAGGCCGAGCACGCAGTACAGGCCAACGCGCGGACCGTACAAAAAGGCCGCGATGGTTACGATGCCGATATCGACCAGCAGCAACGCGCGACCGATTTCGAGCGTGGTGCGCCGCTTGAGGATCATCGCCAAGATGTCCGTGCCGCCCGTCGAGGCACCGATGTCAAAGACGATGGCGCTGCCGAGCGCCGGCAAAATCACGGCAAAGCACAGGTCGAGCCACATATCGCCCGTCATCGAGACATCGGTCGGAATAAAGAGTTCAAACAGCGAAACATAGGCGGAAAGCGCAAACGAGGCGAAGACACTCCACAGAATTGCCTTGCGCTCCAAAAAGATAAAGCCCAAAACGACCAGGACCGCGTTGATGATCCACATGAAGACGCCGACAGGCAGGGTCGGAAACAGCGTGGAAAGAATGACCGACACGCCCGAGGTGCCGCCAAAAGCAAAATGATTAGGGGTTTTAAATGCGACGATGGCGAATGCCGTGAGAATCAGGCCCAGATTGAGCTCGGCGAAAAAGCGCGGGAAGCCCGGCTCCTGGCTGCGCTTTTGGCCGGCGCGCTCGCCGCGCTCGATATCGGCGCGATCGACCACGCGCTCCATCGGCACCACGGGAGGACGATGTGCCTCCTCGGCGGCACGCGACGCCGCCTCTGCCGCAGCGGCCTCAATAGCCCATGCCTTGCTCTCTGCTTCGTGTTCGTCGGCCATTACGGCAGCCCCTCGTTAACAATTTGGAAACAATGTGCCCATTAGGGTAACGCGGAACGCAGCGATTGCAACCCCTCATTTGACGAGCGGCATGCCTTCATCGGGGACATACAAAATACGGCCGGCCGCGCTTTTGCGTGCGCGGCCGGCCGTTTGACGTTTTCGCAGATAAAACCTGCCAAAATAAACCTGTCCCTTTTTGGAAGGTTACTCGTGCTGGCTGGTGCGGTGCTCGTATTCCTCGGGAGTGATGACATCCTCGATGCGCAGGTTGACGCCTGCCACCTCAAGGCCGGTCATCGCAGCAAGGCGCTCGGTCACGCGTGCCTTGACATCGTCGAAAATCGCGGGCGCATAGGCGCCGTACTCGATAATAACAGAGATGTTGACGACCACGCGATTATCGTCGGTGACCTCGACCGTCACTCCCTTGGTCAAGTTCTCGGCACCAAACTGCTCCTGCACAAAGTGCATGAGGTTGCCCTTCATGCCCAAGACGTGCGGCACCTCGCGAGTGGCCATGGCGACAATCTTCTCGATCACGCCGTTGGAATAGGTCAACGAGTCCTCAGACTCGTCTGTTTCCTCATCATCCTCGTCCGCATCGTCGGCGGGCTCGGCCTCGACGAGTGCCTCATCCTCGAGCGTTACGTCCTCAACCTCGGCGGCGACGGTCTCGTCTGCCTCGAGCTCGGTATCGGCCACATCGACCTTCGTGTTAAAAGCCATGATTCCTCCTTATGCCCACCGCACACGCGGCGGTCGAATACATGCTAGCGGCCGCTAAACAGACGGCCGAAGAAGTTGACGATCCCGTTCTCGCCGTCTCGAATCTGGCCAATCACGGCGCCGATCAGCACAAAGAAAGCGATGACGAGCGTGTCCCACAGGCCAAGCGTGAGCACCAGCACGGCGAGCACAAAACCAGCGACGGCTCCAAGCGTGGTGTTGGGATGACGGACGGCATAGCTCCAGATAGCCGCCCCCGTACCCTTGATGAGACCCATGGCCTCATCAAAATCATCGGCAATGGCGTCGTGCGGTCCGGCGCTCTCTTCCTTGGAATCGACAGCCTCGCTAGCCGGCGCGGTGCTCTGATCGATTGCTAGGCGAGGTGCGCGGACGGTCTTTTCTTGATTGGTATCACTCACCGGAAACCTCCACGGTCTGGACGGTAGTCTTGGACGGCAAAAAACGGACACGCGCAGTCGTGCCCGGCGTGCCGAGCATAGTGTCGCAGGCCTCCTCGATACGTTGCTGCATCGCGGCTGCAAGGGAGGCCACGTCCCGGTCGTCGAGCGCGATGGCGTCGACCTTAAAACGAACGCGCGATTCATCGGAACCCTGGACGCGCGCCTCGACATGCTCGACCATCACGCGGTCGTCGCGCTCCGCCGCGGCGCGGGCGCACGAAGAGAGCGCCGCAAGGGTGACCTCGATGCTGCGCTCCCCCGCCGGATGCACGCAGGACGGCTCGCGGCGCGCAAACATAAGTCGGCCGACGCCCGCTAACACACCGAGCGCCACAATGGCGCCGCATACCGTAACAACAATGCGGGGCGCAGCGTCGCGCATGAGCAGCATAAATCGATACGTATAGGGACCCCAGTACAGACAGGCAAACGTACCCAGCGCCACGATGGCTGCGGCAAGATACACAAGTGCTAGGGCTCGTTTGAGCACGCGCATGCGGCGCTCCCTTCTTTTGGCAACAGGCTGCAAAACGATTCGCATCATTATAAAAGAGCCGGGTCCGGTGCCATACGCACGCGGATCCGGCTCATCTATTCCACGAGACTTGCATGCTCGCTTCATTATGCCCAGATATACACGGCTTAACCCGTGCGGGCGCTACTCCTCCTCGAGGGCAGCGATGACCTCGTCGGTCATGTCCATGGTGCTGTAGACATCCTGGACGTCGTCGAGCTCCTCAAGACGGTCGATGAGGCGCTGGACCTTCTTGGCATCGGCACCGGAGACCTCGGTCGGGGTGGTCGGGACCATAGTGGTCTCGGAGCCCTTGACCTGGACGCCCTGCTCCTCGAGCGCCTTGGAAACAGCCATGACCTCGTTGGCAGTGGTCCAGACGATCCACTCCTCGCCGGCGTCCTCGTAGTCCTCGCCACCGGCCTCGGCGATTGCCATCATGAACTCGTCCTCGTCACCGGCAGCACCGTTGGCGATCATGGTCTCCTTCTTGGCGTTCTCGTCCAGGATCTCCTTGGCGACGACGATCTGACCCTTGCGCTCAAACTGGAAGGCAACGGAGCCGGAAGTGCCCAGGTTGCCACCAGCGTGAGAGAAGGCGGAACGGACGTCGGCAGCGGTACGGTTGCGGTTGTCGGTCAGGCAGTCGACATAGACGGCTACACCGGCAGGACCGTAGCCCTCGTACACGATGTTCTCGTAGACTGCGGCATCGGCACCCGAACCAAAGGCCTTATCGATAGCGGACTTGATCTTGTCCTTAGGCATGGACTGAGCCTTGGCCTTGGCGACGGCAGCGGCGAGGCTGGCGTTATTCTCGGGCAGCGGGTCGCCGCCGAGACGGGCAGCAACGGTGATGTTGCGGCTGAGCTTGGAGAAGAGGGCGGAACGCTTGGCGTCCTGCGCGCCCTTACGATGCTTGGTTGTGGCCCACTTAGAGTGTCCGGACATACGTGTCTCCTATCGGTTTCGACCTAAAGCCCAGCGCGAATGCTCGGGCAATATAAACAAACGTCGTTATGATATACCTACCAGCCTGCAAGATAAACCCCAAAATGAAGGCGTCGTGATGATGCAAGCCCTTGGTGCATTGGGGACAGGTTAATCTGCACCAAGTTGGTGCAAAATAACTTGTCCCCAATGCACCAATCTTGTCTCCGATGCACCGACATGCCCTGCAGCCGCTAGGTCCATAGAAGATCACTGCGGGCGATAGTGGCACCGACGGCAAACGGCATGCAGGCAATAACCGGGTACAGGTAGCGCATGTAGGTCGATCCGTTACACGGACCAATCAGGCACACAGCGAGCACACCAAGCAGCGGCACCCAAATCGCCAGTGCGCGCCATGAACGACGACGCAGCAGATAGACCACCACGGCAATCATGATCCACACGTAGGTGGCCGAGCTCATAGTGAGCGAGATAAAGGGAACACGCTGCACCGCCACACGGTACAGATTGATCAGATGATCGCACCAGCGCACGGCCTTGCTATCGACCGGATGGAAGTCAAAGTACTTGAGGTTGTCGGGCCTGGCCATAATCTCGGCACTGCGCGCCGTGCTGTAAACCCACGCATCGCGAGCACTCGGATAGAAATACCCGTAGTAGTTATTGACGAGCGCCGAGATATAGCACTCCGGGTCCTTTTTGAACATCTGGATCCACACCTCAAAATAGGCGTCGATGTCCTCCTGCGAGGCGTACTCGTTAAAACAGTTTTTGACGGCATCCGACTTGTCGGGATTGTAGCGACGGCCCAGATTCTCGTACTTAAGCACCCGATCGATCGCAGTGCGTTCCCTATCGGTCACCAAGCCGTCGCAGGGAGCTTCCTCAATCGTGCCGTCCTCTTTAACCGTGGGTCCAACACCCGAGTTAAGCCCGTCGTGCTTTTGGACAAAGCGAGCCGTTTGCTGAAACGGAATTGAAAGCATTTCACGCTTGGAGCCGGGCGTGATATCGTGCGCCGGCATAAAGACCTTGGTGAAATACGCATTAGAAGCCAGGCAGAGTGCGAGCACGGCGAGAACACCAAGCCAACGAAAACGGGGCACGTTCTGCAGCGGCTCCGCATCTGTCCGCGCTGCGCGGCGGCACGACACGTAAACATCCCATGCGCAAAACGCAGCGGCGATCATGCACGCCGCCAAGGGAAACACCAGTCCGCCATTGCGCAAAAACGTGGAACCCAGGGCTCCCAGCGCGAGCAGCAACCAGTCGTGGCGTGCAAAGAGCACAGGTGCCTGTTCGCCTGCGCGCTCGGCATTGGCATCGCGACGGGGCAGACCGCCCGCCATGAGCTTAACGGTCTGCACGAGCAACACCAAAAACGCGTCTGCGAAGAGCACGTCTTTGGTCAGTAGTGCCGCATAGTTGGAGAACATCGGCATAAACGCAAAGAACAACAGGATCACGCCGCGCACGGGCAGGCCGACACCCAGCTTGCGCAGCGAGGAGACAGAGTATGCCATGCAGGCAGCCGTAACCGTAAACTGAACTGTGGTGTAGATGATGAGACCCGCATTGGCGCTGTTAAAGACCGAAAGCCCCAGCCGCACGCACGAGCCGATAATGGCAGTGTGCACGACCGGGTGGTGCCCGTTAAGCAGTACATCGGGGTTGAGCAGGCGCAGATAGTCGCTCGTACCATTGGGATAGTTGAACCACTGGCGAATCTGGGCGCCCGTGTCGCCCATAAAAAATCCCGGCAGCGAAGCAATGAGCGTAGGTGCCCAGGCGACCACAAGCACCAAAAACGGACCGGCAAAGGGATGGATTGAGAGAACGGCATGCGCCACACGCCACACGCGGCCAAAATGCGCCTCCGAAAACGGAACGCGACGGGTGCTCAGCCAATCCAGAAACTCAAAAGCAAGGTAAAAGGAGACGATTGCCAAAAGTGTCCAGCCCGCACCGCCAATCCAGGCGCAAATGATGCGCGCCTTGTCGCCAAGGACAATCTCGGCGGAATCCGTAAGATCATAGCTGCGACCAAACACCATGCAGACGGCAAAGAGTAGCGACGGCAAAACGACCGATGGACGCCAAGCATCCTTGCGCCCAAAGAACACGTAACGGAATGGCAACGTGAGCAGGCAGGCAAGCGCGAGCAACATAACCGCATCGGTGTGGCCAGCAAACGAGAGAAGCACCTCGTAGCACACATAGAGCGTGCCCGTCGCCTTAGGGTCGATCGCCAGGACTGCATTGCTCGACACGGGGGCGGGATCGATGGAAAATGCCGTGGTCGCCAGCAGGGCGAGCAAAAATGCGATGAACGTCTGCTTGGCGGGATAGCGCTTAAACCAAACGATGCGGGCGGCGTCGCGCGCAGCCGTTGCAGAGAGGTCGGAATCCTTCACAGTCCGAAAGCCTTTCTAGAAACCTGTCAAAAGGGACAGGTTTATTTTGGCAGGTTTTATCTGGGGAGACGTTACGGTTCTGTCATCGTTGCCCGCTAACAACCACCATAAAGGTGCCTGTCCCCTTTGTGGTGGTTTGCACCAATTGGTTAGTCGTCGAGGCAGATGCGCTGGGGACGATTGCGACGGAGGGCAAAGATGACAAGCGCCAGGCCCGCAATCACGAGTGGCAGACTCAGCAGCTGGCCCATGGTGATGACGCCGCCCAGCAGATAGCCCAGTTGGGCATCGGGCACGCGCACGAACTCGACGAGGAAGCGGACGATGCCGTAACCCATCACAAACACGCCCATAAACGTGCCCTGGGGCAGCAGCGGCTTTTTGCGGCTGAGCACCTGCAGGATGCAGAAGAGCACGATGCCCTCAAGAAATGCCTCGTAGAGTTGGGAGGGGTGACGCGGCATATCGCCCGCAGTCCCGCCAAAGACCACACCCCAGGGCAGATCGGTCGGCTTGCCCCACAGCTCACCGTTGACAAAGTTGGCACAACGGCCCAGACACAGGGCCAGCGGCGCGCCGATGACAGCAAGGTCTGCCAGAGTCCATGCGTCGAGCTTATACATGCGGCACACGATGATGCCGCCGATAATGCCGCCGACCAGGCCACCGTGGAAGCTCATGCCGCCTTCGTTGGTGGCAAAGATCTCGAGCGGGTGCGCCCAGTAGTAGCCGTCGCCGTAAAAGATGACGTAGAACAGACGGGCGCCAATGATAAGGCCAAAGACCACGCCGACCACGACACTCGTCAGGTCGTCAATCGTGATGTTGAAGCCCCAGCGACGCTGCGTGCGGTACATGACGACCGCCGTGAGCAGGGCGCCGACCACATAGGCCAGACCATACCAGTAAATCGTGATGGGCCCCGCCGAGATCGCGACGGGGTCAAGCATATGGTAGAAGTCGTTGAGCATGTCGACCCTCCCACTCTCTACATACAAATGCGGCCGCGGGCCTTTCGCTCGCAGCCGCACATCTGGGCGTAGCGTCTATGCGGAGCGCATCGCCCGCAGCTTCCGCTTCTTAGAACGGCGCGTACTCATCGTACAGGTCCTCAGCCTCGCCAGAAGCATTGACCTGCTCGACGCGCGTAACACCGGGCACGTGCTCCTTGAGGATGCGCTCGATACCCATGGAAAGGGTTAGCGAGCTCATGGGGCAGCCGGCGCAGGCGCCCTGCAGTTCCAGCTTGACGACACCCTCGTCGTCGACGCCCACATACTCCATATCGCCGCCATCGGCCTGCAGGTTAGGGCGGATCTCCTCAAGAACCTTCTTAAGCAGCTCTTCGTTAACAGCCACAGGGGCTCCTTTCTCACAATAACGCGGGTGCGCCCGCGGACAGGGGCTATGTTACTACAGCCATGTACCCGCTCACGAGCCATCCATGCGCGCGGACACGACTTTCACGAGCAGCCAATTTGGGACGGGGCTCTTTTAGCTGCCTTTTGTTGCCAGCTGGCGTTGCCACGCGCTACTGCTGAGCCTGTCCCTCGGTACCGATGTGAACATCGACGATAACCTGGCGGTAGCTGATGCCACAGGAGTCGAGGATGCGGCGGCTGATGCGTCCATCATCGGTATCGGCATACTTATTGTCCAGGTAGACGACCTCACCCACGCCCACCTGCGCCAAAATCTTGGCGCAGTCGTGGCACGGGAACAGCGTGACATAGACCGTGGAACCCTCGAGATCCTTGAGCGAGCCACGGTAGTTGAGCACGGCATTGGCCTCGGCATGGACCACGTAGTTGTGCTTGTCCTGCAGCGGGTCGTCGCTCGTACCCCACGGAAAAAAGTCATCGTTGAGCGCCGAGGGTGTACCGTTGTAGCCCACCGAAAGGATGCGGTGGTTGGTGCTGGCAATGCACGCACCCACCTGCGTGTTGGGGTCCTTGCTGCGGCGCTGCGCGGCGATGGCCACGCTCATAAAGAACTCGTCCCAGCTAATGACGTCCAGGCGCTTGCCCGACGCGGTTTGATGAAGATCGTCCGACATGGCAGACACCTCCGTGATTGTGACAATTTGACCCATTGTAGCAGGTGGGTGGTGGGACAGATTTCTCAGTAGCGTTTGTCCCACCGACCCCTTCGCCTTTACGCGCGGCGGGGTTTACGGTTGATGCGGTACAACTCGGCCAGACCCCGCAACGTCAGCGCGTCGTCTACCGTCAGGCTGTGGCCGACCAACGCCGCGAGTGCCTCGGCATCGTCGCCGGTGATGACGATGGGCACGCCGCCCTCCCCCGCCGCCTTGGTCGAGCGCATCTCGGCAAGCACCATGTCGAGCATGCCGTCGATACGGGCCACCTCGCCCAAAACCACGCCCGAGCGCATGGCCTCGCGCGTGTTGCGGCCGATGACATGCGTAGGCGCCGAGGGCTCGACCTGTGGCAGGCGCGCCGCGGCGGCCGAAAGCGAACGGGCGCCGAGCGCCAGCCCCGGCGCGATGACGCCGCCCGCAAAAGTGCCGTGTGCATCGATGACCTCGATATTGGTCGTGGTGCCCAGGTCAATGACGATGCACGGCGAGCCGTAGACGGCACGAGCCGCCACGGCGTCGGCGATGCGGTCGGGACCGATCTCGGCCGGGTCATCGTAGTGCACAGGCATGCCGGTCTTAAGTCCCGGCCCCACGGTAAGCACGCGCCCCGCGCAGGTGCGGGAAAGCGCTGCCTTCCACGGGCGCTCGAGCGCCGGCACCACGCAGCTCAGCACGGCCGCCGCGGGAACGAGCGCGCCCGGCATGCCTGCATCGGCTGCCAGTGCGCTCATGACCTGCGCGAGCCTCATGCGCGCCTCGTCGGCCGTAATGCTCGACGACGTCGTGATCTCGCACGTCGCAAGCGGGCATTCCTGCGCCGCGGCTGTATCCTCGGCAAACAGGCCAAAGCGAATGAACGTGTTGCCCACGTCGACCGTCAATATATATGCGCACCCATTTAGCATTGTCGGCGCTCCTTTCGTCTGACCAGCAGTATATCCCGTATGCAAATCAGCTCATTTGGGACAGAGCTTTTTAGCCACCCCCGCTTTCCGGATGATTTTTCTGGGACGGGGATTAAATAATCATTGTGTACCGAATGATTATTTAATCCCCGTCCCAGAAAAATCATCCTTTGGTCGAGCTTGGGGCAGTTAAAAAGCGCCGTCCCAAATGAACTAACTTGCGGCTATACTGATGCGCGGTCGTGCGCGAGCTCACGCGGCGGCCCTTGGTAACCCGACTTCCCGCGCCGTATCCGTAGCGGCGCTCCCGGGGGAAGCGGATATACGCAAAGGAGTTCTATATGAGCAATCCCTCGAACCGCGCCTCGATGCACGGGCAACTTACGCTGCGCGGCGTCATCATCGGCGTCCTTGGCTGCGTGATCATCACGGCAAGCTCGGCCTACACTGCCCTCAAGATGGGCGCACTCCCTTGGCCGATCGTCTTCGCTGCCGTCATTTCGCTGTTCTTCCTTAAGCTCATGGGCAACGCCAGCCTCAACGAGGCCAACGTCACCCATACCATTATGTCCGCGGGCGCCATGGTCGCCGGCGGCCTGGCGTTTACCATCCCGGGCGCTTGGATGCTGGGCTATGCCGACCAGATCAGCTGGCTCGACATGTTTATCGTGGCGCTCGCCGGCACCATCCTGGGCTTGCTGGCCACGGCACTTATCCACCGTCACTTTATCGTGGATGCCGCGCTTGAGTTCCCCACCGGCAACGCCGCAGCTCAGACCCTGCGCGCGACCGAGGCCGGTGGCAAGACCGGCAAGCAGCTCTTCGGCTCCATGGCCCTCGCCGGCATCTACAGCGTGCTTCGTGATGCCCTGGGCATTGTGCCCAGCATGCTGTGCACGCTCAACATCCCCGGCGTGACCTTTGGTATCTACAACTCGCCCATGCTTCTCTCCGTCGGCTTCCTCGTGGGCTTCGCCCCGGTCGCTTTCTGGTTTGCCGGCGCCCTGCTGGGCAACTTTGGCATCATCGTGGGCGGCACTACTGTCGGCCTGTTCGACGTTATGACTGCACAGGGCATCGTTAAGTCCTTAGGCATGGGCCTTATGATGGGCTTTGGCGTCGCCGTCGTCCTCAAGGACATCCTGCCGCAGGTCGCCGGCATTGTCCGCGGTCTTGCCGCCGACAACTCCACCGACACCGACGAGCAGTCGCTCATCTCGGGCTCCCTTAAGCTCGACGCCGGCATCATCGGCCTGGGCGCCGCCGCCATCGCCGTGATCGTCGCCATCGCACTCGATCTTGGCCCCGTGCCTGCCGTCATCGTCACGCTGTTCACCTTTGTCACCACCATCATGAGCGCGCAGAGCTGCGGCCAGACGGGCATTGACCCCATGGAGATCTTTGGTCTCATCGTCATGCTCATCGTGGCCGCCTTCGCACAGCTCGCGCAGGTCAAGCTGTTCTTTATCGCCGGCATCGTGGCCGTGGCGTGCGGCCTTGCGGGCGACGTCATGAACGACTTTAAGGCCGGCGCCGTGCTGGGCACCAACCCGCGTGCACAGTGGATCGGCCAGGCCATCGGCGGCATCGTGGGCGCCCTGGTCGCCGCCGCCGTCATGGTCGCGCTCGTCACCGCCTATGGTCCGGACGCCTTTGGCCCCGACAAGAGCTTCGTCGCCGCGCAGGCAAGTGTGGTCGCCACCATGGTCTCGGGCATCCCGAGCGTGCCGTGGTTCGTTGGCGGCTTTATCGCCGGCATCGTCATGTACTGGCTCGGCATTCCGGCCATGATGATCGGCCTGGGCGTGTACCTGCCGTTCTACATGTCACTCACGGCCTTCTTGGGCTCCTGCGTCAAGCTCGCCTACGACAAGTGGGCCGCACACCGCGACGCCGCCGTCGGTCTTTCGGACGAGGAGAAGGCCGCCAAGGATGCCGCCTTCCAGGAGCAGGGCCTGGTCGTTGCCAGCGGCCTGCTGGGCGGCGAGTCCATCGTCGGCGTTATCCTAGCGTTTATCTCCGTCGGCTTGAGCCTGCTGGGGTAAGCAGAACAACAACGCGCCAACGCAGAGCGCGGGGTCGGAAACAATCCGGCCCCGCGCTTTTTGTCTATTTGATCTTTTTGATCATCACGGCGTTTTTAGTCATGCCGATTAGCCTGACTTCCAGGTCAACAAACCTTGTCTGACACCTCGCCTAACGCGGTGTAGAGTAAAGACGACAGACGCGAAGAGTGACTCGGAAGCCAGACGAGGTAAGCATGGAACTCGACAAACAACAGATCAAGCGACTGCGCGAGCGCCATCATCGGCGTCACGGCATCCGCCCTGCCCACAGCGAGGCCATGGAGAACGCCAGCCGATTCTTGAAGCAGGCGTTCAACATTCGCGAGGGGCGCGCGCCCTATCACGTAATCCGTAAGCGCTTTGTAAACGGGGCGCGCCTGACCGGCTCTCACCTGTGCATCCTCATCATCGCGATGCTGATCGCGAGTATCGGTCTCGACATTGATTCGGACATCGCCATCGTGGGCGCTATGCTCATCTGCCCGCTCATGGGCTCGGTCCTTGCCATGGCATACGGCATCGCCACGCTCGACCGCGAGATTACCGTCGAGGCCGTCGCCGGCCTTGCTCTGCAGATGGCCTTTTGCCTGGTCACGTCCACGTTGTACTTTAAGCTCTCGCCCCTTGGCACTACCACGGCCGCCATTATCGATAACTCGACGCCCACGGTGTGGGACCTTGCCGTCGCACTCGCGGGTGGCTTTGCGGGCGGGCTGGGCAACTCGCGCGACCAGGAGCCCGCAACGCTCATCGCCGGCGTGGCCGTGGCGACCGCACTCATGCCACCCCTGTGCGCGGCAGGCTACGGCATCGCCATCGCAAGCGGGTCGCTATTTCTCTCGGCGCTCTACGAGTTTGGCATCAACGTGGTCTTTATCGCGCTGGCGGCAGAGGCCGTGCTGCTTCTTTTGCGCGTGCCGCTCAAGCGCGACCTCAACGGCGACGGCATTGTGACGGCCGAGGAAGATGCCGAGGTCGACGAGCTGTCACGCAAAGTGCGCCGCCGCATCATCGTGGGTACGGTGATCTTTGCCATCCCCTGTATCGTCATGACCGCGGGCTCCATCGGTTCGGCGCAGGCCGGCGTGCAGGACGGCTACGGCGTCACCGAGACCACGCGTGAGCTTGCGGCGGTACTTCCAGGCTTTAAGGACTACACCGTCGCCGTCGAGACCTCGGCTACCGAAGGTGACGAGGAAGGCATCGTCGAGCGCGAGATTGTCGCCCATGTGACAACGGGCGAGGCGCTTGGGGCACACGACCGCAGCATCGCCCGCAAGCTCATCGATCTCAACGTGCCCGAACTCGATCGCGTGGAGTATGACGTAAAGTGATGCAGAGCGTGGGATAGATGCACACACGGGCGCAAGCGGCGATGAAGTACAGACACGACACGGACGCAAGCAAAAACGGGGCGCAGGCACAACGCCCACGCCCCGCTCGCTGTTTTGTTGCCACGAATCAACTGTCCGCATCGACATCGCCAGACTCCACTGTAAACGCCGGACCGGTACTCACCAGATAAAAACGGGTCACCTTGGTATCTCTAAATAGATAGAGCTGCCCGCTATCGCGTCGGCGCGAAATATACGCCACGTGGACCCTGCCATATATTTCGCCGTTTTCATTCTTTAATACCAGAATATTGGGATCGTCCATACGCTCGAACTGCCCATCAACGCAGCCGCCGCCCTTGCCGACCAGTTGCCATCGATGGTTATCCTCTTCAAGAAAGGCCAGGGTTTCCAAACCTGCTTTGTCATCCCGATAGTAACCATCAATGGCGAAGCCTTCGGAAGCGCATTCCTGCATGTAGGACGTTTCTCGGTTTGCGGCAAACAGGCCCGCAGCGCCACAGAGCGCTGCCAGGCAGATTACTGCAAGGGCAACCGAGATAGCACGGCGACTCATGTCAGCTCACCCGATAGCTGTTTAACGGAGCGCGAAACATATCCGAAACCTCCGATATCAGGGGGGGGACGTCGCCAGCGGACCAGCGACAACTATATGTTTCCAACATCTAACCATATGGTCACCATTCGCGGGGAAGGTATCGGCGAATGGCGCGTTTTCGTACTCAGTTGGTCAAACGCAAACGCGCGCTACAGCTCGTACTTATACACGCGGTAGATGAACTTCTCGGCTTCCATCTCGTAGGTGGCGATGGGCAGTCCATAGCGATCGTACTCGGCAAAGGTCTTGACCTGGCCCGAAGCCACGAGCATGCTGTTCGAGCTTCCGACTCGTTGCGCGCTGCTCACGTAGCCCGAAAACGGCACGACGACCTGATCCTCAAGCTCGTAGGTGCGCGCCGCCTCGTCCACCGTAAAGATGCGCCCAAACGAATGCGTGCCCTTGCCGCAATCGGTCACCACCGCGGCGCCCAGCTGGCCCCAGTCGAACTTGGGATAGCTCTCGGCCGCACCAAAGTTGTTGTCGTACAGCAGCACCTGATAGCGTCCGGTTGTTGCCGTATCGGCACTTGGCAGATAGGTCACGCTGTGCTGGCCCGCGTTGAGCGAAAAATCGCCCTGGGCCTGCAGCAGCTTGTCTTTAAAGCCCGAGCCGGCCCAAAAATCGGGTGAGCCCATGAGCCAATCAACCGTGGGCGTGCCATAGATATCGGTGAGCTTGATGACCGTCGAGGTCTCGCGCGAGCTCAGCAGGACGGTGCCGTTACCGAGCCACTGGATTGTGTTGATATGGATCCAATCCAGGTCGCCATCCGAGGCCACCTTGGCGCTTGCCTTGAGTTCGGGGAATACGTCGCCCAGGTCGACGACGAGAGAGACGTCGCCGGTCGTCACGTCGATCTTGATGATGAGGTCCTCGACGTTAACGTGCTCGCCTTTGTCTTTGGCTGCCGCACGGTCGATGTCCAAATCGGCCTCAGAGCCGGCATGGCTCGCCAGCACCAGCAGATTGCCGTCATCATCGAAGGCGTAGTCGTGGTGCAGCTCGTAGTCGCCGGTGCTCCAAACGTTTACCACCTGGCCGATGGCGTTGATCTGGGCCATCTTGGTGGTCGAGACGCTCATAATCATGCTGCCGTCGCCCGGGAACAGCAGGCGGTGACTGCGGTAGCCGATGATTGGAACCTCGCCGCGAATCTGGCCCGCGTTGTCGTAGAGATACATAAAGTCGAGCTTGGACGAATCGTTGCCCAAAATGGTAAAGAGGCCGTTGGCGAGCGGCGTGTTGGACTCCCCCGCCGTGACGGCGAGACGCTCTTCTTCTTCGCCTTTGAGAGCCGGCGTCTCGATCGTGAACGTCGAAGTGCGACTAGTGCCGTCTTGTGCGGCACAAGTGAGGGTCACCGTGTTTTTGTGGTTGGGAATGAGGCCGATGATCTTGAACTCATGCTCCGCAGACGGCGCGTCTCCTCCGCAGACGGCGCGTCTCCGCCGCAGGGCGTACGGGAAAACGTGGCAACTTTGGGCGTGTCGTCGGTCTTTTTGCGACCGGCAACCTCATAGGACACGGTCACGGCATCGGCGGTCGTAAACCGCACATAGCAACTGAGCGTATCGGTTCCAAAGGGGTCTGCCACGACGTAAGGTTCGCTCTCATCGAACGCGCCGCTCGCATAGTCGGTATCGAGCTGTGCCTTGATTGCCGCCTGCTTCTCGACATCGTAGGTCGCGACAATCTGCTTGTGAAGCGTCTTTTGCTCGGCGGTGGGGTCGTTGCTCGCGGTAGACGCGTCGCTTGCGCCGGCTCCGACAGCAGAGCAACCCATGAGCCCCGTGCCCGCCAACGCCAACACGCCCGCCGCGCCCGCAAGAGCTGTTCGGCGCGAGAACAGTCGGCCGCCTTCGCTATTCGATCCCATATCGTCACCGTCTTTGAATGCCATTCTTGCTTCCTCTATATCCCAAGGCGCTTGCCCAGCCCTGTCCCACGATAGCTTGCAGCTTAACAAACGCCCTTTAATGCAAGTTTAGGCTTGCAACGATACGGAAACGCGGAGCGCGAAGGCAATCCGCAATCCTTCCGCTCCCAAGGGATCTTTTTTTAGTACTTAAAGAAGCCCTCACCCGAGCTTTCACCCAGCTTGCCCTCGTCGAGCATCTTCTTGAGGACGGAAGCCATGGCCTTGAAGTTGTAGGGCATCATCATCTTTTTGAGCAACGCGCTCAACAGGCCCGGGACCTTTTGATATTGCATGACGATGTTGTACGCCGTCTGGATACCCACAGTGTCAAACACGCGGAACGGCCCCTTGGGGGCGCCGGTGCCACGCGTCCATGCGAGGTCGATGCTCTTGGGGTCGCTCACGCCCGAGACGTACAGGTCAAGACCCGAAAGCAGCCATGGCACCAGCATGGAATTGAGCAGATAGCCGTTCTTCTCCCTGTTGACGGGCAGGGCAAGCATGCGAATATCGTTGGCAAAGTCGACGAGTTCATCGAAGTAGCGCTTGTCGGTCTGGTCCTGAGCCATGACCTCGGTCATGTTGTTCTTCCAGATAGAGTTGGCAAAGTGCAGCGACAGGTACTTCTCGGGACGGCCGGTGTACTTGGCAAAGATGCTCGGCAGCAGCGTGGAGGAGTTGGTCACGATGACGGTCTTTTGTGGGAGAACCGGGGCGAGCTTCTTGTAGAAATCGATTTTTGCCTGGGTGTCCTCGGCCATCGACTCGATGACCAGGTCGGCGTCGGCTACGGCCTTGGCAAGATCGAGCTCCAGCTTGAGCGTGGAGTAGGCACGCTCGACGGCGGCAAGTGCCGCCTCCTTGTCGAAGGGCTGGCCGCTATCGGCGATACCGGCGCACCACTCGCCCGTGCCGTCCGCCATGCCCTCGATGGCAGCGATGTACTCCTCGCGCACATGATCAATTTTGGGCTGGCTGCGGCCGATACTGCCCTCACTGCGCAGCCAAATCGTCACGTCGAAGCCGCAGTAGGCGGCCTGGAAGGCAATCTGGCTCCCCAGCACGCCGCCGCCGGCAACGCAAACAGTCTTGTAGCTCATAGGAACGGTCCTCTCTTACGTAATTCCATAGATGTGTATTTATTCAACCGTAAGAGAGCTGTGCGCCGGAGGTGGGTTCTATAAACGGACAGTATTTTGCGGCGAACGGCTACGCATGTTCATTATTTCGGAGCTATACAGGTCATTTTTAGTGCCGCGGACCCACGTTTTCGGAAGTATGCGGCAAATTCTGGAACTCTCGAGCACACCCCGGTTTTTCGCCAATAAAACCGCAGGTACAGAGATTGAACATACCCGGTCTGCTCGGCCTATTCAGATTTTGCCGCATACTTCCGAAATCTAAGTTCGCAAAGGATGATAGTTGGGGCGTTTACGCAACATATGTCCAGCAAAAACGGGTGGCAGCCGGCACGGCTGCCACCCGTTTCTCTCATATCCAGCCCAAAGCAGGCCAATTACTTCTTAATGCCGCGTCCCAGACGCTCAGCGACCGACGCCACGGCACTCTCGTCGACCGAGCCGCAGCTCACACAGCCGTCGTGAGCGCGCATCTGACCGGTAACCTCGTCCATCGCGAGCGGTGCCACCTTCTCGAGCTTAAAGCCCTTGCCGGCGCGCATGTTCTCCTTTGCCACGCTGATCATAAGCTTAATGCGGTTGAGCTGGTTGACCTCGGACGCTCCTGGGTCGTAATCCACCGCGACGATGTTGCTCTCGGGATGCTGGCGACGCAGTTCCTTGATCACCGCCTTGCCCACCACGTGGTTGGGCAGGCACGCGAAGGGCTGCGTGCAGATGATGTTGGGCGCACCGTGATCGATCAGATCGAGCATCTCGGCCGTGAGCAGCCAGCCCTCGCCCATGTTGTTGCACACCGAAAGCACCGTGCGCGCCTTGTCGGCCATGGTACCGATGCGCTCAGGCGCCTCAAAGCGCTTGGACTTTTCGAGCATCTCCTCCACCGGCGTACGCATCCAGTCCACGAGTTTGATGAGCGCCTGCATACCAGCGCGCGTAGTGGCAGAGCTTCCCAGCTCGTCCTTCTGCAGCTCGGCGTTGCTCATGGAGTACAGGAAGAAGTCGAGCAGGCCCGGCACCACGGCCTCGCAGCCCTCGCGCTCGATCACATCGACCACGTGGTTGTTGGCTGTGGGGTGGAACTTGACCAGAATCTCGCCGACCACGCCCACCCGCGGCTTGGTACCCTCGCCCACAAGCGGCATGGTATCGAACGCGCGGATGGCCTCGCGGCACAGCTTGGTGTAGTTGTGGCGGTTGAACTTGGGCGCCAGCTTGCGGGCGCGCGCCATGTACTCCTCGTTGAGCGCGTTGGCGGCACCGGGCGTGGCCTCGTACGGGCGGCAACGATAGAGCATCTGCATCATCACGTCGCCAAAGAGCACCGCGTACACAGCCTGCTTAAGCAGTGCCGGCGTAATCTTAAAGCCGGGGTTGTCCTCGCCGAGTGCCACGGCCGAAAGCGAGATCACCGGGATCTCGGGATGGCCGCTCTCGCGCAGGGCCTTGCGGATGAGCGCGATGTAGTTGGTGGCACGGCAGCCGCCGCCGGTCTGGCTGATAACCACGGCCGTCTTGGACAGGTCGTACCGACCGCTCTCGATGGCCTCCATAATCTGGCCGGTCACCAAAATAGACGGGTAGCAGATGTCGTTGTTCACGTAGCGCAGGCCGGCCTCGACGGCGTCGTGGTCGGTCGAGGGCAGCAGCTCCAAGTTGTAGCCAGCACCGCGGAACACCTCTTTGACCAGGTCAAAGTGGATTGGTGCCATCTGCGGGCACAGGATGGTGTAGCCCTCCTCGCGCATCTGCTCGGTAAAGGGCACCTTGGGCCACGCGGTCGAAGCACTCTCGCGCTGAGCCTCGAACGTGTACTTACGGCTTGCGAACGCGGGGGCATCCGTGGAGGGCGCCACCGGCGCGGCATCGCCCTGCTCATAGACCTCGCCCGCGGCCGTGGCCTCGGCCAAGCGCTCGGCCTCCTGGTCCTTGAGCGCCGCCATGAGTGAGCGGATGCGGATGCGCGCAGCACCCAGGTTGGACACCTCGTCGATCTTGAGCACGGTGTAGATCTTGCCGCTGGCCTCCAGAATCTCCTGCACCTGGTCGGTGGTCAGAGCGTCCAGGCCGCAGCCGAAGGAGTTGAGCTGGATCAGGTCCAGGTCGTTGCGCATCGTCACAAAGCGCGCGACGGCGTACAGGCGGCTGTGGTACATCCACTGGTCGACGACGCGGATGGGGCGCTCGGGCTTCACGAGATGCGCGAGCGAATCCTCGGTAAAGACCGCAAAGCCAAAGCTCGAGATAAGCTCGGGCAGGGCGTGGTTGATCTCGGGGTCGTTGTGGTAGGGTCGGCCGGCGAGCACAATGCCGTGGCCACCGTGGTCCTCAACCCACTTAAGAGCCTCCTCGCCCATGGTCTGGATGTCCTCGTGGAAACGCGCGTCGGCCTCATAGGCAGCGTTGACGGCGGCATCGACCTCGGAGCGCGTGATCTTGGGGCCGCGCACGCGACCGCGACCGGCCTCAGCATCGGCCACGCGGTCGACGGCAAGCACCTGATACAGACGGCGCTTGAGCTCGGTCTTGTCGTGATACGGCACAAACGGATACAGGAACTCGATGTTTTGCTCGCGGATCTCGTCGATGTTGAGTGCCAACGCCGTGGGATAGCTCATGACGATGGGGCAGTTGTAACAGTTGCCAGCGGTCGGATCCTCCTTGCGCTCCCAGCGCACGCACGGCATCCAGATAAAGTCGACATCGCGGTCGATAAGGTTCATCACATGGCCGTGGCTCATCTTGGCCGGGTAGCACACGCTCTCGGACGGCATGGACTCGATGCCCGCCTGGTAGGTCTTCTTGCTCGACTGGTCGGACAGTTGCACGCTAAAGCCCAGGCGCGTAAAGAACGCGTGCCAGAAGGGGTAGTTCTCGTACATGTTGAGTGCGCGCGGAATACCGACGGTACCGCGCGGGGCCTCGTCGGGGCTCAGCACCTCGCGGTTAAAGAGCAGCTCGTTTTTCTTTTTGAAGAGGTTGGGGGCCTCAGTCTTCTGCTTTTTGTGGCCGGCGCCCTTCTCGCAGCGGTTGCCGGTAATGAAGCGCCTGCCGCCGCCAAAGTCGTTGACGGTAAGCTGGCAGTTGTTAGAGCAACGGCCGCAGCGGACATGCTTTTGCGTCACGGTGAGGTGCGCGATGTCCTCGGCAGAAAGAATGGTCGAAGTGCCGTCGGCGCCGGCGCGATCGCGGGCGAGCAGGGCCGCACCGTAGGCACCCATGCAGCCGGCGATGTCGGGACGCACGGCGTGAACACCGGTGAGCTGCTCAAACGCGCGCAGCGTGGCATCGGACATAAAGGTGCCGCCCTGGACGATCACCTGGCTGCCGATCTCCTTGGGGTCGCGCAGCTTAATGACCTTAAACAGGGCATTCTTGATGACGGAATAGGACAGACCGGCCGCGATGTCGCCCACCGTGGCGCCTTCCTTTTGCGCCTGCTTGACGCGCGAGTTCATAAAGACCGTGCAGCGACTGCCCAGGTCGACCGGGGCCTTGGCATGGATAGCGGCGTCGGCGAACGCGCGCACGTCCATGTTCATAGAGACGGCGAAGCTCTCGATAAAGCTACCGCAACCCGACGAGCATGCCTCGTTGAGCATGATGTGCTCGATAACGCCGTCCTTGACGCGCAGGCACTTCATGTCCTGACCGCCGATGTCCAAGATAAACTCGACGCCGGGCAGGAATGCCTTGGCGCCGCGCAGGTGCGCAACGGTCTCGATCTCGCCGGAATCGGCCTTGAGGGCCTCGATGAGCAGCGCTTCGCCATAACCGGTGGTGGTCACGTGGCCGATGGTACAGCCAGCGGGGATGTGATTGTAGAAATCGGCCATGATGACCTTGGCCGTACCCAGGATGTCGCCGTTGTTGTTGCCGTACCAGGTATGCAACAGCTGGCCGTCCTCGCCCACGAGCGCGGCCTTCATGGTGGTGGAACCGGCGTCGATGCCAATGAAAACGCGACCGGTGTAGCCTTCGAGCTTGCCCTTGGGGACGACCTCGGTGTCGTGGCGAGTCTTGAACTCGGCAAAGTCCTCGTCGGTGGCAAAGAGCGGATCCAGACGCTCGACCTCGGCGCCCTGCGTGTCACCCAGGGCATCGATGGCCTCGATAAGCTGCGGGAACGTGTTGAGCTTATTGGACTCGTGCGCCATGGCGGCGCCGCTCGCCACAAACAGGTGGGCGTTTTGGGGCACGATACGGTGCTCCTCGTCCAGGTTGAGCGTGAGGTAGAAGCGGTGGCGCAGCTCGGACAGGTACTGCAGCGGGCCGCCCAGGAAGGCGACGTTGCCGCGGATGGGACGGCCGCACGCCAGACCCGAGATAGTCTGGGTCACGACGGCCTGGAAGATGGAGGCGGCCACGTCCTCGGGGCGGGCGCCCTCGTTGAGCAGCGGCTGGACGTCGGTCTTGGCAAAAACGCCGCAGCGGCTGGCAATGGGATAGATGGTGGTGGCGTTGGCCGCGAGTTCGTTAAGGCCGCTGGCATCGGTGTGCAGCAGGGTTGCCATCTGATCGATGAACGCGCCCGTGCCGCCGGCGCAGGTGCCGTTCATGCGCTGCTCGATGCCGTTGTCGAAGTAGATGATCTTGGCGTCCTCGCCACCCAGCTCGATGGCGACGTCGGTGGCCGGGATGAGGGTCTCGACGGCACGCTTGCTGGCGATGACCTCCTGGACAAACTCCAGGTCGAGCCACTGGGACAGCAGCAGGCCGCCCGAGCCGGTAATGGCGCAGGTCATCTGAGCCGTCGGCAACACGGTCGCGGCGCCTTCGAACAAGTCGCGGGCACAGGCGCGGACATCGGTGTGATGGCGCTGGTACTTGGCGTAGACGATCTGATTGTCGTCGTTGAGCACGGCGAGTTTAACGGTGGTGGAGCCCACGTCGATGCCCAGGTGCAGGTTGCCACGAGCGTTCTCGGGGTTGAAGATCGCGCCTTCGGGGGCGTGGGCGGCGGTGCCGCCTGCGGGATCGGCGGCGGTGGAAGGCGCGGGCGCGTTGGCAGCCTCGCTAGCGGCGGACGCCTCCCCTGCCGCGTTCTTGGCATCGGCAACTGCCTCGGCAACTTTCCCGGCGGCAGCAATCGCGGCCTTCTGCGCGGCGTCCACCACGGTGGGCGCGGCCTCGCGTGCGGCAGCGACCATGCGGTCCTTGATGCCCTCGACGAGTTTGCTCATCTGTCTCTCCTCTTAGTTGTTGGACTCGACGGCTGCGGCGGTGTCGGCCGCGTCCTCGAGCTGCAAGTTCAATAGCTTCATGCCGTATTCCGGCACGTTGATATCAATGGGTTGGCCATACAGGTCACCGGGGCGCACAAAAGCGAGCACCGTCATAATGCGCGCCATGGCCTCGGGCGATTCGGTGAGCCCACGCTCAAACCAGCGCTGAATCAGGCCGACCTCGGCACTCACGACGTAGGTAACGTAGTAGTCAAAGAACGTACCCAGCGCCAGGCCCAAAATGCCCGTCTGCGCACGCGGCACCACAGCCTCACGCGCGGTGTCGATGATCCTTTTAATGAAAGCCTGGTCGCCGCCCGGACCCAGCAGCGCACCGATTAAGTCGCGGTTGGCCGCAAGATAACGCAGCAGATCAACCGAACCAGGCGCCGGCTCGAGCTCATCGATGTTGTGATAGAGATCAGGCAGCTGAGCTACGGTGATGAGCTCAATGCGCTCACGGATCTCGGCCAGTAAGCCGTCCTCGATTTGATTGATAAAGTCGGGGATATCGCGGTAGTGCGAATAGAACGTGCGGCGCGTAAGGCCAGCGCGCTCGGTGAGCGACGCGACATTAATGCGCGAAAGGTCGCCGCTTTCGGCAAGCTCGCTGGCAAGTGCCTGGCGAAGGGCACGCTGCGAGCGAAGGGACCGGCGATCGCATTTCTCGAGCTGGGACAAGCGTCCTCCTTGTTACTCAGCCTGTGCGCTATTGCACAGTGCGAGTATTATTGCACACCGTGTGCAAGTTCATGGGAATATAACATCGGGAGCATAGTCATCATCACATTTAGGCATGCACAATATGGCACAGCTCATTCGAAAGCCCATTGGAGCATCCTCCAAGAGCAACTACCCAATCAAAGAAAACCTGCCCAAAATGATGCTGAGTCATGCCATAGCAGCAATTCAACCCGTTGCGTAGTTGCGCAACAATTTGCGCATCATCAGAACCTACAATCAAAGCCATAGCCACTTTGTCATTTGGAGGACCCCATGATTGACGGCAAACGCGTACTTGCTTTTATCCCCGCCCGCGGAGGCAGCAAGGGCATCCCGCATAAAAATATCCAAGACCTCGCTGGCACTCCGCTTATTGGTCATACCATCAAAGCCGCACTTAACTGTCCTTATGTCGATGCCTGTATGGTATCAACCGACGATGACGAGATTGCCCGCGTAGCGTGTGAACAAGGAGGCTGGGTACCGTTCTTGCGCCCAATCGAACTTGCCACCGACACATCAAAGACTATCGACTGCCTTGATCACGCTGTCAAAAAGCTCGCTGCCGACGGCACCCCCTTCGACATTTTCTGTCTTTTACAAGCCACAAGTCCCTTCCGCACTGCAGAAGACCTAACTGGTGCCATTCGTTTTTTCAGCTCCAATGGATATCGTGGCGTCGCCTCGGTTTCCGAGGTCACCGACTCCCCCATTCTCATGCGCATTAATCCGCAGACCCGTGACAACACCTCAGGGCCTGTCGCCAAGCTCGCAGTGGGCACTTACGATGCGCACGATGAGTTCATACCCGCAATTCCACGAACCAGCACCGTTCGCCGTCAAGATATGCCAACGTTCTTACGCGTCAACGGCGCCATTTACATCAACCTCGTTAGCGATATCAACCCACTGCTAAGTCTAAATGACAACCCGTTGGGCTACATCATCCCAAAGAGCCACGCCTTAGACATCGATGAGCCAAACGACCTCGCTTTAGCGCGCTTCCTGATGAAAAGCGCCTGCTAAGATGCATTGTCAGTCAAAAAGCTAAGCGACGGCAGACACATCTCACGTATGCAAGCAGGGGCGCACCGACCGTCAGTCGATGCGCCCCCGTTACCACTCGCAATCCCCTTGCAGTTATTGTCCCTCTGCTTAACGTTTGCCATGGATGCCAACCGCACCCACAAACGTGGAGATGCCGATCACATTCATAACCGTTCCAGCAAGCGTCTCGCACAGCGCCAAATAACGAAACGCCCCGTCAACGTTACCGCCCACAAGCTCCGCCAGACGGTCGCTATCAAACGTCAAACAGCCGAAAAAGTTACTTGATACTGTATAGGCCCAATCACCATGCAGCCCGCTCTCAAAGAGCATCGCCACGACCACGGAAAGACTCGCAAACCAGAAGATCAATTCCAGATAGTTAATCAACAAATTGACGATAGAACGCTGCACATTTTTGACCTCAGCCGTACCCATCTCCTTGTTGGTTGGATTGAACGAATCAATCAGTACGATATGCAGCTGCACAATAAGAATCTCGAGAATACGACACGCGCCCCATAAACTCATGAAGACGAGCAAGGGAAACAAAGGGGTATCCTTAAGCAGCACAATCGCCACAGATAGCAAAAATGCTGCCAGCAGATTGCCATCGACCCATTTATCAGTTAAATCATATTCCCGCTCACGGACTTCCTCCACGCCATAGTGCCTGCATGCCCAACGTGCCCATACTTTCTTGACGACTGTATAGCCAGTATGCGAATAGCAGCATTCGAGTATGGCAAGAGACAGACGTTGGGGTTTATCGTTTTCCACGACTTTGTTTGACATGAAGCTTCATCCTTTCTTTATTCGAAGCGCGTAATATGTGCTCGGACCATGCAGCCTTGTAAGGAGTCGATTTGATTAGCACGATAGCACCGAAGACAGCATTTATCTGCGGAACGCCTCTGCAAATATTAGGCTGCATCGACCTCGTGTTCCATCAGATGGAAACCGATGGGTCCAAGCCGGACCTTTATCTGCGCCACGACTTTAATGGCTCCGGCGAATTGGCGCAGCGTCTAGCCATCGCCGACATCTTCGACAACGTATTTCAAATTGGCGTTCCGAACGGTAAGCCGTTCTCCATACGCGGCAACGAGTCAGACACCCTACCGGAACGTCCACTCAACCTGCTCTGCCAGCAAATAGGAGAAGCCTATAGCGACTTCACCCAAAGCTATACAAAGCTCGTATTCACCTATCCGTACGATACGGTCAAAGCGCTGTATTGCCTAAACCCTCACGCGAAAATCGTCACCTTCGAAGACGGTATCGGAAGTTACTTTGGGGACATCCTTGCCGCAAACGGCGGCGCCCTACTTCCCCACCCGCAAAAGCTGTACCTGTGGGACGCGCATATGTACACGGGAAACCTTATCGGCGATGTACGCTCGCTGCCTTCCATGGCATCGGATCCAGCCATGCAGCTAATCGTCGCCGAAATCTTCAATATCACCGCGCAATCGCTCGCCCCGTATAAGGGAAAGCGCTGCGTCTACCTTACCCAGCCCATCGATGGCAAGCCCGAGCGCAAACAAGAACTCCGTGAGACCGTCGCCGCCTTAAAGCCTTGGCGCGCGATCACCGTGATTCGCCGCCATCCGCGCGACAATTCACCGGAAATGCCAGACTTCACATACGATTGCGAAAATGCCCAGTGGGAACTGCTCTGTCTCTCGGGCATCGTTGATAGCACATCGGTACTCGTTTCATCCATCTCCACCGCTCAGCTAAGTCCCAAGCTACTCCACGATTCCGAGCCAACGCTTATTTTCACTGCCTGTCTCAACGGGCGTGCGGCGACACAAGGCGAGTTGAGCGTCATCGACACCATTCGACATGCCTATCGCGACGGCAGCAAAATCATTGTGCCGCGCACAAACAACGAGTTCTGCACGGCATTGGCACGCTCGTTGGCTTAGGCCAAACACAGATGCCACCAGAGATTTATTGCACACCATGCACATTAACATGTAAAGACAGTATTTGCGATATGATAACGGCCGGTCACAAAAGTGGACGACCGGATTGCCCGGGACGGCCCAAACAACCCTGCCGTCAAGTCCCGCCAACATTTTTCGAGTTGTGCGGCCTTTCCGCTGGACCCGAAATGGAACCACCATTTTTTCATGAGTGATATTGTGTATATTTGGGTGCATTCATACCAATTATCGCACGAGCCTCACAGAATCGCACATTTTAAAGAGCGTAAATGATCCTGAGATAGCATGTTCCGCGGATGAACGACCTCTGAAGGACCGCGCAACTCGATTTTTGTTGGTGGCAAAATACAATATCGCTCAAAACCTGCCCAACTCGTTTGCTGCGCAACGATTAGACCGTCCCAATAACGCAGCGAGTTGTAATTCGGTCCCGTTAATAGGACTAACAATGGCCTCACACGTTGCATCATGCCGGTAACAATCGATAAGGAGGCCGACATGAACAACCAGGCAAACGATGCCATCACCGATGCTGGCAAGGACCTTGTCCTCAGCTGCATCAAAAGCCAAGAGCTGCGCGACCACATGCGTAAATACCTATACTGGCCAGCGCCGGTCATCGCCGGGTCGCTGAAGACGCTTGACGAAAAGCGCGCCATGCTCGAGCAACTCCGCAAGGAGGTTTCGCCGGAGCTGTTCGGAGATATCGATTCGCATCTCACCCAGCTCAACAGCGCGCTTGAAATGCTCAACAACGTCGAGCGCGACCGCGGAATCCTCCTACTGCACGTCATGTTCTACAACGAGGAGGAGCGCGACGCCGACGCCCTTGACGGCCCCTTCCCCATCGCATCGTGGGACGCCGCGCAAACGCTCATGAAGCGCTACATCGAAGAGTATCCTGACGACGATTGGTCCGAATCGTACTGGAAGATCAATCTCTACACCTCGGAAGACCTGCACGAGCACCAAACGGCGCAGCCCTCCCTGTCGTTCGTGGCGACCAAGGATGGCGAGCTTATGTTCCTCCGCGATCTGCGTAATCACCGCACTCGTAAATCGCATGTCGAAAGCGCCTGGCGAAACGATAGCAGACGGTTCTGCGACAGCAACGAACCCATCTACACGCCATGGGTACCGGGCGACATCCTCAAAATCGACGGCCGCCCCTTCGACCACGGGCCTCGCTTTGCCATTGTGCTCGAGAACGACTACGAACACACACTCCGGGGACAGATCTGGTGTGCGGGGCCCAGCAAAGACCGCGGCGCTAAGGAGGGTTCGCTTTCATCCGGCACCTTCAGCGACAGTCTCTTGGACCCCTTCATCCCCTCTGCCCTCTACACCGCCGAGCGCTACACCGGCGACCTGCCGGACGACTGCGCTTTTATGCTCGAGCTTTCGCAGAAGCTGCACGACAACCCTGACTACGGCAAGCAATGGTCCGAAGGCTCGGTCGGACACGATTGCCTGCAGTCGCACCGCAAGCCCGCCAGCCAAAGCGAGCTGGATATTCGTCCGGACATCTTCGAGTTTTTAGACTCGCACAGTATTAAGGAGCATCTTCAACGAATCAACTACGAGCTCACCACGCCCGTAGCGGCTTTCATCGTCAATTGCTCGCATAAAGCGACGCTACAGCAAAAGCTCGAAGGCTGGCAAAAGATCATCGACAATATGCCCAATTGCACCATGAGCCGCAGAAATGACACGGTCAACATCCCGGACTTCCATGCCTTTCTGCGCAATGTCATTAAGCAGGAGCACAGAAAACTCGCGCACTTTAAAAGGACAGACGGCCAGAGTCTGTTTTTCTTTGAGGACTACTCGTGGGACCGACGCAATCAGGACCGCTGTCTTTATGGACCTTATAGCAGCTATCAAAAGTGTTTCGATGCCATCTGGAGAGAATTCGAAGACGACAATCCAAAGGCGATCAAGATTACTCGTCGCCCCATCGACCCAGACGAAGGCCGCTATGCCGACGACATGGTCTTACTCAATGCGAACGGCGAAGTAATGTCTTGCGATTACCGCAACAAAAGCGAGTGGGACGAGGCGGGCACCGCCAGCGATTTCGAGGACATGTGGTTTGATATCCCAACGCCCTTCCATGCCGGAGACATCGTCTGCAACCTCCAACGCCCCGACGAGCCGATGGTGCTGCTTGACCTGCAAACTTGGGGATCCGAACGAGTCGACAAAGAGTTGGCCTCCTCCGTCTACAAAGAGCGCCTCGTTCAAAAGGCCGACAAGCTATTGCGCTGGCACCGATATGACGGCGACACCAGCGACATGTACGCCTACGGCTGCCAAGTCTCATCCGCCTTGCATTTCCCCTTCTACATTGGGGAGCCTGAGGGCTTTCTTTTGGACATCGACTATTACCGTAAGCCGCTCAAGTCAGAGGAGCGAATCCTTTACGGCGTCAGGGCATATGTCAAAGGCGACCTGGCGGTTGACTCGCTCGCCGCGATGGCCAGCGCAAACGAGCTGCAAGCGCTAGCGGAGAAAAAGACACGCGGCTTCGAGGATGCAGACAGCTGGCTCAAGGACCGCTACCCAGAGCTGTTCGATACGACGGTTGAGCCTTTCTTAGAGGAAAATTGCGGCAGTTGCGCTTAGTTTTTGAAACGCCACTATCGACTGTCCAAAATGTCGTTCGTGGGTAGAATGGCGTCGACGGCAGCCCAAGTTCTGAAAAGCTGGGTAGCGCCGCTGCTTGGATTAAGGGGTCAACGCCTTAGTGGCGGTGACCCCTTCTGTTACGCTTCGATATGCTGTTTATCGGCACATCAGCGGTACCATTCCTCCAAATTGCGCGACCACGCATACTCCCAGGTGATCTCTGCGGGAGGTTCGACGATTTGAAGATAGGCCTCCCACATGAGCATGGCTATTTTCTTGAACGGAAGAAATCCGCACGCTCCGCCGAACGCGGGAACCACGATTCGCTGACGTGAGGTTCGCATCGCCTCTATAAGCGTTGTCCTCATGCATTGATAGACGACCAAAGGGTCAACGATGGGGGTGGGGACCCGCATGGTCGGAGTGTGTATGAGCAGAATGTCCTCGTGCCCGGGAATTGGAACTGAAAAGCTCGTACCAACCGGCTGCTCTCCGTAAAACTGATCCTGAATAACCGCTCTCACTCGTTCGGCAAGCGCCGGTCCAAACTCGTCAGTTATCGCCCTGTCGTAATTGCCATCCATCAAACCATATGAGTTCGCCGGCGACACGACGGCATCGATTTCAGGATACCGCCTGATAAACGCCCCAAAATCACAGCAATGCACCGAAACGCCTTTGCAACCCCTAAAGGTGTCCTCCCAGGCCTCCGCCATACCGGCGCTATTCGTCACAAGATCCAGCATCATCTTTTGCATGGCAATCCTTTCAGCACGCAGCCACCCATGCACCAGTGGCGTTTCCAGAAGTATGTTTGACGCGAGATTCATATGGGACCCGTTAATGGGACCACAAAGCACAACCCCTGATGGATGCTAACGGCAACGACCGAATTGGAGGTTGCTATGGACAGCCAAGCAGATACCGTGATCACCGATGCCGGTAGGGAGCTCGTTTGTAGTTGCATCAAGGACGATGAGCTGCGTGCTCATATGTTCAAACACATGGGATTGGCAGATGGCTCCCTCTGTAAAATCATCGGCGGCTCCCTCAAGACGCTCGACGAAAAACGGACCATGCTCGAGCAGCTTCGCAAAGAGGTCTCATCGGATTACGCCGAGGCGATCGACTCCGGCCTCGAACAACTCGACACTGCGCTCGATATGCTTTACAACGTTGACCGTGACCGCGGTATCTTGCTGGTCTCCGGCATGTTCTACAGCGAAGAGGAGCGCGGGCACGACACCTTTGATGGCCCCTTCCCCGTTGCCTCTTGGGATGTCGCTCAAACCCTTATGAAGCAATACGTCGATGACGAGCCCGATGAAGATTGGTCCGAATCATTCTGGCAGATTAAGCTCTATACCGCCGAAGACTTACACGACCGCCCGCGCGCTCAAGCCTCGCTGATATTCGCCGCGGCCATGACGGGAGACTTGGTCTTTTTGAGCGACCGCCGGAATCAGCGGACTCCGCATCAAAGCATCGATCACTTGCCGTGGAACAAAAGCAAGCACTTCTGCACCAATGGTGAGGTCTTTTACACTCCCTGGTCCCCCGGCGACATCATCAAGATCGATAGTCGGCCCTTCGACCACGGCCCCCGTTTTGCTATTGTGCTCGAGGATGACTACGAAAGCTTCTACAAAGGCCAGGTTTGGTGTGCCTACCCGAGCAAAATCTACGGAGTCGAAGAAGGCGCCCTCCGCATGAGGGATTTCATTGACGGCTTCCTCGACGACTTCACGCCCTCCGCCCTCTATACCGCCAAACGTTATACCGGCGACTTGCCCGATGATTGCTCCTTTATGCTCGAGCTCTCGAAAAAGCTACACGACGACCCCAGCTACGGCAAGCAATGGTCGGACGGCTCGTTCACACACGACTGCCTGCAGCCATATCGCACATCGGCCGGCGCCGGCGTCAACGCCATACGTTCGAACATTCTCGAGTTTCTCGACTCGCCCGATATCAGAGAGCATTTGGAAGGCATCGGCTACGAGCCCACCACGCCCGAGGCGGCGTTCATCGTCAACCGTTCGAACGAAAAGACGCTGCAACAGAAAATCGAGGCCTGGCAAAAGATTCTCGAAAACATGCCCAATTGCGCGATGAGCCGGCGGCATGGCACGCTCAGCATTCCAAACTTCCATGCCTTTCTTCGCGACGTCATCAGATGGGAACGCAAGATAATCGCCCGGTTCAAACAGCCTGGCAAGCACATGTTTTTCTTTGAGGACAAGACGGGAAGTCCCCATGAGAGCGGATGCAATTATGGCCCCTACAGCAGCTACGAAAAATGTTTCGAGGCAATCTGGAATGTGCTTGAGGAGGAGAATCCTACCTCGATTGAAGTAACACGCCGCCCGAGCGATCCGGACGAAGACTACTATGCCGCCGATAAGCTCATGCTCGACGCAAATGGCAAGGTCATGGATTGCCAGCTGCGCTGCATCGACAAGGAACGCGAGGGCGAAGACCCCACTTTTGCCTTTGAGCTGATGTGGTTTGACATCCCGACGCCATTCCACGCCGGCGACATCATTTGTCGTCACGGCGACCCTGACGACCCCATGCTGCTTCTCAATATGCAGACATGGACCACGAAGCGGGTCATGGATGAGCTTCCGCCTTCCACCTACAGGGAGTGCGCCGCAAAAAAGGCCGACGACCTGCTCAGGCACCATCGGCAAAATGGCGATACGAGCGACATGTACGCCTACGGCTGTCAGATTGAATATCCCCTGGAGTACCCCGTCTATATCGGAGAGCCGAGTTGTTTTCTTCTCGATATGGAATACTGCCGTACCCCGCTCAAGCCGGAGGCGAGAATTCTGTACGGCGTGCGGGCATATCTCGACGGCAATCTGGGTCTTGACTCACTTATTGCGCTATCAAGTCTTTGCGAGCTGCAGGCGCTGGTCAAGAAAAAAGCCGAGCGGTTTGAAGGGGAAGACGGCGGGCTCAAGACCCGCTATCCGGAGCTGTTCGATGATGCGATAACCCCGCTGGAGCGATTCGAAACAAAGAGGAGCTAGTCATGGACATCTTTAATTTTGTCGACTCCCGGGACATTCGGGAGCACCTGCGCAGCATCGACTTCCAGCCCAGCACCATTGAGGCAGCATATCTTGTTTGGTTTTCGAAAACTGCCACACTCGATCAGAAATGCGAAGCCTGGCAGGAGATCGCCCGAACCATGCCCAATTGTTCGCTGGAGGCAACCCTTGCCGGTCTTGGAAGGCCGACCATCCCCGATTTCCATGCTTTTTTGCGCTGGACAATCGATTACAACAAGCGGTGCGTCGATGCGTTTACGAGTGGGACGGGCTACGTTTATCAGTATGAAGAGGAGATTGTGCCTGACGGGCAACTTTGCGGGGCCTTCGGCGCGCCATTCAGCTGTTATGAGAAATGTGCCGAGGCGTTGCGCGGTGATGATGAACTGGCGAGCCGTCCAGAGGCACGCATACGCATCACCCGGTGCCCGCTCGATGCAGACAAAGAACATCGCCGGGAAGATTGGCTCATGGCAAACAGCAAAGGCGAGGCCCTTTCCGTTTATTGCCCTTCAGCCGGCCCCGTTGAGAACGATTGGGAGATCGCATTCGAGTTCATCTGGGTCGATATCCCCACGCCGTTCCACACCGGCGATATCGTCTGGACGCCGCAAGGCAGTGCCCGTGAGCCGTTCACGTTGTTCGATCTGCCCACGTGGGACCGGACAAAGCTTGAGGCAGAGCTTCGACAGGCAGACCGTTCTGACGAATGGCTCGAGCACGCGCAGCAGCGGCTCGAGCATTATCGCCGCGTGGGGGACATCAGCAACATGCGTGCCACTGGCTGTTCCATTGACTACAACGAGACGTTTCCCCTCTACATCGGCGAGCCAGACCCGCTTTACCTGAATCTTGAGTACTATCGCAAACCACTCGAAGACGAGCAGCGAATTTTAATCGCCGCCCAAGCCTACCTGCGCGGCGACCTGTATGTCGACTCACTCATCGCGTTTATCGACACTATAAGGATGGAGTCCAAGGCAAAGCGCAACCTGGAAGAGCTACGCCTTGATCAGGCACCGCTCAAGGAGAAGTACCCGCAGCTATTTAAGTAGAGGTCACCATGTCCGAATCTACGAGAAGCCCCACCGATAATCCGGAGGTCATCACGCACGAAGAAATAATCAACCTGATCGACTCTCCGGAGCTGCGAGAGCATTTACTGCATAATCCGCAGTTACTGAGTGGCGATGATTACGCGCGTATCATCGGTCGTGCGCCGATAGAAATCAACCGCAAACGGGAGATGTTCAGCAGGCTGATTGTTGCCGCGCAAAACTCGTCAGACGAGACTTTTGATTGGTACGATCCAGAGGATTGCATCGATTACATCGACGACTGCTTGAACGTGCTAAAGGCCGTCGACGGAAACAAGAAAATGTTGCTCATCAGCGAAATTAGCTTTGTCGATAGCGAAGTGGGGTCCGCCATCACGCATGGCCCCTTCCCCGTGGCATCATGGCCGGCTGCCCTGACGGCAATGAGGACATACGCGGACAAGTGGAGCGGAAAGACAGATTTATCGTCCTCATATTGGATGATCGAGCTGTTCAACCTTGCCAACGACCCGAGCTGTTCATATCCATACGACGGCTTTCTACAGCCAGACTACACTTACTACGCAAACGCCTCCGGTGAAATCCAGTACATCTGCAGGGAAGAAGAGGGCAAATGTGGCGAGGTGCTCGACTGCATTGTGGGTGGAATCTTTGGCCCGTGGTTCAAGGGGGCATATGTCGACCTGCCCACGCCGTACAGAAAGGGCGACATTCTTGAGATCGACTGCCGGCCGTGGGCACCGGGTCCTTGTTATTGCCTGGTAGCAGACTCGAAATTGGACTGTCTGTACCCCGATGACGATGGGCAAATCAGATGTGGCTCTATCCCCTATGGCAGCTGTTTTGCCGGATGGGCACATACGAACTTGATGCTGTCGCCCGTGTTCAGGGCGAGAAAAGCAACGCAACCTTTGCCGGAAGAATACGCTACCTTGCAAACGATCGAGCTGGAGCGGATAGAGGACTTGCTAGAAGAGTGTGCCGACAACAAAGAGAAGGAGCCTGGCTGGCTGGATATATATCGGCATCGCGCTCGATGACGGACACCAGAGATGAACTATAGCGCCCCTCAATAACTGGTTTTGTTCGCGCTCTTCAAGCGGTGCTCCAACCCTCATTGTCACGAGAAGAGCCGCACCCAGCCCAGGCACGGCTCTAGTAAGAATATCCAAACAGCTTGATTAATAATGGCCATACCTTAAACCTGCCCAAGCCAGTACTTAATATCGAGCTTAAGCGGCGTCGTTCCCATTAATCGATCGAACGTTGAACTTACTTGACGATTTTCTTCATTTCCTTCTTGGCATCGTCAAGACGGCGACCCTTGAAGTAGTACCAAATGAGCCTATCAACCTCCTGAAAGCCAATGCTACCTTCAAACGGTTTGATCGTCAGGGAGGAATCTGACGGAGACTCATACGAAAACTCATTCGAATGCTCGCCTCGCCAGAGGGTAATGCCATCGCACACACTTCTATACAGCTCACGGTACTTCCGGTAACCCGAAGGCGAATCGTCATTGACATAATCCGAAATCAACTTTTTCAGCTTTGAATAGCTCATATTTTCGATATCAGTCCGATCGGAATAGGCCCAAATATAATAAGGAAGAACCTCTCCGACAACGGAATCGTAGATACAATACCTATCCCCAAGCCCACTTTTTATACATGTGTGATGACAGAATTTCGATGCAAATGAAACATTGTTTTTCTTAAAGTCTGTGAGACCCTCATCACGCAAATGATTCTCAGCATATCGAGCGATAAGATCCACCGCCTTGGCGTCTCCGCGCTCATCTCCGCCATTCGAATCGTCCTTCAACGCTTCTATTAATTCATCTTTGTTTTTGATAATCTCACGAGCGGTTAACGCTGCACCACCGGTCAACACCCACTTAGGCTTCCGACTATTAGAACTATTTCCCTTTTCAGAACTCTCTTTGTATTTTTCCTCAAGTTGAGGAATATCAATTTCTGGGTCAACGTTCTTGATTTCGCCAGCTTTGACTGCATCGCTATATCTTTTTCCCAGCACCGCTAAGTGTGTTGAGTTCACTTTATTGGTGTAGTAAACAGCCTGTTTAATAGCATCCTCATCGCCGCCAAGAACGTCTCCATACATTTTGCCAATCAATGTTTCGTCTGCTATGTCATAAGACGAATTGTGATCGATCATAGCCTGAACAAATCGGATATTCTTGTCACTAAAAACCGGGAATCCATTCTGGTCCAGGTCAAACAAATATGGATTGACTGTTCGCTTCGCTCCATCGTCCTCTTTCGTCACCGGATTAAAAAGTATCTCTTGACGGCCCATGCGGACTCCTTCCCAGAGTTGTTCAGGCATAGCGTTGATAGGCCACAACGCCTAATACTGATGATAATTCCTGGCCCAATTAGAGGCATCTTCTTGACTGTTGAACGGTTACTATCTGCTGGTAGACGCACTGCGGGCGGGGCTGTCGTTATTGATTGCGACTTCAGCCAAAGACTCGCACACAGAAAGGCTCCGTGCTATCGGAACTTATCCGTACCAGGACATCTGCATTGCAGTGGGTCTCCGCGAATGTTGCGTCGTCCTCCTGGCCCTCCACCGCGAAGCAGCCCGCTAGGATGGCGGATGTTGGGCTGAGCATATTGTGCAAGTCGCGCAGGACCGCGTTTATCGGGCGGTTGTCGTCGAGCATTTCGATTCCGTCAATTACGACCACGACGTCCTTTAGTACTGCTCTGTTCCACGTTTGGTCGCCAAGCAACCAGCTCGTTACAAGGTCCATGGTCATGTTGTCTTCGACAAAGATGCCCAGGTTGCGCTGCTTAAGCCGCATCGTTGCGCGGATAGTCTCAACCTGTTGCTCCTCAGGATCCTCTGACACCTTGTCATCCATCTCAGCGCGAATAAGCCGAGCGATGGCGTCCTCTTCACGCTCCCGAATCGACATGTAGACCACGGCGCATTGCTCACTCAGGCGCAAGGCCGCATGTGCCAGCACATTCGAAATGCCTTCATGCGCGCCGCCAATCACGCTGAGTTTGCCCAACCAAACGCCGCCGCCTAGCGCATCATCGACCGGCATACCAGTCTTCAACACTCGCGGGGCTTCAAGCACCGACGTCTCCATACCGCGATCGAGACCAGAAACCAGCCGACTGTGAAAACCGCTGAGGTCAAAACCCTCGTCATCACGTTCTTTACGATTCCCACTACGCTGATTCGCGGGCGGCGGCATCGCGCCCGGGAAGCTCACCATCTCGCCCATGCTCACAGAGCGTCCAATTCGGTCGTCCCTGGAGTCCATCTTCAGCGTCATCGCAACCCTCCTAACGCCTACCGCGCTTACCAGTAGCCTTAAAATTCCAAATCGGATTGAGTCGGTGAATAACATCAACCGTCGGGTCCATGAGTCTCAGTACATCATCCGCAGGTTTATACGCTTCGGGCGACTCATCGAGTGTCGTCTCGCATGCGCTCGGACAGTAGATGCCGGCATCGCGCATCTCGTTAACGAACGACCTGGTGTCGAGCGTTTGGAACGCTTTGGTGCGGCTCATCGCGCGACCCGTCCCGTGCGGCGCCGAGCAGTTCCAGTCCTCGTTTCCCTTGCCGCGTGCAATAACGGCACCGTCGCGCATGTTGAACGGAATCAGCACCATTTCGCCCGCATGAGCGCTAATGGCGCCCTTGCGAATCATGCCGCCTTCCGAGATGTAGTTGTGCATGGTGGTAAAGCCGTCTCCGTCGAGTCGAATTCCCGTACGCTCAACAATCTGCGCGACAATCGCCTTACGGTTCTGATTCGAGAAGCGTTGGCAGTTATGCATATCGACGAGATACTCGGCAGAAAGATCTCCCACGAGATACTTAAGCTCGTCGGGGATATCTGCCATGCACGTCTTCTGCGCCAGCGCCTGATGGTGCTCCGCCGTCTGCTTGCCCATGTTGCGCGAGCCGGTGTGCACGACCAGATATTGGCACCCATCCTCGTCCTCGTCGAGTTCAATGAAGTGGTTGCCGCCGCCCAGCGTGCCCATGGAGCGCTCAACCTTGCGTTTATCCTGCAGCCAATCACGCGACTCCATGCCAAAGTCCGCGAGTACGCAGGCAGGATCGCGATGAAGGCAAAAGCCCGTGGGCACCGCACGCTTCACATCGCGATTGAACTGAATGAGGTCGTCGCGCGCAATGGTCTCCGCAAGCGGCACACAATACATCCCGCATCCGATGTCGACTCCCACCAAGTTGGGAATCACCTTGTCGCCCAAGTTTGCCGTAAAGCCAATCACGCAGCCCTTGCCCTTATGGGCATCGGGCATGATGCGGATCTTGGCGCCTTCAAACGCCGGGCAGCTAGAAATCTCCTCGATCTGCTCCTTGGTTGAATCCTCAAGATTCTCGGCAAAGACTTTAATGTCTGCCATCGCATTTCTCCTGTTCTGATCCTTGTAAACCGGAACCGGCCCAAGCCAACAGAGCGCATGTCACACCAGCCGGCCAAACCGCAGATTTCCGTTTAACTACCTTTCGCCCTTTTCGGGTTCTTGTTGCTGCGAATACTACGGGCGGGAGGTCTACAATGAGTCCCAATAACGGGTCTTGTTTTGTATCTCCGGCTGATACCCTGCCGGCGAAAGGAGACATCGTGGCGAACAGACCAAATCAAAAGCTCCGGCTTCTGTTCCTGCTTAAAACCTTGATGGAAAAGACCGACAGCACGCACGGGCTCACAACGCAGCAGATTATCGAGGAGCTCGCCTATCACGACCTTGAGGCAGAGCGAAAGGCCATCTATCGCGATCTGCAAACGCTTCGCGACTTTGGACTCAACGTCGACCAGCGCGGCGGCAAGGAATGGTCCCTAGCCTCACGCCCGCTCGACCTGCAAGAACTCATCATGCTTGTTGACGCCGTGCAGAGTTCGCCGTTTTTGACCGATGAGTTAACCGACCATCTCATCGGCAGGCTGCAAAGCCTCGCCAGCCTGGGCGAACGCGAGCTGATGCACAAGCGTGTCGACGTGCCTTCGCGCGTGAAGATGCAAAACTCCGATGCCCTGCTTAACATCGACTTGATTCAGCAGGCTATGCGCGAAAAACGCAAGATTCGGTTTCGTTACTTCCACTACGACGCCGCCAAGCAAAAGGCCCTTAATCATGACGGAAAGACCTACGAGCTCACACCCGTGCGCCTTATCTACTCCGACGAACTCTATTACATGATCGGGTTTCGAGATAAATGGGCCAATGCTGGATCAGGCCATCAGCCGTTCACGCCCTACCGCGTCGATCGCATGCTCGATGTTACGGTGTCCGAAGAGTCCGCGACCAAAGATCCGCGTATCGCAGGCTATGTGCTCGAAGATCATGTCTCTCCATCATTCGGCGTATTTGCAGCCAACAAAACCACTGTGGTGCTGGAACTCGATGACCGTGCGATGAACCCGCTCATTGACAAGTTCGGGCTCGACGCCGTTGTGTTTGAGAACCAGGATGGGCGCCTGTTGGCTACCGTCAAAGCCCCGCTGTCGCCGCAGTTCTTTGGCTGGCTGCTGCAACTCAGCACGTTCATTAAGATCGTTCAGCCCCAGAGCGCCATTGATACATATCTCAAATACCTCGATGAAACACGTGCGCTCTACCAGGAAGACAGGTAATACTGCCATGAACATGACCCCCAAATTCAATGTATCGTTCGAGCGCCTGAATCCCGAACAGCGCGAGGCCGTCGAATGCCTAGATGGTCCGTTGCTCGTCATTGCCGGTCCCGGCACCGGCAAGACGCAGCTACTGAGTCTGCGCGCGGCGAACATCCTGGCCAAGCGCGATGCCGCCCCGCGCAACATCCTCTGCCTCACCTATACCGAGGCGGGCGCGGAAGCCATGCGCAAACGCCTGATTGAGCTCATTGGGCGCGACGCCTACGGCATCGAAGTCAGTACGTTCCACGGATTTGCAAGCAGTATCAGGTCGCGCTATCCCGAGTTTTTCACACGCCCTGCGACCGACACACTCATCACTAGCCTGCATCAGCAGGAGATCTTCGACCGCCTGCTCAAATCGCTTCCCTTTGGGTCGCCCCTGGGCGGAGGGTCGCCCGATATGCCCGCGCAAAACATCGGCAAGATGATCGGCTTTGTCTCCAAGACCAAGCGCAGCGGCCTGGATTACGACGTGCTGGGCGCCATCGCGCAGCAGAATATCGATGCCGCCGCCTGGCTCACCGAGCATTCCGAGCTGCTTACGCTCGCCTGCGAAAGGGCAAGCGCTGCGTTGGCAGAACGCTTTGAGGAAGAGGTCGAGCGTGCCTGCGGCATGGCGCCCACATCGCTCACCCGCCCGATCGGCTGTCCTGCCGGCACGTACGTGCCGTACATTCTTGAGCTGCGTGACACCGTTCGCCGAACCGAGCTTATTGACGAGAAAGGCAAGTCGTCGGGATACACCAAGGTACGAGATCAATTCTTTGGCGGTAGCAGCTCCCAAGGACGTACGTTCAAGATTGCAGAGCAGAGCGAGCGACTTAAGACCGCTTGCGACGTCGCGCGTCGCTACCAGAGCGAGCTCGACCAGCATCATCTCTACGATTACGACGACATGATCGGCGACTTTGTTGACGCCGTCGAACACAACGACGCGCTACGTCAAGTGCTCCAGGACACCTATACCTATATCCAGGTTGACGAGTTCCAGGACACCAATGGTGCGCAGATGCGCATCATCGAGCTGCTCTGCGACGGCGTCGCTGAACCCAATATCATGGCCGTCGGCGACGATGACCAGGCCATCATGCGTTTTCAGGGTGCCACAATCGAATGTGCCAACCAGTTTGCGGCCGAGTTCTCGCCCCGGAGCATCGTGCTCAAGACCAACTATCGCTCCACGCCCGCCATCGTTGAGCTTGGTCAAGCTATCGCCCAGCAAATCGAATACCGACTCGATGCCAGCTCGAATAAGTCAATCGAAGCCTTTAAGCCTCAGGGTGACCAGGTCAGCTTTAGCGAGAACGTTTACACCGGCAAAGCCGAGGAATACGCCGCCGTCGCCGCGAGCATTAAGCGGCGACTTGAGGCCGGCTACCTCAATGACTGCGAAGATCCCGATGAAGGAATTGCGGTCATCTCTGCCAAACACGCCGCATTGCGCTCGCTGATTCCCTTCCTCGTTAAGGAGAACGTGCCGTTTTCGTATCGCGAGCGGCAGAATCTCTTTGCCTCCGAGCGCATGCAGACAACGCTGGCGCTGCTGCGCTGCGTTACCGCGCTTGCTCGCGGGCAGAAAGAGCTGGCAAGCAGTTATCTTCCGCAGATTGTCTGCGCCGCCGAGCTGGGCGGCGACCATCCATCGTCCGCGACGTTTGCGCTCAGCGCCAAGCGCGAGCATCGCGGCGACTGGATGGCCGCCATGTGCGAGAGCAATAGCGCCCGCGCCAAAGAGCTGCACGACGATCTTATGCAGTGGGCGGCAGAGGCCAATGCCTCGCCTGTCCGGGATTTGCTCTTTAAGATTGCCGAACGCAGCCTTGGTTATTACCGGCATCGCAAAGATCAAGATCCGCTGGGCGCCGCCGAATTCAACGCCGGCATCCGCGCCCTACTCGCCTTTGCCGAGGGTGAAATGGGCGACGCGCGCCGCATGGGGCGCACGCTTCGCCTGCCCGATATTGTCGACAAACTCGACGCCGCTCAAAAGTTTGGCGTGAGCATCGACGCGTCCATCGACCTCGGCACGCCGGGAGCTGTTCGCCTTACCAGCGCCCATAGCTCGAAGGGCCTAGAGTTCGACTGCGTCTATTTGCTCGACGCCGATGACTCTACCTGGCACAAAGGCGCCGGCGGCATGAGCTTGTACCCGTCCAACCTGCTTATTCGCGACGAAAAGGATGACGACGACGCGCGCCGCCTGCTATTTGTCGCCATCACGCGCGCTAAACGACACCTCGAGCTGTGCCGCGCCGGCGGGTCGGCACTGCAGGAGCTCACGGGGCTTATCGACTCTTGCGAAGTCACCGTCGAGGCGGACCAGTTCAGTACCGCCATCGAAACCGAATGGCGTGACAACTACGCGTTCGATACGCCCGAGCTCTGCGCACTTTTGGAGCCTCACACCGACGTGAAGTTTCTCTCTGCCACAGCGCTCAACAACTTTGTGACGTACGAGCCTGGATGCGCAAATAGCCTGCACTTCCCCGAAAAGCAGATTGTGCGTCTACCCACTGCGCCCACGATCCAAACCGAATTCGGCACCATCGTTCACGCGATGTTCGAAGAAATCGTCAATCGAATGGCAACCGATGGCGAGGCGGCGATCGAGGCAATTGAGGCTGAGTACCGCCAGCAGATTTCGTGGCTCGATTTTGCCCCTGAGGACGTCCATCGCTATTCGGAGCGCTTCGAACGCATTTGTCGCGCATTCGTCCCTTGGCTTGTCGAGCACGTGCGCGGTTACCGTTGCATCACGGAAGCGAACATGCAGTGTCTAACTGCCGGTGGAACCCCGCTCTTTGGCTTTCTTGACCTACTCCTCGTTGACGATGCAGATAAAACGGTGCAGATCGTCGACTACAAGACCGGCTTTGGCAAGGAGGTGCCCGCGGGTTATCATCGCCAGCTCAAGTTCTACAAACTGCTGGTCGAGACGTCGACCGAGTTTTATGGCTACACCGTCACTTCCATGGGCGATTACTATGTCGAGCCCGACAAGGCAACGAATGAGCTGCGTCCGCCGTTCTCGACGACCGCCAGCGCCGATGACATTACCGAGCTCGAACACCTCATCGATGCCGTATGGTCGCGCATTGAACACGGTGCGTGGGACACCGGCGCCTTTGAGCAAAGTGGCGCTTACGAACTGGCCGTTGAGGAACAAAAGGGCTGCCGCAAAAAAGCCGATAAAACCGAGGTCATGCAGCGCGCCTACGAGCACTGGCTAGTCGAGAACCCCGGAATGTGACAAAGGCGCAGTCCCTTTGTCACATTATTCGATTATGGTGCGGGAGTTCTGCTTATGCATGGTGGCGAGCATGTGTTTGGGGACGGCGTGGGCCATGCAGCTGCCGATAGTTGCGCTCGCGGCGGCTTTAGCTGCATCGCTAGCGTTTTTGGTCGCGTAGCTGTGGCTGAAACGCTTGAGCATGGCGATGTCGTTGCCACCGTCGCCGTAGACCGCGACCTCGTCCTCGGCAATACCGTAGTAGCCCGCCAGCCAGGCCACGC
>ERZ1034691.214-NODE-214-length-46065-cov-33.460422_pt1 | contig 46065 bp, 41 predicted proteins | sample MGYA00520638_ERZ1034691 | MGnify/ENA primary metagenome ERZ1034691 (study PRJEB33766, sample SAMN09781763) | gut metagenome | biome: gut microbiome | host: Homo sapiens | place: Madagascar | study: EMG produced TPA metagenomics assembly of the PRJNA485056 data... | reverse complement strand
TATGTATATTTATAAACAAGCAAGTTGATATTTATTCACTTGCGAAACTTTAGTATATTATAAATGCTCAACTTCTTGAAGTCTTCTGTTCATATCAAGGCAAAGAGAGGATGGAAGTTGTTTGAAATCCGTGAGATCCGTGTGAGCCTGATTAGATTTGCTTCCATGTTACTATGTTGAAAAAACAGACGAGGTGAAGGAGTTTGCTTAGCAATCCTTCACCCTACAAAGATAATGCAAACGAGCGCAATGAAAGCTAGCTTTCAAATTGCCGAGTGCTGCTTATCTTCTGTAAAACGATAATAAAATAACTTTTTTCAAAAACAGATACGTGTAACTACTTGTAATATAGTGGGGACGCTGTATGGGTGATATACAATTAACTGATGGGACTCAAGATACGCAAGGTAAAGTTTTTAAATGAAGTTCAGTTTGGAGATTTGGAATTAGATTTCTTAAATTCACGAACAGGGCTTCCTTATCAAAACATAGTCTTTGTTGGTGATAACGGCGTTGGAAAAACTAATCTTTTGAGGTTTATCAAAGAGATTATAAGTTCTCCAACTCGTACATATATATACCGATATATAGAGTATGAATTGAGTGGCAGAGTTTGTCGGTTTGAACGATTACCCGATGATGCTGTTCACAATCACAGATATCAGCTATATGATGCCGAAACAAATACAAACTTTATGATAAGCCCACTAGACGATGATTATCCGGTAGAATTTAGACCTAGTTCCAAAGAAATAATGATGTCTTATTCTAATAATGATCATTTTGAACAAAAAAATGATGATTTTTCATCTGTGATAGATCGTCTAGTAAATTTACAGAATGAAGATAGTATCAATTATGCTTATTACAATATTAAGCATGATGATGCACCATTGAGGTGGTCAGAGTTCTTCCAAAAGTCTAAAATGAAGACTTTTGCTGATTCATTTAATGCTTTCTTTGAAGATATGGAGTATTTTGGAATGGGATTCTCTGACCGGCATGAAAAGGTAATAGGTTTCACAAAATACGGAAAGCAGATAAATACGCAGAGTTTAAGCTCTGGTGAAAAGCAAATTATAGAAAGAACTGTTCCTATATTGGAAATAATGACGGAACAAAAAGATAATTTACTGTTTATTGATGAACCAGAGATGAGTTTGCATCCTAAGTGGCAAGAAAAGGTTCACTCATATTTTAAGCAGCTGTTTACTGATACTAGTGGTATTCAGCAGAACCAAATCTTTATGGCTTCTCATTCAAGTGCTTTCCTCAAAAAAGCTTTGATGGATGAAACATCATTAGTAGTTCGCCTGATTAATCATGATGGTAGAGTAGAAGCTCAGAGAATAGAGCATCCTACATATTTGTCTGATGTCACTTTTGCAGAGGTTAATTATCTAGTCTTTGATATTGTTTCAGCAGAATACCATAATCAGTTGTACTGTCAAATTCAGAACAGATATAATTTGTCAAAGGTTAAGGCCTGTGATGAATATATATATCATCATCAATCATTTATCTCCAATCTGCATCAGAAAACTTCAGGCTATGGACGTGTTCAGTATAATACAATTTGTTCTTATATAAGAAATGCTATCGATCATTTTGACAATGGTCATACATATACTGAAGATGAATTGCGTTGTTCGATACAACTCATGCAAGAGATTCTGAGGTAGCGTATATTATGTGTTGGATATTATGAAGTATGTAAATATGACAGTAAAAAATCCGCTAGGGATAATAGCTTTGTTTCCGTCCGAGGATGCTGTTGTCATCAAGTATGTCAATCTTGGGTTTAGCAATGGTATGAAGATAGAGCATTATAATTTGAGCTATTCTGGTCTTCAAAGTTTTATCTCTTAACTTCAAGACTTATGTGTTTAGCTTAAATAGTAACGTAAAAAATAAGTATATTTCTAACTATCAGCATTTCAAACGAGTAACAAAATTAAATTGAGAACTATGAATATAAAACCGGCAGACAAAACGATTAAGGCACTTTTAAAGTCTGGGAGGCAATTCATGATACCTCGTTTCCAAAGAGATTACTCTTGGGAGAAGAAAAATTGCGAAGAGTTTCTTGATGACATTATCAAATGCCTGAAATGTAAGGATGGAAAGCTGGAAACCACTTCTTACTTTTTGGGCACGATGCTTTTCATCGGCAACTTCGATGAGAAAAGCGATAAGGAAATACAAGTAGTGGATGGGCAACAACGCATCACCACGATAACGATATTATTCTCTGCCATCTCTGATATATTCAGAGAGAAAGGTGAGGATAATTTGAGTAAGCTGATTTTCAGTTATATCATGACAAGTGATGATGATGGAAATGAAGTCCGCATTATCAAGAGCGAGAGTAGTTATCCTTATTTCTCCTATTATATACAGGATAGAGAGAAGATGGTTAAGCAAGAGCCATCCTCAGAAGAGGAATTGTGTATTCAAACTACCTATCGCTTATTCCGTTCTCGGTTGGAAGAAAAGAATTTGAAGGATTTTATGTCTGAAAAATGTGATGGCTTTCTGAATGACATAAGTTTGATTGATATACTCAAAGCTATCCGAGACCAAATATTGAACTGTATCTTCATATCCATTTCTACCGATGATACTAATCAGGCTTATCGTATTTTTGAGATACTGAATGCTAAGGGTAAGAAACTTGCTGCAATAGACTTAATCAAGAATCGCTTGTTTGAGAAACTTCGAAAGACGGAACCTGCAGATTATGCCAAATGTAAATGGGATGAACTGAAAAGCATCATCAATGAATGTGATTTAGCTTCTGTAGGGATCGGAACATATTATCGCCATTTTTGGAATTCATGCTATAAGCAAACTGGAGCAAGTCTGCTATACGATCGTTTCTCGTCAATCATTAAAACTAGTGATTATGAGTCTTTTTTAGATTCATTAGTTCAGAATGCCAAGTATTATGTTCAGATAATCAAACCTACCAGGGATGATTACCAAAATAGAAAGGAATATTTTTGGTTAGTGCAGAGTTTTAATGTGCTGTCAAATTACTTCGGTATAGCTCAAGTTCGAGTAGTTTTGATGGCATTGCTATGGGTAAAAGATAATAACTTGATATCTACCAAAGATTTTAAACAAGTGATACAGTTTTTGGAGAATTTTCATTTTGCATATACAGCAGTGATGTCAGGAAAGGCAAACAGGTTGGATGGTATTTATTCAAAGTTTTCCATAGCAATTAGAAAAAGTTCAAGTAAGAATCAAACTAAGGAGATAATTCAGTCGAAGTTGTATGCTTGTTTGATTCCATTAATTCCAACGGAAGAACAGTTTACAGAGCAATTTATCACTCTTTGTTTTACCAAGAAAGCTACGGCAGCTAATATGAAATGTAAGTATGCGCTTCAAAAGCTCAATTGTTATTATCAGAAGAAAGAGATTTTTGAGGATGATTCTTCCATAGAGCATATTCTTCCTGAGTGTAATGAAGGAAATGTAACTAACATTGGCAATTTGATTATGTTGGAGGGAAACTTGAATACTGAAGCGGATAGGATAGATTACGCAGAGAAACTGAAAGTCTATGAAAAGTCCAACTATAAATGGGTGCATGAGTTTACTAATAAGCATTCTGTTTGGGAAGAAAAAATGATAGGGGATAGGGCAAAGAGCATGGCTGCACTTTTCTATAATAAAATTTTAGGATTTTAAATTTATGCTTATGTTATCACAAGAATCAAAAGAGAAAATGAGACTATGGCTTGATTTATGGCCAGACTCATGTCATCCAGAGGATGAGAAAAGAAAGTCAGATTTCATTAAGAGCTTGAAGGCTAATGATGAAACTGTGGATTTCGATGACTTATACAATTGTTATCGAGAACTTAAACCAGAGATTATTGAAGAAGTGGCAGAGGAAAGATGCAGAGAATGGGCTGAGGAGATAGAGCATAGTTTGAAATTGACCTAATTTGAAGGATTAGTTTAAATGCCTCTACTCATTTATCCAGGGATAATTTTGCAGATAGATTCCAACCTGATTATGATGCCTTGGTTAAGCAGAGAGATTTGGTTAAAGAAGAAGCAAAATCGAAAGTTTCAATAGGTATATCACCTTACAGCATTACATCAAGGCGGTCCCATCCCGCATAACATGGCGAAGACCTTTGATGGTCCGCCAACCTTATAGCGTAGCGGTTCTGAGCACCGAGTAGGGCGGTTTTCCTCTTCTTCCCTGAGGGGAGAAGACCGAGATGAGAGGTGGAGCCTTCCTTAACGGTAAGGAAGGACGGGTAGGTTTTCGAAAAAAGTCTTTCCTTGCAGGAGAGACGGAGAGGTAGAAAAATACCTTCTTTAATGGGAAAAAGCGATGCCAGTGAGTGCAATGAATGCTCGCTTTCAAATTGCCGAGTGCAGTTCGCTTTATCAGCAAGGAAGGACGGGATGATTTGCATGCAAAGCCATTTTGACAATCATGTGATGTAATCAGAATGAATACAACGAACAAAGGGGAACGACCAAAGACTGGTTGTTTCCCTTTGTTCGTTTAGAGGCAATTGTATCAGGTGTATCTGCCATCATCACAAAGGTTGCAACCAAACGAAAGATGGAGAAACCACCACGCAAATCTATCTCAATTCCATCAAAAGCTCAGAAGTAGATGATGCCAACGCCAAGATACTGGCTGCCCTATAAGCCACAAAAAAGAATAAAAAGAGGGATTTTGTAAAATGAACCAAAATGAACCATTTTTCCTGAATCTTTACATGAGAGATACAGAAAAACCGAAAACTTTCGTTCAATCAACGACTTAGGAAATTATGTACGAAAAGAATAGTAAAATAATGTTGATTATCGTAGAATGATATTAATTTTTTAACACGCATAATTTGCTAGTTTCCAACAATTTTCGTATTTTTGCAAGGAGATTCTGTGTCTCTTATATCGAGATTCAGATGAACGTCATCAAAAAACGAACTTGATTCGCATGATGAAAGAGACAAATATACACTCACAGGTTACGTCCACTATTGCAGGGGACGACGGCGAAGCCATGGCAAAAAGTGAAGGATATGTAGCTGAAAATGGTTTTGTAGCAACAGATCCGACGCACTTTGGAAAGCCGTATCATGATAAACAGTCGAGGTAAACGTGTTGTCCGTGAGGCTGTTTTCTTACCACCTTTGTCTTTGTGAGAGTTGAGGACAAAAATCTTAATGAAATCCGCTTCCGCTCCGATGTTTATAGTTAGCCCGTATGGCGGTATCTGTATAATATATTATCTTTCATATTATGAATACTGATATTAAGAGTTTGATACCATCCATGCATGCAGAACTGAAGCGTATGCAATCTCGTGTTGCAGAGTTTCAAGTATCATTGCAGCAAGGTTCATCTGATGAAAAGGCGATTCGAGAGGAAAATTCTCGAATGAATCTGCGTCAGGTTGAAATCATGGATGCAGTCGGAATGTTCCGCCACTTGGCTATGGGTAGGCGAAACTGGATGCATACCGGTAGCCATTTAGGTGCGGAAAACATAGCTTTTATGTTCTCACTTTTTGAGAGCTGCAAGTTGAATGACATTAATTTTGGCGATTATATAGAAGATATACTCACCCGACTGATGGAGGGGGAGCAAGACTTCATGTCCCTAATCCCATGTAATTATAACTCGAACAAAAAGGTGAATGTCAAGGCTGCCTAATAGGTAGCTTTGGCAATACCAATTAATAATATGTTTTTTTGAAAAATGTTGGATGTGCTAACTACTGAAAATCAGTAGTTACGTTCTAACGGTGATTTACAATTAATATATTGTATTATGGCAAATCCGAAATTAGATTTTTTCCGTTTCAAGTTGAAACATAAGTCTGGTGCAAACAAGACTTTTAGAGAATTCATGTTGGAATCTGGCAAATGTACGAACAGAGATTCTGATTCAAAAATATTTGGCAAGTTGTTTGAATATTTTATGAATGAGTTGAAAAATGATTTTGCCAAAAACGATTCTATAAAGAAAGTCATGACCTTGATTAGTAACAAAGGAAGGCGCATTATCAATAAACATTGGGATGAACGTCCGAAGCCTGATCTTGCAAAAAATATCATTGCAGGGGTTGTTAATGGAGGTACATACGGAAAAAACCGAATCGTGACAAAATTAAGCAAGAAAGACGAGACCAATAACTTGACGGCAGATCAGCCAGTATTGCAGTATTACTATATTTTCTTGTACCTTCCTGTTGACCATAATGAAGGCTTTATGATGATACATACTGATAGCGCGGAAGAATCAATTTCAAATTTTGCAAGAAATTATATTGCCAAGTTGTTCAGTATAGGTGATTATCAAAAGCCGACAATGAGAATTTTTGCTCCAAAGAACTTTCAAGATGAATATAGACAAGGCGCAGTAGTGAAAAGTATGTCTTTTCAGACAACATACGTAGACAATCAAATCGAGGATGATGATCCTATTAAAAATGTAATGGGCGATTATGAAGTCAAAATAAACATAACTCCAAAAGGTGAAGGAGATAAAGGCTTGGATGTAATGGAAAGCATAAGAAATTACATCAAACAGCGTTTCTTCGGGGCTGAAAATTACAAAAAGCAATTAGAGGAATTCGATAAATGTACTGTCAAAACAGAAAATAAAAACACCAAATCACGGAAGACTTTTGATTGGAATCTGAGAGATTCAGAACTTACTCCTGTTGTATATCTTGATGGTAAGGTTGCAATCAATGAAGATGGTACAGTTAATCTTGTAGCTTTAGATACTTATTGCAAAGGTTTGTTTGAATCTGTTATTATAAAAGAGTTGAGGCCTGATTTGTATGTTGAAGGAATGGCTTAAAGCAATGATGATATTTCTAAAAAATGGTCATCATGTCATTACAAGAGATGTCAATAACCAAAAATTTTCTACGAGGTCAATTTTGGGGTTCTATTGGCTGTTTTTAGCGTTGTCACTAATGGTAGTATTAAGTCTGCCTCAAGGAATAAGTGACAACTTCATAGATTATATAAAGGATATATTTGCTATCTTTATAGGATTTTTTGTTACAGCTTTAACTCTCATTTATGATAAGTTAAATTTGACGAAGCTCCCTACAAAAGATGCTATAAATAGAATGCCTGTGAATAAAAGACCTTCCTCAGTAGATATTATAAGATTGAAGCAGGAACACAATTATGTGATACGCTTTTTTTATTCAATAGGATTTAATATTCTTTTTGCAACGATAACGTTGCTATTGCTCATTCCGAATATCTTTTGGAAAGATTTCTTTTCTCTGGATATTTCTGAGTACGGATTTGTTCACAAAATAAAAGATGTAGACTGTGAGTCAATATTGTTGGGTGGACATATCGTATTGCTTTTTGTTTATAGGCTAGTAGTTATACTGTTAATTGTAAATGTGTTTTTCTATACAGTATATATGATAACAAGTTTACTACAAGTATTGATTTTAAAGAAAAAAATATAAAAATGGATTTCAAGGAAGCATATATAGACAAAATGATTTGTCACCATTTTAGTTTTGATAGACAAAATTGTATAGTTAATCGTCAAGAAATGAATATGAGTAAATTAGAGCAAGATTCTCTGAAGGATTTCTTTATAAAACCATTTTCCAAAGAGAAGAATGAGTATACTTTTGTTCATACTATAGATTTAAAATACAATGTTGTTTACAATACCGTTGTTGACATTTATCATGGTGTCGATTTTGTTGAAAGTTCAATATCGTTATTTAAACATTTGGACAGTGTTTCAACTGCACCAACGATAAAAGATGGCGATATATTTATTATAAAAGTTGCTGATATAATAGTTGGTGATACATATTGTGATGCCGTTGGTGTTTTCAAGATAGAAACTAAAAAAGAATTTATAGAAACATACATTGACTCACAAGGAAATCTCAATATATCTGTAAAAACTGGCTATACCCCGCAAAAGATTGATAAAGCTTGCATGGTTGTGTTTACAGACAATATGCCTATTGGACTTATCATAGACAAAAGCAAAGACTCCAAATTTTGGCGTCAGGATTTCTTAGGTATGGAAACCAGAACGACTCCATATAGTCAGTCTAAGACATTGATGAATTTAATGGAGGGATTTGTAAAGGATAAACTGACCAAGAATTCAAAGGTCTCAAAGTCGGAACAAATAGACATTGTAAACAAGTATGCTGATGTCGTTTCTAAATCAGATACAGTAAATATAACGAATTTGGAATCTGAAGTATTTCAGAGCCAAGAAATTTTGGATATGTTTGAGGAATATCGAAAGATATACGAGGAGCGTGAAGGTATCAAGTTTACAGAAAAAATTGCTATAGATAAAAAAGCATTAAATGTTAGCAAAAAGATTCGTAAGATAAAGCTAGACGATACAGTAGAGCTATATTTGATGAAAACAGGAACTTTCATAGAAAGAGGTTATGATGATGACAGAGGTCAAAATTTCTATAAATTATATTTCAATAAGGAAAAGTAATCATGTTTGATATTCTCTCTTTCTTTACCGAAGACACCACGTCATATGCAGCAAAGAGTATTGTGATGTATGTGTTTGATGAGACAAGAACCGATGAGTTTATAAAAGGCTCATTGGATTCTTATCGTCGGGCGTATATCTCAGATGAGGATTTGGAGGAGATTGTGACCGAAATGGGAACAACGAGAAATGAAGAAATCAAAGAGGTTCTTCCTACAGAACCTATCATCCAGTCTGGAGAGTTTGCCGAGATATTGACATTCCTGCTTTTTAAAGCTCTTCATCCAGAATATAATGTCACTCCTATCAGGTGGAGATGGAAAGAAGAGAAGAATCGTGCCGTTCACTTCGCAGACATAATGTTGTTGTCTTGCCCTGACGAGCAGCAGCCTAAAGATACAGATAAGGTCATGACTGTAGAGGTGAAATCAAGAGCAACACAACCGAATAAAGAAGAAAGTACCATTAACAACGCTATAACCGGAGCATTGGAGGATAGCATATCAAGAGAGGGAAAGACTCTATCTTTTCTACTCCAAAGATATAAACGAGACAAGCAGTTTGATATGGTGAAAAAGGTAAAACGTTTTGAAGATGCAGTTGCCCATCCTTACCAAACTCAGCACAATGCTATGGCTATTGTTGATTCTTCTTATATGGACAATTACCATATAGCTAAAGTCGAACCAACCTTAATCAAGCAGATCCAAGACTTTAATAAAAATAATGCCGCATACAATCGTTCAATGGCAGTATTTGTCATTCCAATGGATAATTTGAAATCCAAATATGAGAGTCTTTATCAAGAAATCCCTAATTCATAAGGCATAAAGTTATGAACCATACATTAAAGAAATGGATAGTAGATACTGTTGCAGCCGATATGCGTTCAGCATATCGGCGAGCACAGGTTTTGCCTTTTGTGTATGACTTTATGGAACGTTATGCCGACTTCTATGTCAATATGCTTACTCGAATGTTCAATATTTTAGATGGAGAATATTCTAACGAATATGATGTAGATGTACGAAAAGCAGAACTGTTGAATATAGCTCATGGAATGGAGATATTCAATGAACGTTGGAAACAGTCAGAGTTTGTAGGAGTTAATAGAAATGACAATGCCTTGTATGTTGCATCAATATATTACCTCTGTAATTATGAGGCTGTTGCTGCCATGTACATTCATGATTGTCGCTTGGCTGATTTGCGGACAGATGCTGCCAGAACAATATTCTACATAATATCAGGTGGAGGAATAAATGGTAACGAGATAGTAGAACATGGTATAAAAGCATGGCTTACCACTGGTGACAATACAGAACTGTCAAAGTTTAAGGCTCTTCTGAAAAAACGTGCTAAACTGATGAATTTTGATAGTGCAGATGATTTCTTTGATTCTCAGTTGTTGCTTCATATATTAAAGAAATTCCAAAAAGACAATATCAGAACTGATTTATATACATTAGACAATTCCATTTCGTGGAATTGTTATTTGGAATATTCTTTCCGTAAGCATATCTTTTCTTTCTTGCCGTCTCAACGTGAAGCATTACAGAAAGGGCTGCTTAGTTTCAATAGATCATTCTCTTTGAGAATGCCAACAAGTGCAGGAAAGTCATATATTACAGAACTACTCGTTTACCAAGAACTTCAAAAAACTTCAAATGCCAAGATACTGTATCTTGCCCCTCTTCGTTCTTTGGGGCATGAATTAAGAGAGAAATACAGAGAAATATCAGGGCAACTTGGCTTTACTTATCGAAGCCTTTATGGTGGAAGTAGTATGACTGGTACGGAAGCTATTTTGGCAGAAGCAGACCTTTTCATTACACCCCCTGAGACTTTTATGAGTCTGGAAGGAGCTGTCGATGATATACTCAGACAGTTTACTTTGGTAATTTGTGATGAAGGACAACTCATAGAGAGTGTGGAAAGAGGTTTGAATTATGAGATGCTGCTCTCACGACTTCGTAAGCAAGAACATATCCGCTTCCTGTTTATTTCTGCTATTATTCCTAATATTGGCGACATCAATACTTGGTTAGGTGGAACGGAAGAAGAGGTTGGTGAAAGTACTTACCGTCCATGTACAATACGTTTTGGGCTGGCAAGTACCGATAAAGGATGTATAAACCTCCATGTGTATGAAAATATAAATAAGAAAGTTCTTTTTGATTTTACTTCCTTCGTCAGTGAAGGAGAATGTAAAGGATTTAAGCTTGACACGCAAAGAAACCGAGCCTGTCTTATGGCTATGAAGGCCTTGAATGCAGGTTCTGTTATGCTCTATTCAACCTTCAAAAAAGGCAATTCAAGTTGTCGTAAATATGGAGAATGTATAGCAAATATCATACAAAAAGGACAACTTTCTTCACCTCGAAGTTTCCTCAAAGCTAGCCAACATGGATTTCTGGATATTTTGTACGAATTTTCAGAGTATAACTTTGGAACAGATTACTATGAGACCAACTTCTTGAAAGAAGGCTTTGCAGTACATACAGCTTCCTTACCACAAGAGATGCGAGAGATTGTAGAAACTGGCTTTGAGAGTGGCGCTTTGCGGATGATTATCTGTAATAGTACTTTGGCAGAAGGTGTCAATTTTCCAATTAAGACACTCGTATTGGGTGACATAAGGCATCCTTTAGGTAAGGGATTGATGGAGCGTGAAGTCCTGATGAACGTTATTGGACGTGTAGGGCGGGCAGGACGAGAGACATACGGTTTTGTAATTTGTGCAGAAGATAAATGGTGGTTTGTCAAGGAAGCTGCTTCTGGTGAAAATCTAAAGGATGCCAAAGGTATGCTCAATGACATAGCCTTTGAGATATTAAAAGCAGAGAGAAAATCGCACCGCCAACTGACAGATGAAGAAGTTAACAGTCTCTTGTCAGAGAACGGCTTGACGGAGAGTATTGATAAAATGCTGATGTTGAGTGCCGATGATTTTACAACCAAAGATGACGTTCCAGAGGATGTTTCAAAAGCATCTCTTTCATATCATTTAGGGAACGATAAGCATAGAAAGCAGATCGCCCGAATCTTTTCTGTACGAAACAACTATCTTCATGGGGTGTCCAATGACAATATACGAATATATAAAGATACTCAAATATCACCTTCTTTACAAGCTGCTCTGCAAACAGCCATAACGGATGATTGTGGACTTTCAACTTTGACTATCGAAGATTTAAGTTCCTATGATTGGATAGAGAAGGTCGTATCTTTAACTTCTCTTTTGGTACAAATAGAAGACAAAATAAGAGTTGAAGCTTTATTGTCATATTGGATGGCAGGTCTACGCTATGTAGAAATAGCCGATAAAATGAGTCTCTCCATAGATGATGTGGTTGAACAAATAGAGTGGTTACGTTGTGATTTTTTGTTGGCATCCAAATCCATTCTGCGTTACATAAGTATCTATTTCAACATACAGACTGATATTATAACTAAATGGGCATATTTGGTAGAGAAAGGGCTAAACTCAAAAATGCAGATTATGATGCTGGAAAAAGGCTTGTCTGATAGGTCTGCTCTACACGCTATAGATAGACTGACATTCAATATTACTCAGATGACAGAGGACAAGAATGTTCTTCATGATATTCTTCGCAGACGCAAAGAAGAATTACTTGATGCGTTGGAAAATGAAGGTTTACCAATATTGTCGCTAAACCGTGTGGAAGAATACTTGAATTAATAAGAAAACAACAATGACAAGAAGTAATCATTGTAGTATGCGTAAAGTCAACATTATACATTAGTAAACGTAGTGAAAGCTATGGAAGAGAAAGATTTTATATTTCATCCAATTTGTGTGGTTCCACCCGAAAGACATTATGATTCGTGCAAGGAATTGAAGGATGATCTGGTGTGGTATGAAAAGTCACGAGCATACTTTTATAAACATCATCCTGAGTTTATACCTCAGAAAGGGCAATTCGAGCAAGTCAAATTGGCAGGAAAGAAAGGCTTCATATTACTTCCTACATCATTAGACTATGGTGTCCTGTATCGCGGTCAAGGAAAATATCATGGAACATGTCTGCCTTCGCTTTATCGTCAAGAACTTACAGAGGAGGAAATTTTCGTAGAACATGTTCGTATTGCTGAATTCCGTCTGTTCTTGGAGCAGTTTGATGTAACTCGGCATTTCAAAGAGTGTGGCTATGTTGTAGATTATGTTGGATTGGCACAGCATTATGGATTGAAAACAGATGTGTTGGATGTCACTTCTGATATTGATATCTCTATGTTTTTTGCCATGTGTGATTACGATGAATGTACGGATACATACAAACCCAAGACTGAGGACAATGAATATGTTGGATACATCTATGCGATATTGTCTAATGAGACAAGTGAAGATTCCAAGAATCCTTTTGGTGTGTTTTCTAACAAGATTAACGTGATAGGTCTTCAGCCATTTCAACGTCCAGGCAAACAAAAAGGATATGCCTGTCATGTAGGAAAGAAAGGTATATTAAGGGGCTATCTATATTCGTTCTCTTATACAAAAGAAGATTCGGAAGCAATCTATAATCATTATCACCAAGGTGATGCTTTATGGTGCAAGGATGATATTGTTGATACAGCCAAAGAAATAGCAAGTACCAAAACGTTTTCCAGCGAGGCTGTCAGTCTTGCCGTCAGAATGTTTGGAGGTGCCAAAAGTATCAATAAGAGGGTTAAAACATTGAAGTTTTCAGGGTTTAGCATTACTAGTCGTAGAAAGTTACCTTGGTACTCTATCAAGAAGTCACTAACAGAAAAGCAATGGATAGACATACATCAAAATATAGTTGCAAGAAAATCTGTTTTAGGTAATATTGAACGCCCTTATTTGGGTACACAGCAAATAGGTCAGTTACTCTTGTTTAATTACATGTATGGATGTGTAGATAGCCCTATGGGGTATGACTCAGGCCTTTGTTTTATGGAAGGTAAAGAATCTCCAGTTTGGGGATTAAGAAACGATATGGATAAGATTCCATTTACACCAGGTGCAGATGGTAAAATACACGCAAAATGGTACGAGGATGGTAATATAGCACCAAGAACAAGATCTTTCCAAGTTCCAGACGATTTTAAGCCCCAGCTGAAAAGAATACGATGATGTTGCAGATTTCTTGGAATTTGCAGCAAAGTTAATGAGGAGATAACATTTATGAAAGGAATAGTATTAGCAGGTGGTAGCGGAACACGCTTGTACCCCATCACAAAGGGAATCAGCAAGCAGCTGATACCAATCTTCGATAAACCGATGATATATTACCCAATATCAGTATTGATGTTGGCAGGTATCCGTGAGATACTCATTATTTCAACACCATTTGATTTGCCAGGTTTCAAGCGCCTCTTAGGCGATGGAAGCCAGTTCGGAGTGAAGTTCGAGTATGCAGAGCAGCCATCACCAGATGGCTTAGCCCAAGCCTTCATTATCGGAGAGAAATTCATTGGTAATGATTCCGCTTGCCTTGTATTAGGCGATAACATCTTCTATGGCGCAGGATTGAACCAGATGTTGCATCAGGCTGTAGTAGATGCAGAGCAGAATAACAAAGCTACTGTATTTGGTTATCGAGTAAGCGATCCTGAGCGATATGGCGTGGCAGAGTTTGATGAGCAAGGCAATTGCCTGAGCATTGAAGAGAAGCCTCAGCATCCAAAGAGCAACTATGCAGTGGTAGGTTTATACTTCTATCCTAACAAGGTGGTAGATGTAGCTAAGCATATCAAACCATCTGCTCGTGGCGAGTTGGAAATCACAACAGTCAACCAGGAGTTCTTGAAGGATAAGCAGCTGAAGGTTCAGACCATGGCTAGGGGATTTGCCTGGCTCGATACCGGAACTCATGATTCTCTTTCTGAAGCCTCCACCTTTATTGAGGTCCTGGAGAAGCGCCAGGGCTTGAAGGTGGCTTGTTTGGAAGGCATCGCATACCGTCAGGGTTGGATTACCGCAGAACAGTTGAGATAGAATGCTCAGCCTATGCTGAAGAATGATTATGGCAAGTATCTCCTTTCAATACTTGAAGAGAAAGAACAAACATTAAGAAAGAATTTAGAATTTTAGAAAACAATGAATGTAACTACTTGAAAAAGTTTGTGACATTGTATTTCGAGATTAACATTAATTTAAATAATATTATATATGAATATTGCACTTTTAACAGCTGCCGGTTCTGGTACAAGAATGGGGCAGGATATACCAAAGCAGTTCATGAATATAGATGATTGTCCTGTAATTATCTATACTATGCAGGTTTTTCAGAATCATCCTCAAATTGATGCAATTGCAGTAGTTTGTTTAAAAGGATGGGAAATGGTTTTGAAAGCTTATGCTAGTCAGTATGGAATAACCAAGTTAAAATGGATATTTCCAGGTGGTGATAGTGGCTTTCAATCTATACGAAATGGATTGTTAGGATTGAGAAATCAAGGTGTAGGTGATAAAGAGGTTGTTATCATCCATGATGGAGTACGTCCTTTGGTTTCTGAAGATATTATTTCAAATAATATTAAGGTCTGTAATGAATATGGTTATGCTGTAACTGGACTTCTTTGTAAGGAAGTAATCATGGAATTTCACGCAGATAGACAGAGCTTAAGTTATATTGATACTCCTCGTGAACGATTGTGTCGAACCCAGACTCCCCATACTTATCAGTTAGGAACTATTTTGGCTGCACAAGAAAAAGCTCTTCAACAAGGTTTGGGAGGAAGTAAAACTGCAGCAATGTGCCAGATGGTTGGTCAGATTGGTATTGATGATCAACATTTGGTTTTAGGTTCAGAAAAGAATGGACTAAAATTAACTAATGTTGAAGATATAGAGTTATTTAAAGCGTTACGTCATGTGTCAAAGGCTCCATGGCTTAAATAATAATTGATTATACAATGGAAAAATTTAAGAATAATGTACTTTATCAAGAAGATATTCATAATATTTTGTCTTCAATTGATACTGAAGAGTTTTCTGGTAAAACTTTTCTTGTTACGGGCTCGACAGGCATGGTGGGGGTAATGCTCATTGATGTTTTGATGAAACTTCCAAACACTAAGGTGATAGCTATTGGTAGAAATAAGGAAAGAGCCCACTCTAGATTGGGCGAATACTATGATAACCTTAATTTTAGGTTTATAGAGCAGGATGTACAAACTCCATTTCCTAATAATTTAAAGGTTGATTATATTATTCCTTTGGCTAGCAATACTCATCCGCTGGCATATTCTCAATATCCAATAGAAACTATGCTAATAAATATAGAAGGGGCACGCAATGCTTTGGATTTAGCAGTTTCTTGTAATGCAACGGTTATTTATCCATCAAGCGTTGAAATTTATGGTAATTCTGACGATGGGCATTTTTTTGTAGAAAATGGCAATGGACAATTGAATTTAGCGAATTCTAGAGCTTGTTATACAGAATCAAAACGTACTTGTGAGGCTTTATGCCAATCGTATAAATCAGAACGTAATGTTACTGTGAAAATTGTTCGTTTGTGTCGTATCTTTGGTCCAACTATGTTGATGGCAGATACAAAAGCTTCTTCTCAATTTATAATCAAAGCTATCAATAGTGAAGATATTGTGTTGAAGAGTGAAGGCAACCAATATTTCTCATATATTTATGTTGCAGATGCAGTAGCTGCTATACTTTGTGTATTGCTTAAAGGCCAAGATGGAGAGGCATATAATATAAGTAATTTAGAAACAAATGTTCATCTTAAAGATTTTGCAAATCAATGTGCCTTGTATAATAATAGAAAGGTGCTTTTCGACTTGCCGTCTGAAGCAGAGAAAAAAGGATTCAGTATTGCTTCTACTGCTATCTTAGTAAATCATAAACTCTTATCTTTAGGTTTCGTTCCTTTATATAATTTACGTGAAGGGATTAAAAGAACGATAGAAATTCTTAAAACAAAATAATACATATACAAAAGTTCTTCCAGCAGGCAAGGGAACTCGTTTTCATGAACAAAAACAATTTTTAGAGTTCCATGGGAAAAGATGTGGGAACATTTGTATGAAACCGTCTCATCTGTTATACCGAAATCACAGATTGTTGTGGTCGGAGTTGATATAATGGGGGCATACTCGTAGTGAATCTGTAAAGATAGGGTACCATGAATATATGAGAAGTTAATCACCGTTAGCCCGTATGGCTGTACTTATATAATATATTACCTTTGCATCCGTAATCAAAACAGTTTGATAATGGAAACAAGGGAATATTTCGAAAAAGTGATGCAGGACTACAACCAAAACCGTAAAGGTCGTAGCTTGCGCAAGTGTTATATTGGACTTCGTTCTGGAAGCTGCAGAGCGTTACTCTATAGATGCTACAGGTTTGCTGGCTGATTTCATCGAAAGTAATCCTATTGCCCATACGCTACATAATATGTATATTTATAAACAAGCAAATTGATATATATATTCACTTGCAAAATTTCATTAATTTATGAAGAAGCTAACACTGAAAAGAATTTGTAATGCTTTAGATAGACGATATAAACTTTGGATAAATATTCCGTTATATCGAAAAATGATGCCATTAAAAATTAAACGTATTCGCTCTAAAAAAGTTATTAAGGTCTTATTTGTTATTACAGAAGTAGGAGCTTGGAAAACGAAAGAGCTATATACAGCAATGGTTAAACATAAACGTTTTAGTCCTTTTATAGGTATCTCTGAATCATGTGAATTACCTAACGAAAAAAAAGAACTGATACATTTTTTGAAAAAAATAGATATTCCTTTTGTTGATTTGGACAAAGATACAAAAAAGGTATTTCATGATATTTCCCCAGACATTATATTCTATCAAAAACCCTATGAGGTTGTGTATAGAAAAGATATTCTGTTTTGGAATCATTTTAAATCTTTATTTTGTTATGTCTATTATGCCTTCCACTCGTCTGATGTTTCTTGGAGTGTAAATTTGCCTTTGTTCGATTATTCGTGGCAGCAATATTTTGAAAACACGTTAGCTGCATCCCCTCACCGTCTGTCGTTAATGCATGATAAAGGTAAGCAAGCTGTAGTTACAGGTCTTCCAATACAAGATCAGTTGTCTCAGCCAAAAGCCAAATATGTTGATCCTTGGAAAAAACAAGAACATTCAAAGAAAAGAATAATCTATGCTCCGCATCATACAATAGGGAATGAGCATTTGTCAGGTTTGGCATTGTCTTCTTTCTTGGAAAATGGAGAAATAATGCTTCAACTCATGCATAAATATGAAGATAAGGTTCAATGGGCATTTAAGCCCCATCCTTTATTGTATACCAAACTTATCAAAATATGGGGAAAGGAGAAAACAGATAGGTATTACGATGAGTGGCGAATTTCGGAGAATTCTCAATATGAGAATGGTGAGTACGATGCTTTGTTCAAGTATTCCGATGCGATGGTACACGATTGTTGCTCTTTTACAATAGAGTATCATTATACCAGGAATCCTGTAATGTTTTTACTACGTCAGCATGGAAGGGAGGTAACCTATAACGAGTTTGGTCAGAAAGCTTTTGATTTACATTATAAAGGGTATACAAAAGAAGATATAGAACAATTTATTCAGAATGTTATCAATGGTATAGACCCGATGAAAGAGGAAAGAGAAACATTTTATAATGAACATCTACTTCCACCCCATGGTAAAACCGCTTGTGAAAATATCATCAATGCGATTCTTGGAGAAGCGGAATATAAAGATAAATAACTATGTTTCTACTATATATTATAATAATTATCTTGCTTTCGTCGGGGATGACCTTTTATAAGACAGGCTTCTATGAAGGATATATTGCCAAAGAACAATGCAACTGCTTGAAAGGCTTCTTTATTGTGGTAGTTTTCTGCAGACATATTGCACCATACCTTTCCGATGCGGGATATGATTTTTCTTTATTGGGAGATAACTTGTTCCGTCAAATAGATGAGAGGATAGGGCAGTTGCTCGTGGTGATGTTCCTTTTCTATTCTGGTTATGGCGTGATGGAGTCAATAAAGAAAAAAGGTAGTAACTACATTGACAGTATACCTAAGAGAAGATTGTTCGCGACATTGGCTAACTTTGATGTTGCGATATTGTTGTTCTTTTTGGTAAATCTTAGTTTAGGCATCCATTATGATACACAAGATATTTTGCTATCATTTACTGGGTGGGAATCTATAGGAAACAGTAATTGGTATATTTTTGTGATATTATGTTGTTATCTTTCCACTTATCTCACTTTTAAAGTTGTCCGAGGACAAAATAAAAATAGAAAGTTGATTTGTGGGGGTAATTTGTTGATAATTACATGCATATATGTGGTACTTGTTAAAAATAAGCAAAGTTATTGGTATGATACCATATTTTCGTACCCATTGGGTGGGTGTTTTTCGTTGTACAAGTCTGAACTAGAAGGAAAAGTGAGGAAACATTATCGATTGTGTTTGGCAGCTGTATTTTTGTTGTTCTTAATTCTATTTTTTGAACCATACGAGGTGATGTGTATAAGAGCCAATATGAGAGCGTGCCTTTTGGCTATAGCTATCGTGGTACTTTCAATGAAGGTGCAAGTGAGAAACCCGTCGTTGTCTTGGCTCGGCAAAAATCTTTTTCCTCTATATATATATCAGCGAATAGGTATGATTATATTCAGTCGAATTAATGAGGGTGAATTTATCAAAGATTACCCATACCTATATATAGTTTTATGTGTAATGATAACTTTATTAATGGGGTATATGTATAAATATATTAAAATCAAAATATAAAATGAGTTCAGTAAAAGAAGATACTATAAAAAGTGTCAAGTGGACAGCGTTGGAGAAAATTTCAGTTCAGGGCATCCAATTTGTTCTCGGCTTGATAATGGCACGCCTGTTGACACCAGAAGATTATGGAACAGTCGGTATGCTTGCCATTTTTATAGCTATATCGACAACTTTCATTGATAGTGGCTTTTCAAATGCTTTGATAAGAAAGATTGATAGAACGGAGGCTGACTATTGTACTGTCTTTTATTTTAATATCGTAATAGCCATATTTTGCTATGCTATATTGTTTATATCGGCGCCATGGGTAGCAGACTTCTTTCATATACCACTTCTATGTGCCATCCTCAGGGTTCAGTCATTGTCTCTGATTCTGAATTCCCTAATGGCAGTACAGGTGGCACGCTTGACAATAGACTTGAATTTTAAGGCATTGGCGCAACGTAATGTATTTGCATCATTGTTGTCTGGTTTCATCGGTGTTGCGCTAGCTTATTTTGGATGTGGTGTATGGGCACTTGTTATGCAGACTCTTATAAATTCAGCCATCAGCTTGGTATTTATTTGGATTTATTGCAAATGGATTCCTCGTCAGAGGTTCAGTAAAGAATCTTTCGGCTATTTATGGGGATATGGTAGTAAACTGATGGCTTCGGGGCTCTTGAATACAGTTTATACCAATTTGACGACATTGGTTATAGGGCGTAATTTCTCTTCTAGAGACTTGGGTATGTATTCACGTGGTACACAGTTGGCGTCATATCCTGCAACTATGATAAATGATGTGTTGGGAAAAGTTACATTTCCGATTCTTACTAAGATACAAAATGACGATGAACGTTTGATTTATGTTTATCGCAAATATATCAGTATAACATCAATGTTCATATTCTTTGGTTGTATTCTTGTGGCAGCAATAGCAAAGCCATTAGTTTTACTCCTGCTTACGGCTAAGTGGGCTGAGAGTATTATCTATCTACAAATATTTTGTTTTGCTATCATGTTTGACCATATATGCAGAATTAATCTGAATTTGCTAGAGGTTAAAGGCCGTAGTGATCTTTTCTTCCGTTTGGAAGTAATCAAGAAAGTCATTTCGATAACTATTCTTTTTGCTTCGATACCTTTTGGTGTTATAGGAATATGCATATCAAAAGTAATCTATACTCAGATTGCTGTATTTATTAATACGTATTATACCGGCAAGTTATTTAATCTTGGGTATGTGGGGCAGATTAAGGATTTTAGTGGATTTTTTATAAAATCAATTTCGGCTTGTTTGCCAGCATACCTCATAACATATTTTGAACTGCCAGCAGTCATGTCAATCTCTATAGGTTTTGTATTGTCTATATTTATTTACTGGCTGATGCTCAGAAAAAATACCTATATGCAAGAGGTTTTAAGTATAATAAGGAAAAGATAAAATAAAAATGATATGAATCCCAAAATAAGTGTGATAGTTCCAGTAAATAATGTAGATAAATATCTTCTTCGTTTTATCGACAGCATTCACGTCAAGGCTTTCACGGTTTTTGAACTACTTCCGATATAAGAAGTGAGTAAGGATAAGCCGGGGAGAAATGATAGAATAAATATAAAACTTTTGCTATTTATTTTTAGTCAGAGCAGATTAGTCAATTTCAAACTCGTAATTTTTTAAAGGTAAAACGTAATGACTATGATTTCAATATTAGTTCCTGTGTATAAATCTGAGAAATTTATAGCACAATGTTGTGAGTCTTTGTTCTCACAATCTTTAGACGATTTGGAGTTTATCTTTGTGAATGATTGCACGCCAGATGATAGTGTAAAGATCATTGAAGATAGTTTGGAGAGATATCCAAATCGTAAGAAACAAACAAGAATTTTAAATTTTGAAAACAACAAAGGTGTGGCTTATGTTAGAAACACATTATTACACGAAGCAAAAGGAAAATACTTGCTTTTTGTTGATAGTGATGATTGGATAGAGCCAAAAACGGCCGAATTGCTATTTGAACAGGCAGAACGTAATGCGGCAGATTTGGTATCTTTCAATTTTTTTTGTGAAAATGCAAATAGAAAGACCATCCGAAAATTTCATTATCACAATGTGGCAGAATGCTTGAAAGATGTCGTTGGGAGTAACTGGGGCGTAGTATGGAGGTTCTTATTTAGACGAGATGTAGTGGAAAGCAATGGCATATCCTTTCCTGTAGGTTTGCAAGGTGGTGAGGATTATGTCTTTTGCGTAAAGTATATATCTTGCGTCAAAAAGATAGTATCATTGCATGATTATTTATACCATTACGTGACATTTAATTCCAATTCTTTAATTACAACTCAGACTTTAAGAAACTTGATTCAACAATATGAAGCAACGGAAATAGTGGAAGACTACTTGCTTCAAAGTGCTAGGTTGGAAGAGTTCAGTACAGCTTTAAACATTCGAAAGTATCATATAAAATCTGGAATAGAAGGTTGCTTGGACAAGAAATGGGGGAATTTGCATGTTGCTTCATTTTGGAATTCTATCCGGAAAATGAAACAGAAGTTAAATACTCTTGTATATTTATTTAAAATAAAATGAAAAATCAGCGCATAAGGTATCCTAGAATTCTTCTTTGGGGAATATTCGCCTATCTCATTATAACAAACAATGTATTGTCAATGATGGGATGTGCCGCCTTAATGGGCACGAATCCTATATTCAAGTTGGGACTTGGGCAAGTTTTGCTTTTGGTGGCATTCTTTGCCTATTTTAAATTCTTGAAAATAGACAACGGAGAAAAATGTATGTTCACAGTCATTGGCATAATGCTATTTGTTAATATGGTGATAAAGGGCGAATATCAAATAACGAATTATGTTTCAGCTATCATTTTCCCAGTCTGTCTATCATGTTTGTTAGGAACATATAGAGATGATGAGAGAGTAAGAAGCAAAATACAGAAAATGATATTGTTTTTTTTCTATATAGAATGTGGTATGGCCGTGATAGAAAGAATATTGAAAGTGCATTTTCTTGGTGAAATAGGCGATGACGCAATATCTTTTATGGAAAGTTATGAGTTCAGAAGTCAAGCCTTATGGGGACATCCTCTTTCTAATTCAAGTTTGATGACATATTTACTTGTCTTTATTTTACAAAACGATGAATTCTCTGTAAAAAAGAAAAATATACTATGTGGTATAGGAATGTTGGCTTTGCTATGTTTCAATTCAAGACTGTCTATAGTCTGTTCTGCTGTTTTATATGTTTTGATTAATTATAGAGAGTTATTTCACTCTAAGCATAAAAAGAGTATTTTGTTTTTTATGTGCTTGCTTGTCGCAGGTTTCTTTTATGCCCTATTCTATACCCCATTGGGTGGTCGTTTGTTAAATATGGGGTTATATGGAGATGACAGTAGCTCTTTGGCACGAACGCAGATTTTCGACATTTTTCATGGTCTCGACTTAAAGAAGTTTATGTTTATAGGTGTACCATATGCTCAAATTGAAGTAATACAAAGAATGGCAGGTTTAGGTTATCTTATCATAGAAAATCCTTGGATTATCTTTATTTTCCGATATGGCATTATACAAACGATAGCAATGATAGTATTCTTTGTACCTTTATTTAGAAAATGGCTACTCCCTTATGGAGTAAAGAATGCACTGATAGTATCAGCTTTTTTTGTAGCAATCATTTCGTCTTCCAATTCGCTTGCCATTGGAAGTACGTCTATAGCTCAATTATTCTTATTCGCTTATGCATTTAAAAAACATACAAAATAAAAAATATATGATACCAAAAATTATTCATTATTGTTGGCTGAGTGATGAGCCAATACCGCAGAATCTTCAGAAGTATATAGAAGGTTGGAAGAAATTAATGCCTGATTATCAATTCAAAAAATGGGATAAGAAGGCTTTTGATATTCATAGTGTAAAATGGGTGGAAGATGCTTATAATAATCGCAAGTGGGCTTTTGCCGCTGATTATATCCGAGCCTATGCCCTTTATACAGAAGGTGGCTTCTATTTAGACTCTGATGTCTTGATGCAACAAAGATTGGATAAATATCTTAATGCAGGTTTTGTCTCTTCTGTCGAGTATAATCCTAGTTGCAGAGATGAGATTATACGTAATACGGATGAGAATGGGATAAGAAAAAAACAAATTCCTTATTTTGGAGGATTGGGGATTCAGGCAGCAATCATTGGTAGTGAAAAAAGACATGTGTTTCCTAAAGAACTATTAGATTACTATCATACACACTCCTTTATAAATGAAGATAATACATTCAATCAGTTACCTGCTCCTGTGATTTATGGCTTGTTGTTGGAGAAGTATGGTTTTAGATATAAGGATGTAAATCAAAAACTAGACCATGACATAATGATTTATAATTCTTCAGTTTTTGCTGGATTTCAAACTTGTACGTTTTTTAGTGTAGGAATTCATATGTGTGCAGGTTCCTGGGTGGAAAAAAAATCAGAAAATTCTGTTATGGCAAAAATAAAGAAAAATTTGTTCATAAGAAAAATTTTAAATCCGTTAGTAAAATTAATTCAGAGTATTCATGATTCTAAAAGAACTATTTAATTGGGCTTTCATCTGTGGAGATTGGCAGATAGCCTATAGAAAACGTACGAAAAAATCGGACTTTTATGAAGATTGTTTTATTAAAATTCCTAACACAGATAGATATTGGTTTGCTGATCCTATGTTGTTCGCAGATAATGGAATTACATATCTTTTTGTGGAAGCTTTTGATAAAAAGACATGTAAGGGAAATATTGGATTCTTTACAATACAGAACAATAAGGTCTCTGATTTGGAATTGCTGATAGACAACAATTTTCATATGTCATATCCAATGGTTTGGAGAAGTAAGCAAAATGAATATTTCATGATTCCTGAATCCGAGGAGAATGGAACGGTTGATTTGTATCAGTCTGAGGTCTTTCCGAGAAGATGGAAACGACTAAAAACATTAGTAGCTGGAGTTCATTATGCAGACACAACTCTTTTGGATTTGAATGGCAAGAAATACCTATTCACCTACCATGATAAAAAAGTGTCATGGGAATTGTTGATTTATGAATTTGATGCCAAATCAAAATCCGTAAGTTTGATTCAAACATTGAGTTATGATAAGAATGCTTGTCGCCCTGCGGGTAAATTCTTTATTGATGAGAAGGGGCGCTTATGTCGTCCCGTACAAAATTGTCTGAAAGGTTATGGCAATGGTATATTCATCTATGAAGTGAAATTTGATGGAGAAAAATTTTCTGAGCAGGTCATTTCTGAATTTGATAACAGTAAGATTAAGATTGATGGAGTCTGTGGTGTAGATAATTTTCATACCTATACTATGACAGATGAGTATGAGGTCATAGATTTTATTCATCTTAAATTTAAGCTTTTGAAAAAGTTTTTCTGGCAAATACGCAAGTATAAAAGATGGAAGCGCCATCACTAAAAGCGTGTATTCTATATCTTGATTACATTAATGTTCTGGGTTTATGATAAAAAACGTTAGACTTAAGGTGTTCTTGCAGAACACGGTGTTTTCTGCCTTTTCTTGGTTAAATCAACGAAAGAAGCATGACAAGAAGAAAATCATGCTATATTCTAATATGGGATTTCGTGATAATGTGAAGGCTTTATATGATTATTTGATAGAGAATGGGTATAATCAAAAGTATCAAATCGTATGTAGTACTAATGATTATAATAAATTTTTAAGTCATGTTCCTTCTAATGTAAAATTCATTAGTAATGTTCGAGGGATAAAAGAATTCTTTTCTTCAGGATTTGTCTATTATTGTTTTGGCAAACTTCCAATTTTTCATGGTAAAGACCAAAAGGTAGTTCAGATGTGGCATGGTAGTGCTTTTAAAGCACCTGATGAAGGAATGTTGAAAGGTCATTCGTTTGATAAGCCTTACTATACGAATGTTTTTTCATCCTCCAAGCATTTTGCACCTATTTTTAGTTATTGTTTCTCTATACCAATAGGGCAAGTAACAATATGTGGTCAGCCTAGGTGTGATGCTTTATATAAGGGTAATCCACACTATGATTTTGGTAACTATCTTAAATTGGTATTATGGGCTCCTACTTTTAGAAAATCCTCAGTTACGGGATATAGCGATTCAAATACAAGTAATAGTCTTGTTCCTGTATTGGATTCTAAAGATTTTGGCGAAATAAATGAGAAGCTTCGAGATTTAGGGGTCAAGGTTGTGGTAAAACTTCATCCTCTTCAGGATTTAGACCAATATAAGACAATGGATTTAGACCATTTCGTGTTGCTGAGTCACCAGGAATTTGTAAGAAGAAAGATGGATTTATATAAGTTCATGGCGCAGTCTGATGCTCTTATTACTGATTATTCTTCTATCTTTATAGATTATCTGTTGCTTGACAGACCTATAGCATTTACAGAAGATGACATGGATGACTATACTCGTGGATTTGTTTTTGACAATCCTAAATCTTATCAACCTGGTTTTAGAATAAAAACAAAAGAGGATTTCTTGGCTTTTGCTGAGAGTTTGGTCAATGGGGATGATGATTATAAAAGTGAGCGAAAAAGAGTAATGGCTCTAGCAAATGATTATCATGATGGCAAGTTTTGTAAAAGAGCTCTCGAATGTGTAGGTATTTACTTGTAAAAAATATATTTAGTAATATAGCAGTGATCATTTCTGGTGGCTCTGGTACTCGAAAGAATACTAAGATCCGACCTAACCAATTTCTTGAATTGAATGGTAAACCAATACTGATTTTGTTACAGAAGATAAGCAGGGATATGCTAATCCTTTGAGTGCAAGAAGTAGTTATCCTTCAACAAAGAAAGTTAAGATGAAAACAGATAAGCTGGAATCTTTGAGATGGACACCAAGATATGATTTGAAACATATGTTTGAACGTTTAATCGAAAGTCTAAAATAATAATGAAAAGAATACTAGTCATAATAACAACAGCTTTTACTGCTACTGGAGGTTTGGCATCTGTAATGTTAAACTATTATAGAAGTCTTGATAAGAAAGGGCTTCAAATAGATTTTGCATCAACTAATACCATTACTCCAGCCTTGAATGACGAAATTCAAAAAAATGGTAGCAAATATTATCAGCTTCCCAAAAGAAAAAATATCATTGAATATTGGAAGGCGGTTAAGTGTTTGTCGAGAAATTATGATGTTGTTCATTTACATGCCAACAGCTCTACGGCTGTTATTGAACTTTCTGCAGCAAAAGCGGCGGGGGTGGTTAAGAGAATTCATCATAATCATACTAGCAAAACTCAACATCCGGTAATTAATGCTTTGCTACATCCTTTTTTTATGCATTCTTATACCGATGCTATTGCTTGTTCTCAATTGGCTGGCGACTGGCTGTTTGGAAAGAATAACTATAAGATTTTGAGAAATGCAATAAATATTGCTAAGTTTGAATATAATAATGATGCACGTGTACTTATAAGAAATGAATTTGGCATAAAAGAAGAGGATTTTGTTGTTGGGCATATTGGCAAATTCATGGATGCAAAGAATCATGAGTTTTTGATAAAGGTATTTGCTGAATACCATTTGAAGCATTCTAATTCTAAATTGCTTCTTGTTGGTGATGGCGAATGGCGTTCGAAAGTTGAAAGTTGGGTCGCAGATAGTGGCTGTGCTGATTCTATAATTCTAGCAGGTTTACGTTCTGATATTCCAGCTATTGTTCAAGCCATGGATATTTTTGTATTTCCTTCGATATATGAAGGAATGCCATTAACAGTGCTTGAGGCTCAGGCTTCTGGCCTTCCATGTTTGATATCATCTAATGTGACGAATGATGTTAATATTGGTCAAGATGTAAAGATGAAGGATTTGACTGATGGGGTTAAGGATTGGGCAGACTCAATAGATTCTTTTGATTATGCATTAAGTCGTGAGGTAAGATGCCATAATAATTATGAGTTAATTACCAAAGCTGGGTATAACATAGAGAATGAAGCAAATGAATTGCTGAAGATTTATAATAGTTAGATCTGCAAAAGATAATGAGCATATTGGTAGATAAAATATTATCAACGGAAAAGTCTTCCGTTCATCAAATATTTGAAACAAGGGGTAAGGTTTATACTTACCTCAATCCTGTATCTTATCTTACAGCTTTGGATAATAAGGAGCTGTTTGGTAAGATGGATGGTATTTTTGCCGATGGTGGCTTTTTGGTGAAAGCCATCAAATTGGTTTATGGCAAGTTGGTGACTCGAAGAAGTTTTGACATGACTTCGATGGCACCGGAGTTGTTCTCGTATGCAGAGGAGCATGGAAAGACCATCTATATTGTGGCTTCTAAGCAGGAGCAGGTAGAGAAGGCTGTGGAGATATTCCGTGAGCGGTATCCTAAGGTGAAGTTTGCTGGTTATCGTAATGGTTACTTTGCTTCAGAACAAGAAATGGATGAAGAGGCAAAGCATATCGTTAAATTGAATTCAGATTTCTTGATAGTTGGAATGGGAGCTTTGATGCAAGAGAAGTTCCTGCTAAAGGTGAAGAGCGCGGGTAACAGGGTGTCGGATTTACCTGTGGTGGATTTATTCATCAGACTTCCAGGAATGAGATAGATTACTATCCTGCATGGGTGGACAAAACGAATCTTCGCTTTGTTTATCGAATGTGGAAGGAACCGCATACCCGTAAGCGTTATGTGATGGCAGGCTTGCTGTTTCCTGCAAGATTTATCGCAGAAAAAATCTTCGGATAGTATTCGCTTTGTTGAATATATTATCGAAAAACATCATTATAGCTAAAAATGGAAGGTAACAAAGAAAAAGTAATTTAATAATTCATTATGAAAAAGTTAGCTTATACATTAATTTTATTATGTTTCCTAATTCAGATTTTCCTTATAGTTTCTTTTGGGGATTATAAGCAATTATCTGATTATGGTGAGTATATAACATTAGCACAGGACTGTATTGCACGTGGTAATTGGTATCCTGATTCGGCTAATATGCACGATAGTTACATTTTTGCACCAGGTTTGATAAACTATTTCATCTTGCAAATGAAGTTGTTTGGAACCATGTCTGTAAATTTGTGGTTAAATCTTATGCTAAATCTTGGTATTATTTATTTTGTCTATGGCATATCTAATAAATTATTTAACAAGACTACTGCTTATATTTCTGTAATCGCATACTCTTTGTTGTATTCAACATGGTGGGTTGTAATACCAGCAGGTACAGAAGTTCCTTTTTTGTTTTTATCATTATTGGGACTTTGGGCTGTTGTAAATCAAAAGAATATTGGGTATATTTTCTTGGCAGGAGTTGCTTTTGGATTGGCTAATTGGATTCGTCCTCTGGTAGTTATATTCCTCATTACGGCTCTTGTCATGATGTATATGAACAAGGTTAAAATAAGCAAGTATATTTCTTTGACCATTGGATTTGTTTTGGTGTTGGGCCTTATAGGAGCGGCTTCATACAAATCGGCTAATCGAGTTATATTGCAGTCTTCTACATCGGGTGTAAATCTTGCCTACACTTCTAATGATAAGGCATATGGAGGGGTAGCTTCTTCTCTCTTAAGTGACACAACTAATCTATGCTATATCAAGAATGCTAACTCATATACTTATGCACAAAAGGATTCTATATGGAAAGCTAGGTCTATAGAATGGATAAAAGATCATCCTGTAAAATTCGCTGGTTTATATGCCATCAAGATTCCTGGCTTATTTGCAGAAGACACTTGGCCAGATAGGGCTGTCTTACCGGGAGCAGGTTTTATAGACAAGTTTGCGCATGGACAAATCTCATTACCCGAATTTATAGGAAGAGTACTTTTATTGGTATCTAAAAGTATTGTTTTCTATATTATATGCATAGTCTTTCTTATTGGGCTATGGACTAAGCGAAAGGAAATTCTGTCATCTAAGGGTGTTATATTGATTCCTGTTTTTCTGGGTATCGCTATAACTTGTATTTTTTCAGTTTCACCTAGGTATCATTATCCGTTCTTATTCGCAATGGTAATATGGGCGGCTTATGCATTTGATTGTTATTTAAGAAAGAAAGGAGTTCTGAAATGAAAGACTTAATCTTGCTTCTTCGCCCTCAGCAATGGGTAAAGAATACATTTATCTTCTTGCCTTTGTTCTTTCATGGGGATTTAGCAAATGTCCAGATGTTGATAAATGCAGTAATTGCATTCTTCTGTTATAGCTTTGCGGCTAGTAGCATATATTGCTTTAATGATATATATGATGTAGCCGCTGATAGAAAGCATCCTAAGAAATGTAAGCGCCCTATTGCATCTGGTGCTGTTAGTATTCCGCAAGCTTATGGATTAATGGCGTTGATGCTATTTCTTTCTTTAAATCTTGCGTTTTGGACTCTCGGAAATTCCAGTATGCAGGTGATAGGGGTTATTTGCTTCTATTATCTGATGAATATTGCCTATTGTGTAAAGCTTAAGCAAATAGCTTTAGTTGATGTTTTCATCATTGCAATTGGTTTTGTTCTTCGTGTCATTTTAGGTGGAGTTGTAAATGATATCATTCTCTCTCATTGGATAGTCCTGATGACTTTCTTGTTAGCATTGTTCCTTGCTTTTGCCAAGAGAAGAGATGATGTTGTATTGTATCAAGAAACGGGAGTGTTGCCAAGAAAGAATGTCAACCGCTATAACTTGGACTTTATGAATCAGGCATTAACTATTGTTTCTGCTGTTACATTGGTTGCTTATGTAATGTATACAGTTTCTGATGATGTTATGAAGCAGTTTAATTCTCATTATATTTACCTTACTACAGTGTTTGTATTGGCTGGTATATTGAGATACTTGCAGATTACAATCGTAGATGTTAAAAGTGGAAGTCCGACCAAGGTATTGATGAAAGACAGATTTATTCAACTATGCATCGTTGGGTGGGGACTGTCTTTTCTCGTGCTGATTTATATAATAAGATAAATATTCTCCCTATTTTAATGAGTGGTATTTAATATGGAGTGTTTTAATCTAATATGTAGACTTTTAGTACTGTTTAGTATAACCTTGGCTCTCATTGGTATATGGCAAAGCTGGGATAAGTTCTATCTGTTCTTGTTGTTATTTACTACCTGCTTGTTGCTATGTGGGCGATGGGTGAGAGACATGTATTTTAAGTTCGTGTTTTGTTGTCTATGGATGAGAGGAAGGGTTGTGACTTCCTTTCGTACCTTAGTTATTAAGGCATCGAACTATTTGGCAAGGAAAATACAAAAGTGGGAGCTAAGCGATACTATGCCTTCTTTGCTTTTGTTATCACCAAAAGCGGATGCTGAGGCTCACAAGGAGTATATTCGACGATTAAAGGCTGCCATTGATAATCCTGATGTTCATAATATAGCCCTATCTGGTGCTTATGGGGCTGGTAAAAGTTCCATCCTGAAAACGTTCAAGGCTTGTTTTACAGACTATAAAACTGTATATGTATCGCTTGCTTCATTTGGTGAAGAAGCAGGTAATGAAGACAAGGACGAGAATCGGTTGGAGTATAGAATCCTACAACAGCTATTTTACCAGGTTAAGATGTCAGACATCTCTGAGTCTCGCTTTGGAAGAATTGAGCGTACGAGCCTTGGGGGCAAAATATTGTGGACATTGCTGCTTTGCTTGATGGCAGCAAGTTATGTATGTTTGTTTAAAGCAGAATGGTTGCAAAAATTGCTTCCTAAAGTAAGTTCTGTCTTTAAACAAGAGTACATTAATGTCATATCCTTAGCAGTACTTGTGTTGGGGCTGGTTTTCTTGGTATTCAAATTGGTACATTTTCTGAAAAGATTAGGGCTAAAGAATCTGGGTGTAAATGTAAGTTCTGCCAGTTTGGAGGTAGAGGATAAGAAGAATGTAACGGCAATGAATCGTTATTTGGATGAAATCCTGTATCTCTTCCAAAGGAAGAAATATGAGGTGGTATTCTTCGAAGACCTCGACCGATTTGGGGATATTCGCATTTTTACGAAGCTGAGAGAACTCAACCAACTTCTCAATCAATCGGAGGAAATCAATAGAAGGGTGGTTTTTGTTTATGCATTATGCGATGATGTGTTTGGCTGCCCTGAGGACAGAACGAAGTTCTTTGACTATATCATTCCTGTGATACCGTATGTGAATGTTTCAAACTCTGGCGATTTGTTTAAGAGAAGCTTTATGGCATTGAAATTACCAAAGGATAGTCTATCTACCGAATTCTTAACAGACATTTCGCATTTTGTCAATGATACGAGGGTTTTGAAAAATATCGTCAATGAGTTCACGCTTTACCATCAAGTGCTTGATGCTAAACTCAACTTGCAGCATTTGTTGGCTATCATCCTTTACAAAAACCTGTATTCGAAAGACTTTTGCTTGCTGCATCAAGGTAAGGGTATGTTGTATGATGTGTTTGCTTCTGTGCCTTTGCTAAAGAAAGAAAAGAGAAACCTTATACAGACACGTATTAGGAAAGTAAATGATGAGGTGAAGAAAATAAATGATGAAATTCTTGAGAATATAAGTGAATTGAATGCATTGGTAGTTGCGTGTTTTCTAAGACAAATCCCTGGAAAAGATAAATATCCAAAAGATTTTAATGGTCATGATGTTTCTGTAGAGCAACTTTTTTCTGACGATTATGTATCCTTGATTCTACAAGGAAAAATGGGGTATCCTTCTTTAAATGGAAGATGTTGGCCTATAAGTAGAGAACAGATGTTGCAAGCCTTGGGTGAGGATTTCGATTATGAAAAGCGCAAGAAGTTGATTCTGAAGAGAAACGATGGCGAATTGGATAGATTGTACAATGAGCGCAATCGTTTGGATAATAAAATGACTTATCTAGAGAATCTACAATTGCATGATTTAGTGGACAATGTGCAAGGCGTGTTTGCTTATGTTGAGGCATATCAGCAGCTGGATGATAAAAGAAAATCGGAATATGATATTCTTGGCTATCTTTTGAAAGAAGGATATATTGATGAAGACTATTTCTACTATATCTCAATATTTCAAGAGGGTAGAATGACCCCACAAGACCATGAATTCTTAATGTCTGTAAAATTTGATAAACCGAAGGGATATGGTTATAAGTTGACGGAAGTAGAAGCAATTGTAACAAACGTGAAAAATACAGATTATAACAAACCTGCCATCGTAAATTTTAGTTTGCTACAATTCTTACTGGAGAGGGAGGAGGCATACGCCAATCAATGTTATATGTTCTTCGCTACATTGTTGCAAACAGAAGGTTTGGACGCTATATATGATTATGTTCGGCTTTACGGAAGCGTTTCTGTTTTTGTGAGAAGATTAGTGCGCTTTCATATAGGGTTTGTGGATGAACTGTTTGCGGATAAAACACATTCCCTGCAAGATAAACTTAAGATGATGGCTTTGGTATTTGCTCATGCAGAGATTGATGACATTAGGAAGATAAATGAAGACCATCCTATCGGGGAACATCTGAATGACATTGATGAATATTGGGAAGCTTTTGCTTTGTGTGACGAAAATAAGGCTTTGAGCATATTAGATACAATCTGTTTGAAAGTAAAGACGTTGAAGGATGGAAATACGCCTCTTTGCACTCGATTGCTGGAGTATGTTTGTGAATCACGAATGTTCCAATTAAACTTAAACAACATAAGGTTTGTTGCTGAAAAGAATGGCTTGGAGGTTGAAGGTCAAGACGGTTCTGTATACTCTTGCATTTTGAATGGTAATCTTCAATTTTTGAAAGAGTATGTTAAAGATGATATAAATGGGTTTGCCGAAAACGTTGTTAAGGAGAAATATGAAAACTTTGTATCAGAAGAGGAAGTTATAGGATTGTTGAAAAATAAACGTGTAAAATATGGAACAAAAATAGATTTAATATACCACAAGGACTTCTTGGTAAAGGATAGTAAAGAAATGGATCCTGATTTATTGGCATTTTTAATTGATGCAGACAAAATCTTAGCCAACCTTGACAATGTAAAGACATATTATACTTCGGAAGATAATAAGTTTTCGAAAGAGCTTGTAGACTTCATGAATAGGCATCGGGCTGAGCTCGCAGATGATATTAAGAGTAAAACGGAAATAGAAACAGGTTTTGACACACTTTTATCTGCCATTATCAAGGAAACATGTCTAAATAAAGACTTCGCTTATGCAATCTTTGACAATCCTTTCTTGGTAGAAATCTGGAAAAAGCAGGTTCCTCTCTTGAATGAAGAACAGTTGTTCTATGTGTTAAGGAAAAAATATGTCTCATTTGATTATATGAATTCGAAGGTAGCTAATCGCTTTTTGCATTATTATATGGAAGATGATTCTGAGTTTAATTATGGTTTGTTTATCAAATCGTTGGAAGATTCTGAAGATGAGGTCCTGAAGGCGATGGCATCTGCTAAGTGTATTGCGAAAAGGATGTTGCACTTCAAGGAAATTCCTCATTGTCTGACGGCAATGGGAGATTCTTTTGAAAAATTCAAAAGGGTTGGTGATAATGTGAAAATTCCTAATTTTGACGGATATAAGGAGTTGGTTGATGCTTTGCATTCAGTCAAGTATTTAGGAAAGGTGGTACCGATGGGTAAAGAGATTTCTGTAAGGGTTCTAAAACATTGATGAAAATGAGCATATTAGTAGATAAAATATTGTCAACGGAAAATTCTTCCGTTCATCAGATATTTGAAACAAAGGGTAAGGTTTATACTTACCTCAATCCTGTATCTTATCTCAAAGCTCTAGATAATAAGGAACTGTTTGGTAAGATGGATGGTATATTTGCCGATGGTGGCTTTTTGGTGAAAGCCATCAAGTTGGTGTATGGCAAGCAGGTGACTCGAAGAAGTTTTGATATGACTTCGATGGCACCGGAGTTGTTCTCGTATGCTGAGGAACATGGAAAGTCCATCTATATCGTGGCTTCCAAGCAAGAGCAGGTGGAGAAAGCCGTGGAGATATTCCGAGAGCGATATCCAAAGGTGAAGTTTGCCGGTTATCGTAATGGTTACTTTGCTTCGGGAAGCGAAATGGATGTTGAGGCTAAGCATATCACCGAGTTGAATCCGGACTTTCTTATTGTAGGAATGGGAGCCATGATGCAAGAGAAGTTCCTGCTAAAGGTGAAGAATGCCGGTTATCAGGGTATCGGTTTTACCTGTGGCGGTTTTATCCATCAAACTTCCAAGAATGAGATAGATTACTATCCTGCATGGGTGGATAAAACAAATCTCCGCTTTGTTTATCGAATGTGGAAGGAACCGCATACCCGTAAGCGTTATGTGATGGCAGGCTTGCTGTTTCCGGCAAGATTTATCGCAGAAAAAATCTTCGGATAGTCTTGTAAAGCCAGTGAATGGGGGTGAAGACTACCGATATGGGAAGTAATATAATGAATAGGAGTGTCGGTATAATATGACCGATGGCTCTTTCTAATTTCTCTTTCATACGTGCAAAAGTACAACTTTATGTTGAAACAACAAAAGATTTTCTTTGATTTCTTGCGATTCTGTATTGGTTCTGCCAAGGAAATACCTGGTTCTTTGAAGGAGGTGGATTGGAAGGAGCTATATGCTATAGCCCAAAAGCAGGCCTTGCTTGGTGTGCTGTTTCATGGTATCCGGCAGTTGCCAAAGGAGTTGGCACCAGAGCAGAAGCTGCTGATGCAATGGATGGTGATGGCGGAAATGATTCGAAAGCAGAATATCAGACTGTTTCTGGATTCCGTAAAAGTTTGCAAGAACTTCGAGAACGAGGGCTTTGCTAACTGTATCTTGAAGGGGCAGGGGAATGCGTTGCTTTATCCCGACCCTTATATGCGAACGCCCGGGGATATAGACATCTATCTCACTGGTGGCAGGAAACGAGTGATGCAATATATAAATAAGGTGTGTCCGAATCAGGTGATGCGTTATCACCATGTAGACTTCCCTGTGATGAAAACGGCAATAGAGGTGCATTTTACTCCTTCGTACATGTTCTTTCCTGTTCATAATAGCAGGATGCAGAAATGGTTTAAGGAGGTGATGGATTTGCAATGCTCGAATGTAGTTACATTACCAGATGGGTATGGGGAAATTACAGTGCCAACGATGAGCTTCAATGTCATATATATACTCTCTCATCTCTATCGCCATGTGTTTACAGAAGGTATTGGCTTACGTCAATTAATAGACTACTACTTTGTTTTAGTGAAGAGTGAAGAACGAAGAGTGAAGAATCTGACGGCATTGCAGCGTGAGTTGAAATATCTTGGTTTATGGAAGTTTGCTGGGGCTGTGATGTATGTGCTGCATGAAGCATTGGGGTTACCTGAGGCGAAAATGATTGCACCTATTGATGTGAATGAAGGTCGTTTTTTGTTGGCTGAAATCATGCAAGGAGGTAATTTTGGTCAATATGACACTCGACTTGGAAGCAAGGAGAATGAAGGCAAACTTCATCGCTATCTCAGAATGAGTTTGCGCAACTTAGGCTTCGCAAAGCATTATCCTACCGAGGCATTGAGCGAACCATTGTTCAGAACTTGGTTTGCCTTATGGAAGAAGATACATGGAATAAAATAATAGTTATATGGGTGAACGGCTCCCTCTCTCCTTTTTAATTAAGCTACTTTTCGGGGATGGAGCCTAGTAGCCCGTTTTTAAACAAAATGATTAAAATTGATAAAATAGAAGTAATAAAGACTGATATTGAAGGCGTGCTCATTATTGAGCCTCGCCTTTTTAGAGATGCTCGTGGCTATTTCTTTGAAAGCTTTAGCGAGCGAGAGTTTAAAGAGAAGTAGAGCCATTGGTGGGCTACAAGGTGGAGTTCTGCTAGGACAATGAGAGCATGAGTTCTTATGGTGTGATGCGTGGTTTGCATTTCCAGAGACCTCCGTTTACCCAGAGCAAGCTGGTGAGATGTGTGAAGGGTAGAGTGATAATCATCCCGTCCTTCTTTACCCTTAAGGAAGGCTCCACCTTTCTCACCAAGCCTCTCTTCAATAGTCTTTACGCCCCCTTCGGTTCCCCCAGTTCTGGGGGACAGAAACCCTCAGGGACGAGAGGATGTAACCGCCCTACTCGGTGCTCAGAACCGCTACGCTCTAAGGTTGGCGGGGCATCAAAGCCCTCGCCATGTTATGCGGGATGGGACCGCATGGGGATGATAGGGGATACGACTTCTGAATATGATGGCGTTTCTGCTACTGCTGTACAATCTTCTTCTGCTTTTTCTGCTGCTATCGATAGGGGTACAGGAGGAGTTGAAGGAGTTGGGATTATGGAAGTTTGCAGGGGGGCATATATATCATGCAAGAGGTGTTCGGTATGCCTGCCTCTTCGGAATCGGTCTGGAAAAACGCAACTTGGGCATAATTTCCAAAGGGTGTATCGGGATATAAGACTCGTGAGGTATTTTCCTGCTGAGGCTCTATGCGAGCCTTTGTTTAGGGTATGGCATTTCTTTTGGAGGGTAAAGAATAAGAAATAACGATATATCGGGCGAATGGCTCCTTATCTCCTTTTTAATGAAGCTGCTTTTTTGTGAAAGAATTTAGTAGCCGGATTCTTTGAATATGAAACTTTAAAATAATATACGTATGACAGCATTAGTATCAGTAATGAATAAGCACGCTGTTGTAATAGCGGCAGATAGTGCAATAACTGTAACAACTCCCTATGGGCATAAGGTTATAAATAGTGCAAACAAAGTTTTTGCTCTATCTAAGTATCACCCTGTTGGAATCATGTTTTGTGGTAATGCTAATTTTATGAGTACTCCTATAGAGGTTATTGTAAAATTGTATAGAAAGCAATTGAAAGATAGATGTTTTGCAACGATTTCTGAATATTTATCTGATTTTCTAGGGTTTATTAAGAATAACCATTATTTTTGTTCTGCAGAAATGCAAAATGCAAATATGGAGAACGAGATAGAAAATTTCTATACGCTGATCCTTAAGATAGCAGCAAATACTGCAAATGAAAAGAAAAGTTTATTTCTAAACGAATTTATTCTGCAGCTAAATAGTATTGTTGTTAATTCTTGTGAGAATTGTACTTCATTTCAGAATTTTCTAGAAAAAAACTTCGTTCAATCCATCAAGGGACATTGCGCAAAAATAATAGCTAAACATGAAGATGTATTTGGAGATAATGCTCCTCTGAAAAGACTCTTTATTAAGGCTTTTGCTAAATTTGTAGCTCATGGGAATAGTAATTTCGCTAATGAAACACAGATTGTAGTTGTAGGGTATGGGGATAAAGAAATATTTCCTTCTCTTCGTTCTGTGTGTTTATATTGGGGATTTTATGAATATTTTCGTTATAACAGTTATATTTCAGCTGGTATTACAGAAGATAATTCTGCATCAATTTGTAGATTTGGGCAAACTGATATAATCAATACTTTCATAAATGGAATCAATGACAACCTGAAAAAAGCTTTATATGATATTTTTGGAAATTTTACTTCTCAATTGAAAAATCTGATGATAAATAATGTTGATACTCAATACTCTAAAGATATTATAAATTCGGCAATTGATGAAGGTAAACTGGTTGCTACATTGGGTGCAACATTGGATAATATCATTAGAGAAACGTCAATAGCGCCTTTGATGAGTTCTTTAGGCATATTAGACAAAGAAGATATGGCAGAACTTGTTGAAAGTTTAATTTCTATTACTCACTTGAATCGGCGTATTACTATGTCTGAAGAGGGAGTCGGTGGCCCTATTGATGTTGCCATTATATCTAAAGGGGATGGTTTTGTATGGAAAAAACGTAAGCACTATTTCAAACCAGAGTTAAACCAAATGTTTTTTGATAATTATTTTAGGAGTTAAAGGTATGGTTAATATTTTGAATCTTGCTGAAGTACAAGAACAGAAGCAAATTGATGAGATAACAAAATGTATTGTTGATTCTTTAATCAATGAAGTGGAAAAAAGTCTTTCTAAAACAAAGATAGAAAGATGATCATTGCTTAATTGATTACTGGTTTCGATAAATATAAAAGTAATGACAGTCTGTTAAGGATGTTACCGATTATGTAGTGGCTTGCGATGAGCAACAAAGAGTTAGATGGCTTTAGTGACTTAAAGTTGTTGTCTGCCGGTTATCATAATGGTTGTTCAGCTTCGTAAAATGAAATGGAGATTGTTGGGGAATCGCTACTATATTAACGTTAAAAAAAATCTCTAATTATAATATATCGGAAAAAGTGAATAAAATGACTAAATTAAGAATTTTGCAACTGTCAGACATTCATAATGTTGCTTGTCCAAGAGCAATGGATGATTTTAAAACAATGCGACGAGAGTTGTTGAAAGATATCAAGAACTATTGTGAACATTATGTTTGTAACTTTGACGCTGTATTAATTTGCGGTGATATAGCTTTTAGTGGAAAAAATGATGAATATGAGAAGTCAAAGACATTTATTGATGAAATCTGTAAAAATGTAGGATGTAAGTTGTGTCAGGTCTTTGTTGTACCTGGTAATCATGATAAACTCCGTAAGGAAGGAAAACCTTCATTGCGAAAAATTCTAAACTGGGGATTAACACATCTAGATAATAGAGAAGATATGTTCAAGGTTCTGATGGAAGAAGAACCTGACATGTTATGTAATCTGTATTTTCCTTTCAGGCATTATCTTGATTTTTGCAAGAGTTTTGATAATATAGAGCCTATTATGCAAAAATGTATCAATGATAGTGATGATGAGTCCTTCCATATAGACTATGATGCAGATGAAATGTTTTGGAAAAGTGAGTTGGCTCAGGATTTTCATGGTTACCAGGTTAATCTTGTAGGTTTAAACTCTGCGCTATCATGTGATGAAAATGATTGGTCTCCAGACTGGAAGCCTGAGGGACATAAGATGTATCTGTCGGTTTTTGCGCATAACAACTTAGACTTGCCAAATAATAAATCGATAAATATTCTTATGATGCATCATCCTATGTCTTTTATCGTAAAAGGGACGGAGTTACAGCGTAAATTTGATGACTTATTTGCTATTCAATTTTATGGTCATGTTCATGTAGCTGATTCTTCACAAGCGAAAAATGGTGGAGCAGTGAGAGTGTTTTCTGGAGCAGTACAACCACCTGCAGGCGCGAGCGAGGAGGACAAGAAAAAATATATACCTATCTATAATATAGTAGAATTGGATGTATCTGATCGAAATGCAAAACAATTAAGAGTGAATCTAATTGTTAATAAATGGAATGGCTATAAGTTTGGTCAAGATATAGAACATAGCCAAAAATATTCCATTGATTTACCTAAGGAAGAGAATAGATGGGAGCATGAAAATAAAGTTCCAATTTTACCTGAGGGGGTGACTGTTAGGGAGATTCGTTGTTTATATAATGATTATATGAATCATAAAAAAATTATCATCAAGATGTATGATGGATTATATGATAGCTCACAAAACGATTATTGTAATGATCGTAAATTCTTAGCTAAAGTAGATGCCGATAATAAATGGGTTGAACTTTGGCGTTTATTAAATTCATAAATAAAATAATATGAATACTTTATCAGGAATCCTAAATGAATGTGGATTAGTTTGTCCATATGATGATGAACTTGTCTGTCAATTGGAAGAAATATGCAATGATTTTGTAGAATTCGTTGATTTAAAAGAATCTGAATTCGCAGATTGGGTGCAATGTTATTGTAGGGGAAACTATTCTAGCAAAGTAAGAACCTTTGTAGAAAAAATGGCACATGATAGAGAAATCAGTACAGCTGATTTCCCTGATTGTGTTTGGAATGCCCTAACATTTTATGTCATTTATATTTCTATAGGAAATAATGATGATGATGAACAAAAAGCAATTCTATCTTGCTCTCTCCAGAATCAATTGCTTTTTTACAAAGGTCATTGGGATAGTTTGAATTTTCAAGATTATCCCGTTAATTTATATTATGACTTTAGTGCCTATTTAGATGAGTATGAACAAGGTTTTGGAGAAGTCGATATGGATTTTGTTGCCGAAATCTTTGATGAGACAATTACGTCTTCAGACGTTGACGATGAAACCCTAACAAAACTTAAAGTTATGGGTAAGTATACTTGGCTATATAAATTAGAGCATTTTTGGGATAATAAAGAATTTTCTGGTGAACGTAATGCTTTCTTAAAGGTTCTTTATTTTCTTGACTATTGCTACAAAGAGATACCAAGTATATATATATGTGTTAGCTTGAAGAAAATGTTGGAATTATCTGGGGTCTTGAAATCTGTCGCTAAAAAATCGTTGCGAGGCATTATCTCTGATATACTTGCCTTGGAAAAAGATTTCTTTGATGTTCCAATATCAAAATCTTCTATCATTTTGAATATGATAAATAAATCTTATATATATGAAGAGGTGTTTGTAGATGAAAAACTTTCACCAGCAGAGTTTTTTGTTTACTTGTATTATGAAGTTCTATTAGAATTAAAATTGAAGGAAAATGGAGGAGAATAATTTAGATAAGAGTCTTCTTCTTGAAGGTGATGCATCTGAAGCCGTTGAGTCTTCTATGCAGAAAACAGCACAAGTATTAGATAAACAGCCGAAAAATGACAGACGGTTTTATTGCGATGCGTTAGATGATGACAATGTTAATCAGGTTGTAAAAGACGTAGTCCCCCATGTTGTTACATTTTTAGGTTTTGCGGAATTTGGCAAATCCACATTTGTAGGGTCGTTATATCATTATCTGATGGCTAATGGTGTCATTGGTGATTTTACGTTCTATGATTCAGATACGTTCTCAGGTTTTGAACGTAGAACATATATTCGTAATGCTAAACTTAATGGTGTAAAACGTTCTTTACGTACTACGGAAATTGATGGTTATTATCTATCTCTACATTTTGAAAGGGATAGACATCATTTTCAACTTGTATTATCTGATCGTTCTGGTGAAACTTATGGTAAAAAATATGTTTCAGATGCTACAAGTATTAGTGCAGATAAGGGCTTGAAAAATAGTAAGCATTTAGTTTTCTTTATAGATTCAACGGTGTTTGTTGATAGAGAAAAAAGATTGGATTTCAATAGCCTATTTAATAAATTATTGTCTCGAATGAAATCTTCTGAGATTTTTAAAAAGGAGATGGTTATTGATGTTGTCTTTAATAAGATTGATGATATTCAAAATAAGGATGAAAATATACAGGCTGAATTTAAATCGAGGGCTGAAACTTTCAAAAAAAAATTAGAGTTAGAAAGTGGATTTAAAATCAATAGAACTTTTAAAATATCTTCTCTCAAGATTGATGATAATGAACTCTTAATTGATTTTTTCAAATATTTGGTGAGCTGTTGTGATTGCAAGAAAACATATAATCCTAAAGTTGATTGGGTCGCAGAATTATTAAAGTCATAAGATATGGAAAGTAGAAAATGTATGATCGCAGGATTACCTAGTTCGGGTAAATCCACTTATATAGGTGCTCTTTGGTATAATTTATGCAATAGTAATAAAAATATGCTTATGAGTGCAGGTGAACTGCCAGAACATATTGAGTTGCTGGAAAAATTAAGTGATTTATGGCAAAAAATCCAAAAAATTGAAAGAAATAGCACTGAGCAAAATGTAGTGGACAATGTATTGATAAACTTAAAGGTTAAACAGACTGGGCAAGAAATCGCATTAAGTGTTCCTGATTTTTGGGGTGAAAAATTCTATAATATCATAGAACAAAATAATACTGACGAGATTGATGAATGGTGTAAAGAAGCTGATTCTTTGTTTTATATGGTATGGGATGTCTCAAATGGCCTCTTTTATGATGATGATAAAATAGAGAATGAATCTGAAGGAGAGAAAGATGTTCTTCCTCTTGAAACCAAGACAATGTCGTCTTCAGCCATAAATATTATGGTCTTAAAATATTTATTTAGTCATAAAAAATTTAAACGGTTGGTATTAGCCGTAACTCGTTGGGATGATGTGACAAATAATGGAGATGATCCTGAAAATCCAGAGGTATGGTTAAAAAGTAAATCTCCTGCTTTGTATAATTTTGTTAAGCATAATTATCCAGATGCTCTTATTATTGGATTAAGTGCGCAAGGTTGCGATTATAAAAAAAAGAATTGGAACAGGAATGATATGCTTGAAAAAACAGAAAACGGTGTTCGTGCCTTTGTAAATGATACAAATGGTATATATTATGATTTGTCTAAGCCATTGAATTACTTGTTGCAATGAAAATACAGTTAGAACAGACTCTTCACGGTTATTATAAGGGACATGGATTGATTGCTACCTCTATATCTAATTTGAATCAGGAGGATGCTTCGCTTATGGCAACCCTTAGTGATTGGACTGGTTATCGTGGTTCTAAGGATGAAGATGATAACTATCTGACGGTCTATCCTTTATCTTCAGGTAATTATATGGCTTTTGCTAAAACATGGTATGCCAAGGAAATGGAGAGACCAGGTTGTGTTTGGACTCATACTTTGTTGGTACCAATTGAGTGTTTCACGGGAAAATTCGATATTAGAAACTTATTGAAATTCTTTAGGAGACCCGTGAAAGACCAATATGCGATGTATACGGAAGCCTTGATTATTGATACCGAGGAGGTTTATAACTATAATGGGGATTCTATTTTTTCTAAAATAGACAAGATTGCTTTTCTGTTTATCTTCTCTGTGCTTTTGGGTGGATTTAGAGGCGCTTCTTTCGGAATTAATCGAAGTCAAAATGAGTTACAGATATTATTGCTATCTCTATTGCAGTATCTTCCTTTAAATATTCTTTTGGAAACTTCTGTTAGTAGCGGTTCTGAAACTATAAGAAAGATAAATAAAAAAAGTTTTTCGTTACAATTTATCATGGGTGGAAATACCGAAACTTTGGAAAGTGGTAATTGGAGAAGTGAACTTGAAGAGGATAACTTTACCAGAGGTTTGCAGTATCTTTATGAAGTTGCATGTAAGATGCATGATAATACTTCTTATTTGATACATCTATTTGATAAAGACATTGAAAAAAGCATTATTAAGTTTGAGAGTGTTATCAATTTGTTTAAATTGCTGGATTATGCTGTAGATAAAAATAAGAAAACTCCCCCTTATAGCGATGTCCTGGTTTATCTCTTTGGTGCCTTTCCGAAGGGAGATGAAGGAAAAATTGTTAAAAGCAATTTTCTTAGTAAAAAAATTACGGATTATTTCTGTACAGATTCTGAATGTCTTAAGGAAATCTCCTTGCGTAATATTGATGAAGAAGATTGGAAGTTTGTCGATGTAGAGCAAAGGCTTCCGCATTTAAATACTTCAGATTTGTTAATTTTGTCTTCCAATCTAATTTCGCATGATAGTATATCTAAGACTCCATCGAAAATACTCTTATATGCATTTGAGTATTTAGATGAAGTGCAAATTAATGCTATTGTTGAGATGAAATGGGACCTGCTGAAACATTTAATTATAGGAAATGACTCTTATATAACAAAAGAATGCTGGTTGTGGTTAAGTCCAAAACACTTCAGTGAATACTTCCATACATTGCCAATTGAACTTGCACAAAGATTGAGGCAATGGGATATGCTGTTACTATCTGTCTTGCGTAATGAAGCACAGATTGGAAGTGCTTGGGCAAATGAAATCTTCAAGCATGTAGACTCTGTTGTCAATATTGTTTTTGATTACTTAAATAAAGAAGAACGATTGTATATAGATGAAAGTCTATTGAAGGGCTGTTTGTTGAAAACAAATGACTGCCTTGATTGGATGACAGCTCAAACAGATGGCGTAAAGAATGAATTCTTGCTTGATGCTTTGACATCTTATATTAATCCTTCTTGGAAGCAAGTTCGTGAATATCCTAATTCCTATTGGAAATGTCTTATAAATAGCAATAGTAAAAGACCAAGTTTTTTAAGCTTTACTTTTATGCTAGCTTTTCAACTATCGGGTTCATATTGCTTATGTTTCTTAAAAAAATCATTTGATGAGATTTATATGTTATTGAGTAATAGTGCATTTCCTGATAGCGACTGGAATAGAATCCTTGTCTATGAGTATAAATTCAAGTTTATTAGACAATGGGACAAATGTCAGCGTTTATGCTTGATGGTTATCTTTCATTTGTATAAGAATGGTTTTAAGAAGGATGTCATTAAAAGTATTTCTGACGATAAGAAAATTCGAGAACGCTTATTAAAATATTGGAAGAAAATTGATGATACTAAATAAGTATTTTTAAGGTATGTGCTTACTGCGTAGCTAATTTGTTGTATATTACCATTACAGCGGAAGGTATTTTATGCTGTAGCTCTTACGCTGTTTATGCAGAGCAAGAGTGCAAGGTTACTATCTGCACTTCGATTATCAATGATAATCATAATGAAGAAAAAAGTTTTTGTAAGCGGTTGCTATGACCTGCTACATTCTGGTCATGTGGAGTTTTTCCAGCAGGCATCACAGTATGGTGACCTTATGTAAGCATGTATCATCCGGGATGGGCGATTACCATCTCGCTGGAACCGACCTTTGAGGTGCGCGACCGCTGTGGTCTGTCTACCTCTACCCGTAAGATGATTCAGAAGATATGGCCGGTGAAGTTGCCGCAGATGGATCCGGAGATGCTCGCCCGACTGGTATTCTGCTTTGAGAACAATCCGGAGCGTCATGATGGTATCATCTCGGGTGCCCAGGATTCTATCGGTATCTGTGTTCCCGGTCTGGTGCGTCATTATTATGACAACAACTTCTGGCCGGAGAAGATTGAGAGTACGCAGGATGAGATGACCCTCCGTTTCCTGGAAGACCATCTGGTGATGATTCCGATGGAACCGAGAAGGGCAGGATGCAGTGTGGTGGAAGGTAAGGATATCACGCCTGAGAAGGTGAAGGCGCTGGCTGATGCAGCTGATGTCTGCTGGAAGGCGATTCTGGCGCACGACCTCGATGCCTTTGCGGCAGCATACAGGGCATCTTTCGAGGCCCAGATTGCGATGTTCCCGGGTATGGTGAATCCGTCTATCAACGGTGTGATAGAATCGGAGGCAAGTGTACAGCCGATGATTGACCGCTACAGCAACATGGAGGAGGTTCTGGCATGGAAGATGCCGGGAGCCGGCGGCGGTGGTTATCTGGCACTGGTAGTAAAGGACAGTCTTAAATTTGCAGAGAATCATGACGAAGCCATCCATCTTCAGATACGAAGGGCATAACTATCTGGTGCCCTTCCTCATCATCAGCAGCCTCTTCTTTATGTGGGGATTTGCCCATGGCATCCTGGAGGTGCTGAATCCGCATTTCCAGGAGTCGTTCCATATCAGCAAGGCGATGTCGGCCTTGACGCAGGCTGCTGTCTATGGTGCCTACTTTCTGATGGCGCTGCCTGCCGGATGGATTATCCGGAAGTGGGGCTACAGGAGGGGTGTGATAACAGGACTGGTTCTCTTCGGTATTGGTGCCCTGATGTTCATACCGGGAAGCAGGATCAACAGTTTCTACTTCTTCGTTCTGTCGCTGTTTGTGATAGGCTGCGGACTGACCTGTCTGGAAACGAGTGCGAATCCTTATACTACGGTACTGGGGCATCCTGACATGGCGGAGAGCAGAATCAACCTGTCGCAGTCGCTCAATGGTATCGGATGGATTGTAGGACCGCTGGTTGGCGGTCAGCTTCTGTTCTCGGGTGTCAACATCGCCATTCCTTATGCCCTGGTGGGTATCTTCGTGCTTTCTGTGGCTCTGGTCCTGTCAAGAATCAAGTTGCCGGACCCAAGGAGAGCGCATGAGGCGGATACGAACGAGATGGTGGAGGAGAAGCCGATGCG
>ERZ1034691.213-NODE-213-length-46105-cov-75.313616_pt1 | contig 46105 bp, 43 predicted proteins | sample MGYA00520638_ERZ1034691 | MGnify/ENA primary metagenome ERZ1034691 (study PRJEB33766, sample SAMN09781763) | gut metagenome | biome: gut microbiome | host: Homo sapiens | place: Madagascar | study: EMG produced TPA metagenomics assembly of the PRJNA485056 data... | reverse complement strand
CGAAGTACAGGCAGCCCTTGAAGGGGCAGCCCTCGGCGTTCATGGCGCGGATGGTAGGCAGGAAGATCTTTTCCATGCACTCCGTAGCCACCTCCGGGGTATAGTAGGGGTTGGGGGCAATGGTGCCCATGCCGCCGGTGTTCAGGCCGGTATCGTGGTCATTGGCGCGCTTATGGTCCATGCTGGAGACCATGGGCTTGACCACCTTGCCGTCCGTAAAACTCAGCACGCTGACCTCCGGCCCGGTGAGGAACTCTTCCACCACCACATGGTTGCCGGATGCGCCGAACTTTTTGTCCAGCATGATCTCCTTGACGCCGTCAGCGGCCTCCTGCTCGTTTTCGCAGATGAGCACGCCCTTACCCAGTGCAAGACCGTCCGCCTTGATGACCACCGGGTACTTACCCTCGGCGCGGATGTAGTCCATGACCTTTGTGGGGTCATCGAAGGTCTCGTACTTTGCGGTGGGGATGCCGTATTTCTTCATCAGGTCCTTGGAGAACACCTTGGAGGCCTCGATGCGGGCAGCAGCCTTGTCCGGGCCGAAGGCGGGGATGCCCACCTTTGCCAGTGCGTCCACCATGCCCAGTGCAAGGGGGTCGTCCTGCGCCACCACAACGTAATCGAACTTTTCTTCCACTGCAAAGCCCACCATGGTATCCACATCGGTGGCCTTGATGTTTTTGCACTTGGCGTCATAGCTGATGCCGCCGTTGCCCGGTGCGCACCAGATCTCGCCGCAGTCGGGGCTCTTTTTCAGTGCCTTGATGATGGCGTGCTCGCGGCCGCCGCCGCCCACTACCAGAATTTTTTCAGCCATATCATTCACCTTCCCGTTTTTGAATGACCCTCTCAGTCATTGCTGCGCAATGCCAGCTCCCCCGAAAGAGGGAGCTTTTTCCGCTGACGGCAGGTGCCGCGTTCAACGGAAGGAGCATTCCTGCCCGTTTTCCCGCATAAAGCTCCCCCCTCGGGGGAGCTGTCGCCGTCAGGCGACTGAGAGGGTTCGTTCCTTTTTCCTTAGTGATGGAACAGCCGCAGGCCGCAGAAGGCCATGGCGATGCCGTACTTGTTGCAGGTGTCAATGACCTGCTGGTCGCGGATGGAGCCGCCGGGCTGCACGATGGCAGTCACGCCGGAACGGCGGGCGCGCTCGATGTTGTCGCCGAAGGGGAAGAAGGCGTCCGAGCCAAGGCACACACCGGTCACCTTGCTGAGGTAGGCCTTCTTTTCCTCGGCGGTCAGCGGCTCGGGCTGGCGGGTAAAGGTCTCGGCCCAGACGTCATCACCAATGACGTCCTCCGGGGTATCGCCGATGTAAACATCAATGGCGTTGTCGCGGTTGGGCTTTGCCACATCGTCGCGGAAGGGCAGATCCAGCACCTTGTCCATGTGGCGCAGCTGCCAGTTGTCGGCCTTCTGACCGGCCAGACGGGTGCAGTGGATGCGGCTCTGCTGGCCTGCGCCCACGCCGATGGTCTGACCATTGTAGGTGTAGCACACGCTGTTGGACTGGGTGTACTTCAGGGTGATAAGGGCAATGATGAGGTCGCGCTTCTGCTCCTCGGTCACGTCCTTGTTCTCGGTGACCCAGTTGTTCAGCATGGTGTCGGCGTTGATGACCAGCTCGTTGCGGCCCTGCTCAAAGGTGATGCCGTACACCTGCTTGTGCTCGATGGGAGCAGGCTTGTAGGCCGGGTCGATGGCGACCACATTGTAGTTGCCCTTTTTCTTGCCGGACAGGATGGCCAGTGCCTCCGGCTCGTAGCCCGGGGCGATGATGCCGTCGGACACCTCGTGCTGGATCAGCTTTGCGGTGGGCACATCGCAGATGTCAGACAGGGCGATCCAGTCGCCGAAGGAGGACATCCGGTCTGCGCCGCGGGCGCGGGCGTAGGCGCAAGCCAGCGGAGAAAGTTCGGTCTCCGGGGCAATGTGGTACATCCGGCGCTCCACCTCGGTCAGGGGCAGACCCAGTGCTGCGCCCGCCGGGGAAACGTGCTTGAAGGAGGCCGCTGCGGGCAGACCGCAGGCGGTCTTTAACTCCTTGACCAGCTGGATGGAGTTGAGGGCATCCAGAAAGTTGATGTAGCCGGGCTTGCCGTTCAGCACGGTAACGGGCAGGTCGGAGCCATCTTCCATATAAATGCGGCTGGGCTTCTGGTTGGGGTTGCAGCCGTACTTCAGTGCGAGTTCATTCATTGGTGCATCCTCCTTATATCCTAAGGTTTACTCTTATTCTTCCTCGGCGTCAAGCTTTTTGAGCAGTTCCAGCTCCTCGGGCAGCAGCTCCGGCTCCTCAGGGTCGTCAAAGTCGCTGCACACCGGATCATATTTATTAAAGATCATATCGCCGCTCTCGCCGGTTTCCAGATCGATGACCCGGGCAAACAGGCTCACCTTGTTGTCCAGATTCAAACTGCTCCACATATCGTGGGCAAAATCACCGATGGTGCGGGGGCAGGCAAAGCGCAGCGGCTCACCCTCAAAGCTGGGGATGGGGTTGCCGTTGTGCTTGTAGGTGCTGATGAAGTGGCCCTCGCCTGCAACGGGCTGGGGGTAATCAAAGAAATAGCGCTGCACGCTGTCACCGTTGCCGTCGGCAGACTTGAGGATGCTCATCTGGTAGCTGCCGTCGGCGTACACCACAGCGGAGATGCGGGGGGTGTAGTTGGGGCCGTCCGGCTCAAAGGTGCGGGTGCGCAGGGCATCGGCAAAGCTCTTGCCCTGACTCATCAGGTCGTAGATGGTATCGGTCTGGTCGCCGTTGGTCACGATGTGGGTCTTGCCAAGGGTCAGCACCGGGTTGTAAATGATCAGGCTGGGGTCCTCCAGCTTTGCGGGGTCGGCAGCCACGGTGCAGATGCCGCCGCGCTCGGGCACAGGGTCAAACACACGGTTGCGGCTGTTCTCGCTGCGGCCCATGATAAAGTAGCCGATAAACATCTGCCGTCCGTCCGGTGCCATTGCCACAGCAATGCCGCGGCCGGGGTACTCGTTGGAGGCCAGATACTCGTTCAGGTTGATCTTTTCCATTGTTGTTCTCCCTTGCATTTTTGTTTTCAAAGAGCAACTCTCGGCTCCCCCTTTGGGGGAGCTGGCTCGTCAGCGCCTGAGAGGGCGAACCTCTTTGCGGAGGCAACTTCCCCGCCCTCTCCGTCACGGCTTACGCCGTGCCACCTCTCCCAAAGGGAGAGGCAAGAACAACGCTCTGCAAGCTTTCAGCAGATCTCTCCGCTGCACACCATAGCCACAGCCTTGGGCAGCAGCTTCCATTCCGCCTGCTCCATCACCCGCTTCTGCAGCACCTCGGGGGTGTCGCCGGGCAGGATGTCCACGGCCTTCTGCAGCAGGATGGGCCCGCCGTCGCACTCCTCGTTGACAAAGTGGACGGTGGCGCCGGTCACCTTGCAGCCCCGAGCCAGTGCGGCCTCGTGGGGGCGCAGGCCGTACATTCCCGGCCCGCAGAAGGAAGGGATCAGCGCAGGGTGCACGTTCAGGATGCGGCGCGGATAAGCCGCAATGACGCTGGGGCCCAGCACGGACAGAAAGCCCGCCAGCACCACCAGATCAATCTTGTGCGCCCGCAGCGTTTCCAGCAGTGCAGCGTCAAATTCCTCGCTGGTGGCGTAGTCCTTGCGGCGCACCACGCAGCCCTCCACACCCGCCTTTGCGGCGCGTTCCAGCGCAAAGACGCCGGGCTTGGAGGCCACTACCAGCGTAATTTTACCATTGGGGTTCTCGCCCCGGGCCTCGCTGTCCAGCAGCGCCTGCAGATTGGTGCCGCCGCCGGACACTAACACGGCAATGTTCAGCACAGCTCCACGCCCTCACCTTCTGCGATGACGCCCAGACGGTAGGCCTCCGGCTCGCCGTTGGCGTGCAGGATCTCCAGTGCCTTGTCGGCCTGCTCGGCGGGCACGGTGAGCACCATGCCCACGCCCATGTTGAAGGTGTTGAACATATCGTGCTCGGATATGCCGCCCACCTTCTGCATCAGGTGGAACAGAGCGGGGGTGCGCACATCTGCCTTGTTGATGCGGGCGCAGCAGCCCTTTTTCAGGCTGCGGGGGATATTTTCATAGAAGCCGCCGCCGGTGATGTGGGAGATGCCCTTGACCTGCACCTCTTCCAGCACCTTCAGCACGGGCTTGACGTAGATCTTGGTGGGAGCCAGCAGCGCCTCGCCAAGGGTCTTGCCGCCCAGCTCGGCGGGGGTGGAGAACAGCACATCGGGATCGGCGTCAATGTTGAACACCTTGCGCACCAACGAGAAGCCGTTGGAGTGCACACCGGTGGAAGGCAGAGCGATGATCACGTCACCTGCTGCCATGGTCTCGTTGTTCAGGATCTTTTCCTTGTCCACAACGCCCACGGTGAAACCGGCCAGATCGTACTCGTCCTCCGGCATCATGCCCGGGTGCTCGGCAGTCTCTCCGCCCACCAGAGCGCAATCGGCCTGCACGCAGCCCTCGGCCACGCCCTTGACGATGTTGGCGATCTTTTCCGGCACATTGCGGCCGCAGGCGATGTAGTCCAGGAACACCAGCGGCTTTGCACCGGCGCAGATGACGTCGTTGACGCACATGGCCACGCAGTCGATGCCGATGGTATCGTGCTTATCCATGATCATGGCCACCTTCAGCTTGGTGCCCACACCATCGGTGCCGGAGATCAGCACCGGGTGCTTGTAACCGGTGCAGTCCAGCTCAAACAGGCCGCCAAAGCCGCCCAGGCCGCCGATGCAGTGCTCGTTCATGGTACGGGCCACATACTGCTTCATCAGCTCCACAGAGCGGTAACCGGCGGTAATGTCCACGCCTGCTGCGGCGTAGCTTTCAGAATAGCTCTTTTCCATGTTCTTACTCTCCTAACTTTTTGGCGTCCTTGGGACGGTCGTTCAGGTGACGGTCGTGAATATCGGTAGAAAGCACACTTTCCGGTTCTACGGCATACTCGCCGGTAAAGCAGGCGGTGCAGAAACCGCATTTTGCGTTTTTGGCAAGCTGGACAACGTGCTCGTTAGACAAATAGCCCAGCGTATCGGCGCCGATGACCTCGTTGATCTGCTCCAGCGTGCGGCCGGTGGCCACCAGCAGCTTCTGGTCCGGGATATCGGTGCCAAAGTAGCACGGATACTTGAAGGGAGGCGCAGAGACCATAAAGTGCACCTCGGCAGCGCCGGCATCCCGCAGCAGCTTGATGATGCGGGCGGAGGTGGTGCCGCGCACGATGGAGTCATCCACCAGCACCACGCGCTTGCCCTTGACGGTGCTGGACACCACGTTCAGCTTGATGCGCACGCTGTTCTCGCGCTGCTTCTGGCTGCCCTGAATGAAGGTGCGGCCGATGTATTTGTTTTTGATAAAGCCGATGCCGTAGGGGATGCCGCTTTCCTGCGAGTAGCCCAGCGCAGCGTCCAGGCCGGAATCCGGCACGCCGATGACCACATCGGCCTCCACGGGGTGCTCCTGTGCAAGGAAGCGGCCTGCCTGCTTGCGGGCCTCGTGCACCGAGCTGCCCTCGATGACGCTGTCCGGGCGGGCGAAGTAGATAAACTCGAACACGCACATCTGGGTGTCCGGGCGGCCGCAGTGATCCTTGATGCTGCGCAGCTCGCCGGTCTTGGTATCTACTACCACGATCTCGCCGGGCTCCACGTCCCGCAGCAGGGCGGCGCCGACGGCATCCAGTGCGCAGCTCTCGCTGGCAAAGACGTAGCCGCCGCCGGGCAGGGTGCCGATGCACAGGGGACGGTAGCCCCGGGGGTCGCGCACCGCGATGAGCTTGGTGGCAGACATGATCACAAGGCTGTATGCGCCCTCCAGCACGTCCATGGTCTTGCTGATGGCAGTCTCGATGCTGCCCATGCGCAGACGGTTGCGGGTGATGAGGTAGCAGATGACCTCGGTATCCGAGGAGCCGTGGAAGATGGCGCCCTCGTTTTCCAGCTGGCGGCGCAGCTCCACGGCGTTGGTCAGGTTGCCGTTGTGGCACAGCGCCATGGTGCCGCGGCCATGCCGGACGATCATGGGCTGGGCGTTGGCGCGGACGCGGGTGCCGGCGGTGGCGTAGCGCACATGGCCGGTGGCCATGTGTGCCGTGGTAGTGGACAGGCTTGCCAGCACCTCCGGGGTGAACACCTCGTTCACAAGGCCCAGATCCCGGTGGCCGGTGATCACGCCGTCATCGTTGACGGCAATACCGCAACTCTCCTGCCCGCGGTGCTGCAGCGCATACAGGGCTGAATAAGCCGCTGCGGCCACATCCTCGGTACCGGCACGGTCGTAGATGCCGAAAACGCCGCACTCCTCATGCAGCGGATATGCAAAATCAGACATTGGTTCTCCTTTACAGCTCGTTCAGTTCGTTCTGCAGTTTTTCTTCCTTGGCTGCGATCTGCTGTGCCATGGATACGCGCTCAGCCTCCAGCTTTTCAGCCAGTGCGTCATCGCTCAGGGCCAGAATTTCAGCAGCCAGCCATGCGGCATTCTTGGCACCGTTCAGTGCCACAGTCGCCACCGGGATGCCGCTGGGCATCTGCACGGTAGCCAGCAGCGCGTCCAAGCCATCCATCGCGCCGCCCTTCATGGGAATGCCGATGACCGGCAGGGTGGTGTTGGCGGCAAAAGCACCTGCCAGATGTGCTGCCATGCCTGCTGCGCACAGGATAACGCCAAAGCCGTTGGCCTTTGCGCTTTTTGCAAAGGCTGCTGCCTCGGCGGGGGTGCGGTGTGCCGAAAGGATGTGCGCTTCAAAGGGGATGTCCAGTGCCTTCAGCTGGGCGCAGGCGCCCTTGACCACCGGCCAATCGCTGTCCGAACCCATGATCACTGCCACTTTACGAACCATTTTCCAAAGCCTCTCTTTCTCAACTGTCCAACAAGACCGACAAACAAAAAAGGCTGCGGTACACCTGTACCACGGCCTTTATTTCCAGTTTTTCTGTCCGCGCATTTTGCACAAGGTTGCACCATGCCCCTGATTGCAGTGAATGTGACTCCATTCCATGCGACCCGGCACCAGCAGCATCATTGAAGTTTCCCTCCGCAGTTTCCTGTGCAAGCGTTTTTTCAGGCGGCGATGCAAGCCCGTTTTTTGGGGCATCGTCCCTGTACTAGATACAGTTTACGGCAAAAAAACCGCTTTGCAAAGAGCGTTTGGGCAAATTCTCCCTTGTGTTCCCATGCCGTCAAAAAACTTTCGAAAGTTTTGTGCAGTTTCGCCATCCTTTTTCTTTTTAAGTATGACTTATGCGGCAGGTATATTTTATGTAAAGGCTGTGTTGATGTATCCCAGATATCGCGCCGGATTTTTAAAAAATGATCTTTGCGGTAGCGGCGCGTGCAGCGCGGATCAGATCCGCCGGGGCGCAGCACACCTGCGTACCGATGCGCCCGCCGGAAACGTAGACCTTCTGCTGGGTCAGCACGCTTTCGTCAAAGACGGTGCGGTACTGCTTTTTCATGCCCACCGGGCTGCAGCCGCCCCGCACATAGCCGGTGACCTTGTTGATATCCGCCACATGGATCATCGCCACACTCTTTTCGCCCACGCTGCGGGCAGCGGCTTTCAGGTCCAGCTCTGCCGCCACCGGAATGACGAACACAAAATAGTTTTTGCTGCTGCCCTGCGTTACCAGTGTCTTGTAAACGCAGGCGGGATCCTCGCCTATGCTGGCAGCTACGGTCACGCCGTCCACCGCCACCCCCTCCTCGTGGGGGTACTCGTGGGCGGTATAGGCCACCTTTTCCCGTTCCAGAATGCGCATTGCGTTGGTTTTAGCTTCTTTTCCCATTGTTATTCCCTCTTTGATTCTATTGAACCCTCTCAGGCCGCTTCGCGTCCAGCTCCCCCGAAAGGGGGAGCTTATGCGCGGTAACCGGCAGATTCTCTTTTCCCGGGAAATAATACCCCATGGAAAGCAGTAAAAAGCTCGGCCTTTGGGTGCGCAGTCATTGCACAACAATGACTGCGCGGGTTCTTTTTTTATTTTACCACTTTTTCGGAAAAAATTCAAAATTTCTCTTGACTTCAGTTTCATGAAGTGATATCATAGCGTCACGCACTTCAGAGCACTGAAGTTTGACACTGCAAGCTGCGGCAAAGGAGCCGGTCTCCCTCGCCGTTTCACAGGATAAGAAAAGGCAAAGGAGACAAAACACTATGATCATCGTACTCAAACAGGATGCACCCGACGTACAGGTGCGCGAGTTCTGCCACGAACTGGAGGATATGGGTCTGCAGATCAACGATTCCAAGGGCAGCGACACCCATATTCTGGGTCTGATCGGCGACACCAAAGCCATTGCGGAAAGCTGGGTGCTGGCAAACCCGGTGGTAGAGACCTGCCGCCGCGTGTCCGAGCCCTACAAAAAGGCCAACCGCAAGTTCCACCCGGACGACAGCGTTATCGACGTGGAGGGCGTCAAAATCGGCGGCGGCAACTTTGCGGTCATCGCCGGGCCGTGCAGCATTGAGAGCGAGGAGCAGATCACCTACTGCGCGCAGCGGGTAAAGGCGGCGGGTGCTTCCCTGCTGCGCGGCGGCGCGTTCAAACCCCGCACCTCCCCCTACTCCTTTCAGGGAATGCGCAGCGAGGGTCTGGACCTGCTCAAGCTGGCGCGCCGCGCCACCGGTTCGCCCATTGTGACCGAGATTATGAACACCGAGCATCTGCCCCTGTTTGAAAACGTGGACCTCATTCAGGTAGGTGCCCGCAATATGCAGAACTTTGAGCTGCTCAAGGCTGTTGGCCGCCAGAAAAAGCCGGTGCTGCTCAAGCGCGGCCTCGCCAACACGCTGGAAGAGTTCGTGATGAGCGCCGAGTACATCATGGCAGAGGGCAACGAGAACGTCATTCTGTGCGAGCGCGGCATCCGCACCTTTGAGACCAGTATGCGCAACACGCTGGACCTTGCCGGTGTGGTCATGCTGCACAAGATGACCCACCTGCCGGTGGTGGTGGACCCCAGCCACGCCTGCGGCCACGCATGGATGGTGCCGGAGCTGGCGAAAGCCGCCGTCGCTGCCGGTGCCGACGGTCTGATGATCGAGGTGCACAACAACCCCGCCAAGGCCAAGTGCGATGGCGCACAGAGCCTGACACCCGACCAGTTCGATGAACTGATGCAGTTCATCGGCAAAGAGGTGGAGTTCTTCGGCAAAAAAATGAACTGAGCTCGCCCGAAAGAATATTGTTATACGCAGGGACTGCTGTGCCGACTGGGTGCAGCAGTTCTTTTTTGCCGGAAAGTTCGCCAAGCCGAAAGCCTTCCCCCGGCCGGGGGAAGGTGGCTGTGCGCGAAGCAAGCAGACGGATGAGGGCGCAGGCAAGCAGCATTTTACCTTAAATACCCCCGATTTCTGTGCACCGGCGGGTTTTCATTTTCTTTTTGCGGATTTTATGGTATACTAAAGCGTATTTTGAAAAAACACTGCCGAAAGAGGTTTTAAAGATGAAAGCACACATTGCACGCAACCAGAACGCCGGGGTGCCGCTGGCGCTGGGCTGGAACCTTTCCCCCGCCGACCGGGGCAAGCTGGAGGGCATGGCACCCGCCTTTGGCATGAAGCTGCTGCTTGTTTCCCCCGCCGATGCCGGCAAGACCGTTGCCCAGCTGCTGGGCGAGGTGGAGGTAAAAGCCCCCAGAACGCTGGTACTGGAGCCGGGCGCCTATCCCCCGGCGCTGGTGCTGGCAAACTTCCGCGATAAGGACGTGGACACCCTGCTGGACCTGATGCGGCAGGCACAGGTGACCATCCCGCTCAAGGCGGTGGTCACCCCCGCAAACCGCAACTGGATGTTTGCAGACCTGCTGGCACATTTGCAGGAGGAGCATACCGCCTTTAGCGCTGCAAAGGAGAGCCAGACCGTATGAAGAGCCGCATCACCCGCATGACCGCTGCACTGCTGGCGGCGGTACTGAGCCTTAGCCTGCTGGTCGGCTGCAAGCCCAAAAAGGAGCTGACCCGGTACACCACCATCTTTTATGATGTGTTCGACACAGTGACGCAGGTCATCGCCTACTGTGAGAGCGAGGAAGAGTTCAACACCCAGATGCAGGCGCTGCATCAGGATCTGATCGCCTACAACCAGCTCTATGATATCTACAATGACTACGACGGCGTTGTGAACGTTAAGACCATCAACGAAAACGCCGGGAAAGCCCCGGTACAGGTGGATGACCGCATCCTTTCCATGCTGGAGCTGGCGCGGCAGATGTACGACCTGACCGGCGGCAAGATCAACATTGCCATGGGCAGCGTGCTGGGCATCTGGCACGATTACCGCGAAGCCGCCGAGGAAGACGCCTCCGAGGCCGACAACGCCCTGCCCACACAGGAGGAACTGGAGGCTGCTGCCCAGCACTGCGATATCAACGACCTTGTCATTGACGAGGGTGCCAAAACGGTCTATCTGTCCGACCCGGAGATGTCGCTGGACGTAGGCAGCGTGGGCAAGGGGTACGCAGTGGAGATGGTCTGCCGCGCCGCCGAAGCCCGGGGTCTGACCAGTGCACTGGTGAGCGTAGGCGGCAACCTGCGCGCCATCGGCACAAAGCCGGACGGCAGCCAGTGGACCGGCGGCGTGGAGAACCCGTGGAACGCCTCGGAGGTGTACACCAACACCAACTCCATTTTCGGCTCGCCCATCAATATGAGCGACCTTGCACTGGTGACCAGCGGCGACTACCAGCGCTACTTTGTGGTGGACGGCAAGCGCTACCACCACATCATCGACCCGGACACCCTGTGGCCTGCCGCCTACTACAACGGTGTCACCGTGCTGTGTCCGGACTCCGGCATGGCAGACTGCCTGACCACCGCCCTGTTCTGTATGCCGCTGGAAGAGGGACAGAAGCTGGTGGAATCGCTGGACGATGTAGAGGCCATGTGGTGCACACCTGACAAGCAGGCCACCACCTCCAGCGGCTGGGACAGCCACCTGAAAAAGTAAGTTTGTTTACAGAAAAAAACGAGCCATCATGCGGAAATCCGCACAATGGCTCGCTTTTTTTGTGCTATTGATTTATGCGCTCAGCCGCACAGGCATCACTCCACGATAATGCTCTTGCCGGTCATCTCGGCGGGAACGGGCAGGCCGATATAGGGCAGCATGGTGGGTGCGATATCGGCCAGGCAGCCGCCCTCGCGCAGCTTCACATCGCCGCAGCCAACTGCCACAAAGGGCACAACGTTGGTGGTGTGGGCGGTGAAGGGGGTGCCGTCCGGGTTCATCATCTTCTCGGCGTTGCCGTGGTCGGCGGTGATGAAGGCGCAGCCGCCGGCGTTCAGCACAGCGGTGACCACCTGATCCACGCAGGTATCCACAGCCTCAACGGCCTTGACAGCAGCCTCGAACACGCCGGTGTGGCCGACCATATCGCAGTTTGCAAAGTTCAGGATGACCACATCGTACTTGCCGCTCTCGATGCGCTTGACGCACTCGGCAGCGACCTCGGGGGCGCTCATCTCGGGCTTCAGGTCGTAGGTGGCAACCTTGGGGCTGGGGATGACGCAGCGATCCTCGCCCTCGTAGGGAGCCTCCACGCCGCCGTTGAAGAAGAAGGTGACGTGAGCGTACTTCTCGGTCTCGGCAATGCGCAGCTGGGTCTTGCCGTGGGCAGACAGATACTCGCCCAGAACGTTCTTCAGCTCCACCGGGGGATATGCCACCTCACAGTTGGGCATGGTGGCATCGTACTCAGCCATGCAGACGTAATGCACCTGCTTGCGGCCGCCACGGCGCTCAAAGCCGGTAAAGGCATCGTCGCAGAAGATGCGGGTCATCTGGCGGGCACGGTCGGGGCGGAAGTTCATGAAGATAACGGTGTCGCCGTCCTGCACGCGGCCACCCTCGCAGGTGACACAGGGCAGCACGAACTCATCGGTCTTGTCTGCTGCATAGGAAGCCTCGATGGCCTCTGCAGCGTTGGCAGCGTGCTCACCCTCGCCGTAGACAAAGGCAGCGTAGGCCTTCTCCTCGCGGTCCCAGTTGTTATCACGGTCCATGGCGTAGTAACGGCCGGAAACGCTGGCGATCTTGCCCACGCCCAGCTCATCCAGCTTGGTCTGCAGGTCAGCAAGGAAGCCCTTGCCGGAGTGGGGGTCGGTGTCGCGGCCGTCGGTGATGCAGTGCAGGTAAACTTCCTTTGCACCCAGATGCTTTGCCATTTCCAGCACGCCAAACCAGTGGTCGGCATGGCTGTGCACGCCGCCGGTGCCCACCAGACCCATCAGGTGGATGGCCTTACCGGCCTCGATAGCAGCCTTCATGTTCTTGACCAGCACAGGGTTCTTGAGCATCTCGCCATCGTGGATGGACTTGGTGATGAGGGTCAGCTGCTGGTACACGATGCGGCCTGCGCCCATGTTGGTGTGGCCGACCTCGGAGTTGCCCATCTGGCCATCGGGCAGGCCGACAGCCATGCCGGAGGCATCAATGGTGGTCATGGGGTACTTTGCCATCAGAGCATCCAGATGGGGGGTCTTGGCAGCCACCACGGCGTTGCCGAAGGTCTCGTTCGGCACCCAGCCGAAGCCATCCATGATGCACAGAAGAACAGGTTTCTTTGCCATAAAATTGAATCTCCTTTGAATTTATCACGCGTTGCGGGCAAGGCTAAGCGCCCCGCCTGCGGAGGTGCAGCCAGCGGGTGCATAACACCCGAGCGGCTGCTGTAAAAACAGATCAGCGCCCGGCTCAGCGCTGAAAAAACGGCGCAGCCGGGCGCTGAAACAGCTAATTAAGAAAAGGCAGTTGCTCAGCCCTTGGTGGCTGCATTGACGATGACTGCAAAGTCGGGAGCCTTCAGGGATGCGCCGCCGATCAGGCCGCCGTCCACGTCCTTCTTGCTCAGCAGCTCCTCGCAGTTCTTGGCGTTCATGCTGCCGCCGTACTGCACGGTGGTAGCCTCGGCCACGGCCTCGCCGTACAGCTCGCCCACCACCTTGCGGATCTGTGCGCAGACTTCCTCTGCCTGATCGGAGGTAGCGGTCTTGCCGGTGCCGATGGCCCAGACAGGCTCGTAGGCGATGACAACGTTTGCCATCTGCTCAGCGGTCACGTCACGCAGGGCGATCTTGGTCTGCATACGGACCAGCTCCTCGGTAACGCCCTCCTCGCGCTGCTGCAGGCTCTCGCCCACGCACAGGATGACCTTCAGGCCGGCGTTCAGAGCAGCCAGCGTGCGCTTGTTGACGGTCTGGTCGGTCTCTGCAAAGTACTGACGGCGCTCAGAGTGGCCGACGATGACGTACTCCACGCCCAGATCCACCAGCATATCGGCGCTGATCTCGCCGGTGAAAGCACCGGACTTTTCAAAGTGGACGTTCTCGGCGCCCACATGGATGTTGGTGCCCTTGGTCTTAGCCACAGCGGTGACCAGATCGGTAAACGGAGTGCAGATGACCACCTCACAGGTGGCGTCCTTCACAGCGGGGATCAGCTCGTCCACCAGAACAGCAGCCTCGGAGGCGGTCTTGTTCATCTTCCAGTTGCCAGCGATAATAGCCTTGCGCTTTGCCTTATCCATTGTTATTTTCTCCTTACCTTCGTAACTATTCACAAATTGCCTGCACAAAAAGAAAAGATGCGGCGGCGTAAATGCCGCCGCACCCATTGTGATGCCGGAAAAATTATGCGTTCTGGATGACTGCGATGCCGGGCAGCTCCTTGCCCTCCAGATACTCCAGAGAAGCGCCGCCGCCGGTGGAGATGTGGGTCATCTTGTCGCCCAGACCCATCTGCTGCACAGCTGCTGCGCTGTCGCCGCCGCCGATGACGGTGGTAGCATCGCTCTCAGCCATAGCCTTGGCAACAGCCAGAGTACCAGCTGCCAGAGTGGGGTTCTCGAACACGCCCATGGGGCCGTTCCAGACAACGGTCTTGGAAGCCTTGACAGCGTCAGCAAACAGCTTCATGGTCTCGGGGCCAATGTCGCAGCCCTCCATGTCAGCGGGAATAGCGCTGATGGGCACGATGGTCACGTCCACGGGAGCATCGATGGGATCGGGGAAGTCCTTGATGCAAGCTGCATCCACGGGCAGCAGCAGCTTGACGCCCTTCTCCTTGGCCTTAGCCATCATTTCCTTGCAGTAGTCCAGCTTGGTGTCATCGCACAGGCTCTTGCCCACTTCGTAGCCCTGAGCCTTGACGAAGGTGTAAGCCATGCCGCCGCCGATGATCAGGGTATCGACCTTCTCCAGCAGGTTGGAGATGACGTTCAGCTTATCAGCGACCTTAGCGCCGCCCAGAATAGCGGTGAAGGGACGGACGGGGTCGTTGACGGCGTTGCCCAGATACTTGATCTCCTTTTCCATCAGGTAGCCGACAGCGGTATCCTTGATGTAGTCGGTGACACCTGCGGTGGAGCAGTGTGCACGGTGGCAGCTACCGAAGGCGTCGTCCACATAAGCATCAGCCAGAGAAGCCAGCTCCTCGCTGAACTCGGGCATGTTCTTGGTCTCTTCCTTGCGGAAACGGGTGTTCTGCAGCAGAACGACGTCGCCGTTGTTCATAGCAGCCACAGCAGCCTTTGCGTTCTCGCCCACAACGTTGTCGTCGTCAGCAAACACAACGGTCTTGCCCAGCTTTGCGCTCAGAGCCACAGCAACGGGAGCCAGGCTGAACTTAGCCTCGGGGCCGTTCTTGGGCTTGCCCAGGTGGCTGCACAGGATGACCTTAGCGCCATCGTTGACCAGCTTCTGGATGGTGGGCAGTGCTGCGTTGATGCGGTTCTCGTTGGTGATGACACCGTCCTTCATCGGGACGTTGAAATCGCAGCGGACAAGCACCTTCTTGCCGCAGTAGTTCTGATCGTCGATCGTCTTCTTACCTAAACCCATGGTAAAAACTCCTCTCAAGTTATAATTCTGAACCAGAGTCTCGCTCACAATCGGGGCGTTGCCCCGTACAGCTACTATTATAAACAAAAACTGCGTGTATTGCAAGGATATGAGATAGATAATTGTTTAACAAACATTTGCCATTGTTGCACGGAAATGTGTCTATTTTGCCCGAAGTGCGGTTTTTTCTGCCCGCAGACGCCGGAAATGCTGTTTTCCTTCACGACAAAAAGGGTCGAAAAACGTCCACAGGCGTTTCTCGACCCCCAAAATAAAAATATTTTTTCCGCTGTTGATGCGTTATGCAAAATACTCCTGTGCGCGGCGGGCGGCATCGTTGATGCAATCCCGCAGCTGGTCCAGCGTATCAAACTTTTTGCTGGGGCTCAGGTAAGCGTGGAACTCCACCACCGGGTCGGTGCCGTACAGGTTGCCGGAAAAGCCCGGGATAAAAGTCTCACAGGTCACCTTGGTGGCGTCATCGTTCACAGTAGGGCGGCTGCCCAGACCGGTGGCCGAGGGATACCACACCCCGTTGATGCAGGTGCGGGTGATATAAATGCCGCTGCGGGGCATCTGGAAGCCCTGCGGGTACAGCTGGTTGATGGTGGGCACCCCGAGGGTGTGTCCCAGCCCTGCCCCGTGCTGCACCGCAAAGCGGATGGCATAGGGCATGCCCAGCATGGCGTTGGCAGCCGGGATGTCCCCGCCCTCCAGCGCGGTGCGGATGCGGGTGGAGGACACCGGCTTTTCCTCAAACTGTGCCATGGGCACCACCACTACCTCTACCCCAAGAGGGGCACAGAGGGTGCGCAGCAGCTCCGGAGTACCGGCAGCCTTTGCGCCAAAGGTGAAGTTTTCGCCACAGAACAGCGCCCGGGCGTGGCAGTTTTCCACGATGCCGCGCACGAACTCCTCCGGGCTCAGCGCCTTGATTGCCTCAAAGTCCGGGGTAAGGTAATACTCCACCCCAAGGCTGTGGATCAGGGCGTGCTTATCCTCGGTGGAGAGCAGGCGCTTGCCCTTCATTTTATTTTCCACCGGCAGGCGGAAGGTGAACACCGCCGGAGCTGCATCATGGGTCTTTGCCCATTGTACCGCCCCTTCGATCACCGCCCGGTGGCCGATATGGATGCCGTCAAAGTAGCCCATGGCCACGGCGGTGCCTTTTTCGGGCTGTGCCAGCGGCAGCGGGGCAAACTGAGAAATGATTTGCATGGGTCTTGTTTCCTTTATTGCTCAATTACGTTCCACGAACAGTTTTTCCACCCGGAGCACCCCGCCGGTGATGTTAGCAAGGCCAAGGAACTGCCCGGCGGCATTGCGCACCCGGTAGCGTCCGTCTGCTGCGGGGTAGCGGCTGGTGGGACAGCCGTTGTACAGGTGCTGCTCCACCCATGGCTCCACCACCAGCAGCGGCAGCGGGGTGAACACGCTTTCCACCGGCAGCATCAGTGCTTCCAGCGCGGCAGTTCCCTGTTCCTTTGCCGCAAGGATCTCTTCCAGCGTGTGGGCATCTGCTTCGGTGTACAGACCGGCAGCAGTACGGCGCAGCGCGCTCATGGTGCCCTTCTGCCCCATGGCGGTGGCGATATCCTCCAGCAGGGTGCGGATATAGGTGCCCTTGGAGCAGCGCACCGTCAGTACATACTCGTTTTCTGCCGGACTGCCGCCGTACTCGATGCCGTAAATTTCAATGGGGCGCGCCTTGCGCTCCACGGTCACGCCCTCGCGCGCCAGCTTATACAGCGGCTGGCCGTTGATCTTGACCGCCGAGTACATGGGCGGCACCTGCATCTGCGGGCCGACAAACTGCGGCAGCACTGCCAGCAGTTCCTTTTCTCCGGCGGTGACGGGGGCAGTCTCCAGCACCGTGCCGGTGCTATCGCCGGTATCGGTGCGTGCGCCCAAGCGCAGGGTGGCACGGTAGGCTTTATCATGGTTCAGCTGCAGGTCCACCGCCTTGCTGGCACCGCCGCAGAACACCGGCAGAACGCCGGTGGCCATAGGGTCCAGCGTACCGCTGTGCCCCAGTTTGCGGGTGCCCAGCACGCCGCGCAGCTTTGCCACCACGTCAAAACTGGTCCAGTCCATGGGCTTGTCTACGATCAGGATGCCCTGCATCATGCTTCCTCCTGCGGTGCGTCCAGTTCGGCTTCCACCTCTGCAAGGATCGCGTTTTTGGCGTTTTCAAGGTCGCCCAGCAGCTCACAGCCCGCTGCGCGGGTGTGGCCGCCGCCGCCCAGCCGCCGTGCGATGGCACAGGCGTCCACGCCCTTTGCGGTGCGCACGCTGATGCGGTAGCTGCCGCCGGGCTGCTGGCGCAGGGTCAGACCCACCTTGACCCCCTCGATGCTGATGGGCAGACTGGTCAGCTCCTCCAGATCCGCAGGGTCTACCCCGCTCTGCCGGATCTCGTCCCTCGTCAGGTAGATCAGGGCGCAGCGGCCGTCCAGATAGTATTCCAGATGGTTGCGGGCGATGCGCTCGGCCTCCATGCGGGCACGGGGCTTGGTGTCGAAGAGCAGGGTGTTCAGCTCCTCCACATGACAGCCGGCTTCAATGAGCTTTGCCGCCACCTTGTGGGTGTTGGCGGTGGTGGAGGAGAACTTGAAGCAGCCGGTGTCGGTAGCAATGCCGGTGTACAGGCAGTCGGCAATGTGGGGGGTGATAGTCACCCCCATCTCCACGATGACCTGATACAGCAGCTCTGCTGCCGCAGCGGCACCGGCATCCAAAAGGGTAAAATCGGCATAGCCGTTGTTGCCTGCGTGGTGGTCGATGCACAGGTCCACATGGCGTGCGTACTGCGGCACACCGTTATTTTCGCCAAATAGCTGCAAACCGGCCACGTCCACCGCGATCACGGTGCGGGGCTCGAACTCGCCCTTGAACAGCCGTGGGTTCGTAAAGGCGTAGCGGGACGGAATGTCATCGGAGCAGAGCACCGCCGTTGTTTTTTCCAGCGCTTTGAGCGCATAGTACAGGGCGCTGCCGCAGCCGATGGTGTCACCGTCCGGGTTTTTGTGGCACAGAATCAAAATGTTGTCCGCAGCCAGCAGGCGCTGCGCCATCTGCTGCACATCCAGTTGTTCTGTCATCCAATGATCCATCCTTTCCGCAAAGGCAGTCAGTCCTCGGTCTGTTCGGTATCGGCAGGCTGTGCTTCTTCCTCGCCGTTCACGTTCAGGCTGCGCAGCAGCTCGTTGATGTGGGCGGCGTAGGCGGCACCGTCATCCTCCACAAAGATGAAGCGGGGTGCCTTGCGGATGTGCATTTTTTTGCTGACCTCGGTGCGCACATGGCCTGCGGCACGGTTCAGCGCTTCAATAGCGGGCTTGGGGCCGTCTGCGCGGCCCATCACGCTTACATACACTTTTGCCACATCCAGATCCGGCGTCACGTCCAGACGGGTGACGGTCAGCAGACCGCCCTCCAGCCGCGGGTCCTTCAGCCGGCCGATGATGGCAATGACCTCGCGCTTCATATCCTGCGCAAGACGGCCCATATTTTTCTGAGACATAGTTTTCTCCAAATTCTGTCCGGCAGCCTCCCAAAGCCTTGCCCCGGCCGGGGCAAGGCGGCATTTGTCTGCCAAAACGACGGATGAGGGCACACGCTCCACACCTGCGAAAGATACGCCCTCATCAGTCTCACTTCGTTCGACAGCTTCCCCCCTCCGGGGGAAGCCTTTTCTGCCGGGAAGCTGTTATATATTCGGTTTTTGCTTAGTCGCGGTACTCTTCCATTTTGAAGGCCTCGTACACGTCGCCTTCCTTGACGTCCGCAAACTTCTCTAGGGTCACGCCGCACTCGTAGCCCTCGGCCACTTCCTTAGCGTCGTCCTTGAAGCGCTTCAGGGATGCGATCTCGTCCTCGGCGATGACGATGCCGTCACGCACCACGCGCACCTTGCTGTCGCGGGTGATCTTGCCGCTGGTCACGCGGCAGCCTGCAACGGTACCCACGTTGGAGATCTTGTACACCTGACGCACCTGCAGCTCGCCCAGAGAGACCTCGCGGAACTTGGGTGCCAGCATACCCTTCATAGCGTCGGTGACATCGTTGATGGCGTCGTAAATGACGCGGTACATACGCATTTCCACCTTGGTGGCAGCGGCTTCTTCCTTGGCCACGTTGTCCGGGCGGACGTTGAAGCCGATGATGATGGCGTTGGAGGCATCGGCCAGATCGACGTCAGACTTGCTGATGGCACCGACACCGGCGTGGATGACGCGCACACGCACCTCATCGTTGGAGATCTTCTCCAGACTCTGCTTCACAGCCTCGGCAGAGCCCTGCACGTCGGCCTTGACCACGATGGCCAGTTCCTTCATGTCGTTCTGAGCCATCTGGCTGAACAGGTTATCCAGCGTGACCTTCTGGAAGGAGGAGAACTGCTTCTCCTTGGCGGCAGCAATGCGCTGCTCGGCCAGCTCACGGGCCAGGCGCTCGTCCTCAACGGCCTCGAACAGGTCGCCTGCTTCGGGCACTGCGGTCAGGCCGGTGATCTCCACAGGGGTGGAGGGGCCGGCATCGCTCAGCAGCTGGCCCTTGTCGCTGCGCATGGTACGCACGCGGCCCACAGCGGTACCGGCAATGATGACGTCGCCGGAGTGCAGGGTGCCGTTCTGCACCAGAATGGTGGCAATGGGGCCCTGGCCCTTGTCCAGACGGGCCTCAACGACCGCACCCTTGGCGCGGCGGTTGGGGTTTGCCTTCAGCTCCATGATCTCAGCTTCCAGAGCAATGCGCTCCAGCAGGTCGTTGATGCCCATGCCGGTCAGGGCAGACACCGGGATGCAGGCCACATCGCCGCCCCAGTCCTCGGTGATGATGCCGTACTTGGTCAGGCCTTCCATCACGCGCTCGGGGTTTGCGGTGGGCTTATCCATCTTGTTCATTGCCACGATGAGCTTGACATTTGCAGCCTTGGCGTGGTTGATGGACTCGATGGTCTGGGGCATGATGCCGTCGTCGGCAGCAACCACCAGAACTGCAATATCGGTCATGTTGGCACCGCGGGCACGCATGGAGGTGAACGCCTCGTGGCCCGGGGTATCCAGGAAGGTGATGAGGCTGTCGTTGACCTTGACCTGATATGCACCGATGGCCTGCGTGATGCCGCCGGCCTCGCCTGCGGTAACGTTGGTCTTGCGGATGGCATCCAGAATACTGGTCTTGCCGTGGTCAACGTGACCCATGACACAGACCACCGGGGGACGCTCCACCAGATCCTCCTGTGCGTCCTCCTCCTGCGTGAACAGGCGCTCCTCGATGGTAACGTGCACCTCGTGCTCGACCTTTGCGTGGAACTCCTCTGCCAGCAGAGCTGCGGTGTCGAAATCGATCACGTCGTTGATGGCGTGCATCTCGCCCATCTGCATGAACTTGGCAATGACCTTGCCGGCCTGCTGCTTCAGGCGGGCAGCCAGCTCGCCCACGGTGATCTCGTCGGGGATCAGCACCTTCAGCTGTGCGTTGCGGGCCTTTTCCAGCTGGATGCGCTGCAGACGCTCGAACTCGGTCTCGCGCTTGCCCTTCTGGAACTGCTGGCGCTGGCGCTGGCCGCGCTGGGTGAACTTCTGCTTGTTGCCCTGCGGGGTGGGCTTGCGGCGGTTCTCGGTGTTCTTGGTGGAGGCCAGATCATCGTAACGGGCGTCGAAACGGTCCACATTCATATCCACAGTGCGGGTATCCACGGTGACCTGATTGTCCTCGCGGCGGACAGAAACTGCCTGTGCAGGGGCAGCAGTAGCCTTTGCGCCGGTCTCGCGTGCCAGTTCGCTGAAGGAAACGGTCTTTTCCTCGCGCTTCTTATGCTGCTCGGGCTTCTTGTCGCCGTGCTTGCCATTGTTACTATTATTGTTTGCCTTGGGCTGCTCGGCCTTTGCGGCGGGCTGCTGGGGCTTTTTGTCAGCCTTGGGAGCCTCGGGCTTCTTCTCAGCCTTCTTTTCGACCTTCTGGTCAGCCTTCTTCTCGGCCTTGGGCTCCTCCTTGGGAGCCTTGGCACTGTTCAAAAACTCGTCCAGATTTGCCACGCTGTTGTCCTTGCTGAACTTCTCCAGCAGGTAGTTCAGCTCGTTCTCCTCCAGATTGGAGCTGTTCTTCTTGCCGGTGCTGCCCATAGCGGCCAGTTCGTCCAGCACCTTCTTTGCGGAAAGGTTCAGATCCTTTGCAAAGTCACTCACTTTATATTTTACGATCATTCGCTCATATCCTCCTCATTTTTGATTGCTCCGCAGTCCGACAGGCGGTCGAAGCAGAGCTTTGCGAGGTTGCGGTCGGTCACCGCGTAAACAGCCACGGGCTTGTGGCTGATATCGGCCAGCTTATCCTGCGTCAGCGGCATGGTGAACACGTCCACTAAGTCCCCCACGGCGTAGTTCAAACGCTGCAAAGTCTTGGGGCTGATGTCCGATGCGGTCATCACCAGCCATGCCTTGCTTTTGACGCAGGCTTCCTCCACGGCATCAAAGCCCATGGTCAGCGCACCGGCCTTGCGGCACAGGCTCACGGCCTGATACAGCGCCTCCTCCGGGGGCAGCTTGGGTTTTGCGGGGGCGTTATTCTTTTTTGCCATCGGCTGCTGCCTCCTTTGCGGCTGCGGCCAGCTGTACAGCCAGCGCATCGTATACCTCGGCGGGAACCGGCTGCTCAAAGCAGCGTTCCAGCGCCTTTTTCTTTTTTGCCTTGGTCAGGCAGTCCGGGTCCGGGCAGAGATATGCGCCACGCCCCGGCTTTTTGCCTACCAGATCGATGCTGATCTCCCCGCTGGGTGCGCGCACCACGCGCACCAGCTCCTTTTTGGGGCGGCTGGTCATGCAGCCGATGCACTGGCGGGCAGGGATCTTTTTTTGTGCCATCCGGTTTCCCTCCTTCGGCAGATGGTGCCGGGCTTATTCAGCGTCTGCTGCGTCCTTCTTGGGCTCCTCGTCCTCGCCGTAGTAGCCGCTCTCGGGACGGATATCAATGTTGTAGCCGGTCAGGCGTGCGCACAGGCGGGCGTTCTGACCCTTGTTGCCAATGGCAAGGCTCAGCTGCTGGTCGGGCACGGTGACACGGCAGGAGCGGGTCTCGCCGGGCAGCAGCTCCACCTTGACCACCTTGGCAGGGCTCAGGGCTGCGGAGATGAACTCCGAGATATCCTCGCTCCACTTGACGATATCGATCTTCTCGCCGCCCAGCTTTTCCACAACAGCGGCCACGCGGGCGCCGTGCTCACCGATACAAGCGGAAACAGGGTTGACGTTGGGGTCCTTGGACCAGACAGCCATCTTGGTGCGGGCACCGGCCTCGCGGCTGATGGCCTTTACCTCCACAGTGCCGTCAAAGATCTCGGGCACTTCCAGCTCAAACAGGCGCTTGACAAGGCCGGGATGGGTGCGGCTGATCATCACGCGGGGGCCGCGCTCGGTGCTGACCACGTCCACGATGTAGACCTGCAGGGTCTCGCCCTCGGTGTACACCTCGCCGGGCACCTGCTCGTTGCGGGGCAGAACAGCCTCGCCGCCCTTGCCCAGATCCAGCGCTACGATGCCCTTCTCGGTATCCACGCGGGTAACGGTGGCCTGCACGATGTCGTGGGCGCGGGACTGGATCTCGCTGAGCTGCTGGTTGCGCTCGGCCTCGCGGATGCCCTGACGGATGACGTGCTTTGCGGTCTGGGCGGCAATACGGCCAAAATCGCGGGTCTTGAGCGGGGTGATGATGCGGTCGCCCACCTCGTAGCTGCTGCGGATCTTGCGCGCTTCGGTCACGCCGATCTCGGCGTGCTCGTCGTACCAGTCCTCGTCTGCCACGATGTCCTGGATCAGTGCCACGTCAAAGCGGCCGGTGTCGGGGTCGATGTCCACACGGATGTGATCCTCCTCGACCTCGTAGTTCTTCTTGACGGCAATGATGATAGCCGCCTTGATCTTTTCGATCAGATACTCTGCGGTGATGCCGCGCTCATGCTCCAGCATGGAGAGCGCTTCAAAAAAGTCCTTATTCGCTGCTGTCATTTTTCGGGTTCCTCCTATATATTTTGTTCTCTTTTCTCCATCAGAGACGGTACTTCTCAGTTGAACAGATCCTCGTCGTCGCACAGCTGCACGCCGGAGGCTGCATTCACCTCAAAGGTCACGGGGCCGTTTTCGGTCTCCAGTGTCACAGTGCTGCCCTCGCGGCCGGTCAGGATGCCGGACAGCTCTCGCACGCCGTCAGCGTTGGGGCGGATGAGCTTTGCCCGCACCTTCTGGCCCTTGAGCGCCTCGTAGTGCTCCGGGCGGGTCAGCTTGCGGCCAAGGCCGGGGCTGCCTACTTCCAGATAATAGCTCTGGTCGATGGGGTCTGCCTCATCCAGAATGGGGTCCAGTGCGTGGGACACCTCTGCACAGGTGTCGGTATCCATGGTGCCGTCCCGGTCGATGAGGATGCGAAGATACCAGTCCGGCCCTTCCTTCTCAAAAACCACATCCCACAGGCGCAGACCCATGCCTTCCACCGTGGGACGGACAAGCGCTTCCACTCTCTGCGCGGTGTTGCCGCCAGACTGCTTCGCCATAAAAAACCTCCAAACAAACAAGAAACGCGGACCTTGCGGCCCACGTTTCAGGTTAAACTATATCGTACTACTAGAATATAGCATACTCTTGCGATTTATGCAAGCATTTTCGCAATTTTTTTACCGTTGCGCGCCCTTTGGGGCTTTTTACAGCACCCAGACGCCGTTTTCAAACAGCGGCACAGTGCGGCCATCGCGGCATTTGCCGGTGATACGGCTGTCCTCTGCACCGATCATCACATCCTCGTGCAGGGAGGAGTGGTTCATGCCGCGGGCTGCCAGCTCCTCCTTGGAAAGGCCGGTGCCGCCCACGGTGGTGCCGGGGTAGCTGTCGCCAAAGGCGATGTGGCAGGCAGCGTTCTCGTCAAACAGGGTGTTGTAGAACAGCTTGCCGCTGCGGTTGATGGGGCTGGAGGCGGGCACCAGTGCCACCTCACCGATGTGGCGTGCGCCCTCGTCGGTGTCCAGCAGCTGACCCAGCAGGTCTGCGCCCTCGTCGGCGCCGTGCTCCACCACCTTGCCGTCCTTGAAGGTGACGTGGAAATTCTTGATAAGCTGACCGTTAAAGACGTAAGGCTTTGTGCCGTAAACGATGCCGTCCACCTTATCCTTATGGGGCGCGGTGAACACCTCCTCGGTAGGGATGTTGGGCAGGAAGGGCACACCCTTCTCGTTTTTGCTGCCGGCGCTCTCCCACACCGCCTGCTCCGCCAGACCCACGGTCAGGTCGGTGCCGTTGGCGCTTTCAAAATGCACGCTTTCCAGATCCAGGGCGTTCATCTTTGCGCCCAGCTCGTTCAGGCGGTCCAGATGCTTCTGCCACTCCCCTACCGGGTCGCCGCCGGTCACACGGCAGGTATCAAAGATCAGCTTCCATTGTGCCTCAATGGCGGCGGCAGTGTCCAGCTCCGGGAACATCTTCTTTGCCCACGGCTCTGCGGGCAGAGCGGCGATGGACCACTGCACCCGGTCGTTCATGGTGTACTCCCGCCACGGCTGCATAAAGCTGCGGTTCGCGCTGTTCACCCGGCTGATCTTGGCACCGTCCAGCCCGGCAAACAGTTCCGGGTCGTCCGCGATGAGGTGCAGCACACACACACCGCCCTCGCTCTCGGCGTAGTCCAGATAGCGGCGCAGCTGCCAGCCCTTGTGGTCGGTCAGGGCGTCCTCGCTGCCCAGCTCCATGCGGATGCGGGTAACGGCATCATCCTGCCAGTTCACCTGCACGTCCCGCGCACCTGCCTCGTAGGCGCTGCGCACGCACAGTCGTGCCAGCGGGGCACCCTCCAGCGGGCAGTTGATGATCAGGGTCTGCCCCGGCTGCGGGTTCACACCCACCCGGACGATAAAATCTGCATACTTTTGCAGCAGTTCGTTAAAGTTTTCCACGTTAGAACCTCCTGTGGTGCATAGCCACCGTTGTTTTTTCTCAGTATACCGCGTTCCGGCGTTTCTGTCCACTATGGGCAGAGCTGCCGCTCACCCTTCTGATTTAAAAAAGGCGCGGGTCAGCTGCACCACCGTGCCGGAAAGCAGCAGCAATGCAATGAGGTTGGGAATGCTCATCAGGCCGTTGAAGGTATCGGCGATGCTCCACAGCAGACCAAGGTCCATGGTAGCGCCCAGAATGGCTACCAGAGCATACACCACAAAGAAGGGGCGCGCCACTTTGTTGCTCTTGCACAGGAACACCAGAAAACGGGAGCCGTACAGACCCCAGCCGATGATGGTGGAAAAGGCAAAGCAGCACAGCGCCACAGCGGTAAAAATGGAAGCCCAGCCGCCGTAGGTAATAGTAAAGCCGGAGATGGTCAGCTCGGCACCGGCCGCTGCGCCGTAGCTGACCGGGGTGCCGCTGCACAGGATGACCAGCGCGGTCAGGGTGCAGATGACGATGGTATCGGCAAACACCTCAAAAATACCGAACATGCCCTGCTTGACCGGCTTTTTGGTGTCGGCGCAGGCATGGGCGATAGAGCCGGTGCCAAGACCGGCCTCGTTGGAAAAGATGCCGCGGGAAACGCCCTTTTGCATACTGACGAACAGGCTGCCGATGGTGCCGCCGGTAAAGGCAGCGGGGTTGAACGCGCCCGCTACGATGGATTCCAGCACATAGGGCAGACGGGAGAAGTTGAGCACCACCACGCCCACCGACAGCACAATGTAGAACAGCGCCATAAAGGGCACCAGCTTCTCGCTTACGCTGCCAATGCGCTTGATGCCGCCCAGCAGCACCAGCGCCACCAGCACCGCCACAAGGATGCCCACGATGAGGTTGAGGGTGGGCAGAAAACCATTGCCCACAAGCCCGTATTCCAGCAGGGCGGTATCCACTGCTGCCACGATGGTATTCACCTGTGTTGCGTTGCCGGTGCCGAACACGGTCAGCACGCCGAACAGCGCGTACAGCACCGCCAGAAACTGCCAGCTGCGGCCAAGGCCGTTTTTAATATAGTACATCGGGCCGCCCACCCACTCGCCGGTGTCGCTGCGCTCCCGGAAATGCACGGCCAGCGTCACCTCGGCAAACTTGGTGCACATGCCCAGCAGCGCAGAGCACCACATCCAGAACACGGCACCCGGGCCGCCGATGGCGATAGCGCCCGCCACACCGGCAATGTTGCCGGTGCCCACTGTGCCCGCCAGCGCGGTGCACACCGCCTGAAAAGGGGTCATGGCACCGTCCGAAGCATCCCGCTTGCGGAACATCCGGCCCACGGTGGTACGGATGGCGTAGGGGAATTTGCGGATCTGCAAAAAGCCCGTGCGGACACTGAGCAGCAGCCCCACGCCAATGATGCACACCATGGCGGGGATGCCCCAGATAAAGCTGTTCACCGCCTGATTGACGGCGGCAATGGTCTCGATCATATACTTCCACATCCTCTGTAATATCTTGCGCACTGACAGTTTTTGTCAAAACACGAAAATTATTTTACCGTACTTTTCCCGTAGTGTCAATGAAAAATAGGGACGTTATGAAACGCCCCTATCAGAAATTCTTATTTTTTATGTGTGACCGCCCGGCGGTAGACGATACCGGAGACCACTGCCGCCAGCACCTCGGTAAGCCAGAAGGCGTGCCAGACGCCGTCTGCACCCAGCCAGTTACACAGCAGCGCAGCCAGCGGCATGATGAAAACAACGTACCGGCACAGGGCGATGACCAGCGATTCTGCGCCCTTGCCCAGCCCCTCCAGTGCACCGGAAGCGGTGGTGGAGACTGCCGAGATGACAAAGCCGATGCTGATGATGCGCAAGGCAGTCCGCCCGGCGGCGATGGTTTCGGGGTTCTGGGTGAACAATCCCATCAGCTGCCCGGAAGCAACCTGACAGATCACCGTGCCCGCCGCCATGATGGCAGCGCTCATGAGCAGGGTCAGCTGGAACAATTTTTTCACCCGGGCGTACTCCCGCGCACCGTAGTTATAGCCGATAAGTGGACGCATGCCCTGCACGAAGCCGTTGGCAGGCAGATACAAAAAGGTCTGCAATTTATAATAGATGCCCAGCACCACCACATAGCTCTGAGAAAAGGCCGCCAGCAATCCGTTAAGGAAGGTGACCAGCAGCGAGGGCAGTGCCAGATTCAGGATGGCCGGAATGCCGATGGCGTACAGTCTGCCGTCCAGCGCCGCATCCGGGCGCAGACAGCTGCGGCGCAGCCGCACCGGCAGCTCGGTACGCAGGTAGACCACAAGGTAGACCACCACACTGAGCACCTGACCGATGCCGGTAGCCAGTGCCGCGCCTGCAATGCCCATGGCAGGCACCGGCCCAAGCCCGAAAATGAGCACCGGGTCCAGCAAAATATTGCACACGCAGCCGGTGATCAGCGCGACCATGGACACCTTCATGCGGCCCACCGCCTGAAAGATCTTTTCAAAGGCCAGCGAGACCATGTTCACAACCAAAAACAGGAACACGATGGTAGAGTAGGTGATGCCGGCAGCGATCAGCCCCTCGTCCTGCGTAAAGCGGCGCAGAAAGCCGGGCATGATGGCAATGCTGACCGCCATCATCACCACGCCGTGCACAAGGCTGAGCACAAAGCCGTGGGTGGCGGCCGTCTCGGCCTTTTCGCGGTCGCCCGCACCCAGATACAGCGCGATCATGGCGTTGATGCCGATGCCAAAGCCGATGGCAATGGCGTTGGAAAAGTTCTGGATGGGGAACACCAGACTTAAAGCGGTCATGGCGTCCTCGCTGATGCGCGCCACAAACAGGCTGTCCACGATATTGTAGAGGCTGTTCACCAGCATGGAGACCACATTGGGCAGTGCCATCGAGAGCAGCAGCGGCAGCACCGGCTTTTCCTTCATAAAAGTTTCGTTCATTGAAAAAATTCACCTGCTATCTGTAAAAGTTCAAAGCGTGGAAGGCGCAGCACCGACCTGCAGCCGGTTTCTGGCGCACAAAAAAGCCACACAATGACCCTTGGGAGGTCATTGTGTGGCGAAAAGTAGCAATTCTGCTGTAAAAATCCACACGGTTTTTATGATCGCGGCAGCTGTCCGCGATATGCAGCCTGCGCATTTGCGGGCTGCAACTCCAGCAGAATACCACATCCTCAGCGGCGTGTCAAGGGGTTTTGGTGCAAAAGTATGACTTTTGTAATCACTTGACCATTTTTACAGCAGGCGCTACAATAAGACAAACCGGCTCTGAGGGAGGGCATTATATATGAAATGGATGATCGCATCAGACCTGCACGGCTCCTATTATTATGCGCAGCAGCTGCAGCAGGCCTTTGAACGGGAGCAGGCCGACCGCCTGCTGTTCCTGGGAGACCTGCTCTACCACGGCCCCCGCAACGACCTGCCCCGGGATTACGCCCCCAAAAAGGTGATCCCGCTGCTGAACAGCCTTGCGCCCAAGCTGCTGTGCGTGCGCGGCAACTGTGATGCCGAGGTGGACCAGATGGTACTCACCTTCCCGGTGCTGGCGGATTACGCCGTGCTGCCGGTGGGGCAGCGGCTGGTCTACGTCACCCACGGCCATGTGTTCAACCTGAACCATCTGCCGCCCCTTGCCCCGGGGGACATTCTGCTCCACGGCCACACCCATGTGCCCGCATGGACGGACTTTGGACAGGGGAACCTTTACTTAAACCCCGGCTCTGTGAGTATCCCCAAGGAAAACACCGCCCACAGCTACATGACCTTGGAGGGAAGCACCGCCTGTTGGAAGACCATGGAGGGCGCGTGCTACCACCAGCTGCAGTTGTGATAATGTTGTGATATTCCAGTTTTTGCCGGCAAAAGCTGGAAAAAGCCCTTGACGAAATGCCCGAAATGCTGTAAACTAAGTACAACCTTTAAAAATAGAGGGAACTGTAAGCTTTGTACTGAACGCAGGCGGTGCAAAGTGTAGCAGTAAACCCCATAAGGCATCATAAAAAGACACCGGAGGCTTTGCATCAGCTTCCGGTGTTTTTTTATGCGCCGCCGGGCTATCTTTTGCTGCGCGGTCATGCTACAATAGAAAGAAAACGCGAATTGCAGGAGGAATTATGGATTTTTACGGTACCATCGGCCCTGCCTGTGCCGATGTAAAGCTTTTGCAGCAGATGGTGGAAGCCGGTATGACCGGCATCCGCATGAATCTTTCTCACGGGCCGCTGGCAGCGCACCAGGACTGGCTGGTGATGCTGCATAAAGCCGGGGTCAAAAAGCTTCTCATTGATCTGCAGGGGCCGGAATTGCGCATTGGTCGTCTGCCGCAGCCGCTGTCCCTGACCGCCGGGCAGACCGTGCGTCTGGGCGCGCAGGGCATCCCCTGCCCTGCCGCGCTGGTGCAGGGTGTGCAGCCCGGGCAGGAGCTGCTGCTGGATGACGGCAAGCTGCTGGCACGGGTGGACGCCGCAGAGCCGGAAGCTCTTGTGTGCACCGTAGTGCGGGGCGGAGTGCTGCAAAGCCGCAAAAGTCTGGCCGCACCGGGGGCGGATATCCAGATGCCCACCCTGACCGCCGAGGACAAGGAGAACCTTGCCATCGCCGCCGGTTGCGGCGTTACCGGGGTCATGCTGCCCTTTGTGCGCGGCGCTGCGGATATCCGCAACCTGCGGCAGGCGCTGGCAGAAGCCGGTGCGCCGCAGCTGAAAATTCTTGCCAAAATTGAAAACCTTGCGGGCGTGCAGGCGCTGCCGGAGTTTTTGCCGCTGGTGGACGAGGTGGTCATTGCCCGGGGCGACCTTGGCAACGCCATGCCCCTGTGGGAGCTGCCCCGCTGCCAGAAGCAGCTTTCCGCCGCCTGCCGGGCAGCCGGGGTGCCCTTTATGGTGGTGACCCAGATGCTGGACAGCATGCACACCCGGGCGGTACCCACCCGCGCCGAGGTGAGCGACATCTACAATGCCGTACTGGACGGCGCATCCAGCCTGATGCTCACCGGCGAGACCGCCGCCGGACAGTATCCGGTGCAGGCCATGGAGTATCTGGTGCGCACCGCCCGCACGGCGATGTGACAGAAATTGATTTATAATGCCCTCCGCTGCGCTTTGGGCATTTTTAGCGGAAAGACTATTTATATTTGCCAATCGGGAAAATCTGCGGATTTTCCCGATTGGCCTTTTCACGGTTGGATTTTTGCGAAAAACCGCATTTTCCCCCTTGACAGAAGCGGCAGTTTCTGGTATCAATAAAAATGATAAAGGGGAGTAAAGGGCAGCCCGCTGGTCAAGGCTTTTTTCCGGCAGGCCGCTGCATGGCAGCGTCATCACGGCAGCAATGCCCGATGTCATGTGTTCGCTTGAGACTTTTGTCACAGATCTTACGCTGTGGCAAGGGTCTCTTTTTTCTTGCCGCAGCATCAGAACAAAAGGAGGCAGAAAAACAATATGAATTTCTGGAACACATTCGCCGCGCTCTTTTCAAACTTCGGGGCGCTGACATGGCAGATGGTGGTCATGTGGGGCATCGGTGCCCTGCTCATTTACCTTGCCATCGTCAAAAAGATGGAGCCCAGTCTGCTGCTGCCCATGGGGTTCGGTGCCATTCTGGTCAATCTTCCCGCATCCGGTGCCATCACGCAGGGAGACACCGTTGGCCCCATCTCCGCCCTGTTTGAGGCGGGGATGTCCAACGAGCTGTTCCCGCTGCTGCTGTTCATCGGCATCGGAGCCATGATCGATTTTGGCCCGCTGCTGGAAAAGCCGTGGCTCATGCTGTTTGGCGCAGCGGCACAGTTCGGCATCTTTTTCACCCTGTTTCTGGCCGGGTTCTTCTTTGATATGAAGGACGCCGCGTCCATTGCGGTCATCGGCGCAGCGGACGGCCCCACCGCCATTTTTGTGGCAAACACCCTGAAATCCCAGTATCTGGGCGCTATTATGGTGGCAGCTTACAGCTACATGGCGCTGGTGCCCATCGTGCAGCCGCCGGTCATCCGTCTGCTGACCACCCAGAAGGAGCGCCGCATCCGTATGCCCTACGAAAAAGGCAACGTCACCCAGCTGACCAAGATCCTGTTCCCTGTTGTGGTCACGGTGGTCGCCGGTCTGGTAGCCCCGGCCAGCGTGGCGCTGGTGGGCTTTTTGATGTTCGGCAACCTGCTGCGGGAATGCGGGGTGCTGAACTCCCTGAGCGAGACTGCCCAGAACGTGCTGGCAAACCTCATCACCTTGCTGCTGGGTCTGACCGTTGCCGGGCAGATGACCGCCGACAAGTTCGTCCGGCCGGATACTTTGCTCATCATGGCGCTGGGTCTTGTGGCCTTTATCTTTGATACCGCTGGCGGCGTGCTGTTCGCCAAGCTGCTGAACCTGTTCCTGCCCGAGGGCAAAAAGCTGAACCCCATGATCGGCGCGGCAGGCATTTCGGCCTTCCCCATGAGCGGACGCGTGGTCAACAAGATGGGTCTGGCCGAGGACAGCCAGAATTTCCTGCTGATGTACTCCATCAGCGTCAACGTTTCCGGGCAGATCGCATCCGTCCTTGCCGGCGGACTGATCCTTTCCCTGATGGCTTAACGGAGGTGCCTTTATGCTTCATCTTTCTTCCTGGATGACCACCCTGCCCATGATGCTCATCGGCATGACCGGTATCCTGCTGGTCATCGGCTTTCTCGTGCTGGTTGTGATGGCGCTGAACTGCCTCACCCGCCGCAAGTAAAAGAAAAAAATAGGATAAGCAAGCCGTCCGGGAGGATCTGCGGATCTTCCCGGGCGGCTTTTTTCACAGGCGCGGACAGTGCAGTTTTTGCAAAATTCATCCCCGGGCGTCCTGCCGGGTGGTGTGGAAGTACTCCTTGGGGGTCATGCCGTACTCCTTTTTAAAGGCGCGGAAAAAGTGGTTGTAACCGCCAAAGCCGCTGGTCTTGTACACCTCGGTGATGGGAAGCCCCTGCTCGATGAGGGTGCAGCAACGGTCTAACCGCGCCTTTACGATATAGCGGTGCACCGTCTGCCCGGTCTGGCGTTTAAATTCCCGGGCAATATGTTCCCGGGAGACGAAAAACTCCTTCTCCAGCCGTTCCAGCGTCAGCTCCTCGGTAAGGTGCGCCTGAATAAACAAAAACACCTCGTCCAGCATCAGGTGGTGGCGGCTGACCGATGCGGTGTGGAACTCCGCATGGATGCAGGCACGCAGCGCCAGCACCACGAACATCTGCAAAATGCCGTGCTCGAACACTGCTGCACCGAACTGGGTGCTCTCCTGCGGGAGCATCAGCAGCTTCCGGGCAAGGTTTTTCAGCAGCATATAGATCTGGCTGCCCGGGCGCACAGCCACCTGCCGGAAGGGCACCACGTTGAAGCTTTTTTCAAGGTCGGTATCTGCGTCCGAAAGCTGCGCCAGCGTCTGGGTGGACAGCTGCACCCGAATAAGTTCCAGCGGGCCGTAAGCACCGGCGTATTCCAGTCTGCCGCCCTGACCGGGCTTGAAGATGATGAGATTCTGCTGCTGTGCGGGCAGCACCACCTCGCTGCACCGGAACACGCCGCTGCCCCGCATGACCAGAAACAAATCATAATACGCGCCGGAATAAAATTCCCGGACGGCGCTCTGCTCAAAAAAATAACGCTTGGCTGTATAGTTCACCAAAAATCCCTCCGCAAAACTGTCATGTGTGACAGTTTGTTGTACACAACAGAAAAGCACAACTGTTATAATTGCATAATACATCAATTTACAATAGTTTTCAATCATTTTTTGGATATGTATTGATGGAAATTTAACGTATAATGCAATCGTAGAAAAGAGACTTGTGCGAAAAGTCTCGTGGTTTCACTGTTTTTAAGGAGGATAAAATACAATGGACCAGAAAAAGACCATCCGCCCCTTCTCCATGAAGGACAAGATCGGCTATACACTGGGCGATCTGGGCTGCTGCTTCACCGAGCAGTACCGCGCCATGTATCTGTCGATCTTCTACACCCTGATCCTGCAGGTCAACCCCTTCCATGTGGGTATCCTGCTGCTGATCACCAAGATCTGGGACGCCGTGAATGACCCCATCATCGGTGCCATCGTGGACTCCCGCAAGGCCACCAAAGGCGGCAAGTTCATCCCGTGGATCCGCGCCTTCTCGTTCCCCATGGCAGTGCTGTGCATACTGGGCTTTGTCAATGTGGGCAACATCAACTACGGCCTGCGTCTGGCCTACATGTTCGTCACCTACGTTCTGTACGAGGCACTGTACACCTGCGTCAACGTGCCCTTCGGCACCCTGTCCAGCGTGATGACCGATGATGTCAGCCAGCGCACCGCACTGTCCCGCTACCGCAGCCTTGGCGGCACCATCTTCATGACCGTCATGGTCATGATCGGCCCCCTGTTCCTGTATGTGGACAACAAGCCCGTGGCTGGCCGCTTCCTGATGCTGGCCTGCATCTGCGCTATGCTGGGTCTGCTGTGCCTGCAGATCACCTGCGTGTGGTGCAAGGAGCGCGTGGAAGTGCCCGAGCGTCCGCAGGGCGAAAAGCTGAACTACCTGCACGTGCTCAAGGAGATCTCTCACAATAAGGCTCTGCTGGGCGTTATGTTCTTCAGCCTGACCGGTATGATCGGTGCTTCCGTGGTCAACGGTCTGAACACCTACCTGTATAAGGACTTCTTCGGCAACGTCAAGATCCAGGCTGTCTCCGGTATGCTGAGCGTGCTGTACGCTGTGCTGTCCTTTGCCATCACCCAGCCTCTGGCCAACAAGTTCGGCAAGAAGGAGTGGTGCTGCATGGGCGCAGGCTTTGCCGCCATCGTGTTCGGCATCCTGTTCTTCTTCCCCGTCCACAACCCCGTGGCCTTCATCGTCATCAACGGTATCTGCTATCTGGGCGCTTCCGGTATGCAGGTGCTGATCTGGGCTATGGTCAACGACGCCATCGACTACCATGAGCTGCAGACCGGCGAGCGCAACGAAGGCATCGTCTACTCCACCTACTCCTTCTTCCGCAAGCTTGCAAGCGCCATTTCCGGCAGCCTGTCCAGCTTTGTGCTGGGTGCCATCGGCTACAACGTTACCGCAGGCGCTGTGCAGACCGCAGGCGTTGTAAACGCTATCTGGAAGAGCTACACCGGCGTCTACTTCCTGGGCTACGGCATTGCAGTTGCCATCCTGTTCTTCGTCTACCCCCTGACCAAGCAGAAGACTGCCGAGATGCTGACCGAGCTGAAGGCTCGCCGCGCCGCAAAGGAGAGCAAGTAAACCATGAAGATCTTACAGGTTCAGTTTAAAAACCGCAATGGCCACACCCTGCGCGGCATCGTGACCCTGCCCGACACCGAGGGCAAGGTACCCTTTGTGGTGCATCTGCACGGCTTTGCCGGCAGCTGCAGCGGCTACAAGTCCATGTACACCCACCTGTCCCGCGCTCTGGCAGCGCAGGGCATCGGCAGCGCCCGGTTCGATTTCTACGGCAACGGCGAGAGCGACGGCGAGTTCGAGGATATGAGCTTCGACGGCCTGCACACCGATGCACAGGATATCTTTGCATGGGCCGCTGAACAGCCCTATGTGGACAGCGAAAAGCTGTTCCTCTCCGGCCAGAGCATGGGCGGCTACATTGCCGCCTCCTGCGCACCGGTCATCCAGCCCCACGGCCTGATCCTGCTGTGCCCGGGCGCCGGGATGTGGTTCGGCTGCGCACAGCGTGCCGACGGCGTTGTGCAGACCGGCAGGGACTACACCGACATGGAGGGTCTGTGCTACAAGATGGCCTTTAACTACGAGATGGCCAAGCACCCCGACCCCTTTACCGAGGCCAAGGGCTACAACGGCCCGGTGCTGCTGCTGCGCGCCGACGATGACCGTCTGGTGGACGAGGGCACCTGCAGCCGTTACGCACAGGTGTACACCGCACCCGAGGTGGATACCATTGCAGGCGGTGGCCACAACTTTGCCACGCTGGCAGCCCGTGCCGCTGTGGAGGAAAAGACCGCAGCATTCATCAAAGCAAATCTGTAAAGCAAAGCGTATCTGCAAGGAGGCTTTTGTATGGAAAACGTAATTCTGCAGCCCATCGAGGTGGGCGGACAGACCTTTAAAAACCGCATCATGTTCCCCCCGCTGACCACCGGCTACGAGAAAAACGGCATGATCAGCGAGCAGGACATGGGCTTCTACACCCGTCTGGCAAAGGGCGGCGTGGGCTACATCGTTATGGGCGATGTTGCGCCCATCAACAGCTTTTCTCCCACCCCCAAGCTGTTTGACGACAGCCAGATTCCTGCCTTCAAGGCACTGGCCGACAGCGTACACGCCTACGGCACCAAGCTGGGCGTCCAGCTCTTCCACCCGGAGTACGATGTGGACGCCATCAACAGCCTGTTCATGCAGAAGAAGTTTGACGAAATGCGTCAGCGCCTGCATCATGACATGATGTTCTTCACCGATGAGGTCACCGAGGAGATGCTGATGGCTATCATCGATAAGATGTGCGCCTGCGCAGTGCGCGCCCAGAAGGCCGGTGTGGACGTCATCCAGATCCACGGCGACCGCCTGAACGGCTGCCTGTGCTCCACCCGCATGAACCACCGCACCGATAAGTTCGGCGGCAGTCTGGAGAACCGCGTCCGCTTTGCCCGTATGCTGACCCGCGCCATCCGCAAGGCTGTGCCGGATATGGTCATCGACTACAAGCTGTCCATCGTCACCCCGCAGCGCGGCAAGGGCGGCATTGACGAAGCCGATGCCGTGCAGTTTGCCCAGTGGCTGGTAGAGGACGGCGTGGATATGTTCCACGTTGCCCAGGCCAACCACACCGGCAACATGGCCGACACCATTCCTCCCATGGGCGTACAGCCCTACGGCTTCTTCGTCAAGATCGCCGGGGACATCAAAAAGGCCGTCAATGTGCCGGTCAGCGCCGTGGGTCGTATCGTGGATGCCGACATGGCCGCGCGTGTCATCGAGAGCGGCATGGCAGATATTGTTGCCATGGGTCGCCCGCTGCTGGCAGACCCCGACTGGGGCACCAAGATCGCTGCCGGGAAGGCCTGCGATATCCGCCGCTGCATCAGCTGCAACAAGGGCTGCACCGATGCCATCCAGAACCGTCAGTTCCTCTCCTGCGTGCTGAACGCGGAGAACGGCTACGAGAACACCCGCAGCATCCAGCCCGCAGCACAGAAAAAGAAGATCGCCGTCCTCGGCGGCGGCCCTGCCGGTCTGGAAGCCGCTCGTGTGGCAGCGCTGCGCGGCCATGACGTGACCCTGTTTGAAAAGACCACCTCTCTGGGCGGCCAGCTGAACATTGCCTGCGTACCTCCCCGCAAGGAGGAGATGCGCCGTGCCGCACAGGACCTGATCCACGCGGTCTGCAACGCCGGTGTGCACCTGTGCATGGGTCAGACCCGCACCGCAGAGCAGCTGAAGGATGCCGGTTTCGAGGCTGTCATCAACGCTGTGGGCGCTCACAGCGCCGCACCCCGCATCCCCGGCATCGACAGCGTGAACGTTGCCGACGCCTGGAAGGTTTTGGCCGGTGAGCAGCAGGTGTACGGCACGGTTGCCGTCATCGGCGGCGGCATGGTGGGCTGCGAGACCGCAGAGTATCTGGCTGCCCGCGGCTGCAAGGTGTCCGTTATCGAGATGATGGACAAGATCGCCGCAGGCGAGAGCACCACCATTCTGCCTACCCTGCTGGAAAACTACAAGACCTACGGCGTGGAGCAGTACCCCAGCCACAAGGTCAAGGAGTTCCGCATGGACGCCGTCGTCTGCGAGAACAAGGACGGCGCAGAGGTGACCATCCCCTGTGATTACATCGTGCTGGCCATGGGCGCACGCTCCAACGCATTTGACGCTGCTGCGCTGGAAGCTGCCGGTATCCCGGTGTATTCCATTGGCGATGCCGCCGGCAAGGCTGCGGATATCTCCAACGCCATCCGCACCGGCTACGATACCGCCTGCCAGCTGTAAAACAGAAATATCGTTCTATTTGCGGGTCAGAAACGTCTGCGGGCGCTTCTGACCCGCTTTTTTTATCCTCTCAGGCACAAAGTTTACCATGCCCTCTCAGGCGCTCCCGCGCCAGATTCCCCCTTTTGTCACCTACGGTGACATCTTCCCCCGGAGCGGGGGAAGTCTTTCCTCAAAGGGAGAGCCAAGGTTTAAAGCCCGTTGCTAAAGTATTAGGTGCAATGAGAAAACTTCCCGCCACCGCGAAAAGCCGTCCCCTTGGGGAAGGTGGCTTGACGCGCAGCGGCAAGACGGAAGGGGTACTTCCCCTTCGGAGGAATCTGGCATCGCGCAGCAATGACGGAGAGGGCGCACGCCGTTAGCCCTGTCGCTAAAGCTTCCGACGCAATGAGAAACCTTCCCGCCACCGCTGAAGCCTTCACCCGCCGGGGGAAGGTGGCGCGTAGCGCCGGATGAGGGGCAACACCCGCTAGCCTTGCACGCCCTCTCAGGCGCTCCCGCGCCAGCTCCCCCGAAGGGGGAGCCAAGGTTTAAAGCCCGTTGCTAAAGTATTAGGCATAATGAGGAAGCTTCCGGCAGTGCTCTTGGCTCTCCCTTTGAGGAAAGACTTCCCCAGCGCCGGGGGAAGATGGCGCGGAGCGCATTCAAAATCGTCCCACATAAAAAGGCTGCTGCACAAAACCCTGTGTAGCAGCCTTAAATAATTTTATGGGTTTACCTCAGATCAGATGCTGAACTGCACAGCGCAGAAGGCGGCATAGATGCACAGCAGTGCAATGCCCTGTGGGCGGCTCAGCTTGCCCTTGATCAGAGCGGGCAGGGTGAGCAGCAGCATCACGGCAAACATAACCGGGATATCCATCACCAGCGAGGCGTTCATGCCTGCGATGGTGGAGTTCTGCGGGATGCTGAAGGGTGCCAGCGTGACGGACACGCCGCTGACCAGCACCAGATTGAACACGTTTGCACCGATGACGTTGCCCAGCGACAGCGCACCGTGACCCTTGGCCAGCGAGGTGATGGCGGTGACCAGCTCCGGCAGCGAGGTGCCCAGTGCCACAAAGGTCAGCGCAATGACCGACTCCGGCACGCCCAGTGCCTGTGCGATGAGGGTGCCGTTGTCCACCAGCAGGTCAGCGCCCACAGCAATGAGCACTGCGCCGATGGCCAGCAGACCCAGCTCCTTGGCAAAGGAGCCTTCCTCAGCCTGCTCTTCCTCTTCCGGGGCGGGGGTGTTTTTCATAGCCAGCACGTTGCACACGATGTAAGCCACGAACATGGCCAGCAGGATCAGACCCACCGGACGGGTGAAGGAGCCGGTGGTGTAGGCCACACCGGCATAGAAAGCGGCAGCCACAAAGAAGAAGGCCACCGGGGTGCGCAGGCTCTTGGGGTCAACCTTGCCCGGACGCACCGCAATAGTGATGGCGGCGATCAGTGCAGCGTTGCAGATGACCGAGCCGATGGCGTTGCCGTAGGCGATCTCGCCGTGACCGGTGAGGGCAGAGGTGGTGGACACCATGACCTCCGGCAGGGTGGTACCGATGGACACCACCGTGGCACCGATGAGCAGCTCCGGCACATGGAAGCGGCGGGCGATGCCGGTGGCACCGTCCACAAACCAGTCGCCGCCCTTGATCAGGCACAGCAGACCCACGATAAACAACAGAACAGGGATCAGCATAATATTTCTCCTTTTTTTCAAATGATGGCAGCAGAGGCACAAAAAAAGACCTTTATCACATCCTGCCCGGAACGGGGAAAATGTGATAAAAGTCTCAAGCATCCGGTGCTGCATCGGGCATTTCTGCCGGGACTGTCGCTGCAGCACAGCGCACCAGCTTTTCAACTAAGGTACGCCCCTTACTCCCTTTTATCCAGAGAATATTATACCTGTTTTCCGGCAAAAGCGCAAGGGGAAATATGGGATTTATTCTGCCTTGGTCACTTTTTTGGCGTTGGGGTAAATGCGCTCCATGCGGGCATTGTCGAAATGTGCATCCAGCAGCACCTCCAGCTGGTTGGTCGGCGCTGCGCCGCTGGTACGGGCATCGTACCGGGCCAGCGCCAGCGCACTGGTCAGCATGTTCACCGCCATGAACACCGCCAGCGCCGCTGTCATCCACGGACGGATATGGCTGCGCACCTTTTTCATCAGCTTCAGCACCAGCGGGTAGCCGTAGCGCATCCACATCACCGCCGCAATGCCCCAGAAAAAGCAGTACAGCAGGTTGATGCGCCCGCCCAGATTGAACTTGAACTTGCTGTAATCCCAGAACACCGTACCGAACAATAGCTCTGTGACGGCGCTGCACACATATTCATATACGCCGCCCAGCACTGTGCCGAAGGCAAAGAGATAGCGGTCGCTTTTATCCTGATTCTGCCGCAGCAGCACGGTAGCCATGGCCAGCGCCAGCCCCCACACCACGCTGAAAGGCCCCCACACCAGACTGGAACGGCTCATCCACACCCCGGCGGTCAGGCGGCAGAACACGGTTTCCACCATGTCGCCCAGAAACGCCCCGATGACGAACAGCCACAGCAGGTCTGCCGCGCTGAGAAAGTCGGCTTTCCCCTTCTGCACTGCCGTGGGCTGCTGCCGGGCGGCTTCCGGGTAGGCGCGCTGGATACGCTTTTCCACATACACGGCAATGCGGCGGCGCAAAGTGTTGGAGCGCGCCTCCAGTTTCTGGTTCAGCTGCTCCAATACCGGGTGCTGCGCCGCGTACCGCCCCACCAGCACCGCCGAGCCCAGCTGGTCCAGCACCGCGATGCCAAGCGCGACCCATACCAGCGGATGCAGCAGCCAGTCCGGCACAAGGGCGCACAGACGCAGCAGCAGCCCGTTGCCCCAAAGCACGGTCACCATGCCCAGCGCACCCCACAGCACCGAGTACTGTAAGCAGACGTAACCGTTCAGGTTGAACTTTTTATCGGAGTAGTCCCACCATTTGCGGTTGTGCAGCCGCTCCAGCAGCTTTGCCGTGAGCCACTCCACCACGGTAGCCGTAAGCATACAGGCCACAAACAGCACCACCGGCTTTGTGCGCATATCTGCAAAGCCCACTGCCATCAGGATGGCCGTGGTGCCGTACACAAAGCAGAACGGCCCCGCCGCCATGCCGCGGTTTGCAAACCGCTTGCCCCGGAAGGTAGCCACCACGGTCTCCCCTACCCACCCAAGGAAGGAATAGACCAGATACAGCACGCCCAGCGTGTAGAAGTTCAGTGTCATCGCGCTTTCCTCGCCTTCTGTTTTTATGCTCTGATTGTACTCGCTTGCGCCGTTTTATACAAGAGGACAGCTGAAAATGTTACAATTGGCGTGCGTTTTCATTTTACGAACGCATCATTCCGGGCAGACCGCAGTCTGCCCGAAATGATGCAATTAAAAACATTTTTCCGTTAAAAAAGCCGCTACACAAGCACGGTGCAGCGGCTCTCAGGGTCATTTTTTACAGCTTACAGCTGGCTCTTGTACAGCTCCACGATCTCCTCCACGCTGGTGTCGCGGGGGTTGCCGGGACGGCAGGCGTCTGCAAAAGCGGACTCGGCGAGGAACTGGATGTCCTCTTCCTTCAGGATGCCGTGCAGATTTGCGGGGATGCCCACATCTGCGCTCAGCTGCTTGACGGCAGCGATGGTAGCATCAGCGGCTTCCACATCGTTCATCTCGTCGATGCCCATAACGCCCATAGCCTTGCCCACGGCACGGTAACGTTCGCCGGCAACACTCTTGTTGTACTCCAGACCCACCGGCAGCAGGATGGCACATGCCACACCGTGGGGGGTGTCATACAGGGCAGACAGGCCGTGTGCCATGGAGTGGACAATGCCCAGACCCACGTTGGAGAAGCCCATACCGGCAATGTACTGACCCAGAGCCATACCCTCGCGGCCCTCCGGGGTGTTCTGCACAGCGCCGCGCAGGCTCTGGCTGATGAGCTTGATGGCTTCCAGATGGAACATATCGGAAATGACGCAGTGACCCTTGGTGATATAGCCCTCGATGGCATGGGTCAGCGCATCCATACCGGTGGCAGCGGTCAGACCCTTGGGCATGGAGGACATCATATCGGGGTCAACCACAGCGATCTCGGGGATATCGTTGGTATCCACGCAGACGAACTTGCGCTTCTTCTCCACATCGGTGATGACGTAGTTGATGGTGACCTCAGCAGCAGTACCGGCAGTGGTGGGCACTGCAATGGTGAACACCGCGTGCTTCTTGGTGGGGGCAACGCCTTCCAGAGAGCGGACGTCCGCAAACTCGGGGTTATTGATGATGATGCCGATAGCCTTTGCGGTATCCATGGAGGAGCCGCCGCCAATGGTCACGATGCAGTCAGCCTCGGCAGCCTTGAAGGCAGCCACGCCGTCCTGTACGTTGGCGATGGTGGGATTGGGCTTGATCTCGCTGTATACAGCGTAGGCAAAGTTTGCGGCATCCAGCAGGTCGGTGACCTTTTTGGTAACGCCGAACTTGATCAGGTCGGGGTCGGAGCAGACGAAAGCCTTCTTGTAGCCACGGGCGGTCAGCTCGGGAACGATGTTCTCGATAGCACCGTGGCCGTGGTAGGAAATGGTATTCAGAACAATGCGGTCAGCCATAATATAAATCCTCCAAATCTGTTTGCAGCCGCCTTTCCGGCGGCGTTCCTCTACGTTTCAGCATAGCACATCGTCAAAAAATTTGCAATGTAAAATTGTTTAAAATTGTAGCATATTTTTATACTTGTGCATTTTTTCTGTTATTTTTGTCTGTTTTCCGGCATTATTATCCCCTGCAAAAAACAATCCTTGCCAAATGGCCGTGCCTGTGTTATACTATTTGGGTAACCTTTGCTGGTGTGGCGCAATGGCAGCGCAACTGATTTGTAATCAGTGGGTTGCAGGTTCAACTCCTGTCACCAGCTTCAAGAAAAGCCGCTTAGATTCGTAGAAATCTAGGCGGCTTTTCTCTACTTTAACACACTTTTTAACACACTTTTGGTATCGTGCGCATTGTCTGGCACTACTTTGAACGATGAGCAGCAGCGCTAAAAGGGGCTTGGGGTGTTCCCCAACAAGTTACCGGAACGGCGCTTTTGTACATACGAAAGCACTGCTTGCTGGTACCAAAGCGCACTGCTTGCCAGTGCAATGCACCCCGCCGGGCAGCTTACTGGGCGATCTCCGGCACTTCTAGCGCGTCAAGGGCTGCGGCAAGCAGCTTTGTGATGGTTGATGCAGAGCGCTCCAGCTTAACACATACAAGATCAATCTTCATGCCTTGCAGATATCGGTAGTAAACGGCCATGGTCTGCATGATATCCGGCAGCGCTTCTATTGCGGTCTGGATCTCGGCATAGATCTGACAGCCCTGTGCAACCTCTGCGTCATACGCTCTTTGCAGTTCGTCAAGGCGCTGCACAGCGTCTGCAACACGGTCAGAGCGTAGACCCGTAGGAGCAACACGCACCCCGCCGGGGGTACTCTGCACAGACGTTGCGCGGCTGCGTGCGTCCTCGATCTGAAACAATATGATCTCCTGTCTGCGCTGGCTGTTCTGGTATCGGTATAACCATTCCTTTTTCTGCTCAATTGTCACGCGCTGCGTCTCCTTCCAACGAAAAAACGCCCACAGCGTGAACCGTGGGCGCTAAATTTCGGCATTTTGCCGGTTATGTGCGATGCAGCACCCTGCGATCAGAGCGCCGCCGGGGACAAAATGCACAAATCAGGTGGTTTCCTGATAGTAAATACCAACCTTCTTGTTATCCAGCACAAAGGCGTCATAGCAGATGCGGCCGGTCACAATGGTGCCGCTGGAAAGCGGGGTGTCATCATGGATGCCGAAATCTTCCAGCTTGACAGGTGCCACAGTTGCGGAGGGGTGCACCAGCATAAAGCCGAACTTCTCCGGCAGGCGTGCAGACGGCACCTTTACAACGTTTGCGCCATCCAGCACGGCCACAATGCCGCGGGCGCGCATTTCTGCGCCGATCTCGGTATTGTCAAACTCAACGGCCTGTTTAAGCAGCGCATAGGTTGCCGGGGTGACGACCAAAGAGCGCTCAGTTTCGGGCACTTCTGCATCGTCCAGCGCCTGAGAAGCTGCCAGAATAGCAGCGTAGATGTTGGACTTGGTGAGCGCTGCGGCTGCGGGCTTGTGGCCTGCGCCGGTGGTCATCACGGTATACACGTTGGTATCGACCTCGGGAATAACTACCTCCCGCAGTTCGCGCGCCAGCGCGGTGCCGGCTTCCAGCTGCTGCTGCGTTTCGTCCTGATCCAGACGGTCAACATTGAAGATGAAAGAGCGGTCATGCTTCAACAGCAGCTCCTCGGTAGTTGCGGACAGGTCAAGCAGCTTGCCATAACGGGACAGGGATTCGCTTGTGTCCTCGGGGGCGGTGCTGCGGTTGCGGCTGTAGTCGTTCAGGGGCGTGGTGCTGATCTTATACAGCTTGATAGCGTGGGCACCAGTCCAATCATAGTCGGTATTGGTCAGCAGTCCGACCTTGCTTTCAGCTTTAAACAAGTCATCAGTCTGCGGTGCAAATTTGGTGGTAAGTTCAACGGACATATATTAAACCTCGTTTAGATCAATAGCTTTTGAATTGTTTCGGAGTATGCTTTATTGCGCGGCTGAAAGCGTCTGCGGTATTAGCCTGAGTAGGCAGGTGCAGCGGCGTGCCGCCGTCTTTAACCTTGGGATACCCTGCGGGCTGCTGGCTCTTTGCGAAAGCAGTAATAGCCTGCGCCTGTGCGGTGCAGGCTTCTTCCGTGTCGCCGGTCAGCAGTTCAGCCGGACAGCCAGTTGCAGCTGCCACGCGGGCGATCATATCGCGCCGGGCGTTTGCGCTGTTCAGTGCATCCAGCTGTGCCTTTGTGGTATCGTACTGGCTTGCCTTGGCTTTCAGATCATCGTAATCAGCATACTTTGCGCGTTCACGGTTCAGGCGGTCAGCAACGATGCTGTTTACCTCCTCCTGCGTGAAGGTGCGCGGCTCCTGCTGCTCTCCGGCTGCAGTGGTACGGGCTTCCTGTGTTACAGTTTCATTCATGGTTTATTCCTTTCCCGGCCTTATCCGTGGCCGTGTACGTTTATTTCAAAAGGCAAATGCCTTTTTGGCTTGTTTTTTGGGCAAAAATCAGCAGTAAAAAGCTGTGCGTTTTGTTGCGTTTTCTAAGTGCCTATATAAAGCAGGCGCTCAAGCATATACTATTGCTGCATATCCAGCCCTTTAAAAAACTCCGCGTGTGTAAATCGGCGCTTACGGGCGCGGGGGTCGCCGAGGGCACGGGAGGGGGTCCCTCCCCCACCCCCTGCCAGACCGCTGGCAAGCTGATAAATTTACGCCGATCAGAGCGCGGGAAGATTTAACAGAATGCGCTGTGTATGGTGCTATGCGGCACGATCATGCAGCCACAGGCACAGCGCTGCTTTTGCCTGCTTCTGTTCGTCTGGTGCAGCTGGGCAAGAGGTCATCAGATTTCTATCCGCACCCTTCCGCGAGGAGGGCGACAGCAAAAGCAGATAATGCAGCGAACAGGTACAGCAGGCAAAATAAAAAAGCACAGAGAACCGCCGAAGCGTTTTCCCTGTGCTTAATAGCTACCAGACGTCTGGCGGTACTCTATGCCTGCTTTTATTTTACCACATCAGCGAACCAGCGTCAAATAGATCATGCAGCGTTCGCCGGTCTGGCTTGTGTGCGTGCGGCAGCGGCCAAGCAGCTGCAAAAGAACCTCGCGCACCTTCCTCGCCTGATCTCGTTCTTCCGGGGTAAAAGATATGGTTACTTTCATTCCAGCATCCCCCGGGGGTCATTCTGGGGAGTGGTGGTTTTGAGCACCCCGCCGGGGTATTCTTTTCTGGCTTTTCTGCGTTCCTGGTCATTATACAGTCGGGAAACGCACAGCAGCACACGCTGCACAGCTTCCGGGCTCTCCAGCAGGTCAAGCAGCGTCACACACGATTCGCGCAAGCGCTGCACCTCGTTCCCGGTCTGAGCGGTGGTCTTTGCCTTCTCGCGGTTTACATCGTTGCCGTTCATGGTCATGACTGCATCGATCTGTTCAGGGGTCAAGCCAAGGTTTCTTAATTCGTTACGTTTCATGTTTTGTTCCTTTCTTCATGCTAGTGTGTGCCGGACTGCAACGGCGCGCCCAATGATCTGCACGCCTGCCAGCTCGTCACGGGTGAATATTTCGGCCATGTATGCCGGGTTTGCGGGCACAAGGATTTGCCCATCTGCCCACAAGACACGCAATAGATACTCTTCCCCGACCTTTACAAGGGCGATCTTTCCGGGTTCTACATGGTCACAGGCTGCAATCTCCACTCTGTCACCGGCTCTTATGCCGGCATTCTTCATGCTGTCATCTTGTACCAGCATGAGAAAATCCCCCTGCGGTTCCTCGGCCTGTGCGCTCTGGTGCTGCTCCATCCTGTCCACCTCCTTACAAGTTGCCGCTGTACCAGCAGCCCACAATGCCGATCAGGCACCATACGAAAAACGGCGCAATGCACTGAAAATGATACATAGTCATTGAAAAGTCCTCCATTTTTGATATAATGGGGGCGGTATTGTCTGGAAACTTTACCGCCCATCTGCCGCCCACGCTGCGCCAACAGTGTGAGCGGCTTTCTTTATGCGGTCAGTGCTGGTCTTTCAGCTGGGACGGGTAGTCAATTTTGATATCGGCGATTTCGGGACAGCTCAATTCAAGATGAAAAAGAGCTGAATTCCTGTTTCCGGGCAAGTATGTGATCCATCCGCTGGTATACGGTCTTAGTAAGACCTGTTTCTTTACGATCTGGCCGGTGCGGGTAAGTTCGCGGGAAGCGCGCAGGTATGTACCCTCGCTGCAACCTACCGTCTGCATAACGTGCCGTCTTAGCTTCCCGTTTTCGACATACCCCGCCGGGGCTGTCCTTACTGCGTCCATGATTGCGGCTTTCGCTTCCCGGAACAAATGCCCTTTCGCGGGTGCAGCAGCGCCGTTGTAGGGTTCCGGCATGGGTGCCCACGCTATCACCGGGCTTTTTGTTGAAAACGGTTGTGCTGCATCGTTTGAGCAATGCGCCTGCACCACTTTGCGCGCGCCGCGCTTATCCAGACAGGTAACCAGCACGCTGGTGCCGGGTTCAGGCCTTATCTTGTTCAATTTGGGGTCATCTGCATAAAATGGGTTCCACTTCATTCTGTTTTCTCCTTCTGGGGCTTGCTGCGGCTAAATACGATCTCCGGCAGGCCGGGCAGTTTCGGGTATACCCTTGCGCCTGTCTGCTTCCCGTACTGGTGCCCGCCGGGGGATGCACGCGGGCAGTCGCACCTTTCGCCGGGGTCAAGGTTTGCG
>ERZ1034691.210-NODE-210-length-46355-cov-14.841901_pt1 | contig 46355 bp, 40 predicted proteins | sample MGYA00520638_ERZ1034691 | MGnify/ENA primary metagenome ERZ1034691 (study PRJEB33766, sample SAMN09781763) | gut metagenome | biome: gut microbiome | host: Homo sapiens | place: Madagascar | study: EMG produced TPA metagenomics assembly of the PRJNA485056 data... | reverse complement strand
AAAAGTTCCCACTTTCAAACCGGAGTTACCGGGTTCAAAAGTGGGAACCTATTCATTGGTTGCGGAGACAGGACTTGAACCTGCGACCTCCGGGTTATGAGCCCGACGAGCTACCATCTGCTCTACTCCGCGATATTTAGTTGGCGGTCTGTAGGCTTGCGTGCCTCAAACTGCTTAGATATAATACCACAGATATCTGCGGCTGTCAACCCCTGTTTGATAAAAAATTAAAAGATGTTCTGTTTTTGCTGCCAAAAGTCGCACTTTAGGCAGGGGGATGAAAACACAAAGAAAAAATCCGGAAACCTGAGTTTCCGGATTTTGGTGCGCGGTACAGGACTCGAACCCGTGACCTCCTGCAGGTCAAGCATGAGGTCAATATCGAGTGAATGCGCTCAAATGATTGTCATCATAGCAAACTGCGCTATGTCAAAGTTCTGGTTTTGTAACCAATGACTGGATACAAGCTAATTATATCACATCTGCCCGTTCTGTCAACCACCCCAAAAGAAAAAATCGGTCATTTGCCGCGCGATAGAACCCCGCGTGACCGCGCTGCTATATCCCGTTAGATACTATATGGGTAAAATCTTCTTTTCTTTTTTAGGGTTAAACGTTAAATCTAAGAACTGAGTATCAAAAATTGCACAATCCGCCCCAAAAAGAAAATCAAGGGGATGCAAAAGAAACAGCTTGACAAATAACAGCAGCCGCATTATAGTAGTAATTGCATTAAATGCTTTTGACCTTGCCTTGGTTTCGGTTGCTGTCACAGCCGGATTGCTGAGGGGGGTCTCTTTTTTTGCCCACACCTCAGAAACGGTTTGCATAATCCAGTATAAATTGTGTTTGCCGCGCCAAAATTTGCCCTTGATCACAGCGCCCAGCTCGGTCAAACGAGCCACGGCGTCACATACCGTGCGCCGGGCAATGCCCAGCGCTGCGGCGATAACGTTTTGGCTGGGGCAGGCTTTGCCGCTGTAGCATACGCGCTGCCGGCACAGGTACAAGTACACTGCAAAGGCGCTCTTGTCCAGAGAAAACGGGCGCACGCCCAGCCACAGCTTGAACCAGCGTCCGCCCAACTGCTGCACAGCATAGGCGGAACACAGCAGTCTGCCGTCCTGTCCGTAACGGTGCCGCTGCACAGCCAGACCGCGCGCCTCTAACCGGCGCAGGGCAGCCCGGACCGTAGTCACGCTGGCGATGGCACACTGCTCACAGATTGTGCGCAGACGCACGGTGGCTGTCCCCAAGGCGTTTTGGCACTTCAGCAGGTACAGATACACCTTCAGATCTGTCGGGCACAGATTCAGCGCAAATACAGCGTGCGGTACTTTCAAGTATTGCATACGTCAGATTCCTTTCTCTGAATTCCCTTCGGCATTTCGCAGCCCGGCTAAACAGTTCTTACATATTTTAATACCGTTAATGTCCGGGGCATCTTCTTCAACTACAGCTCCGCATATCGGGCAGATAATGTTTTTCTTGGCGATTCGCAGTCGGTAGGTGTTATCGCCCATATAGTCAAAGCTGACTACTGTTCCTACACGGATTTCCAGCTTTTTTCGGATTTCTGAGGGAATCGTTACGCGCCCCATTTGATCCACAGTTGCCTGACCGGTAATGTAACGGATGTTTTCTTGCTTGTCAAATTCGGGATTCATATGTATCTGCTTCCTTTTCTGTATCTTTTTGTAAGCGCTCCACGGTTTGCCGCTGCGCCATAAGCTCACTTTCGGTTTGTTTTAATTCCGCCAGATGCTTGGTGTCGTTCTCAATCTGCTTTTCCCGGTCCTGTATCAGGGCTTGTACCTTGGCCGGGTCTACATCGGGGCGAACCTCCATGCGCTCCAGCATTTCCAGCGCGGATTTATAGGCGGCCAACTCCTTGCTGTGCCGCTTGCTGTACAGGGGTTTTAGCAGCGCCCCTGTAGATAGGTATTCCTGCCACACGCCTTTGTAGGTTTGGCAGGTCGTTAAGCAGCGTGCCGCCAGGGCATACTGCTTATTTTTTGCTTTGGTGTCACTGATTCGCACCGCTACAGCCTGAATCTCCTGCTGCACACGGTGCAGCTCCGGCGCAAAGTCCTTGGCCGTGTGCAGCTGCCCCCGGCTCATGGTCATAAGGGTAGCTGCCAGGTGCTGGGCATTGGCTAACTTGGCCTTGCGCTCCACGTAGGCAATACGGCTGCGCAGATCATCCCCTTGCTGGGGCTGCCGGTTGGCCAGCATCGTGTCGGCCAGGGCCGCGCCTTTCATGCTGCGGCGCTCTGGGTTTGGTTCTTCAGAGACCGGCACATAGCTGTAATCCCAATTTTGGTAGATGTCTACTGTGCAGCTGCCGGTCAGCTTATCATAATGCACATACTCGGCAGGGATAAAGGCTCGTTCGATTCCGGCCTGGGGCAGGGTAACGGTAATCCCCTTCAGGCTCATGGTCTTGATCTCACTCACGCCCAAGGTTATGGTCAGGGGCTTGACACTGTTCTGCAGCTCAATTTGGCGTATCAGGTCGGCCCCGCGCACTGTGCCATGCTGGCCGTCCGGATATACGATATCGTACTCAAATCCGCTGCCCAAAGCAATTTGGGTGCGCCCGTCTGGCAGGCCGTCCACGCAATCAGCCTCCAGCATCAAGCGGGCCTCGTTGCCGTTGCGGTCCTTTACGGCCAGCAACACACCGTCCCGGCTGGTTTGGATAAGCTGCCGGGCAGTGACCTCTACCAGGGTGTCGTGGATATCGGCCCGATGCCGCAGCGTCTTTTGGTATCGGCTAAACAACGGCTCAGTCGGTGCCTCGGCCCCCAACGGCTCAAAGTCGCCGGTTTGCATGGTCCGCTCGATCACGCTGCGGGCATAGCCAGGCCCCAGGGCATCTTCCGGGATTTTGCTGTCGTATTCATCGTTCATCAGATAGGTGACTGCCCCGGTGCGTTTATCCAGCCGGGTGCGGACACCCTGCCGGTTGAGCGCGTCCTGAAACCCCGAAAAAGAGGAAGAATCACAGGCGGCCTGTACGATCAGCTCACGAAGCCTGGCTATACACTCGGCATTGGCAGCAAGCTGTTCCCGTATGCCCTCCGGCAGGTATTTGTCGGTATCGGCCAGCTTGTTGCCGCGCACCGCACGCTCGGCACCGGTGTACAGGTAGGCAATGTGCTTGCCGCTGTCCTTTACGGTGATGCCCAACTCGGCAGCCATGGTCTTAAATTCGTCATAGCTTGTAGCCCGCGCCAGTACGTAATTTAAGCGGCGGCGGATCTCACTGCGCACCGGCACGGTCGTGCGCTTCTTCGTCCGCTCGGTGTAACGCTGCCCCAGCTGCCGGGGTTCCTGCAGCACGGATAGCTCTGCCTCGGCGCACAGCCGGTCGCTGATGCCCCGGATTTGGCGGGCTGTGCGGTAGGGAACAGTCCGCAATTTTTTATAATCATAAAAAGATACCGAATTGATGATAATGTGGTTATGCAGGTGTCCCTTGTCGATGTGGGTGGCTACTACGTACTCATATTTGCCCTGGGTAAATTCAGACGCCAGCTTCTTGCCCAGTTCGTGGGCTTGCTCCGGCGTCAGATCATCGTCAGGGGAGAAGGATTGTATCAGGTGATAAGCCAGGTTTCCGCTGCGGCGCTTGCTGTGGTGGGCCTTGCGGGCGGTGGTTGCCGTCATCTCGAAGTCGAGGCTGGCGGTCTGTGGCTCGGTATTATAGCCGGACACATACAGCTGGCCGTCCGTCTTGTCCGGGTTTTCGATGTAAGCGATTGCCTTACTGAGAGTGGATTTTATCGCATGGATTTTGGTAACGGCCACAGCAGCTTCCTTTCCCGATACAAAAAGCCCTATGTACGACTTGGTATCATACATAGGGCTTCGTTCGTAATATTAAATTTCAGGTTCTATTCTTTTAGGGGTAGCTTCTTCTGTCTTACTGTGCTGGGTGTTAATTTCCTTGGCGCGGGCGGTGGCATTTTGACATATATCCTGTATGGATACCTTCTGCGGGGTAAACTCACGTATCCTGTCCTGCAGAAGTTCACACCGGGTCGTGACGGCCTGGCTTAAAACAGCTGCACGGTTCGGCTCTCCAAAATGAGCCTTTTCATAGATATTGTAAATTTCCTCCTGCAGACCTTGCAGGGAGGAAAAATCCAGCCATTCCAAATCATTTGCTACCAATTCCAGCTGTTTGCCATGGGTATTGCGGAACGGCTTTGCAGCGGCATCAGCTCGTGGGTGAATGTCCGGGGTAAGCTTATCCAGCCACAAGCTGGTACCGCTGTCATAAACAGGGGCCATACCTAGCCATTCCAACGTAACGGCATCCCGTATGGCACCGAAGTTGCCGAAATGCCGATCCTGATTGCAGATCAGAAAGTCCAGTACCAGCATTTGGCTCAGGAACCGGCGCACACCGGGAATGCCCAGCTGCTCGCAGCAGGCGATGAAGTAGTCAAACGGGGACAGATGATTCGGCTTTTTGCCCGAGGAATAGATTGAGAAGGCGCTTACCAAATCCTGCCGGTTATTGGTCATATTGGGACAAGCGCTGTAAGGAACACCGTTTTCCCACAGCAGAGAATATTCTATATGCGGAATGTTCAGCCGCCTGCAAATGGCGGAGGCAACCGCCTCGTTAAAGGGTTCTTGCGAAAAGACGCCGCTGCCGCCCTTAATCAATATGCGCTGACCATCTATGATTTTCCATTTCTTTTTTAGCCAGCCGTCTGACGTGTTACAGGGAGAAACCAGATCCAGTATACCGCGTTCCACAATCTGCCCAAAAAGAAAATTTCCGACATCCTCACTAAAGGGATTGTCATAGAAGTTGATCTTTTTCCAGTTCAAGGGGGCATCGACAGGGGATACCCAATACTGGTCAGACAAGCTTAGACCGTAGCACTCCATGAGCAACTTGCCGGAGGAAAGTTCTATACCGCGCTGAAGCTCCAAATCCTCCAGATTTTGACGAAAGCCAGAACGGCTGGCAGGAATTGCACGTCCGGAAAACCATTTGTCAAGGTCAGCGGCAATAAAAAGGTTGTCGTGCCGAACCTGAATCGGCAGATGTTCGGCGGCGAGAACTTCCCGCACCCCGTTGATAGACCCGTTCGTGGGGTTCATATCAAGCACAGCTACCGGCTGTTCACGGTGCATTAGTGTGTACAGCATAGAGATTTCCTCCTTCCTTTGAAATATTTCTTTTATTATACTAAATGGAACCTATTTTGGCAACGGGCTAGTCGTGAGTAATCGCTTTTTCTTTTTGGGGTAATACCGGCTCGGTCTGTCGGTTGATCTGCTCGGCCTTGGCGGTGGCAGAGGCTATGATCTCGTCCAAAGTCCTGGGCTGCTGGTTTCGCAGCATGGCTACACTGGGTTCCAGCGGCTCCGCCATGAGACCATGCTCCTGACGGTAGATGTCGCAGGCGCCCTCCAGCAGACGGAAGTCGCAACTGTGTTCGCGGCGTTCGGCTGTCAGGTTGCGTTCAGGGGCAGCAAGCTCGATATAGGTTTGAAATGCCATTTTGCGAATGATTGGTGCATTGCTCCGGCAAATCGAAAGCTCCTCGTCTACCAAGGCAACATAGTTCCGGTCGGATTCCTTGCTCAAATCGTAAACTGATATAATTTCTCGAGGAACAGGAAACATATAATCAAAACGCAGAGATGAAATTCTTCTTCCTCTTTGATACAGATAGAATGTGTTTTGGTGATTCCGAATGTTAGAGGATACAGGAACATAATACTGGTGGTCATTGATCTGAAGGACTATCCCGCAAAAAAATTTCCCCTTGCGATTATGAAGTTCATAATCCACAAGGGGAACATGAGAGAAGCCGCGAATATTTGTTTCAAAATCCCGTAGGTAATTTACATATGCCGAGGGGACATTATAAAATGATAAGTTTTCCATTTTTCCTCACAAAAGCAAACGGGCTGCAGCCATAAGCCGCAGCCCGTTCTTCAACGTAAAAAATAAGTGGCCGCAGTTACCTAACGACCTAACCTGTTACAGCAGGTTCTATATAAACCCCGAATAAGGTTTCGGAAACCGCATCAGCAGGCTTTTCACGCGTGCACCCGCCTTGCATCATTATTGTATCGTACTGGCGAGGAATTGTCAAGCCGTTTTGGGAAAATTCGGCTACAATTTCCGCAGCATCTTGCAAAGACGCTCTTGGGCAATGGACTTGACCTGCATATACTCTTGTCGCAGCAGCTCCACATCGGAGGCGTACAGATTGTGCGTCTCATTGCAGCGCTTGGCGATTTGGTTTATGCTTCCGGCCAGTCGGGCCAGGTCGCGGCTTATGTTCTTCAGCACGGCAAAGTCGTAATATCGGACCTCGCCGTTCAGCAGCATTTCACGGGCAAACAGGGTAAAATTCGTTACCCCGGCTGTAGCCATTTTGGTCTGCACTTCCTCCCACTCGGCTGGTGTAAAGCTAACCAGCAGCCGAATACTTCTTAGTCGTTGTGCCATTGCACACCTCCAATCCAAAGGGGTTTGGGGATTCTCCCCAAGTCGGGGTCTTAGGGGCTTGCCCCTAACAAGCGCAAGTGGTATCCACTTGCAATGCTTGCTATCCTTCGCTTACGCGAAGGCACCCTCAAAAACAAAAATCATCATTCGGCATCGTCCGGGCTTTGCGCGGCGATACGGAGAATGTCACCATCGGTCATATGCGGCAGCTGCTGCAGCAGGTCCCGCATTTCCGTGGCAATCGGTTCCTCGGTATAAGGCAAAGCCTTTTGTATTTCTACCGTCAATTCGGTCACGGTTGGAACCTGGCCAGGCAGGCAGTAGCACCGAACCAGATCAGTGTATTCATTCATCATCACAGCAGATCACTCTCTTTCTTTCTCAATTTCCGGGGCGGGAATGGCTGCCGCTTTGGCTGTGTTTTCCTTGGCAGCCTGCGCCGTGGCTTTTGTACAAATGTTGTCAAGAACAGACGGGACGTTTTTGACCTCTTCCCCTGCTACCGGCGCGGCAGCCTCGCGCTCCTGAATCAATTCCAAGGTTTCATCCAGCTTGTCCATAATCTCATTGGCAGCCTTTTGGATGTGACTCAGGGCTTCGTGCAGCTCGGGCAGGTCCTTATCAGAGGACCAAGCGCCCACATACCCAAAAGAATAATCAGAGGTATCAATACCCAAGTACTCACACACCAAAAAAGCAATGCTCTCGGCCTCGACCTCCAAGGTTTCGCGGGGCGGGCGTTCGCCGTCCGGGAAATTGGCAGGGTCGTGTTCCCGCGCATGGGCAACCTCATGAACCGTTGTTTTCAGGGTCATGGCTTGGCTCATGCCCTCCTGCACAACGATCTTTTTCTCGCCATGGTCGCAATAGCCGTTGGCACTGCCGGAAATGTTTTCCAAGGTAATGGGGTAAGGGGCAAGCTCTGCCAGTGCGGCAAACAGCTCCGGATAGTTCGGAACAGCATCCCCCTGCAACGGGGTTATGAGTTCCGGCAACGGCTCGCCTTCGGTCTGCGATACGTCATAGACGTAGACCGGCTTATAAGCGGGCACCTTAATGACGGAAGTCTCCGTGATATCTTTCCCGTCCTTGTCCTGCATCGGCTTGCCGTTGGCATTCAGCACAGCCTTGCTGATCTCCCGATTATAAGGGGTGTAGCCCAAAATTTGGATACCCTTTTCACCGGCCTTTACATGCCGGTGAAAATTGTCTATCCAGGAATTATACCCGGCTACATGGGTAGCGTGGGGACACTGCATATGAATTAAGAGTACGTTACGGTAAGAGTAGTGATGAAATTTGCACATCATTTTCAGATAATCGCGGAATTTATCGCTGCTCCATATTGCCCGTGCTCCCTCGTCCAGCTGCTGCAGCAGGGCCTTGGTCTTTTCCTCCCGGGCCGCCCGGCTGGCTGCCCGGTCATAGGTCTTTTTTGGCATCTTATTTGTCCTCCTTCTTATGTTTTGCTATCGCTGGAATCACAACGTAAACAGCAGCTAGGACGATTACGGCCAGCAGGATAATCTGCTTGACCAGCCGGGTCAAAAAAGATGCCTGCTGAGTCGTTTCCGGCTCGGCAGGCTCAGGGGTGGCAGTGGGTTCCGGTGTTTCGTCCTGCAGGACACTGCTGCTTGGCTCGTTTTTCGGTGTGGTCAGCTCACGGTCGGGATTCTCGGTATCCGTCACCGTCAGGTGGAAGGCAGCGGTTCCTTGGTCGGTTGAAATCACCTCCTGCTCGCAGCTGAAGCTGTACCGTCCGGCTTCGTCCCCGGCCACACGGGCGGCCAAAAACTGATACTGCCCGGCAGTGGCGGCAGGCTCATAGGCCGTCAGATTATTGGACGCATACACATCCAGGGTGTAGATGTCGCCGGTGTACTGGTTGCCCAGGTCCACCATGACGTGCTGGTCAAAGCCCTGCGGTGCGGTCAGGTAGACACCGATCTGCGCCGTGGCCGTGGCATCAAAGCCGATTGGCGGGTCAATGCGTTCCAGCCCGGCAGCATTGCGGACCGTGCCGGTTATTGTCTCGTAATAACCGGTAGTCCAAACAGTATAATGCAGCGTGACGGCGTCACCGGGCTGCAGCGTAACCTCGTAGATATCGTCCTGTTCGGTCACGGGGTAGTCCCCGGCATAGTCGTACTGTACGGCAGCATTGCAGTAGTAGGTGCCCGGCTCCACCTCCACGGTGGCTGTGTAATCGTTCAGAGCGCTTAGAGTGGTCTGCGCTGCCAGGTCACCGGGACCGGCCCCGGCAGTGGCCAGCAGGGTGCGGCCCTGTATGGCAGCGGGCGGGCTGTCCACTACAAATGTGATCTGCGCTGTGGGTGCTGCCGCAAAAACCGGCGTACCCCAAAAGCAAAAAAGCAACAGCAGCGCAGCGGGGATAATTCGTTTCACGGGGTGATCCTCCTTTATAATAAAAAATCCCTTTACGGCAAGAAACCGTAAAGGGTGTGGGACGAGTATTATTTTTTATCTTTGATGTTCATCAAGGTTTCGAGAGGAAGAAATCTGAGAATTTAATGCCTCAGCCTTTTGTGCTGCACCAGCGATGCGTTCCTCAAGAGTGGTTTTCTCATGCTGTTCTTGCGGCAGCAGTTCCATATAATGATCTAAGCGCTGATCCACCAAATCAGCAACAAAATCTGCAAAGGGAGCCAAGTCATTTTCCAGCGCGTATTTCTCTAAAAAAGAAAAATAAGTCAGTCGCTGCTCTTTGGATATGGTAATGGGCGGAAACCCGGCCAACATAAGCTGGTAGTTCATAATCAAGCGCGAGGTTCGCCCATTACCGTCCGGAAAGGGGTGGATTTTTACAAATTCCGCGTGTGTCCAAGCCGCGTATTCGATCGGATTCAGTGTGGTTTGCTTCCAGGGCAAATCGGCATAAAAATTCTTGATTTGTTGATACATTTCGTATGGTGCCGGTGGGGTATGCTGTGCACCGGAAATATAGACATTAAAATCCCGGTAGATACCACCATGAAAAATATTCCGCATCAGAATCTCGTGAATATCCTTCACGATGGATTCCTCTAAAGGCTTGCTTTGGGCAATTTGTTTCTTTACAAATTGAAAAGCAGCCTTGTGGTTTACAACTTCGTATATTTCCCGCAGCTTCTTACCACCGACAGAAACGCCATCCTCTAAGACTACCTTGGTTTCCATTAGGGTCAGTGTGTTGCCTTCAATGGCAGTGGTATCGTGGGTATATTGAACCTCAAACGCCTGTTCGTAGGATGATAGCGCAAATGGAGAACACGCATGGCTGTGTTCCTTGTAGGTATTTAGTTTTTGTAAAATCGCAGGATAGTCCATCGTGCGTATCCTCCTAATTCTTATCTGAGTAATTCTAATATATGCTTTTTGGGGAGTTTCACCCCATTTATGGGATTTCATGGGATAATTTGCACATCTATTATACCGAATCTTACCCTAAAAAGCAACGAAAAAGCAATATCCGCAGTCAAAAACCAACGTAGCTAAAGTAATGGCAGGGTCGGCTGGTCATAAACCCATTGGAAAGGTTCAGCCCCACGCCGTACCCGGCAGCGCACTCGATCCATGCATTGCCGCCCACGTACATCTGTACATGACCTTGGGTACCGCCGCTGGCATAGACTACCCGCAGATCACCCGGCTGGATTTGAGAAGGAGAAATCTCTGCGAGGTCGCCTGCACCTGCATAGTTGGCTGTAGTCTTGGCGGAGAACGGCAGACCCAGTGACCAGTAGCAGTATTGGATAAAGCTGGAACAATCCAGACCGCCCCATTCGCTGTCACCCGCCACATCCTGCCATTGCAGGTACTCGCCGCCGTTAAAGGCATCAAAGCCCACGGTGGAATACTGCCACACGGCGGTAATGTCGGCGGCGCCGTCCGGCGCCCAGCCGCTGGCGCTGAATACTGCGCTGCTGCCTGCATACACGGTCTTGTCGGCGCTCTGCCTTGCGTAGGCAGGCCACAGCAGCACGGTCAGTTTGCCTGCGGCGTTTGTGTCCGCAACCTGATACAGGGTGCAGCCGTCTGCGGCAGTGTTGCTGCCCACGGCACCCTTGCGGTAATACTCGTAGCTGTTCCAGCTGCCGTGGTGGTCACTGGCAAATACAGCCCGGAACTCGTACCCGTTCCAGGCCGGGTCAGTGTCCGGCAGGGTCAGGGTGCTGCGCAGCACGTAATCTCCGTCTGCGGTGCGGCTGTTGGTATTGTCCACGGTACCCCACGCGGCGGGCATATCCTGCCAGTTGCTGCCGGACTTGCGGTACTGCCAGCCGGTCAGGCGGGGCTGCTCGTCCGCCGTGGCAACGGCAACAAAAAATGCCTGAGCGGACTCGTAGGTGACTTCATCCTGCACAGGCTCTGCGGTAAAGCCGCCCAAATACAGCGGGGTGGTCTCGTCATTGTCCCAAAACAGCTTGGATACATTGGTGCGGATTGCGCCGTACTCGGTAACCTCGCTGCCGTCCGGGCGGTAGACCCGGGCTGTCAGCACGCCGGTTTGGGTGTCGGCATCATAGATGCACGGCAGGCTGCTGATCACATACTTGCTGTCGCTGTTGACGGTGCAGCTGTAAACCTCGCTGCTTTGCATATATGCGGGGTTGTCGCTGCCCAGGATTTTGACCACATACCCGGCATAGCTGGTATTGGTGCCGAACAGGTCGTTCAGGTCACCCAGCACGCGGGCCACACCGGTGGTGCGGGTCATGTTGGCGTCGAATACGTTGGGGGTGCCCTTGGTAGGGTCGGTGCCCAGGTTCCAGCCGGTGGGGCCGTCTGCGCTGGTGTTGGCCAGCAGCGGTGTGCCCTTGCTGTTCAAGGTCACCTTGTACACGTCACTGTTCCAGTGGCCGGTAAACCCTGCAATGGGGGTCCAGTCCTCCGGAAGGGTGACATCCTCGGTCAGCATATAGCAGCCGTCCAGCGGGTACCAGTAGCTGCCGCCATTGCGCAGGGCATCTGTCACAGCCTTAAAGTTTGTGCCGGAAATGCGCTGCACAAAGTGGACGGTTTCCTGACCGGACTGGTTGGCTGCGCAGATCTCACACTGCTTGCGCTGGCTGACATACATAACGCTGTTGGCAAACAAGGCAGATTCATAGCTGTATGCTGCATTGGTGGGCAGATGACCGATCTGGTTCATAAGGTAGTTGCCATTACCCGAAAGATAAAAGTTGTTGGTGCCTGTCTGGTTGTTGATCGTCCAATACCGGGGGTCGGTGTAGTAGCCGTACAGCTCCGCCGCCTTATTGCCGCCGCTGTAATCAGCCCAAATGGTGCCGAACGCGGCTTGCTGGTTGGTGTGGGTGAAGCTGGCTGGGAAAACCTGACCTGCCGAAAAGCTGTAGGGGTAGTTGGTGGGCGTGCGGTATTTTGGATTTTGCAGCGCTTGGGCAGCCGAATAGCCCGTTTGAGCTACGTGGATGTTCTCGCTGCCGTACTGGATATTCTTGCCGTACACACCGTGGCTGCCGCCGGTGGACAAAATCAGACCGGGCGCGTCAGACGGGCTGACAGTGCCGCTGTTGACGTTGCCTTTATTAGAACCCATTAACTGGTTCATATAGAAGTGACCGCCGCGCTGGTTGTTTGTCTGCCCGTCCTTGGTGGTGCCGTAGGGCAGCCAGCTGTTCAGGCTGTAATACCAAGTCGTGCCGTCATTGGGGTCAATGCTGCTCTCGTCCAGATCGGTGCCGTAGGCATCATAATAGGCACCGGCATAGGCGTACAGGGTGTCATGCCCGGTCAGGAAGCCGTAACCGTTGGCGATATAGTCTTTCAGCTGCCAGTAGGCTTTGCCCGACAGGTCAGGCTCGTCACTGGTGCAGACACCCCAGCCTACGCTGTCCATGCGGTAGTTGCCCTCGGCGTCCACCATGTAGCGGGCGGGGTCGGTGTTGAAACTTTCGCAGTTGACGGTGTAGACACGGATGTGAATATCTGACTGACCACTGAAATTGCCGCTGCCGTCCATGTCCAGCAGCCAGCCGTCTGTACTGACGGCACTGAGAAAGTTACTGTACATGGAGCCTGTGTCGGGCACGAACGGATTCAGGAAGGTAACGGCCTTTTTATATTTGGTGCCCGCCGAACTTTCTACGTAATTGCCGTCGCTGTCAACGGTTAAATCAGTATAGGCGGGAATATTAACCGCCGTGCCGGTGCCGGTACTGCCATGAACGCGGAAGTATACGGTCTTGCCGTACCATTCGCTGTTGACTTCGAGTGCTCCGTTGGTTAGTGTAACGCCAAAGTAGGTGCGAAGTTCTCCCGTGGGAAAACCGTTCGCGTCCAGCACGTTAGCACTGGCAGTCTGTTTCCAACCGAATAAGCCAGTCCAGTATCGTTTGGCTTGGCTGTCATCAATTTTCCCTTCGGCCAGCCATTGGCTGATGCGGTCGTAGGTGTCCTTGGTGATGTACTCAAAGTTGCTATTCAGGCCCTCAATCCACTGTGCATCTGCGGACAGGTGCGGCGTGGTGCTGCTGCCGGTAGCGGCATACAGGGCAATATCCGCGTCATCTGCCGCTTCCGGCGTGGCTTCTTCGGGCGATTCCACAGTCATTACCAGACTGTACAAAACCTGATCGGCTGCCCGCTGCTCGTCCGTGAGTTCGGTGCCGTTGTCGGCCAACTGCTGGGCACATTGGGCCAGGTAATCGGCATCCGTAACGGTCACGGCGCAGCGGTAGCTGCTGGTATAGTCCCGTTGTTCAACCTCAAAAGAAAAACGGGAATCTGTTGCGCCCTCAATGTCCTGCCAGCTGTAAGCGGCAGTGCCTTCGGTCGCGTCAAATTCCCATTTGCTTTCACTATTTAAGGTTGCGGTATACCGTGTGTCTCCCTTGTCTGCGTAGATTTGCACCTGACCGCCCACGTTGGCAGCGCTAATCGCGTAGCCTTCCAAGGCGTAGTTCTCGGTGCGCCAGGCCAGGCTTACCGCCGTGCTGTCCTCGCCGATTTCATCCAGAGCATCTACAATAGCCAGATACGTTTCGATGCCTTGCCAAGTGGCGGCAGGATTCTCAGCCAACAAATCTGCTTCAGGCTTGTCCTCCAGCGGGTAGTTGTACCAAGTGGGGGCATTCTCGGCATATTGGTATGCCGGCTCAATCTCCGCTGCGGCGGGCTGCCGCATGACCTGCCATTGGTAGGTTACTTCCACGTCCTCGCGGTTCAAATCCACACTAAGTGTTACGGTGTCGCCCACGTTGGCGGTGCTAATGGTGCTTTCTGGGTTCAGCACGGTCAGAGGCTCGGCGGCGGTTTCGGGTGCTGCCGGTTCCGCAGGTTGCGCTTCCGGCTCCGGCTCGGCGGGTTCGGTGTCCGCTGTTTCAGTGTCTGCGGCTTCAGCGTCCGCCGCTTCGGTGTCCGTGGTTTCGGTGTCCGCCGCTTCAGTGTCTGCGGCTTCAGCGTCCGCCGCTTCAGCGTCCGCCGCTTCAGTGTCAGCCGCTTCAGTGTCAGCCGTTTCGGTGTCCGTGGTTTCGGCATCCGCAGTTTCAGCGTTCGCAGTCTCGGTGTCCGAGGTGTCGGGGGCAGCGATGCTGTCAAAGGGGCTTACATCCGCTGTGTCTCCTGCGTCCACATAGCTGTCTGCTATCGATGCTGTGGCATCTTCCGCGTAAACCGTAAGCACAGGGCTTGCCACGCTCAGGCACATAGCAACAGACGTTGCCAGTGCCAAAGTTCGATTTAGTAGTTTTCGCAAGTTGGATTCTCCTCTCTAAATAATATCTATATAAAAAACGAGCACAGCGTGTTGCTGTACTCGTTGGAAACCGATAATGTTAATTGTCATAAGTCAATCCCATCCAGGTGCGGGGTCTCCTTCACCAGCATCTCCACTCCAATCTCCACCACCTAGAATCAACTGGTTGCCTCCACCAGCTGCGCTGCCCTCACCAGATATACCCGCGGGCTGCTCAGGCTCTGCGGGTGCCGGTTCAGGTTCCACGGGCGCGGGTTCTGGTTCAACAGGTGTGGGTGCATGTTCCACCGGGGCAGGTGCAGGTTCCACCGGGGCGGCGGGTTGTGCCGGTGCCGGGGCGCTGGCAGGCTGCGGGGTCTGTGCGGGCTGCGCCGTCTGGGTCGGTGCCGGGGTGGCAGCGGTCGGTTCCGCCGTGGACTGCGGCTCGGCGCTGGGCGCGGGGGATTCGGTCGCTTTCGGGGCTTCGGTGGGCTTAACGGTAACCTCGGGCGCAGCAGTCGGCTCCGCTGTGGGCTGTGCCGTCTGCACGACCTCTGCGGGCATATCGGTGCCACGGTCTTGACAGCCCACCAGCCCCGCAACAGCAATAGCAACCACAGCAGCAACGCCAATAATCAGGTACAGATACTTCTTGTTCATCGTCTTGTCCTCCTTTATGGGGCTTCTCGTTTTTCTTTACTATAGCATACAATCGTGTGCGGCACAATCCCTTAACCGGGACTGCAATCAGGGATTTCTCTTTTTTGGGGTACCCCTCCCAACAAAAACCGGGCAAACCCCCCATCGGCGTAGTTGTAGATAGGCTCTGCATCTGTGTCGGAATTCGATGGTCGCCGCAGCACCTGCCATTGGTAGGTTACTTCCACGTCCTCACGATTCAAGTCCACACTAAGTGTTACGGTGTCGCCCACGTTGGCGGTGCTAATGGTGCTTTCAGGGTTCAGCACGGTCAGCGGCTCGGCGGCGGTTTCGGGTGTTGCCGGTTCCGCAGGTTGCGCTTCCGGCTCCGGCTCGGCGGGTTCGGCGTCCGCCGTTTCAGTGTCTGCGGCTTCAGCGTCCACCGCTTTGGTGTCCGCCGCTTCAGTGTCTGTGGCTTCAGTGTCTGCGGCTTCAGCGTCCGCCGCTTCAGTGTCAACCGTTTCGGTGTCCGTGGTTTCGGCATCCGCAGTTTCAGCGTTCGCAGTCTCGGTGTCCGAGGTGTCGGGGGCAGCGATGCTGTCAAAGGGGCTTACATCCGCTGTGTCTCCTGCGTCCACATAGCTGTCTGCTATCGATGCTGTGGCATCTTCCGCGTAAACCGTAAGCACAGGGCTTGCCACGCTCAGGCACATAGCAACAGACGTTGCCAGTGCCAAAGTTCGATTTAGTAGTTTTCGCAAGTTGGATTCTCCTCTCTAAATAATATCTATATAAAAAAAGCGACCACAGCAAAATTGCCATAGCCGCTTAGTAACTAGAAATATTCAATTTTTACTTCTAAATTTTGGGGGAGTATAATGAACAAGGACGGACAATATAATAATGCGTATAATGTCCAAATACAATGGGAAGCCCCAAAACAAGACATCTATCAGCTGCCGTTGAGAGCGGTCTAATAAATCAATCTTCAAAATGGAGAATATTTTTTGCTCGACGGGATATGCAATTTTCCAACAAAATAGTAAAACAATGATAATCGAAACAATCGCAATTCCACCGATTTCTTCTATACCAAAGGAGCCTTTCGCGCAGTCGCTATTGTGGAATATCCAATAAAAAACAGAAAATATAAAATAGGTAAGAAAACTAAGACCCAAGCAATCCGAAACATTGTAAATTGAGGGTACGATAGTGCCAGCTATAACTTTTCGAACAAATAAAAAATAAACAAAAAAAGCAATGATAGCAAACTTTATCAGTGTTGCCCAAAATATCCGGTTTCGTTCTTCTTGGCGAAGAGCTTTTTTCAACTGATAATCGAATTTTTCACGCTCATCTTTAGAATATGATTTGGAATGGGTCTTTGCTCTTGAAGAACTGCGAAATTCATTGTATGAACCATAAAAACGCGATTCATAGTAATGAGAATTATTACCAGATGTGGCACGATTGGCCGTTTGAGAAGGACTTCCTTGCGAAGATGTGTTCGAGGAAGAATAGGACTGGCTTGCCGAATAGCTGGCGCCGACCTGTGTATCATCAAGTTTGGGTGTTCCGGCTGAAATTCTCTTATAAGCCTCTGTTACCATTCTGAACATAGCAGCTGCATTTGGGGCATCATTTACATCAGGATGCAAACGCTTTGCTGCTGCATGATAGGCACGCTTTATTTCTGCGGGGGTGGCGCTTTCATTCACACCTAATATTTCATAATCCGACATGCGCGGATACTCCTTTCCTTTATCTGTTTCGTTTATTGCAAGTTCGACTCTCCCCGCTACATCTAGTAGTTCTCAATCTGCCGGCGGCTCAGGGGGCATAACTTGATCGCCTTTAATGCTATCTCCCGCGCTAAAGTTGTAATCTCTGCCGTCACCTAAAATCAGAACATTACCATGTCCGATTGAGCCTCCTTCTCCGGAAACACCCTCAGGCTGTTCCGGCTCTGCGGGTGCCGGTTCGGGTTCCACAGGCGCGGGTTCAGGCTCAACAGGTGCAGGCGCAGGCTCCACGGGGGCAGGCTCTGCAGGGGCAGTTGCCGGCTCGGCAGGCTGTGCCGGTGCCGGGGTGCTGGCAGGCTGGGGCGTCTTGGTCGGTGAGGGGATGGCAGCGGTCGGCTCTGCCGTGGGCTGCGGCTCGGCGCTGGGCGCGGGGGATTCGGTCGCTTTCGGGGCTTCGGTGGGCTTAACGGTAACCTCGGGCGCAGCAGTCGGCTCCGCTGTGGGCTGTGCCGTCTGCACGACCTCTGCGGCCATATCGGTGCCACGGTCTTGGCAGCCCACCAGCCCCGCAACAGCAACAGCAACCACAGCAGCAACGCCAATGATCATGTACATATACTTCTTATTCATCGTCTTATCCTCCTTTTACGGGGCTTCTTGTTTTTCTTTACTATACCACACAATCGCATGGCACGCAATCCATTAACCGGGACTGCAATCGGTGATTTCTCTTTTTTGGGGTATCCCTCCTAACAAAAATCGGGCAAGCCCCAAAGGACTTGCCCGGCAGTAGTTGACTTTATAGCGAAAATAGCATATAATAATAACAGAAAAAGGTACTGCGACAAGCGGTTAGCCCGATTCAAATGAAGAAATCCTTAGTGAAACCTAAGAACCGTCACTTGGCCGAGTGGCGGTTCTTGCTTTTTATCACTAAACTTAATGTCACGGTTTTGCGACCGATATAAAAAGTAAATGTAAAACGCATGGCTGCACCTCCCCTCGGGAAGTGTGACCAACCGCCTGCCGTTGTGTGCAGTACCCTTGCTGCTATTGCAGCTTAATCAGTATACCACAGTTCGACTTTTTGTGCAATCTCTATATGATCAAGGTCTGACCGCTGCCATGAAAGCGGTCGATCATTTGCTTTTCCACGGCGTTGTGCAGGCGCTTGTCGATGATAAGCACCTGCGGTTCATAGGCAGTACCGACCTTGCGGGTGGGCAGCGATAGAAACAAACGATCGGTTTTCTTGTTCTGTACCAACCGCGCCCCGCATACAGTGACTTTGCTTTCAAAACACACATCGGCGGTAGCTTTTAATGTCCCGGGTTCGGGATTGATGCGGAAATTTAGGATTTCAAATGTCATGACAGCCTCCTTGATGCGTTTCTTTCCAATAGGCAAGGGCTTGCTTGATGTAAGCCAACGCCTCGGCATCGGTGGTGATGGTGGCGGGCATATATCCGGTCAGCTCGTCACGGGAAACGGAGATCGTTTTGCTTTTTGGGAGCGTCCGGCTCGGCACAGGACGCAGCACTTGCAGGATATCCTCGGCGGTCAGACCGGCGGCTCTGTCGGCAGATGCCTTGCGCAGAGCCTTCGCCTGAGCGCCGTTGGGAGCCTTGATGTGTTCCCGCTCCATAACTTCAAGCAGGGCTGTCTGTTCGTCCTGCCCCAAAAAGGATAAATCCACGGCGGCGGCAAAGCCTGGCTTGCCGTTATCTACCATATCCAACAGAGCCGGGATCAGGTGCGTCAGGCGGATGTAGCGGCGGACTTGACGACCACTCTCTGATTCATCTTTGCCGATTTGGTCGGTGCATTCCAACTTCCGGACAATTTGTCCGGAAGTTAAATCTGTCCGCTGTCCCTGCCGCTTCATACTCTCCAGCCTCAGCTTATACGCAAATGCTTTTTCGCTGGGCAGCAGCGTTTCGCGGTGCTGCAGGTTGCTGTCTACCAGCATAATGGCGGCTTGGGCATCGTCCAGCTGCTGCACCACGGCGGGCACAGTGGCCAGCCCGGCCAGCCGGGCAGCTGCCACACGGTTGTGACCGGCAATGATCTCCATGCGTCCGTCCGCTTTGGGCCGCACGCATATGGCCTCAATCACGCCATGCTGCTTAATGGATTCGGCCAGCTCTTGCAATTTGGCATCGGTGTATGCCTTAAAGGGCTGGCGTTCTCCGTCAGCGCTCTGCCACGGGTCAAGAATCGTCAAGGGCAGCTGCATCAGGCGGGTTTGCGGTTCCCGGCCCAAATCTCCGTAAGCGGCAGCCCATTCATCTGCACGAGATACCATGTTTAACCCTCCAATCTTGCCAGCAACTCTTGTGCTGCAGCGGTGTATTGCAGCGCCAGCTTGGTGTTGGTGCCGATGATCGGCTTCTTCTGCTGCGTACTGCGGGAGGCAGCCACGCCGCGGCTGATCTGCGTCTGCATGGTCAGTTCAGGGTAATGCTCCCGCAGAGCAGCAACAACGCTGTCGCTTACGCCGTTCACGCCCACCATAGTGGGCAGCAGACCGATCACCCGCAGATGGGGGTTGGCACCCTGCCGGATGATGTCGATCAGTTCCAGCATATCCGTAAGACCACCCAAGGCGAATTCTTCGGCTTGGACGGGAATCAGAACGTCCGTTGCGGCAACCAGCACATTGGAAAGCAGGATGCCCATAGACGGGTTGCAATCTACCAGCACCACATCGTAGGTGTTCTGCGGCACCAACAGGGTCAGCACATCGGACAGCAGCCGCTCACGGAACAGAGCCTGCGCCAAAACGGAATCAGCCTTAGCCAGTTGCAGGGATGCCGGAATGTATGCCAGCCCGCATTTGGCGGTACGGATAACCCCCTCGACCGGAGGCAGCGGCGCAAAGGTGGCTTTTGCCAGCAGGAAGTCGGTCACGGTAGGCTTGCCGTCCGGGCGATGATCAAAATAATTGCCCAAGTTGCATTGGGGGTCAAAATCTACCAGCAGTACACGCTTGCCGGTTTGCTGCATGGCAGCTGCCAGGTTTACGGCGCTGGTGGTTTTGCCTACGCCGCCTTTTTGGTTTGCAATAGCAATGATTTTCATAATGGGTTCCTCGCTTTCTTTGTCTGTTTGTTTTTCGGATATAAAAATAGAGACACAGCCTTTTGGGGACTGTGTCTCGTATTTATGCGGTTCGTGACTGTACGCCGGTTATGCTGGCGGTCAGCCGGGTGACCTTGTCCACCTCGCGCTGCATTTCCTCCAGTGTTTCGTGGATGTAGTAATCCTCGGTGATTTTCGGGTCGGCGTGACCAATCATCTTGCAGAGAACGCCGGTATCCACACCGGCGCGTTTTGCCAAACTGGCGTAGGTGTGGCGGCAACAGTAGGGAACTAAGCGGTGCGGGTCATCGGGCGGATTGATGCCCATTTCCCACATAAGAGGGAAAAACCTACGCTTGCGCCAGTTGGATAAATTGCACCGGCAGCCGGTGGGGGAAGTGATCAGATAAGGGCTTTGCGGGTGGCGCAGCATCAGGTACAGGATCATTTGCTTGATCGGCTGGGCAATAGGCACGGTGCGGTTGCGACCTGCCTCGGTTTTGCTGCCTGCGGTGTGGATGCAGCGGGCGGTCATATCTACATCGGATTTTTTGACATTGAAAAGTTCCTCGGGCCGCAGACCGGTAAGCATAAGCACCATGACGATCTGCGCGTCCTCCCAATAGGGACCTTGGGCTGTTTGGGAATAAAAAAAGAGCCGCTTGATTTCCTCGTCCGAGAATATCAAGCGACTCTTGGAACGGTAACCGTCCAAAATAAGAAAAGGAGCGTAGTTGACAACATTCAGCCGACAAATTTCGGTATATTGTGCCAGCTGGCTGATTAGCTGCCTTAATTTTTGCTGCTTTGAGTATGATTTTTCGGCGATACTGTCCATGACGAATTGGTATTCCTCCAAGGTAATGGAGGAAGCAGGACGATTTGCCAATGGAGATAACTCACGCCACGCGGTTTCGTATCCTTCAATGCCTTTGTTCCCGATACGGCGGTAGTGTATCTTTTTCCAATTTTCGTGTAGATCACTTAAAGTAATCTGTGATTGCGGCGCACCGCACTGGCAGCAAAATTGCGCCCATGGAACCGGCGCACCGCAGCAGATACATTGCATCATCATAATTTTTCCTCCTTGCAGTGGGATAATATCCCGATTATAGCATACAGGCAAGGAGATTCAAACGTTGCTGCGATATTTCGCGGCACATTCCTGCGGGCAATTGACAGAAAGCAATTGCCCGCAAAGTCTGACGCGAAATGTCGGTGGGGGACTCGTGCATATCGGTTTGAGGATTGACAACGTCCTTAGTGCTTGACCCGGCTACTTTGCTGGCTGTGCCGCCGCTTTGGCGGATTCCTCCGGGGAGGCGTCTCTGTCATTTATAGCCCCCTAGCTGGCGTTGTGGCCGTGGTCTGTTTCGCCCCGTGCAGAGTCTGTCACCTATGCAAGCCTTGCGCCGCCCTCAATATGCCCCTCATTTTGCGCAGCAACAAAAAACAGGTTGGAGACAACCATTTGTCTCCAACCTGTTAAGGGTGGTGCGCGGTACAGGACTCGAACCTGTGACCTCCTGCACGTCAAGCAGATGCTCTACCAGCTGAGCTAACCGCGCATTTGTCTGTGTCGCTCCCGGCGACGTGTATTATAATACCAAATGGTGCGGCAAATGTCAATAGGTTTCTTCAAATTTTTTGAGAAATTTTTAAAATAGTGAAAATCCCCGCTGCGACAGGAATCTGCACAGTTTTTCTAGACGCGCAGGAATTTTTGTGCTATACTGTATCTGTATTACTATGGAGAGGTGCAGGTCATGCGGGTTTTGGGAATCGACCCCGGTTACGCCATTGTGGGCTGGGGGGTCATCGAATATGTCGGCAATCGGTTTGCCCCAGTGGGGTACGGCGCCGTCATCACCGAAAAGGACACCCCGTTTGAGCAGCGCCTGACCGAGATCTACGACGGTGTGCTGGACATCTGCCGCCGCTACCAGCCGGAGGCGCTCTCCATCGAAAAGCTGTACTATCAGCACAACCAGACCACCGTGATCGGTGTGGCGGAGGCGCGCGGGGTCATTCTGCTGGCGGCTGCGCAGTGCGGCATCCCCATCTACGAGTACACCCCCATGCAGGTCAAGCAGGCGATTACCGGCTACGGCAAGGCAGTGAAAAAGCAGATTCAGGAAATGACCCGTATGATGCTGCATCTGGAAAGCATCCCCAAGCCGGACGATACCGCCGACGCTCTGGGTATGGCAATTGCGCACTGCCATTGCAGCCGCAGCCGCCTGATGGGTACACCGGTGCGCTGAAGCGCCTACCTAGCTGAAGAGCCTACCTATTTATATAGAGAGGAAACAAGATGATCTACTGTCTGACAGGAAAAATCATAAAAAAATCGCTGGATGCCGTGGTCATCAGCTGCGGCGGCGTGGGGTACTGGGTGCAGATTCCTGCCACCACCGGCGAAAGCCTGCCCGCCCCGGGGCAGGAGGGGACCGTTTACACCGTGATGAACGTGACCGAAAACGACGTTTCGCTGTACGGCTTTGCCACGCTGGAGCAGCGGGACTGCTTTAAAATGCTGACCGCCGTTTCCGGTGTGGGACCCAAGGCGGGGCTGGCCATCCTATCGGTGATGAGTCCCGAAAAGGTTGCGCTGGCGGCGTCCAGCGGCGACCACAAGGCGTTTACCAAGGCAAGCGGCGTGGGTCCCAAGCTGGCGCAGCGCATTACGCTGGAACTCAAGGACAAGGTCGGCAAGGGGCTTGCCGAGGGTACCGGCTTTGCCGGGGACTTTTCCGCGCCCGCGCCCAGCTCGGCACCCGCACAGGCGGTGGCTGCGCTGGTCAGCCTGGGCTACAGCCCCAGCGATGCCGCCGCTGCCGTGGCGCGCGTGGACGAAACGCTGCCCGTGCAGGAAATTATCAAAGTGGCGCTGCGCAGCCTGTCCCGCGCAAGATGAGAGAGGGTAGAGAATGAATCAGGAATTTACCGTAGACCCCAGCCGGCTGGTCAGCCCCGATGCAAGCCCCGCCGATGCGGAGGAAAACAGCCTTCGCCCCAAAACGCTGGAGGACTATGTGGGGCAGACCAAAGCCAAGGGCAACCTGCGCGTCTATCTGCGGGCAGCCCAGCAGCGCGGCGAGCCGATGGATCACGTCCTGCTGTACGGTCCGCCGGGGTTGGGCAAAACCACGCTGGCGGGCATTGTGGCGCAGGAGATGGGCGTGCAGATCCGCATCACCTCCGGTCCCGCCATTGAAAAGCCCGGCGATCTGGCAGCCCTGCTGACCAACCTGCAGGAGGGCGATGTGCTGTTTATCGACGAAATTCACCGCCTGTCCCGCCAAGTGGAGGAGGTCCTGTACCCTGCGCTGGAGGACTACGCGCTGGATATTATGATCGGCAAGGGACCCAGCGCGCAGAGCATCCGCATCAACCTGCCGCGCTTTACGCTGATCGGCGCCACCACCCGCGCCGGGCAGCTGACGGGACCCCTGCGCGACCGCTTTGGCATTTTGCTGAAACTGGAGCCGTACAGCCCGCAGGAGCTGGGGCAGATCATCACCCGCAGTGCGGGCATTCTGGGCATCCCCATCACCAAGGATGGCGCGCTGGAGCTGGCGCGCTGCGCCCGCGGTACGCCGCGTATCGCCAACCGTCTGCTCAAGCGCGTGCGCGACTTTGCCACCGTGCAGGGGGACGGCACCATTGACAAGGAAACCGCCGTTGAGGCGCGCCGCTGGATGGACATTGACGAGCTGGGTCTGGATGAGCTGGATCGCAGCCTGATGCGTGCCATCATTGAGATGTACAACGGCGGACCGGTGGGGCTGGAAACGCTGGCGGCGGCGCTGGGCGAGGAAAGCGTAACGCTGGAGGATATCTGCGAGCCGTACCTGATGCAGATGGGTATGCTGACGCGCACCCCGCGCGGGCGCTGCGTGACCCGCCTTGCCTATGAGCATCTGCATATGGCAGTACCCCGGCGGTTCGATGATATCGACGGGCAGCAGACGATGTTTTAAGGAAATGCTGCCTATTCAGGCAGTCAACAAACCCAACGGGAATATTGCGAACTTTCGGTAGGCTTGTAGGGAACGGTCTCGACCGTTCCGTGCGGTCTGACCGATAGCACGATACAGCGTGAGAACGCGCGCCATTCGGCGCGATTTTATGCGCTGCGCGCAGCCAGCGGTACGGCGCGGTCAAGACACGCGCCCTACATTACTTCCCGAAAAAGGCTTTTTACACAAAACATTCTCTGCGCTTTTGGCATCTGCCGCGCTTCGCCCGCCGTATCGGCGCTTGGAAGGATGCGGTATTCACTTAAAAAAACAGAAGGCACCTCACAGATCTGCCGCCTGTTTTTCATAGATAGATTGCTATTCAACTACAAAATCATAGAGCTACAGTACGAAAGGATGATTGTATTATGGGTAAACTTTTTGGTACCGACGGTGTCCGCGGTGTTGCGGGCAAGGATTTGACCTGTGAATTGTCGCTGCAGATCGGTCGCGGTATGGCGGCTGTGCTGACCAAGCTGGACGGTCACCGCCCCAAGATCCTCATCGGCAAGGACACCCGCGTTTCCGGCGATATGCTGGAATCCACGCTGGCTGCCGGTCTGTGCAGCGTCGGCGCGGATGTCGTGCTGCTGGGTGTCATCCCCACCCCCGGCGTGGCGTATCTGGTGCGCAAATATCAGGCGGACGCCGGCATTATGATTTCCGCTTCCCACAACCCGATGGAATTCAACGGCATTAAAATCTTCAAGGGCGACGGCTACAAGCTGCCCGACGAGGTCGAAAACCAGATCGAGGAACACGTCTTTAACAACTGCGCCGGAATCCGTCTGGCAGAGGGCGCCGACATCGGGCGCATCCACACCTGCACCACCGCCGTGGCGGACTATGTCGATTACCTGCGCGAGCATATTGACGCAGACCTCACCGGCTTGAAGGTCCTGTTCGACTGCGCCAACGGTGCCTCCGCCAACGTGGCGAAGCAGCTGTTCCCCAGCCTCGGCTGCGAGTGCGGCTTTATGGGTATGGCGCAGGACGGCGTGTCGGTCAATGATGGCTGCGGCTCTACCCATCTGGAGGCACTGGAGTCTGCCGTTAAGGCGGGCGGCTACGACTGCGGCATTGCCTTTGACGGCGACGCCGACCGCTGCCTTGGCTGCGACGAAAACGGTGCCGAGATGGACGGCGACAAGATCATCGCCTTGGTCGGTGCCGATATGAAGGAGCGCGGTCGTCTGGACGGCAACACCGCCGTGGTCACCGTTATGTCCAACCTTGGCTTTATGAAGTATATGGAATCCATCGGCATCCAGACCGCCCGCACCGCCGTGGGCGACCGTTATGTGCTGGAGGAAATGCGCGCCAGCGGCTATGCCATCGGCGGCGAGCAGAGCGGTCATGTGATCTTCCTGCATCATGCCACCACCGGCGACGGCGAGCTGACCGCCGGTAAGCTGCTGAAGGTGCTGGCACGCAAAAAGGCGGAAAACGGCGCCAAGATGAGCGACCTGAACGCCGTGTACACCAAGTACCCGCAGGTGCTGATCAACCTCGTGGCGGACAAGGACCAGAAACAGGCGTACAAAGAGGACGAGTACATCGCCGGATATATCGAGAGCGAGCAGCAGAACCTGATGGGTATGGGGCGCGTGCTGGTGCGCGTTTCCGGCACCGAGCCGAAGATCCGCGTTATGGTCGAGGGTCAGGACCAGCAGGCCATCCAAGCCAGCGCCGACCGCATTGCCGAAATCATCAAACAACGTATTCTGAATAAGTAAGGAGAACCGCCTATGCGCCCCGCCGATACATGGCAGGATTACGAACTGCTGGATGCCACCAACCACAACCGTCTGGAACGCTGGGGCAGCACGCTGCTGATCCGCCCCGACCCGCAGGTCATCTGGAAAAACGACGAAACCAGCCCCCTGTGGGCGAAGGCGGACGCCGTGTACTACCGCTCCGCCAAGGGCGGCGGACAGTGGAACTACCACAAAAAGCTGCCGCAAAAATGGAACATCCGCTGGGGCGACCTGACGCTGATCGTCAGCCCCACGGGCTTTAAGCACACCGGCGTTTTCCCCGAGCAGGCGGTAAACTGGGCGTGGTATCAGGAAAAAATTCGCGCCGCCGGGCGCCCCATCCGGGTGCTGAACCTGTTCGGCTACACGGGCGGCGCCACGCTGGCGTGCCTTGCGGCAGGCGCATCGGTCACCCATGTGGACGCCAGCAAGGGTATGGTGGCTTGGGCGCGGGAAAACGCCGCCGCCAGCAAGCTGGCAGACCGTCCCTGCCGCTGGATCGTGGACGACTGCGTCAAGTTTGTGCAGCGCGAGCTGCGCCGCGGCAGCCGCTACGATGCCGTTATTATGGACCCGCCCAGCTACGGGCGCGGTCCGGGGGGCGAAATCTGGAAGCTGGAGGATAACGTCTACGACCTGATCACCCTGACGGAACAGGTTTTGAGCGATGACCCGCTGTTTTTTGCCATCAACTCCTACACCGAGGGACTAAGCCCCGCCGTGATGGAGTATATTGTCAAGACGACGCTTTGCCCCGTCAAGGGCGGCTATACCCACTGTGACGAGATCGGCTTGCCGGTTTCCGCCACGGGCGGTGTGGTACCCTGCGGTGCAACCGCCGTTTGGGAGAAGTGAAACTATGCCGAATGAAAACCCTATGCTGCGCGTGCAGGACGTAAAATTCCGCTATGACCCCGAACAGCCCCGCTATGCGGTGGACGGCGTTTCGATGGAGATACGCCGCGGCGAGTTTGTGGCGTTTCTGGGCGCGAACGGCTGCGGCAAAAGCACCTTGGCGAAGCATTTCAACGCCATTTTGCTGCCCGAAACCGGTACCGTGCTGGTGGAGGATATGGACACCCGCAGCGAGGAGCATCTCTACGATGTCCGCCAGAAGGTGGGTATGGTGTTCCAAAACCCCGACAACCAGATCGTTGCCACCATCGTGGAGGAGGACGTCGCCTTTGCGCCGGAAAATCTGGGCGTGCCGCCGGCGGAGATCCGCACCCGCATCGACGAGGCGATGAAGCTGGCAGGCATCTATGAAAAGCGCGAGGCAGCGCCGTATAAGCTGTCCGGCGGGCAAAAGCAGCGCGTCGCCATTGCGGGCGTCATCGCCATGCGCCCCGACTGCCTGGTTCTGGATGAGGCAACGGCGATGCTGGACCCCCACGGACGCGCGCAGGTCATGCGCACCATCCGCCAGCTGCGCGAGGCGGGTATCACCATTGTGTCCATCACCCATTATATGGAGGAAGCCGCCCAGGCCGACCGCGTGCTGGTGATGAGCCGGGGACGCATCGTGATGGAGGGTACGCCCGAGCAGGTGTTCAGCCAGACGCAAAGGCTGCACAGCTACCATCTGGACGTACCCCAAGCCGCCGAGCTGCGGGACGAGCTGGCCAAGGTGGGCATTGAGCTGCCCAAGGAGGTCATCACGCCCGAGGCCTGCGCGGAGGAGTTGTATAAAATTTTGAAGTGAGGCGGCAAGCCGGAGAAGGGCGCTGTGCAAATAAGAAATAAGAAATAAGAAATAAGAAATAAGGTGGAGTTTTGCCTGACGGCAAAACAAAAGAGGAACGGCGGTGTTCTGTAAAATGTGCCCGCGCGGCGGGCGCACCGGCTTGAAGAGAAAGCCCTTTTACGGGTAGTAATGTAGGGCGCGTGTCTTGACCGCGCCGCACCGCTGGCTGCGCGCAGCGCATAAAATCGCGCCGAATGGCGCGTTCTCACGATATATCGCACTATCGGAAAAGCCGCACGGAACGGTCAAGACCGTTCCCTACAAACCTACCGAGGGTTCGCAATCGTTCCATTCAGTTTGTCGACAGGTCTGATGTGCCCGCGCGGCGGGCACACCACATTTATTATTTATTATTTATTCTTTATTATTTGCAAATTTCGCCTGATTTGTATATTCGAAATTTACCATTTTATTTCCTATCGAGGGCAAAAACGACACCCCGCCCGCGCGGGGGTTGTATTTTGCGGGAAAGGACAAAACACAGTGTCACACATCATTGAAGTTCAAAACCTGACTTACGTCTATAACCCCGGTATGCCGGACGCCGTCACCGCGCTGGATAATATCTCCTTCAGCGTGGAGGAGGGCGATTTTGTGGGCATTATCGGCTCCACCGGCAGCGGCAAATCCACGCTGATCAGCCACTTTAACGGCATCAACCGCCCTACCTCCGGCAAGGTGCTGGTGGACGGCAAGGATATGTGGCAGCAGGGCGCCGACCTGCGCAGCTTCCGTTTTATGGTGGGGCTGGTCATGCAGTATCCCGAATACCAGCTGTTTGAGGAAACCTGCGCCAAGGATATCGCCTACGGTCCGCGCAATATGGGGCTGAGCGAGGCGGAGATCGAGCAGCGCGTCAGGGAAGCCGCCGCTTTTGTCGGCCTCAGCGAGGAGCTGCTGCAAAAAAGCCCGTTTGAGCTTTCGGGCGGGCAAAAGCGCCGCGTCGCCATTGCCGGCGTTATGGCGATGCGTCCCCGCGTGCTGGTGCTGGACGAACCCGCCGCCGGGCTGGACCCCGAGGGGCGCGACACCATTTTAAGCCAAATCAGGGAATACCACGAAAAAACCGGCATCACGGTGCTGCTGGTCAGCCATTCGATGGAGGATATCGCCAAGTACGCCAACCGCGTGCTGGTGCTGAACCATGCGGGCATCGCCATGTACGACACCGTCGAAAACGTCTTTGCCCGCGCGCAGGAGCTGCTGGAACTGGGGCTTTCGGTGCCGCAGGTCACCCAGATTTTTCTGCGGCTGCGGCAGATGGGGCTGGACATCCACACCGATGTCTACACCATCCCTTACGCCGTAAAAACCATACGCAAGGCGCTGGCAGCCAAGCAGGGAGGTGCGCAGGATGCTTAAGGATATTACCATCGGGCAGCATTTTCCCGGCAATTCGGTGCTGCACCGCTGCGACCCCCGCTTAAAGCTGGTGGCGACCATCGCCTACATTGTGGCGCTGTTTGTCGCGCCCAACCCGCTGGGGCTGGCGCTGTCCATCGCGCTGCTGGCGGCGTTGTACCGGGTGGCAAAGATCCCCGGCAAAATGATTTTAAAAAGCCTCAAGCCCATTGTACCTATCATCCTGTTTACCTCGGTACTGAACCTGTTTTTCGTCACCGGACAGGGCGAGCCGCTGGTGCATTTCTGGATCGTGAACATCTATGCCGAGGGGATCAAGTACGCCATTCTGCTGTCGGTGCGCGTCTGCGCTTTGATCGCAGGTACGAGCCTTTTGACCTATACGACCAGCCCCATCGTGCTGACCGACGCCATCGAAAGCCTGCTGCGCCCGCTTGCCAAGGTGCATTTCCCCGTGCATGAGCTGGCGATGATGATGACCATTGCGCTGCGGTTTATCCCGACCCTGATCGAGGAAACCGAAAAAATTATGAACGCGCAGAAGGCGCGCGGCGCTATGCTGGATACCGGCACCTTCAGCCAGCGCATCAAGGCACTGGTGCCGATTTTGATCCCGCTGTTTATCTCGGCGTTCCGCCGTGCCGACGAGCTGGCGATGGCGATGGAGTGCCGCTGCTACCACGGCGGCGAGGGACGCACCCGCCTGAAGCAGCTGAAATTCACCGCCGAGGATACCCGCTGCGCCGTCATCATCACGGTGCTGCTGGTGTGCATCTGCCTGACCCGGCTGTTTGTGCCGGGATTGGCGTGAGCTTAAGATAAGCTGTCGCCGCTGCGCGGCGATGTTTCCGACTATCAATAAACTCAAAGGGTCGATTGCAAACTTTTGGCTGGTTTGTAGGGAACGGTCTTGACCGTTCCGTGCGGTTTAGCCGATAGTACGATATACCGTGAAAACGTGCGCCGTTCGGCGCGACAGCGTGTCGAAAATCACATTCTCGGTCTATCGGATGTGTAGGGGCGACCATTGGTCGCCCGCCAACTTGGCACAGCATCGCGTTTTCCGGGGCGGTTTTCTTACAAGGCAAACGGGCACGGGCGAGCAATGCTCGCCCCTACAAGAGTTTCTCGACAGACTGATCGCCGCTGTGCGGCGATGTTTGAATCGTGTGCGGTATGCACACGGAAATGACGCTTACAAACTGGTATTTCTATGACGTATTTACTCTGGATCGCCTACAAGGGTACAAATTACGCCGGCTTTCAGGTGCAGCCCAATGCGCTGACTGTCTGCGAGGTGCTGCAAAACGCCATGCAGGCGGTGCTGGGCTGCCGCCCCGATGTCAAGGGCTGCTCGCGCACCGATGCCGGGGTCCACGCCCGCCGCTTTGCGCTGAGCTTTGCCTACGACGGCAAGGTCCCCGCGCAAAAAATGGTGCAGGCGTTCAACGCCCACCTGCCGCCGGATATCCGCGCACTGGAAATCAGCGAAGCACCGCCGGATTTTCACGCCCGGTACGCCGCCCACGCCAAGACCTACTGCTACTATATCCGCAACGCCCGCATCGACGACCCCTTCACCTTTGACACCTGCGCCCGCGTGTCCCAGCCGCTGGACATCGCCGCTATGCAGGCGGCAGCGGCGCAGTTTGTGGGTACGCACGATTTTCTGGCGCTCTGCGCCTCCGGGTCGGGGGCGGCTGCCCACGGCGACACCGTGCGCACCATCACACGCTGCACCGTGCAGCAGCAGGGCGAAACAGTCGTCATTACCGTGACGGCGGACGGCTACCTATATAATATGGTGCGCATTCTGGCGGGGACCTTGGTCGAAGCCGGGCTGCACAAGCGCACGCCGGATTCCGTTTTGCCGCTGCTGCAAAGCCGCGACCGCAGGCAGGCAGGGCAGACGCTGCCCGCCAAGGGCTTGTTTTTGGAGGATGTGGCGTATCTGTAATTTTCAAACGAAAGGGGGCGCAGCGCCGTGAACAAGGCTGACCGGGAACGTCTGGAACGCCGCAAGCGTATGCTGGCGCGCGAGCAGGGTACCCTGACCGATACCATACCCGGCACCAGCGGGGACATCGGTCTGCGCACGCCCAAACCCATCCGCCGCCGCGCCGCCCCTGCCGGGCAGCAGCCCCCGGCGGAAAACGTAAAATCGCTGGAGCCGCTGTTCAAAAAGCGCCAGCGCCGCCGTATGGCGTTCGTCACGGCGGTAATTGTCGTATTGGCGTTGTTTTTGGCGGGGCTTACCGGCACGCTGTCGGCGTCCATCGCCCTGCTGGCGGACTCGGTGGACAGCGCCGCGCTCTATCTGAACCGTTCCAGCGGCGGCTGGCCGGTCAACACCGGCATCAGCGACCCCGTGCAGATCGAGGAGCTGGCGGGCGGCTTTGTGGAGCTGGGCAGCAGCGATGCCGTCGTCTACTCGCCCTACGGCGTCAAGGCGTTTGCGATGCAGCCCGGCTACGCCCGCCCCGTGCTGGCGGTGGGCGGCACGCACTTTGCCGTGTACAACCGCGCCGGTAACGAGCTTACCGTTGCCAGCCGCACCGCCAAGCTGTACACCCAGACCTTTGACAACAGCATTTTGCTGTGCGCGATGTCCAACAATAACTCGCTGGCTGTCGTAACGGAGCTTTCGCGCTATGCCGCGCAGCTGCGGGTGTATGATGCCGCTATGCACCAGACCTACAACTGGCAGACCACCCAGACGCAGGGAACCCCCATTGCGGTGGCGTTTTCGCCCGATAACCGCCGCTTTGCCGCCGGTACGCTGGCAGCCAGGCAGGGGCAGCTGCAATGCAGCATCTATTTTATGGACACCGCCTCCGAGGAGGAGGGCGTTGCCTACAAGGCCAGCCAGGGCAGTATGCTGATGAAGCTGGACTGGCAGACCGAAAGCCGCGCCGTGGCGGTGTTTGACAGCTACCTTGCCGTGCTGGACCCGCGCACCGGCGCCGAAGTCTACCGCTACGATTTTGGCGGTGCCACGTTGCAAAGTGTGGCGGCGGGGCGGCGCCAAACGGCACTTTTGCTGAACATCCGCGGCGGCAACAGCCTTGTGACGCTGGACGATACGCTGACCCCTATGGCGGAAATTCCCGCCCGGCAGGCGTATGGCATTTCCGCCACCGACACCGATATTTACCTGCTGTGCGCGGACGCGGTGGAATGCTACGGCTACGACGGCGTGCGCAAGTGGACGCGCAGCGACCTGCCCTCCCGCCCGCTGGCGGTCATCAACGCGCGGAAAACGCTGGTGTTTACCGGCACCCGCGCCGAAATTTTGGGCAATACCGCATAATTCTAAGTGCCGATACGGCGAGCGAGGTGCGGCAGCTGCTAAGCCAAAAGCGCAGGCAATACTTTGTGTATTGACGAGCATTTTGGCAACGCAGATGCTGTGCCGCAGCCGCCGGAGCGGTGCTTAAGCCGTCAGGCGAGAATTGTGCGGTGTTGCCCTTATACGAATAAGAAAGAAGAAACCCTATGGAAAATGCACCCTATCTTTACGATGTTTTGTTTTTAGCGGTCTTTGCGGTGGCTGCCGTCTGCAGCTGGCGCAAGGGCTTTCTGGCGGGGCTGGCAGAGCTGGCAGGCACGCTGTTCAGCGCCGCCGCCGCGATGCTCGGCACCCGCGCGCTGGCACCGCAGCTGTACGACTGGTTCGTGCGCGAGGCGGTGACCGAAAAAGTCCAGCAGGCGGTGACCGAAACCGGCACCGGGCTGGACGGCACGCTGCAGGGGCTGGACTTTTTGCCCGAAGCCCTGCGCGAAACACTGACGGGTCTGGTCGGAACCGCCGGTGCCGGGCTGAGCGACCAGATCAGCACCCTGCTGGAGCCGGTCATCCTGCCGCTGGTGCAGGTGCTGGTGTTTGTGGTGCTTTGCTCGGTGCTGCGCATCGTGGTGGCACTGCTGGTCAAGCTGCTGCAATGCGTCAACGTGGTGCCGCTGGTGGGCGGGGTCAACCGCCTGTTGGGGCTTGTGCTGGGGCTTTGCACCGGCGCGGTGGATTGCTGGCTGCTGGCGCTGGTTTTGTGGTTTTTGGCAAACCTTGCGGGCGGGCGCGTGGCGTTTTTGCAGCTTTCGGTGCTGAACCAAAGCGCCGTCTACCGCCTGTTTGGGGCGTTCAACCCCTTTGTACCCACGCTGGGGTAAGCGCCGCCGTAAATAATTTCTGAACTTTTCGCCCCGCCCCTTGCAAAATGGGCGGGGTTGTTCAATAATGTGTATAAGGGCAGTTTGCCCTCTCCGCCCCTTTGGCGGAACGACCCGCCCGGCGGGTCCATTCACAGCATAGAGGTGAAGTACAATGCTTTGTGTCAAATGTAAAAAACGCCCTGCCGTTGTTTTTATCCAACGTATGCAGGACGGCAAGCCCACGCAGGAAGGGTACTGCCTGACCTGCGCCAAGGAAATGCATATCCAGCCAGTCGATGACCTGATGAAACAGTTCGGTATGTCCGACCAGGACCTTGAAAATATGGAGGAGCGTCTGGGCAGCTTCCTGCAGGAGGCTGCCGAATCCGGCGCACTTTCGCCCCTGATGGGCGGCGCCATGGAGGATGCCCCCGACGAGGACGACCCGCAGGAGGATTTTGTCCCCGGCGGCAGCCCGGTATTCCCCTTTGGCTTCGGTGCGCGCAAGCAGGACGATGCCAAGGGCAAAGCCAAAAAGGACAAAGCCCCCCGCCGCAAATTTTTGGAAACCTACTGCGAAAACCTGACCCAGAAGGCGCGGGACGGCAAAACGGACCGCATCATCGGGCGCGACCGCGAAATTTACCGTACCATCCAGATCTTGTGCCGCCGCCAGAAAAACAACCCCTGCCTGATCGGTGAAGCGGGCGTCGGCAAGACCGCCATCGCCGAGGGCATCGCCCAGCGCATTGCCGAGGGGCAGGTGCCTGCCCGCCTGCGCGACAAGGAAATTTACCTGCTGGATATGACGGCGCTGATTGCCGGCACGCAGTTCCGCGGGCAGTTTGAGCAGCGCGTCAAGGGGCTGATCAGCGAGGTCAAGTCCGCCGGCAACATCATTTTGTTTATTGACGAGATCCATTCCATCGTCGGCGCGGGCGACTCGGACGGTGCGATGAACGCCGCCAACATTATGAAACCCGCGCTCTCCCGCGGGCAGATGCAGGTCATCGGCGCGACGACGTTTGCCGAGTACCGCAAGTATATCGAAAAAGATTCCGCGCTGGAACGCCGTTTTCAGCCCGTCAAGGTGGAAGAACCCTCGATCTTGGAAGCCATCGAGGTCATCAAGGGCGTGCGCGTCTACTACGAAAAGCACCACTGCGTGCGCGTGCCTGACCCGATGGTGACCGCCATTGTCAAGCTGTCGGAGCGCTATATCACCGACCGCTTCCTGCCCGACAAGGCGATCGACCTGCTGGACGAGGCGTGCGCCTGCTGCAGCCTGCGCCACCCCGAAATCACCGAGCTGGCGGAAACGCAAAAGGCAGTCGCCGCGCTGGAAGCCCGCGAGCATGAGCTGGAAAACCCCGAGCAGGAGCCGGGCAAGGAGAGTGCCATCGACTACGAGGCGCTGGCGACTGTCAAAACCGATTTAGCGAAGCAGCGCGAAAAACTGCCCGGGCTGGAGCTGCGCGTGGCAGAGATCGAGGTCACGATGGACGATGTGGCGCAGGTCGTCGAGCTGTGGACGGGTGTACCCGCGGTCAAAATCAAGGAAACCGAGTACGGGCGTCTGCTGGGGCTGGAGGATGCGCTGAAAAGCCATGTCATCGGGCAGGACGAAGCCGTTCACGCCGTGGCGGGTGCCATCAAGCGCGCCCGCGCCGACCTGTCCGGACGCCACCGCCCCGCCAGCTTTATCTTTGTCGGTCCCACCGGCGTGGGCAAGACCGAGCTGGTCAAGCAATTGGCAGCCCAGCTGTTTGACACCGTGGACCCGCTGATCGCCATTGATATGAGCGAATATATGGAAAAGTACGCTGTATCGCGGCTTATTGGTTCCCCTCCGGGCTATGTCGGCTACGAGGAGGCGGGGCAGCTGACCGAGAAGGTCCGCCGCCATCCCTACAGCGTCGTGCTGTTTGACGAAATCGAGAAGGCGCACCCCGATGTGATGAACATCCTGCTGCAAATTCTGGACGAGGGCAAGATCAACGACGCGCAGGGGCGCACGGTGGACTTCTCCAACACGGTCATCTGTATGACCTCCAACGCCGGCTCTACCGACCGCAGCGGCGCAACCGGCTTCGGCAAAACCGCCGAAACCGCCGCCGCCGACAAGAGCATCAAGGCGCTGCAGGAGTTCCTGCGCCCCGAGTTCATCGGGCGTGTGGACGAGATCATCACCTTCCGCCCGCTGAGCGAGAGCGATCTGGAGAAAATCGCCGCCCTGATGCTGGACGAATACAAGCCCGGCTTGCAGGCGCACAGCATCACCCTGCAGTACGACCAGCCCGCACTGGCTGCCATTGTGGCGGAAAGCTCTGCCCGTTACGGCGCACGGGAGCTGCGCCGCACCATCCGCAAAGCCGTCGAGGACCCTGTTTCGGATGCCTTGGTCGAGGGTCGCCTCGGCACAGCGCCGACCACGGTCACCCTGACCGCCCGCGACGGCAAACCCGTATTGGAATGGTAACGATACAACTATGAAACACTACCAACGCTTGGCGGCACTGCTGCTGGCTGTGCTGCTTTTGTGCGGCTGTATGCCGAAAATTCAGCGGGAGTACAAGACCGACATCCCCTTTGTGCAGACCCCTGCCCCCGTGCAGACCCCTGCCGCAGGGCGCAGCGCCGCCGAGCAGCGCTACGGCAGCGTCAAGCTGCTGACCGAGCCGACGGTGCTGGTCAGCGTGTTTCTGAACGCCCCCGGCTGCGAGGAATGGACGGAGGAAGCGCGCACCGATGCACTGGCGCGGGTCGATACCGCACTGGACTGGCTGGCGCAGCAGGGCAGCAGCTACGGCATCAAGACGCTGCTGTACCATGCCGACGGCGGCTACTACACGCTGCACAATGCGGTGTCGGGCGGCGAGCAAAGCGAGGAAAGCGATGCACTGCTGGAGGAGCTGGACGCCCTCAGCGCGCGCATCGACACGGCGGACTTGCAGGCAAAATACAGCACAACCAACATAGGTATGCTGTATTTTTTGCCTGTGGGCGGCACGTCCTTTGCTATGGTACACTATGCCGATTCGGGCGAGGAATACTATTATGAGTACGCCTGCCTGTACCGCTACGATGCCTACAGCCCCGATGCCGAGCCGGAAAACCCCGCCACCTACGCCCACGAGATGCTGCACTTGTTCGGCGCGCCCGATCTGTACGAGGGCAGCACCGACGCCTTTGTGGATGAGGCGCTGCTTCACTACATAGAGCGCCGGTACCCCAACGACATTATGCACAGCACCTACGATACCGACGGCACCAGCCGCCTGCAGGATATTACCCAGACCATCAGCCCGTTGACCGCCTACTGCGTGGGGCTGACCGACACCTGCCCCGAGCTGGAATGGTTCCCCGCCTTGGCGGACGTTGCGCCCGGCGTGTTCAGCAGCGGCGCAGACCCCGAACCGGACGAATTGCCCGGCGCCGTGGCAGCGTAAGGCAGGGGTTGCATCTGCGTTGCCAAAAAGCCCTTTTCCGGGTCAGCTTTCTTACAAGGCAAACGGGCACGGGCGAGCAATGCTCGCCCCTACTAGCGTGGTAATTCTAAAGCTTTACTTTTAGTTTTAATGGACTAGTAGGGGCGGGGCACGCCCCGCCCGCGACCCTATACTATAATGAATAGAATGGGTTGGCTTGTAGGGGCGGCATATATGCCGCCCGCCGCAGCCGTCCCTATAATGCGGTATAACGGGTAAACCGCACGGGACGCATATATGCGTCCCCTACAAACCTGCCGCACCTCGTTCGCTGTATTGCCGTAAAAAAGGAAGTGCCCTATGTACGAGATTTTTCCGCTGCGCATCGAGCAGCTGATCTCGGCCAGCAGCGCCGAATACCGCGCCGATGCCGAGCTGCCCGCCGCACCCCATGCGGGGTGGGTGCTGGTCTACCTGCACAGCGGCAATATAGAGGAACGCTGCGATGACCGCCGCATTTTGCTGCATCCCGGTGCGCTGCTGCTGCACCCGCCCGGCGAGGTCAGCACCATGCGCACGGTGGGTGGCGTGCCGCCCGAGGTGCTGCGCGTGGAGTTTCTCTGCACGGGCGAGTCTGCCGGGCTTATGCACGGTTTTGTGACCCATGCCGAGCCGGGCGAGCAGCGGGACGTGCATTACCTGATGCAAAGAATCCCCGCGCTGTTTGATGCCGACGACCCCACCCGCCTGCGGGGCGAGCCAGCCCTGGGCGAGGTGCAGCAGATGGTGCTGCGGCTGGAGGATCTGCTGATCTTAGTGGCGCGCCGTTGCCGCCAGCCCCGCCGCCAATCCGCCGTGCGGCAGCAGCGCGAACGCCGCCAGACTGCCTTGGTGGAGGAGGCGCGCAGCTATTTTGCCGCCAACCTGCACAGCGAGCTGCATATCGGGGCGCTCTGCGAGGCTTTGGGCTGCAGCCGTGCGCAGCTGCAGCAGGCGTTCCGCGCCCGCACGCGCAGCACCGCCGGGGCGGAATTTACCGCCATGCGGCTGGACTACGCCGCCCAGCTGCTGGCACGCGGGGCGCTGCCCGGCGAGGTTGCCGCAGAGATGGGCTACTGCTCGGGCGCGCATTTCAGCAAAAAATTCCGCGAGGCGACCGGCAACACCCCCGCTGAGTACCGCCGCCAGCAGATGTACCTGACAGCCCGGCGGCAAAACAGGCAACAAAAAGATATAGACGAACCGTAAACGACTATTGACGGAACTGCCCCGACAAAGTAGAATAAAGGTAGTAAGGGGCGGCTGCGCCGGCAGCTGCCTGCAACATAAGGAACACATTGTAAAAGGAGCGTTTGTTATGGCAATTTTGGTTAGCGGCGGTGCCGGTTACATCGGCAGCCATACCTGTATCGAATTGTTGGCCGCAGGTTACGACATTGTTGTGGCGGATAACTACTACAACTCCTGCCCGCAGGCTCTGGAGCGTGTGAAGCAGATCTCCGGTAAGGATTTCCGCTTTGTTGAGGCGGATATGACCGACAAGGCTGCCGTGGAAAAGATCTTTGCCGAAAACAGCGACATCGACTGCGTCATTCAGTTTGCCGCCTACAAGGCCGTGGGCGAAAGTGTGTCCAAGCCCATCGAGTATTACTCCAACAACCTGTCCACCACGCTGAACATTCTGGACGTGATGCGGCACCACAACTGCCACAACATCATCTTCTCCTCCTCCGCCACCGTCTACGGCGACCCCGCCAGCGTACCCATCCGCGAGGATTTCCCCGTCGGCGGCACCACCAACCCCTATGGCACCACCAAGGTGTTCAGCGAGCGCATCCTTACCGACTGCTGCAAGGCCGACCCCGAGCTGAACGTCGCCCTGCTGCGCTACTTCAACCCCATCGGTGCGCATCCCTCGGGCTTGATCGGCGAGGACCCCAACGGCATCCCCAACAACCTTGTACCCTACATCGCCAAGGTGGCAGTCGGCAAGCTGAAGGAAGTTCACGTCTTTGGCAATGACTATCCCACCCCCGACGGCACCGGCGTGCGCGACTACATCCACGTTGTCGATCTGGCGCGCGGTCACGTTGCCGCTGTGCATAAGCTGGAAGAAAAGCCCGGTCTGTTCATCTGCAACCTCGGCACCGGTCACGGCTACAGCGTGCTGGATGTCATCCATGCCTTCAGCAAGGCGTGCGGCAAGGAGCTGCCCTACGTCATTGACCCCCGCCGCCCCGGCGACATTGCCGAGTGCTGGTGCGACCCCAGTAAAGCCAAGCGCGAGCTGGGCTGGGAGGCGCAGTACGGCATTGACGAGATGTGCCGCGACAGCTGGAACTGGCAGAGCCACAACCCCGACGGCTACAAGACCGTGTAATTTTGCATAAAACAACAAGAGCGGCATCCTGCGGGATGCCGCTTTCTTTATACAAACATTTCCTCGCTGCGGGGCGGTAATTTGGGGATGACGCGGCGGGGTGCGGCGGCGGTGCGCCATGCGGCAGGGGAGATGCCCACCTCCCGCTTGAACACCCGGCACAGGTAGTTGGCACCCGAAAACCCTGTCAGCCCGGCGATGGTTTCCAGATTGTACTCATCGCTCAGCAGCAGAGATTTGACGGCTTCTATGCGTATGTTCGTCAGATATTTGCCCGGCGGCACGCCAATCTCCTGCTTGAACACCCGCACCAAGTGGCTTTTGGTCACGCCCAGCTGCTCGCTCAATTCCTCCACGCCGTACAGCGCCATATAATTCTGGCGGATCGCGGTCATCGCCTCGGCAACCAGCGGCGGCAGGGGACGGCTGGTTTCGTCCGCCTTGGCGACCGCACACAAAACGCCGTAGGCGACCGGGTCGGCAGGGGCGCTGTGCATCTGCGCCAGCAGCTCCGCCGCGCCGGGGCAGGAGGCACCGTCCGCCCAGCGGGCGGCGCCAAGGCTCAACAGGCAGGCGTCGGGGCATTGCCCCGTCAGCCGCACCGCCACCAGATGGCAGTCCCCGCAGGGGGTCAGCGTCAGGGGCGAAGCTCCCAGCAAAATGTCCCCGCTCTGCCCCGGGCGCTCGCTGTCGTTCAGCAGGCACTCCCCGCGCGACAAAACACCCACCCAAAGCCCCGCGCCGGTCAGCGTTTTCGGCGTTTTGCCGTCCAGCTCGGCAATTTCGGCGGCGGTACAAAAAGATTCGGCATCAAATATCAATTTCCACACTCCAATATCAATAAAATGCTATTTTCAAATGCATTATAACCTGATATTATAATGATGTCAAGTAAATCAACCCCGTTCACGGGTTCTTACACAATTACGGAGGTAATGCATCATGGCTTCTATCAGCTGCCGTCACGTCAAGAAAGTTTACCCCGGCAACGTCGTTGCCGTTCCCGATTTCAGCCTGGAGATCGCCGATAAGGAATTTATCGTTTTCGTCGGTCCCTCCGGCTGCGGCAAGTCCACCACCCTGCGTATGATCGCCGGTCTGGAAGAAATTTCCGGCGGTGAGATGTACATCGGCGACCGTCTGATCAACGACGTCCCCCCGAAGGACCGCGACATCGCCATGGTGTTCCAGAACTACGCTCTGTACCCCCATATGACCGTTTACAAGAACATGGCTTTCGGTCTGGAGCTGCGCAAGATGCCCAAGGACGAGATCGACAAGCGCGTTCGTGAGGCTGCCAAGGTTCTGGAGATCGAGCATCTGCTCGACCGTAAGCCCAAGGCTCTGTCCGGTGGTCAGCGTCAGCGTGTTGCGCTGGGTCGTGCTATGGTTCGTAACCCGGCTGTCTTCCTGCTCGACGAGCCTCTGTCCAACTTGGACGCCAAGCTGCGTACCAGCATGCGCACCGAGATCATCAAGCTGCACAAGAAGCTGGCTACCACCTTCATCTACGTTACCCACGACCAGACCGAGGCTATGACCATGGGCGACCGCATCGTCGTCATGAAGGATGGTCTGATCCAGCAGGTCGATACCCCGCAGAACCTGTATGACTACCCCTGCAACATCTTCGTTGCCGGCTTTATCGGCAGCCCCCAGATGAACTTCCTGGACGGCACCCTGAAGAAGAACGGCGACCAGTTTGTGGTTGACCTGGCCGGCACCGACATCCCCCTGCCCACCGAAAAGACCGCAGACGGCAAGCTGGACGCTTACGTCGGCAAGAGCCTGAAGGTCGGCATCCGTCCTGAGGACATCAAGGACGACGAGGAATTCCTCGAAAAGCATCCCAACAGCCATATCAGCACCGAGGTTGAGGTTTCCGAGCTGATGGGCGCCGAGATCTACCTGTACATGACCTACCAGGGTCAGAACCTGATGGCTCGTGTTGCCCCCACCTCCAAGAGCCGCCGCGGCGACAAGATCACCGTTGCTCTGGACACCAACAAGATCCATCTGTTCGATCCCGAGTCCGAGCTGACTCTGCTCAACTAATTGCTGTAACATCTGCAAGATCGGCGGTTCCGTGTAAAGCGGAGCCGCCTTTTTTGCAGTATGACATTGCCGTAAAATTCACAAAGGAGGGCGCACCCCATGCAGATCACCGACCTTTTGCAGCTGCCGCAGATCCGGCTGCACAGCACCGCAGCGGACCTGCCTGCCGCTGTTCACACCCTGTGCGGCTTGCTGGCGCAGGATGACGCTGTGCAGGATGCCGCTTTGCTGGAGCAGGATGTTCTGGCGCGGCTGGCGCAGGGTTGCGTGTGTATGGGCAACGGTCTGGCGGTGCCGCACGCCAAAACGGCGGCGGTGCGCCGCGTGGCGCTGGCGGCCATCACGCTGGACAAGCCGATTTGCTGCTCCACGCCGGACGGCGAGCCGGTCGATCTGCTGTTTCTGATCGCCGCGCCCGAGGGGGAAAACGACCTGCACATTCGTGTGCTGGCGGCACTGGCGGGGCTGCTGGTGGACAAGGATTTCTGCCGCACGCTGGCAGCGGCGCAGACACCGGAGCAGTTCCGCGCCTGCATTGCCGAAAAAGAAACGGCGGCGCAGCCCGAACCCAAACGCCCGACCGGGCGGCATATCCGGCTGCTGGCTGTCACTGCCTGCCCCAACGGGCTGGCGCACACCTATATGGCGGCAGAGGCGCTGCAAAAAAGCGCCGACAAATACGGCATTGCCATAAAGATCGAAACCAACGGCGCGGGCGGCACCGAAAACGAGCTGACCCCTGCCGACATTGCCGAAGCCGACGGCATCATCGTTGCGGTCAACCGCGCGGTGCCGACGGCGCGGTTTGTGGGAAAAAAGGTGGTCAATGCTTCGGCGGACGAGGCGATCCGTGAGCCGGAAAAGCTGCTGGAAAAGGTGCTTTCCGGCAAGGCGGAGGTCTACCGCGGGGGCGAGGCGATGCGCAACCGCAACCACGCCGAGCTGGTCAACGAGGCTTACCGCCACTTAATGTACGGTATATCGCGGTTTATCCCTTTTGTGGTGGCGGGCGGCATCAGTATGGCGCTGGCGATGCTGGTGGTGCATCTGAACGGTCCCGATACACTGGCGGTTATGCTGAACACCGTCGGGCAGGCGGCTATGGCGATGATCTACCCCGTGCTGGCGGCGTTTATTGCCGCAAGCATCGGTGACACGGCCGCCTTTATGCCGGGGCTTATGGGCGGGTATCTGGCGCAGATGGGTACCACCGTCCACGGCGAAGACGGCTGGATCTCCAGCGGCTTTGGCGGTGCGCTGATTGCCGGCTTTGCCGCCGGTATGCTGCTGCGGTTTTTGACCACCCGCTGCCCCAAGCTGCCCAAGGATCTGGACCACATCCGCACCAGCCTGCTGGTGCCGCTGGGCAGCCTGCTGGGCATCGGTGCGCTGATGGTGTTTTTGGTCAACCCCGTTTTGGGGCAGGTCAACTACTGGCTGGACACAACGCTGAACAGTATGCGCGGCGGCAGCCGGCTGCTGCTGGGCTGCGTGCTGGGCGGGCTGATGGCGACCGATTACGGCGGACCCATCAACAAGGCGGCGTATGTCACCGGCACGCTGGCGCTGGTCGGCGGGCAGCAGGACGTGATGGCGGCGGTGATGGCGGGCGGTATGGTGCCGCCGCTGGGCGTGGCGCTGGCGTGCCTGCTGTTTCCCGAAAAATTCACCCGGGAGGAGCGCCGCACCGTGCCGCAAAACCTTGTGATGGGCGCTTCCTTTGTCACCGAGGGCGCGCTGCCCTTTGCACTCAAGGACCCGTTTCGGGTCGTACCCGCCTGTATGGCGGGCAGTGCGCTGGCGGGGTATCTGACGGTTCTGGTCAACTGCGCCTGCCCTGCGCCCCACGGCGGCATCTTTTTGCTGGCGGTTATGGGCAACCCGGCAGGGTTTGTTGTGGCAAATGCGGCGGGTGCGCTGCTTACCGCGCTGATTCTGGGGCTGACCAAGCGGGACATCCCTCAGGGCTGACGCACCTCGCACCCGGGGAAATAGTACAGCAAAATTTCCTGCCAGGTGCTGCCCTGTTCGGCAAGCGCCTTGGCGCCGTACTGGCTCAGCCCCACGCCGTGTCCGTAGCCGTGCGTGGTAAAACAAAACGATGTACCGTCATATTCCACAGTAAAACTTGCGCTGCGCAGATGAAATGCGCGGCGCATTTTTGTACCCGGAACCTTGCTGCCGCACACGGTCTGCGCCGTCACATACCCGGCGTCATCCCGCACGGCATCGCCGAACCACGCAGCGGGGTCGCTGCCCGGGGCAAGCCCCAGCGCCAGCAGAACGGCGCTGACCTGCTCGGGGCTGTACTGCACGGTGACCTCGTAGCCGTCGGCGGCAAGGTCGGCGGGGGAGGGTACCCCCTGCAGATAGGGCAGCGCGGTTTCCCAGACGTTCTGGCTTGCCTCGGTATGCCCGGCGCTGATGCTGTGGTAGCACGCCGCCGCCGGGCTGCCGCCGTAGGTCAGAACACAGCCGTTCACCGTCTGCGCGGCTTGGGTCAGCCGGGCGTAAAATGTTTCGTAATCATCGCCCCAGCGTGCTTTTAATACGTCGGTGTCCGTCCAGCCTAAGCACTGCGCACTGTTGACCTGCAAGGGGGTGTCCCCCAGCGCCAGCGCGTAGCTGTACCCGGCAACCATCTGGGCGCACAGGGCATCGGCGGGCCAGTCCGGCGGCATTTCGCAGGCAGCCAGCCCCACCAAAAATTCCGGCAGCGGCAGCGTGCGCTCCTGCTGCACGGCGGCATCCCAGACGGTCACGGTGCCGGGCGCGGGCGTTGCGGCGGGCGCGGCAGTCGGCAGCGGCGGAAGCGTCGGCTCCGGCAGGGGCGCAGGGGCAGGCGGGGCGGTTGGGCGCGGCAGCAGCAGCGCCGAAAACGGCAGAAAAAACGCCAAAAGCAGGGTGAACCCCGCAGCACCGAAACTCTTTTTCACACAACACGCTCCCTGCACTTGAAAAAACTCGGCTGCGGCGGTACAATACATCATATACGAGGAAACGGCAGCCTGTCCCAGCCTATGCGGCGGGGCAGCCGGGTATGAAAGGGTAAAGGTATGAACGTTCAACATCGACCGCGCGTGGCGGTCATTGCAGCGGCGGGCGCGGTGCTGGCAGCTACGGGCTGGCTGGCGGGCGGCGCGTCCGGCTTTGTGGCAGCATCGATGCTGGCGTGCCTGTGTGCGGTATGGCTGGCAGCGCTGGCACTGCCGTACCTTGCGGGCAGGCGCTGTGCCGCGCAGCCGGCTGCCTTGGCGGACCGGTGCAAGCCGCTGGGCGCGGCGATGGCGGTCACCGCTGTTTTGCTGCTGGCGGCGGGGCTGATGAACCTGCCCGCCGTGCTGTTTTTGGCAAAAAACGGGTATCTGCCGCTGACGCTGAAACCGGTGTTTGCGTATGTACTGGACGCTGTAACGCCGATTTTTTCGGCGCTGTGGCTGGCGGTGTACGCGGTGCGCGCCTGCACGGGCTACGGCATTGCCCGCGGTAAGCCGGGCAGTGCGGCAGCGGCGCTGGTGATGCCGCTGTACTTTTTGTGGCGGCTGTTCTGGCAGTTCCAGATCGACCCCGCCGCCCTGCCGCGCGTGACCTACACGCTGGACGTGCTGGGCGGTGCGGCGGCGGTGCTGTTTGCGGCGGCATTGCTCAAGGTGTTTTTGACGCCGGGGCAGCCCTGCGGACACACGCTGTTCGGCGCGGGAACAGGCTGCTTTTTGCTGTGCAGCTGCGCGGGGACCGTGCAGACGCTGCGGCAGCTGCGTGCGCTGACCGCCGCCGAGGTGTACGGCAATCTGGCATTATCGGCGCTGGGCATCGGCGGGCTGATTTGCGCCGTTGCCGCCTGCGGTGAAGAAACGGAATAAAAAATACGCTGCATCGAAAAACGGTGCAGCGTATTTTTATCGGTTTTTGAAATTTTCCACGCGCTGTTTGCGCACGGCGCGGCGTTCCATCACGGTTTCCCAGCCGGAGGAAATCTTGTCCGCCGTGCCTACCAGCACCGCCTCGCGGGTGTGGGGAACAGCGGTCACGGTCAGCGGCCACATATGGCAGCGGATGCAGTCCTTTTCGGTGTCGTTTAAATCAAACACGGTTTCGGCGTTGTACAGCGCCGCCTGCGGGTGCTTAAAGCCGTGCCAGTGGGTAATGTCCTTGCAGTGGTGCCAGTCGTATAAGTAAAAGTCGTGCAAAAACGCGCCGCGCACCAAGCTGACCTCATCGGCGGCAAGCCCCAGCCGCCGGTTGAGCCAAAAGGCGATGCGCGCTACGCGCATACAATGCTCGTAGGTGGTCACGGTGCCGTGCTGGATAAAATCTTTCATATGCTGGGCGTGGGGGTTATCCGCGTAGCCGCGCAGAATTTCGTCCACGCAGGCGGACTCGGCAGGGGTCAGGCGAAACAACACAGGGCAGCGCTCCTTTCTTGCGGGGTGGGGTACAGGGCTATCTTTGCCCTTAGTATACCGCACCCCGCCCGGCATTGCAACAGCAAAATGGCAATCTTAACTGCGCAGCCCCAGCTCCTCGCCGTAACCCGCGCACTGCCGCCCCAGCAGGGTGTACAGCGGGCTGAAACGGTCGTACAGGTAATCCTGCGTTTGGCAGGGCGCGCGCAGCGGCAGGCTGCTTTTGGGCAGGCGCACCGCCGCCGAAAACGCCCCTGCGCCGCCGCTTTGCACCACCGCCCCGCCGCTTACCGCCGCCAGCCGCAGCAGCAGGGCGCGGGCATCGCGGGGCAGGGTGGCGCACCGCCCGCCTTTTATCACCAGCACCGCCGCGCCGGGCGCGGTGTGTACCTGCACAACGGCAGCTCCCTGCGCCTGCAGGACCCCCTGCACAAAGCAAAGCAGGCTGCATTGCAGCAAAAGGCGCGGCACGGCCACCGGCAGCGGCGCGTCCGCCGGGGCAAAATACAGCCAGCTGCGCCGGCGCACGGCTTGCTGCAGGGCGGCGCACAGGGCTTCGACCTCGGCGGTCAGATCCAAAGCGCGGGGCGGGGCAGGGGCGGCAGCGGCTTCTGCCAAAAGGCAGGCGGCAAGCCTTGCACCCGGGCGCACGGTGCGGCGGCTCAGGCGGCGAAAGGCGGCATCCTGCGCAAGGGCAGCGCGGGCAGGGTCATCGGGAAACACAGCGGCACCCCTCCTTTTGGGCAGTGGTTTTGGGGCTAGTGTATGCAAACGCACCCTAAAAAAAGGTGCCAAAAGCTGTAAATGCAAAAAACTTTGAAAAAAACTTGAAAATTTCGTGTTAAAATAATAACAGGCACTTGCAGAGTTCAGCAAAATGGAGTACAATAGTATCATACCGCAAAGCGGGTAGGCCGCTGACCGGGTTACAATAAATCTATGGAGGATTTTATTATGGCTGTTAAAGTTGCAATCAATGGTTTTGGCCGCATTGGCCGTCTGGCTTTCCGTCAGATGTTTGAGGCTGACGGCTACGAAGTTGTCGCCATCAACGACCTGACCAGCCCTGCTATGCTGGCTCACCTGCTGAAGTACGACACTGCTCAGGGTTCTTTCCTGGGCAAGATCGGTGAGAACAAGCACACCGTCGAGGCCGGCGAGGATTACATCGTTGTCGACGGCAAGAAGATCACCATCTACGCCATTAAGGACGCCAAGGATTGCCCCTGGGGCGAGCTGGGCATCGACGTTGTTCTGGAGTGCACCGGCTTCTACACCAGCAAGGCCAAGGCTGAGGCCCACATCCAGGCCGGCGCCCGCAAGGTCGTTATCTCTGCTCCTGCCGGCAACGACCTGAAGACCATCGTCTACTCCGTCAACGAGAAGACCCTGACCGCTGAGGATCAG
>ERZ1034691.207-NODE-207-length-46641-cov-43.725797_pt1 | contig 46641 bp, 46 predicted proteins | sample MGYA00520638_ERZ1034691 | MGnify/ENA primary metagenome ERZ1034691 (study PRJEB33766, sample SAMN09781763) | gut metagenome | biome: gut microbiome | host: Homo sapiens | place: Madagascar | study: EMG produced TPA metagenomics assembly of the PRJNA485056 data... | reverse complement strand
TGTGCTGGAACTCGTCCACGGCGCAGCCGTAGGCAAGGAACACAAAGCTGTCCTCGGCGTGGAGCAGGGCGTACTTCTCGGTGTCCTTACCGAACAGCAGGTGGTGCCACGGCGCGGTGAGGAACTCCATCGCCATGGAGTGGATCTCGGCGCTCTCCATGGCGGGGCATTCCAGATCGGCAGGCACGTTGGGGTCGCGCTCGGCCACATAGCCCTCAAAGGCGTGGCCGCACTCGTGGGTCAGCACGTCCACATCGCCGGAGGTATTGTTCCAGTTGGCAAAAATGAAGGGGGCCTTGTAGCTGGGCAGGCTGGTCATATAGCCGCCGGACATCTTGCCGGGACGGCTCTCCACATCGAACAGCTCGTTGTCCTGCATAAAGTCGATGAACTCGGCGGTCTCGGGGCTCAGCTCGTGGTACATGGTGCGGGCGGCATCCATGCGTGCCTGATAGCCCGGGATGGGCTTGGGGTTGCCGTCCTTGAAGATGATGGGCAGGTCGGTAAAGGTGGGGTGGGTGATGCCGGTGCGCTTGGCGCGCATGGCCATCACTTTTTGCAGCTCGGGCACAACGTCCCTTGCCACCTGATCCCGGAAGGCCTGGATCTCAGCCTGACCGTAGCCGATGCGGTTCATGCGCACATAGGAAAGCTCGCTGTAATCCTTGTAGCCCAGCACCTTGGCCTGCTGATTCAGGTTTTTGACGATCTTGGTGTACAGTGTGTCCAGCTCGTCGCGGTGGGCGTCAAAGTAGCCGGCCTCGGCTTCGTAGGCGGCGCGGCGCACGGCGGGGTCCAGATCCTCTTTGTAGGGGCCCAGCTGGGGGATGGTCAGCTGCTTGCCGTCCAGCTCCACCAGTGCGCCGCCGTAGATCTGCTGGTACTGGCTGACCAGCGCGTTGAACTCCTGCTGCAATTCCACGGTGCGGTCGTCCATGCCCAGCACGGCGTTCTTCATACCGGCTACGCAGGTGGTGCCGAAGTGCTCGGTAAGGGCATCCACATAGGGGTTTGCCAGAAACGCCCGGCTGATCTCCACACTGGCGTTGGTCACAGCGGGGCCGTTGGCATCAAAAAAGTCCTGCTCAGCTTTCCAGTAGGCATCGCGGGTGTCACAGGTGTAGTGGATGTTGGCCAGCTGGGAGGCGGTGGTGTAGTCTGCAAAGGCGCGGCTCTGCTCGTAGTACACCTGAATGAGGGCATCGCCGTCCTGCGCATCGGCGGCCTTGGCAGCCAGCTGCTTGCACCGTGCCAGCAGGGCATTGATGTCCGGGCGGGTATAGGTCATTTCGCTGAATTTCATGGAAAATTTCCTTTCCGGGGCAGTTCCCCCTTTGGTATCTTGTGTTCATCTTACCACGTTCTGCGCCAAAAGAAAAGAGGGAGACAGGCGGGTAAAAGTCCTACGTTTATACAACACCAACAAAAATAAAAACGCTCCTTTGGCAAAGATGTCTGTTTGGGTGCTTGCAGTGCAGCAAAAAAAGGATTATAATGGCAGTATCAACAGAGTAAGACCCTGCGCGTTAAGTGCCGCATCAACGGGGAGTTGTGCTGCGGACGAAGGTATTGACCGCGGTGCAGGGTCTGCATCCCGCTGCTGCATGGACTTGGGTGCAGGCGAGAGCCGTCTGCGGTTTTTGCCCGGAAGTGAATGTTGTTGGAATTCACGCCCTCCTTTGTGCGGTCTGTCACAGGGGAGGGCGTTTTTTGCGTCCTGCCTGCTGTTCCTTTTTAAGGAGGACAACTACGATGAACGACAAAAAAACTTCGGTGCGTACCCTGACCATGCTGGCTCTGCTGGTGGCCATGAGCATCGTGTTCAGCCGTGTGCTGAGCATCTCCACCGGCTTCGTCCGGTTCAATCTGGGCAGTCTGCCGGTGCTGCTGGCGGCGGTGGTGTTCGGCCCCGGCGCAGGCTTTGCGGTGGGCGCAGTGGCCGATATCATCGGCGGTGTGCTGGCGGGCTACGCCATCAACCCGCTCATCACGCTGGGTGCGGGCGCCATCGGCTTGGTGGCAGGTTTTGCGTGGCAGAAGCTGAACCGCCTTTCCACAAATTTGCGGCTTGCAGCCAGCGTGTTGCTGGGGCATTTTGTGGGCTCCATGGTCATCACCTCGCTGGCGCTGCGCCTGTTTTACGGCTATCCGTGGGCAACACTGGCAGTGCGCATCCCCAACGCCCTCATCCTGAGCGCCGTGAACGTTGTACTGCTGCGCATCCTGCTGGAAAACCGCAGCCTGATGAAGCTGGCAAAGAAGTAAGAAAGCTGTGAAAACCCTCTCAGGCGCTCCCGCGCCAGCTCTCCCAAAGGGAGAGCCAAGCCGTAAGGCTCGTTGCTAAAGCTTTACGTGTAATGAGAAACTTTCCCACCATGCCAAAGACTCCCTCTCAGAGGGAGCTGTCAAAACCGTCAGGTTTTGACTGAGGGAGTTCGTTCCCAAACCCCTACCGTGAAAAGGCAATTCTGGAAAATCCGCAGATTTTCCAGAATTGCGAAATTATAAATAATTTTTCCGCTGATGATGCGCAGAGCAAAGCGGAGCGCATTCCAAATCGTGATCTTGAATCGAGGCAGTATCTATGAACTACGAACAGGCAATGGAATACATCCACGCGGTGCAGTGGGCGGGGCATAAGCCCGGGCTTACCCGCACCCGCACCCTGCTGGCGGCACTGGGCGATCCGCACAAAAAGCTGCAATTCGTCCATGTGGCGGGCACGAACGGCAAGGGCAGCACGGCGGCAATGCTGGCTTCCTGCCTGCAAGCCGCCGGTTACCGGGTGGGGCTGTATACCTCGCCCTTCATCAACCGCTTCAACGAGCGCATCCAGATCAACGGGCAGCAGATCCCGGACGAAGCATTGGTGGCGCTGGTGGAACAGGTAAAGCCCGCCGCTGACGCTATGGAGGATGTGCCCACCGAGTTCGAGATCATCACCGCACTGGGAATGCTCTATTTTGCGCAGCAGCAGTGTGATATCGTGGTGCTGGAGGTGGGACTTGGCGGCACGCTGGATTCCACCAATGTCATTGAAAAGCCTGCCTGCGCGGTGATCACGGCACTGGGCATGGATCACGTCAAGGAGCTTGGCCCTACGCTGGCGGATATTGCTGCCGCCAAGGCGGGCATCATCAAGCCGGGGTGCCCGGTGGTAAGCTACGGCGGCGCACCGGAGGCAGACGCCGTGCTGCGCCGGGTGGCAGCGCAGCAGAATGCCCCCTTTACCGAGGTGGACTTTGCCAAGCTGCAGGTCACCGGCGGGGATCTGGACGCGGTTACCTTCAGCTTTGACGGGCTGGACGGGGTGCGGCTGCCGCTCATCGGCAGCTATCAGCCCCGCAACGCCGCGCTGGCCATCACCGCCCTGCGGGTGCTGCGGCAGCAGGGCTGGAACATCCCGGAAAGCACCATCCGCACCGGACTGGAGCAGGTAAGCTGGCCCGGGCGCTTTGAGCTGCTGCGCCACAGCCCGGCCTTTGTGCTGGATGGCAGCCACAACGCCCACGGGATGCGCGCCACGGTGCAGAGCCTGAAAGACCGCTTCCCCGGGCAGAAATTCGTCTTTCTGGTCAGCATTATGGCCGACAAGGATGTGGACGAGATGCTGGCGCTGCTGGCACCGCTGGCCGAGCGGTTCGTGACCGTGACGGCGCACAACCCCCGTGCCATGCCGGCGCAGACGCTGGCAGAGCATATCCGCGCCTACGGCTGCACCGCCGAGGCTGTGGACAGCATTGAGGCCGGTGTAGCGCGTGCGCAGGAACTGGGCGGCGAAGGCCCGGTGTGCGCACTGGGCACGCTGTATTTCTCCGGCGATGTCCGGCAGGCCTTTGCCCGCCTGAATGCGTAACGATGCAGAAAAAATATTTTTGAATACAAGCAGAGCCGGACAGTCCGCGGGCTGTCCGGCTCTGCATTTTTATAAAGAAAATATTAGAACCGCAGCTGCTTTTTTGCCATTTGCAGCGCACGGCGCAGCGGGCGGTAGAGCAGCAGCATCAGCACAAAATTGCCGACGCCGTGCATTGCATCGTAGCTCAGGCCGCTGAGCCACCAGCTCAGGGCAAAGGCAGGCGTTTTGGCGAACAGATACACCGCCGCGCACAGCCCGCCGAAGCACAGGCCGTACAGCCCGCTGAACACCGCCCAGAAAAAGGCGTTGTCCATGCGGCGCAGCAGCCATGCCAGCAGCGCCAGCAGATACCACACATACAGATACATCACCCACCACAGACCAAAGCCGTACAGCACGCCTTGCAGCAGGATGAATACCGTGATGGCGCCGGGCGTCTCCCGGGGCAGCTCCAGTGCAAACAGGATGAGGAGCAGGCTTACCGGCTCCAGATTGGGCAGGCCGCTCATGGCCTGCTTGCTCACCACCAGCAGCGCGCCCATCAGGCCGCTGAGCACCAGCCGCAGCACCCGGGTGTGCAGCGCTGCCGGCTTTTTAGCCCTTGGTGTAGGTAAAGGCATAGCTGTCACCGTCGTGGAGTTCGATGTCTGCCACGCCCACCGTGGTCATCTCACCGGCAGCGTCGGTCAGGCACCACCAGGCCTGATCCTTATCATAGTCGGCAGTCTCGCCGTTCACGGTGGTCACAAAGCCGGCATCAGCCTCTTCCTGACTGATGATACCGGCCTCGGCCAGCGCGGTGCTCAGCTTTTCGCCGTCGGTCACGTTCAGCAGTACGCTGGACACGCTGCCGTCCGCAGCGGTAACGGTGAACTCCACCGTGGCCTGTGCTGCGCTTGCAACGGAAGCAGCCTCAGAAGCGGCCACAGAAGAAGCCACGGAGGAGGCAGCGCTGGAAGCGGTAGAGGACGCAGAAGCGCCGCAGCCTGCCAGCAGGCAGACGGTCAGCACAGCACTGAGGGTCAGAACGGCAAATTTATGCAGGGTGTTCATGGTTCAAAATCTCCTTGTTTCGTGTTTTGCGTGTAGGACGCACGGCAGATATAGTACCATGAAACCGGCTGAAAATCAACATTTTTTCTGCAGGGCTTCAAAATATGCGGCGGCAACGCCTACCTGATTGGCTTCACTGCTGAAGGCGCAGGGCACGATCTGGCAGCGGGGTAAGCCCTCCATGTAAGCTTGTCCCGCCCGGGAGGCGTACAGTCCATCGTAGGCGCTGCGCAGGCTTTCCAGCAGCAGGGGCTGCTTGCTGATGCCGCCGCCGATGGCCACCTTTTCCACATCCAGCAGAACGGTCAGGTTGAAGATCTGCACCGCCACCGCGTGGCAGAACCGCCGCAGCACCTCCAGCGCCTCCGGCTCTCCGGCATTGGCGGCGGCAAAAAAGCTGCGACCGTTCAGCGGGGCGTCCTCTGGCAGTGCCTTGCGGGCGCGGTACCATTTGAGCAGATTTTTGGTGCTGCACTGGCATGCCATGTTCTGGTCCGGGGCGTCCCATGCTTCGGCGTTGGTGTTGACAAAGCTGTACTCTCCGGCGGTAAAGTGCACCCCGCGCACCAGCTGTCCGTTGGCGATGATGCCGCCGCCCACGCCGGTGCCGATGATGAACACCGCTGCGTTGCAGCAGCCTTTCAGCGCGCCGTTTGCCAGCTCTGCCATGGCGGCGGCTTTACCGTCATTTTCCAGTATGACAGGACAGCCGCACTTTTCCGCCAGCAGCTGCCCCACCGGGGTGGCGGTGTTGTACAGCAGCGCTCCGCCGTTGGACACATAGCCGGTGCGGTTATCCACAAAGCCCGGCAGCGCCATGGCAATGCCGCTCACCTCGTCCTTATGGGGCGCATACAGCCGGTAGACTGCATCCAGAAACTGCGCCTGCGTATCTTGCGGCGTGGGCACCGCGCCGCTGTCCGTGCGGTGCATCTGCTCATCCATGACCGAGTATTTGATCTCGGTTCCGCCTACATCAAAAACCATGATCTTCATCTTGTAGCCCTCCCGTAAACGGCCGTTTTCTGTCCCTATTATGGCAAATCATCGCGGGAAAGTAAAGCCCCGGCGGTAAAAAGAAAACTGTAAAAAACGCACCGGCTTGCGGTTGCAATCCACCCCGCCCTGTGATATCCTGAAAAGAGAGTATCTGTTATATAAAGGAAGAAACTGCCATGGATTGCAAACTGCGTGCCAAAAATTGCGGCGGCTGCCCCCTGCTGGGGCTGGATTATGCCGAACAGCTGAAACAGAAGGAAGAAAAAGTGCGTGCTCTGGTGGGCAAATACGGCCCGGTGCACCCCATCCGGGGCATGGAGCAGCCTTACCACTATCGCAATAAGGTGATTTCCACCTTTGCCCCCGGCTTTGGTGGAAAACTGACCTCCGGCATCTACGCGGCAAACAGCCACAAGGTGCTGTCGGTGGAAAGCTGCCTGCTGCAGGACGAGGTGCTGGACAAGACCATGCAGGCGGTGCGGGCTGCCGCTAACGCCTGCCGCTACCAGCCCTACGATGAGGACAAGGGCACCGGCCTTGTGCGCCACTGCCTGCTGCGGCGGGGCGTAGCCACCGGGCAGGTGATGGTGGTGCTGGTGACGGCGCAGCCGGTGCTGCCGGGCGCGAAAAACTTTGTCAAGGCACTGCTGGCCGAGGCAGCGCAGCGCGGCGTGACTGTGACCACCGTGGTGCAGAACGTGAACAGCCGCAAGACCAGCGTGGTGCTGGGCGAAGCGGAAAAGGTGCTGTACGGCAAGGGGTTCATTCTGGATACCCTCTGCGGCAAGACCTACGCCATCAGCCCGCGCAGCTTTTATCAGGTGAACCCGACGCAGACCGCCGTGCTGTACGGCCTTGCGGTGGAAGCTGCAAAGCTGACCGGCAAGGAGGTAGTGCTGGATGCCTACTGCGGCATTGGCACCATCGGCCTGACCGCCGCCGACCATGCAAAGCAGGTGGTGGGCGTGGAACTGAACCGGGACGCCGTGCAGGATGCCATTGGCAACGCAAGACACAACGGCGTAAAGAACGCCCGCTTCTTTGCCGCCGACGCCACCCGCTGGATCAGCGAAGCGGCCGCAGCAGGGGAGAAGGCAGACGTGATCTTTATGGACCCCCCGCGCGAGGGCTCCACCCCGGAATTTCTTGCCAGTGTGGCCCGCATGGCACCGAAGCGGGTGGTCTACGTCAGCTGCAATCCCGTCACCCTCGCACGCGACCTTGCCACCCTGACAAAGCTGGGCTATAAAGCCGAGGGCTTTACCCCGGTGGATATGTTCCCGCATACGGAGCATATCGAGACGGTATGTGCATTGTCCAAACTAGATGTCCACCGCAAAAAGCCATCTGGGAGGCGCTGAAGCATTTTTAGCGTGTCCTCTCTGCCGAGGACTTTTATGCAGAGAAAAGAACGTTTTGCAATTTTCCCTGCAAATGGACTGCGAAGGGAAATCCGCAGCTCCCGGTTGAGAAAAGCTTTGTGAAGTGATACAATAATATTGTATGTGCCCTGTCCGGGGCATCAGTTCACAGAACGGTATAACTTGCAATGGATAGATATTTTTTTATTTTAACGACTATTGATCTTTTTGTGCTCGGCTTTATGTGCCTTCTTACAAGGCTGAGCGAATCCTTAAATAAAAAGCAGAAGCGCGGGTTCCTTCTGGCCTTTGCGCTCATTGCGTGCATCTCGGTGCTGGAGGTCATCACCATCGTGGTGGACGGCGCACCGCCGGGCTACCGCTGGCTGAATATTTTGTCCAATTATCTGGGCTTCGGGCTGACACCGGCGGTGCCGCTGTGTCTGGTATATGTGCTGGATAAAAAATCCATCATCCGGCGTGTATTCAAGGCAGCGGTGTGCTGCGAGGGTGCGTATCTGCTTTTTGTGGCGGCAACGCTGCCCTATGGGCTGGTGTTCTCGGTGAGCAGGGAAAACCTCTACGCCCGGGGCGAGTACTTCTATATTTATGTGGCCATGTACTATGCCGCCATGCTGTACCTTATGGTGGCTACGGTGCGCACGGCGGCGGCCTTTCAGAACCGCAGCCGCATGCTGATCTATCCGTTGACCCTGTTTCTGGGCGTGGAGACCGTGATTCAGCTCGCGCTGCCGGCGCTGCACGTTACATGGCTGTGCGTCACCTTGCTGTCGGTGCTGTACTATATTTATTGCAGCGAAATGTGGAACCAGCTGGACGCGCTGACCGGACTTTTGAACCAGAACAGCTACCTGAACCGCACCGCTGAGATGCGCCGCAGCGGCGGGGTGCTGGTGGTGTTTGATGTGGATGACTTCAAGCAGATCAACGACCGCTACGGCCATTTGCAGGGAGATGTCTGCCTTGCTGAGATCGCAGACTGCATCAAAAAAGCCTATGCCCGCTGCGGCTACTGCTACCGCATCGGCGGCGATGAATTCTGCGTGCTGCTGAAGGACGAGGAAAGCGAAGCTCGCTGCGCAAAAAAGCTGCAAGCTTTGCTGGCAGAGCGGCGCAAAGAGATCACCTTTTTGCCGACGGTCTCCCTTGGCTCCGCCGCCTTTTCCGGGGAGGACGTGGTTGCAGTGAAGGACCGCGCCGACCGCGCGCTCTACTGCGCCAAAAAGGAACAGAAGGCCCGCGCCGCAGCGGAAAAGCACGCAGACGACAGCGAGCGGACAGCTTGAAATTCTGCCCGCACAACGGATAAACGGAGGAACACCGATGAACACAGATTGGAACAGCCCGCAGGGCGATTTTGATACCGCTGAAAAGCAGGGAGAACTGCTGATGCTGCTCAGCCGGCAGAAGGTTACCGTGCACACATGGGACGACCCGGACTTTGACTACATGGAAGAGCAGGATCTGGCACTGGTGGTGCAAAGCCCCTCCGGCACAGAGGATCTGCTGATTGAACTGTGCGGAGAGTTCTCGGTGTTTTTTGAAAAGTGGCACGGCGAGTACGCCGCCACCGCCGAGGGCTACACGCAGCTGCAGCAGGATATCACCGCCATTCTGGACGGCAAGGCGGGCGCACTGAGCCTGTATACGGAAAACGGCTGGCAGGGCACGGTGCTGTGCACCGAGCTGCCCGGCGCAGAGGATGCCGCTGCGGCGCTCAAGCGCTGCTGGCAGGCGGCAAAGCCGGACACCGCCCTGCCTGCGGGCAGTCGGCTGGAGCTGGTGTGCTGGGACCCGGCACAGAACCGGAAAGTGCAGCTCCCGGAGGAATAATTTTAAGTGGGACGATTTGGAATATCCGCCGCTTGTGCTCTGGATATTTTCAGCGGAAAAATTATTTTAAATAGAGCAATGCCGGAGCGTCTGCGGACGCTCCGGCATTGCATTTTCACGGGAGGGGTCGTAGAGGAAAATGGCAGTTGCAATAAAAGGTACGCGAACTTTTATACGGCTTGTTGTTTCTTGAAACGATTTGCCATATAGTTTGCGAATGCGGAGGCCGCAGTGCCCAAAGCGATACCCAGCACCGCGCCGCCGAGGACATCGGTGGGGAAGTGCACATAGAGGTACAGCCGGGTAAAGGCGATAAAAGCTGCCAGCACCAGCGCGGGCGCGCCCAGCTTCCGGTTTTGCAGCCAGAGCGCATAGGCGGCGGCCACCCCGGAAGCGGTGTGCCCGGAGGGGAAGGAGTGTCCATGCGGGCGTGCCACCAGCATGGTGATGGAAGTGTTGATATCGCAGGGGCGGGGGCGGGCGAACAGCGGCTTGAGAAAGAAGTGCCCTGTTGCCATGTACAGCACCAGCGCCACCGCCATGGCAAAGCCCGCTTTGCGGGTGCGCCGGAAGAGCAGAAGCAGCAGGGTGAACGCGATCCAGATCTCGCCGTGGGCACCGGAATAATCAAAAAAGATGGAGATCGCGTTCATTACCGGGTTGCGGAACTGGTACAGCCAGTCCAGAAAAGCAAACTCAAAGGGCATGGGTTCCTCCTTTTGGGTGGTGAAAGAGCGGACTTTTTATACAATGTAGCATATAAATATTAAAAAATACAAAATGTGCTGTAAATTTGCCCTCAAGGCAGGGGAAAATCGGTTTCTGGCTGCTCCATCTGTTCCAAGGTGGGGTAGCTGTCGATGGCGCCATGGCGCTGCACGCTGATAGCGCAGAAGCGGTTGGAAAAGGTCAGATACTCGGTCAGGCGCTTGCGGGAAAGTTTTGGCAGCTCGGCGGCGGTCACGCCGTCCCGCTGCAGCTGCCACAGAAACGAGCCGATAAAGCCGTCCCCCGCGCCGGTGGTGTCCACCGCCGTTACCTTGGGGCTGCGGGCGCGAGCACTGGCGGCGCGGGTATAGGCGCGGGCACCCTTGCCGCCGCAGGTGTACAGCACCAGCTGCACATCTCCGGTAAAGAGTGCGGGCAGTGCGGCTTCAATATCCTCGGTGCCGGTAAGGAAGGGCAGTTCCTCGCCCGAAAGCTTCAGGATATGGGTCAGGGGGAGAAACTGCCACACGGTCTGACGCAGCTGCTCCCGGTCCGGCCAGAGGGGGAAACGGAGATTGGGGTCAAAGCTGAGGATGGCGCCCGCCTCCCGCGCGGCAGTGATGGCAGCCAGATGAGCGTAGCGCATGGGGCTGTCCACCAGCGAGACGCTGCAAAAATGCAGGGCAAAGGCCTGCGAAAACCAGCCCGGGTCGATCTGCTCCGGGGCGTACAGCAGGTCTGCGGAGGGTTTGCGGCAGAAGCTGAAAGTACGCTGGCCGTTTTCCGCTAAGCTGACGAAGGCCAGCGCGGTGCTGGCTTTGCCGGTAAATTCCAGATGGGAGAGCTCTACGCCGCATCCGGCCAGCACCCGGGCAATTTTGTGGCCAAAGGGGTCGTCGCCCAGCTGGCTCAGCAGCGCGCTGCGGCCGCCCAGCCGGGCAACGGCGGCGCAGACATTGGCCGGAGCGCCGCCCACCCGGGGGCTGAAGGCGGGCACTTCGTCAAAGCTGCACCCCACCCGGGAGGGGATCATATCGATCAGCGCTTCGCCGATGGAAAATAAGATCCTGTCGGACATAGGGCTTCTTCCTTTCTGCATACAGGTGTGCCGCAAGGTGCGGCAGTGTTCAGTATACACCCGCAGGGCGCTGTGCGCAACTGCTTCTTTTATACGGTAATGGGCGGGTTTTGCGGTTGACTTGCGGCGGCAGATATGCTACAATTTCCAGATGCATGCAACAACAGGAAAAGGAAAAATGGTATGGATCTGACAAAACAGTTCTTTAAATATGTCTCGCAGAATATTTTCGGCTTGCTGGGCACTTCGTGCTATATTCTGGCCGATACCTATTTTATTGCGCAGGCCGCCGGTACAGACGGCGTTACCCTGCTCAATCTCTGCCTGCCCATTTATAACTTTATTTTTGCCATTGGCTCCATGATTGCGCTGGGCTCGGCCACCCGCTACGCCATTGCCAAGGCGCAGAACGATGCCCGGGGGCAGCGGTATTTCTCCAACGCCATCCTGTGCGCCGTGCTGGCGTCTATTCCGTGGATGCTGGCGGGTGCCTTTGCACCCGGGGTGCTGCTGCGGCTCATGGGCGGCGATGCAGGCATCGTGGCGCTGGGCATTCCCTACGCCCGCATCTTTCTGCTGTTCACCCCGTTTTTTATGTGCAACTACATCGTTTCGGCCTTTGTCCGCAACGATGGCGACCCCTCCCTTGCCATGGTGGCGACCTTGAGCGGCAGTCTGTTCAACGTGGTGTTCGACTATATCTTCATGTTCCCCTTGGGGCTGGGCTTGGCCGGTGCGGCGCTGGCAACGGCGGTTTCGCCCATCATCAGCATCGCCATTTGCAGCCGCCATTTCCTTAAAAAGGAAAACACCTTGCAATTCGTGCGGCAGCTGCCCTCGGCAAGGCTGCTGGGGCAGAGCTGTCAACTGGGCATCTCCGGCTTTGTGGGCGAGCTTTCCTCCGGCGTGACCACCACGGTGTTCAACTTTCTGCTGCTGGGTCTGGCAGGCAACGTGGGCGTAGCAGCCTACGGCGTGGTGGCAAACTTTGCGCTGGTGGCTACCGCCATCTTCAACGGCGTGGCACAGGGCGCACAGCCGCTGGTGAGCCATTGCTACGGCCAGAACGACCACGCCGGGGCGCGGAAGCTGCTGCTGCTGGGCAGCGGCACGGTGCTGGTGCTGGCGGCGGTGCTATACGCTGCGGTGTTCGGCCTGACCGATCCCTTTGTAAGCTGGTTCAACAGCGAAAACTCGGTGCAGATGGCGCAGTACGCCCACATCGGGATGCGGATGTACTTTGTGGGCTACTTCTTTGCGGGCTTCAACATCATGGCGGCAGGCTATCTGAGCGCCGTGAACCGCCCGGTGGAGGCCTCCGTTACCTCTATCTGCCGGGGCATGGTGGCCATTGTGGCCTGCTCGCTGGTGCTCAGTGCGGTGTTCGGGATGCCGGGCGTATGGGCAGCCTTCCCGGCCTCGGAACTGCTCACCGCGCTGCTGACCCTGTTTTTGCTGCGCAGAAAAGAGAGCGGAAAAGCTTAAATATACATCTCCTGTTCCCGCATGGTCTCCTCGGGCGTAAGCCCGGACTGTGCGGCGCGACCGGTCAGTGCCCGCCATTGTGCAGGGGACTGGCCGGTTTCTTTTTTGAAGACCCGGCACAGGTAGTTCGCCCCGGAAAAGCCGCACAGGCTGGCAACCACGTCCAGTGTGTACTCCCGGTGCAGCAGCAGCCGCTGTGCGGCTTCGATGCGCACGGTGGTCAGGTACTTGCCAGGCGGCACGCCCACGGCGGCGGTAAAGGTGCGCACAAGATGGCTTTTGGAGACGCCCAGCCGCTCGCTGAGCTCCTCCACGCCGTACAGCCCCGCGTAGTTGGCGCGGATATCCTCAATGGCGGCCTGCACCAGCGGCGGCAGGGCGGGCGCGGCGCTGTCTGCATCTGCCAGCTCGCACAGCAGGGCAAAGACCAGCTGGCTGCGGGCACGGCTGTGGGTGGGCTTTTCCTCCGCAAGCCGCCCCATCAGCTCGGCGGCGGCAGGGCAGGTCTCGCCTTTGGCAAGGTAGGGCAGCTCCCGCAGGCCGTTCAAAAACTGCACGCTGGCCTGCCCGGTCAGCTGGACGCACAACAGGTGGCAGCTGTCCTCCGGGGTCAGGGTGAGCGGGGCACGGCTTAAGATCAGGTGCCCCGCCGCAGCGGACTGCGGCGGCAGCACCAGCACAGAGCCGGCGGGTGCAGCCGACGCCCCGGGCAGGGAGACCGTGCATCTGCCGCTGGAAACAAGGCAGACCCACAGCCCCTCGCCGGTCAGGGTGCGGGGCGCGGAAAGCTGCACATCCAGCAGTGCAGCCGGTGCGGCGATGGTGTTCCAGTCAAACAGCAATATCTGACACCTCTAATCAATAAAATGCTATTTTATATCACAAAATTATCTGTTATTATAGTACCAACGAAACAACACGCCGTCAAGGGCGTGAAACACCAAATATTTTACGGAGGATAACGATTATGGCTTCCATTAGCTGCCAGCACATCTACAAGATCTATCCGGGCGCAACTGCCCCGTCTGTTACCGACTTCAATCTGGAGATCCAGGATAAGGAGTTCATCATCTTCGTCGGCCCCTCTGGCTGCGGCAAGTCCACCACCCTGCGTATGATCGCCGGTCTGGAGGAGATCTCCAAGGGCGAGATGTACATCGGCGGCCGTCTGATCAACGACGTTCCCCCGAAGGATCGTGATATCGCCATGGTGTTCCAGAGCTACGCTCTGTACCCCCACATGACCGTTTACAAGAACATCGCTTTCGGTCTGGAGCTGCGCAAGACCCCGAAGGACGAGATCGACAAGCGCGTGCATGAGGCTGCTAAGATCCTGGAGATCGAGCACCTGCTGGACCGCAAGCCCAAGGCTCTGTCCGGTGGTCAGCGTCAGCGTGTTGCTCTGGGCCGTGCAATGGTTCGTAACCCGGCAGTCTTCCTGCTGGACGAGCCCCTGTCCAACCTGGATGCCAAGCTGCGTACCAGCATGCGCACCGAGATCATCAAGCTGCACAAGAAGCTGGCTACCACCTTCATCTACGTTACCCACGACCAGACCGAGGCTATGACCATGGGCGACCGCATCGTCGTCATGAAGGATGGCATCATCCAGCAGGTCGATACCCCGCAGAACCTGTACGATATGCCTTGCAACATGTTCGTTGCAGGCTTCATCGGCAGCCCCCAGATGAACTTCCTGGACGGCACCCTGATCAAGAAGGGCGAGCTGTACGGTGTTGACCTGGGCGGCGACGTGATCCCCCTGCCCAAGGAGAAGACCGCCGATGGCAAGCTGGATTCCTACGTTGGCAAGAAGATCAAGATGGGCATCCGTCCCGAGGATATCGATGACGAGCCCGAGTTTATGGCAAAGCACACCGACTGCCAGCTGGATGCTCAGGTCGATGTTTCCGAAATGATGGGCGCTGAGATCTACCTGTACCTGGAGTACAAGGGCAACAAGATGACCGCTCGTGTTGCTCCCACCTCCAAGGCTCGCAACGGAGACACCGTCCGCGTTGCCTTCGATCCCCATAAGGTGCACCTGTTCGACATCGAGACCGAGCAGACCATCCTGAACTAAGACTTAGCAAAGATCATTTTTGATCCTCCTATCATACGAAAGACCGCCGAAGGGAAACCTTCGGCGGTCTTTCGTTTTGGAAAACCCTCTCAGTCATCGCTGCGCGATGCCAGCTCCCCCGAAAGGGGGAGCTTTTAGCATGGCGGGAAGGTTTCTTATTGCACTTAGTGCTTTAACAACAAGGGCAACGGCGTGCGCCCTCTCCGTCACCTGCGGTGACACCTCTCCCAAAGGGAGAGGCAAGAGCACGGCGGGAAACTTTCTCATTGTACTTTAAACTTTCAGCAATGAGCCTTAGACCTTGGCTCCCCCTTCGGGGGAGCTGGCGCGGGAGCGCCTGAGAGGGTTTTCAACGCGACGGGCATTCCCAATCAGTTTGTCTGTGCGCCCTGCCGCACCAGCTCGATGAATACATTCATCTGGGGGGTCACCCATTTGTCCCGGTGGTAGAACAGCTGCCGGTGCATCATGACGGTGCAGTCCGGTACGTTCAGCCGTGCCAGACGCCCTTCGGCCAGTGCGCTGCGCACGATGTACTCCGGCAAAAAGGAAAGCCCCATGCCCTGCTCCACCATCTGGCACAGCAGCGCGGCGCTGCCCAGTTCCAGATAGGGGTGGATGGCAAGGCCGTGCGCTGCCATGCACTGGTCCAGTGCGTCCCGGTAACTCATGCCCCGCTCGGTGAGCAGAAACTCCTGCCGGGGCAGAATGTCCAGCGGGAGCGCGCTTTCCTGCGCCAGCGGATGCTGCGGCGGCGCAATGAAGCACACTGGCTCCGGCACATCCGCAGCCAGCACCAGCGCAGGCTGCAAAAGGGGCTGGTCCAGTGTGTAGACAAGGTCTACCTGATTGGTGCTCAGCAATTGCAGCATCTCATCTGTGGAGGCAGTGTGCAGCACCAGCTCTACCTGCGGGCAGCGGGCATGGTAGCGCTGCAACAGCCCCGGCAAAAAGGTGCTGCACACGGAATCTGCCAGCGCGATGCGCAGACTGCCCCGCACCTGCTGGGCGGGCTGCAAGGCGGCCTGCGCCTGCTGGGCAGTTTCCAGCAGGGTGCGGGCGTAGCCTAAAAAGGTCTGCCCGGCATCGGTCAGGCGCACCGTTTTACCCACGCGGTCAAACAGCGGGGTGCCCAGTTCGGCCTCCAGCTGTGCGATTTGGGAGGACACCGCCGACTGCGAGTAGCCCAGCTGCCGCGCGGTGCGGGAAAAGCTGTGCAGCTCGGCGATGTGCAAAAAGGTATTGACAGTCCGCAGTTCCATGAACGGCTCCTTTTATAACAGGGTGATGTTCTGCACGGTGAGCTGAGCACCGTCCACGGTAAAATGCACTTCCAGCCCGGCAAACTCCATGCCGTACACCCGCTGCGGGTCGTGCTGGTAGGAGGGGCGGGGGTCACTGGCAAGCACGCCCTGCAGTGCGGCACGGTCGGCCTCCGGTACGGTTTGCCACAGCGTCTCCGGGCAGGAGACTTCCAGATGGTGGGTGCGGGTCTGCCCGGTAAAGCCCTCGGCGGCATCCGGGTGGCAGTCCGCATAGGGGATGTAGGGCTTGATATCGTAAATGGGGGTGCCGTCCATCAGGTCGGCACCGCGCACGATGAGCACCGGCCCCACGTCCGGGCGCTGCTCAATGGCCTCCAGCTTTACGCTGGAAAGCCCCAGAGGGTTCGGTCGGAAGGGGGAGCGGGTGGCGAACACGCCCACCCGGGTGTTGCCGCCAAGGCGCGGCGGGCGCACGGTGGGAGACCAGCTTTCCCGCACCGCGCCGGAAAACTGCCACACCAGCCAGATATGACTGAAATCCTCCAGCCCGCGCAGGGCGTCGGGGTTGCGGTATTCCGGGGTAAAAACGATCTCGCCCCGCAGCTCTTCTACCAGCCCGCTCTGGCGCGGGATGCCGAACTTGGTGGGAAAGGCGGTATGGATATGGGCAATGACCTTCAGGGTCATGGCTTCGGGTGCCTGCTGCATGATGAACTCCTTGCTCAATAGATCTTTTCAATGGGGCAGTCGGCGGGGATGCCGTACCGGCTGCGGAAGGCCTGCAATTCCTGCGGGCTGCGGATCAGCTGTACCTCGGTAAAATGGCCGGTGTGCAGATCCTGAAACCCGGCCACCTGCTCCCCGGTGCAAATGCTGCACCGCAGCACCGGCTTCTGGGCGGCGGGGTCGTAAGCGGGGGACGTTTTCTTTTTGCCGAACACGGGCTGCTCCTTTCTTTCCTTATCTTATAGGCCGCGGCAAAGCCCCACTGCCTTGCCCTCGATGTGCAGCTCCGAAAGCTGCTCTCCGGCGTAGAACATGGGCGGGCAGACTGCGGCGTTATCGGCCAGCAGCATCACGGCATCGCCCTGCCGGTGGAAGTGCTTGAGGGTGGCTTCCTCGCCCACCCGCACGGCAGCGATCTCGCCCTGCTCCACCTCGGGCTGGCAGCGGATGCATACGATGTCCCCGTTGCATATCGTGGGAGACATACTGTCGCCGTGGCAGGTCAGGGCGAAATCCGCGTGCCATGCGGCGGGCACCCCGATATAGCACTCGATGTTCTGCTCGGCGGTGATGGGCGTGCCGCAGGCGATGGAGCCGATCAGCGGCACCTGCACCATGGTGGGCAGCGGCTCAAAGCCCGGGGGACAGGCGCAGGGCGCGTCCAGCCCCAGCAGAGCGGCGGGAGTGGTCTCCAGCGCCTGCGCCAGTTCCTCCACTTTGGACTGGGGCAGATCGTTGATGCCTTTTTCCAGCTTGGTGATGGAGGAACGGGAGCGGTAGCCCATGCGCCGGGCAAGCTCCTCCTGCGAAAGACCCAGCTGCTCCCGGCGCAGACGGACACGGGTGGACAGATCAGACATGACGGTTCTCCTGAAAACTATGTGTTGTGGTGTGCGATACAGCGTTCTGCCTTGAGTATAGCAGAAAATTTCCTGAAAATCAACAATTACGGCGCGTTTTGGAAATAACAGGTTGACAGTCAATCAACAGTGGGGTATAATACAACCAATGATTGTTCCAAACGCGGTGAACTACAAAAAAGGAGAGAAGCCATGGCAAACACAAACCTGATCTACACTTACATCCAGGACAGCGGCTACAAGCTGCAATATGTGGCCAGTGTGCTGCATATCAGCAGCAACACCCTGCGGCACAAGCTGCTGGGCGAGACCCAGTTCAAGCTGGACGAAGCCGAGCGGCTTTCCACCATGCTGGGCCTGACGATGGCCGAGCGGGACGCCTGCTTTTTCGATGCCGAGAACCGGTTCTCGCGCAGTGCAACGCTGGAATTGCCCAAAAGGGGGAAGCGCCAGTGACACCGGAGCAGCGCGATGTGACCCGGAACGCCCTGCGCAAGTACGGCGAGCGGCACTGGGCGCGCACGCCGGAAAACCGCCGCTGGCAAAGCGCCATTGATGAGGGCATCGACTATTATCAGGTGCACGACCCCATGCGGGCAGACCTGCTGCGAATGCGCTTTTTTGAGCAGCGCCCGGAGGACGAGATCTTAGAGCAGCTGCACATCGGCCGCACCACCTACCAGAAGGCGTTGCAGGACCTTTTGAGCACCATCGCTGTCTACGCCGCCCAGCGCGGCGCGTTCTGAGCAAACAGCCGTGAAAAGTACCCCAGAAACGCCCGCGGGCGTTTCTGGGGTACAACCATAAAACAGGGCTGCTGCACCGTGTTTCGTGCAGCAGCCCTGTTTTGGTTATTTCTTCTTGGTGTCCGGGTCCTCGCAATGGCTGTGGCAAGAGGCGCAATTGCCGTTGCAGCCTTCACCCTTCCAGCCGCCCTGTCTGGAGATCCAGACCACAGCCAGCGCAAACAGCACAGCCAATATTACCAGCGTGATGATCCCGCGAAGTGTCATATTCATCCCTCGATTTCTTCTGTACGGCTTTCTGCCCCAAGTATACACGATTTGCAGGCAAAGAGCAACAGCCTGCCGCACATTTTTTGCGCAGGGTGCAGCCGATGCGGCTGCCCGGCGGTAATGTTGCACGCCCGGCGGTCGGCGCACCATTTTTGCAGCCGGAGAAAGTGTTTCGAAAAAAGTAAAAGTTTTTTAAATTAGGGCTTGCATTTCTGCAAAGGCCGTGCTATAATAATCACGTTCCAGTTCGGAGCGCACAACACAAGCAAATATGGAGGATTAGCTCAGCTGGTTAGAGCACCTGCATCACACGCAGGGGGTCTGGGGTTCGAGTCCCTAATTCTCCACCAAACGTAAGGCCGTTTACCTGAAAAGGTAAGCGGCTTTTTCTTGTATCTACGTGCTTTTTGATACGAAAAAGTGAAACGAATTCACTTTTGCATATTGATAATGAAACGTGTAGGAGGCCCCCTTTTCAGTCGTTTGTAGCAAGTTTGTAGCAGATCTGTAGCAAAATTCGGGGAGGATCGGCAAAATGGCTCCGAAAACCCGATTTTTGCGGATTTTTGGGTATAAAATTTTATCTTTGAATTTTGTGCAGAATGACGACGGTGCTTTTCATTCGGATTCTGATGCCGTATAATAAAGAAAAAGATCATGGATGAAAGGAGAAATCGCTGTGCGCTACACCATCAGGCATTTTGATTTGCCGCTGCTTACCTTTGAAGCAAACATGGACAGTGCAGATACGGACCTCCATATTATAAAGGTCTACGAAGAAAACCGTTCCTTTTTACCTTTGAACCTGACTGTATCAGAAGATGGTGTAGAACGCTGGCTGCGGCATCGCACAATTCCGAAGAACCGAGCGTATGTAGATGCTCTGCTCTCTAAGGTGGGGCTTTCTTTGAATCGTCCGCTGGGAATTATCACCGTCTGCAAAGGACTTTCACTCAATGATTGCTTTTGGGTAGATGCAGAGGGCTCCGGTGACACCTTTGAAAAAGTAAATCTTTACGATAACCGATTCAGTCAGGTGCTGGCAGCAATCGCCTTTACAGGATATGGCAGCAGCATACGAACTTCGCTTGCGTCCTGCCCGGAGTTCTCGACCAACGGGATGCTGCCAAAATGCTGGCGCAGACAAAACGGAAAAATCTATCTTTATAAAGGTGGCACGTCAGGGTTCAGTAATCTGGGATTTGAACCGTACTCGGAACTGTATGCTTATCAAGTTGCACAGGTGATGGGCGTGAATGCGATTCGCTACACCCTGACAAAAGATCTGAAAAAGACGCTTTGTTCCAAGTGTGAGCTGTTCACCAGCAAAGAGTATTCTTATATTCCCATCGGACAGCTTGTGTCCAAAGGTGGAATAAAAGCAATTTTTGCGTATTATCAGACGTTAGGTCAGAACTTTGTGGATGCGCTGGAAGATATGCTGGTCTTTGATGCGATCATCTGCAACACTGACCGCCACTATGGAAACTTTGGTGTGCTGGTAGATAATAAGACCAACACGATTGCGGCACCCGCACCGCTGTTTGACCACGGAAACTCGCTGTTCAGTCTGGGCGGAACGGATCTTTGGGACAACCAGAAAGCATTTGATGAATATGCCCGCACACTGCTTCCGCTTGCATACGATGATTTCTTTGCAGCTGCAAAGAGTGCAATGAAACCTCGTCACCGTGCAATGCTCCATAAGCTGCTGGATTTCCATTTTGACCGCAGAGTGACACGTTATAATCTGCCGCCAAATCGCTTGAAGATGATCGAAAAAGAGGTACAGCGCAGAGCAAGAGTGCTTTTAGGGTAAAAAGGAAATCGCCAAACGTGAGAGATTTTTCTCTCACGCATTGGCGATTTTTTGTATATCTGAAGCCGTCACACCGTGCCAGTTCATCGTACTGAGGGCATTGACATATTCCTGCGAGACTTCCTTGTTGGGAATCCTGAAAATATCATTGCATTCATTATACTCTAATCCATCGGGAAGCACAAGAACGGGTTGATCAAATCGAAAAGAAAACATCTTGTGTTGTGCATAGCGTAATTCTCATATAAAGCTCTTGCGAATGTACTCCTGCGGGAGTATAATTAGAGCGAGGAGGTGGTTCTGTGGAAAAAACAATTTATCACGGTTCGGATCATATTATTGAAAAGCCAAAGTTCGGCTATGGCAAGCCCTACAATGACTATGGCATCGGCTTTTACTGCACTCAGAACCCCAACATGGCCAAAGAGTGGGGCGTTGGCATCGACCACAATGGCTACGCTAACCGGTATAAAATCGAATGCGACGGTTTGACCATTCTGGATTTGAACGCTCCTGGTTACACGATGCTGCATTGGCTGACGATTCTTTTGGAGAACCGCGAATTCGATACTTCTGCCCCGCTGGCCGCAGAAGCCAAAGAATACCTGATGAACACTTTTCACCTCGACTATAAGTCTGCAGATATCATCATTGGCTACAGGGCAGATGACAGCTATTTTTCCTTTGCATCCGATTTTATCAACGGTGCAATCTCTTACCGCCAGTTGTGCAATGCCATGCGCTTGGGCAAGCTGGGGCAGCAGTTTGTGCTGAAAAGCAAAGCGGCCTTTGAACAGCTGGAATTTCTCGGCTATGAGACCGCAGACTCTAAAGAATGGTATAAGAAAAAGGCCTTCCGTGACCAGACAGCCCGCCGCCAATATCTTGACGTGGAGCGCAACCGCCGTCAGAGGGGAGACCTTTATATTACCACGATTCTCGACGAGGAGATGAAGCCCAATGATCCACGCTTACGATAAAAGCTATCTTTCTGCTGCACAGAAAAATCTTGCCCGGATGTTGGATTATCTTGTCAACGATCTGCATTATCCGTTGGAGACGGCATGGCAGTGGTTTCTTATCAGTAAGATGGCTTTTCGGTTTGAACAGGGGGATTGTTCTGTGTTGGTGGGCTTGTCCGGTGTAGAACTTGCCCGCGCTGTACTGGAGCAGGCGGGCGAAGTCGTGCCTATGCAGAAACCCTCGTATGCCTACGACCGCAGCCCGGAATACTGGACAGGCTGGGCTCTTGCCTATTACCAGTGGCTGACCAGTTTGCGCTTTGCGGAGATTGAACAGGCAGTGTCTATCACGAAAGTGCGGCTGCTGTATACGCCCTACCATGAGATGGATGTACGGCAGTTTGCAGACAAGATGAACGAGTTGTACCGTGTGGCAAAGCCGGAAACAAACCTGAAAGCCATGCGCACATTGGCCGGATTGAGCCAGTCGGAACTGGCAGGACAGGCTGATGTGCCTGTGCGTACCATCCAGCAGTACGAACAGCGACAGAAGGACATCAACAAAGCACAAGCAGAAACGCTGCTTCGCCTTGCGCGTGCGCTGAATTGCAACGTGGAGGATCTGATGGAGAAAGTTCCACCGCTGAATTTTGAATAAGAATGAAGCGATGAGACCTGACACAGATTGTGCAAACAAAAAAGAAAGCTGCCATCCATGAGAGAAAGATTCTCACGGATCGGCAGCTTTTCTCTTTGAAGTTGTTATGCCTTCGTTGTGGTCAGAACTTCATCATTGACCAGCTGATTGGCCTTATCAAATGCTTCGATCATCTGGGTCGCTTTCGGATGGAGATAGACTTCATCCAGCGTTTTGGATTTGGGCGTGTGCCCGACAGCGCGTTTCAGGATATCCTTGTTGACGCCTGCGCGATCACAAAGGCTGGCGTAGGTATGGCGGGTGGTGTAGGGCGTATAGGTGGCGAGTTTCCCAGCAAACTCCGGCTTGCGCTTACCATTTTCGTCGTAAGGATTCGGCTGGATGCCGATTTCCTCCAGGAAAGGATAGAATTTGCGGTTACGCCAGTTCTTTTCATTCCAGAAACCGCCTTTTCCATTGGGAAAGAGCGGACCGCTTTCCACAGAGGTGGCATACGCATGTTCAAAAACCGGAATGCCAAAGTCGAGAATGGGAATGATGCGGTTGCGTCCGGCTTCGGTCTTGCAGCCGCCGATCAGATAAGCACCGGATTCCGTGCGGTGAAAATCTTCGTGTTTGAAGTGCAGCAGCTCATAGGTACGCACTCCGCAGGCCAGAAGAGCAATTACAGCAGTAAGTACGCTCTTTCCGGCATGGTGTTCTGCGGACACTGCGAAGACATTTACCGCCGAGTGAAATGGAACAACCGAGGCTGCAAATCCACAGTCTGGCGATGCGTCAGCAGAGTTCTCAAGGGAAAGATGGACTTTGACTGTCCGGCAAGGACGGTAAAAGAAGAAGTTCTCCAAGGGGCAATCGTCACAGTGGTCAACGATGCCTACGCAAGAAGGAACGCCGTCATTTCTCTTCTGAAAACAAACATCCAGGAAACGGTCTTTGATGACCTGAAAGTAAGGATTGCGGCAATCGATGAACAGCTTGCAGAGCTTCAGCAGCAGATGGTCGACAACTCCGGCAATCACGAATTAGTGGAAGAACTGGCAGATCAGATTGATGACCTTCGGGGAGACTGTCAGGACATCCTTGCAGAGGCAGCAGAGCGAACTGACCTGCAGGCACGAATGAACGACATAATTGCCTTCCTGGAAGAAATGCCCGCAGCCGTTACGGAGTACAGCGAAGCCATCGCCAGAAGGCTGGTAGAAAGGATCACTATTTTCGATGAGAAGATTGTGGTGGAACTGAAATCTGGTCTTCAGATGGAAGTGGAAGAGTAAAGAAATATGGACACAAAACGAAACCCGGAGCCGACTTTTTAGGTCAGTTCCGGGTGATTTTTATCGATACATATAAAAATAGGGCAGAAACGCTAAGATAATCTTTTGGTGGTGTGGATTTTTGACATATTGACAAAAAAGTCCGACATCGTATATAATATTTTGTGATAAATGGGTTTATCTACGCCATGAAAGGAGTCTGAGAATGAGGGAACGTAGTGAGGATGTATCAAGAGATGCATTGATAGCAAAACTGCAAAAAGAACTGATCATTTTAAGAATCAAGGCAGATTTGACACAAGAAGAATTAGCATCTGTAATAGGATTATCACGTCAGAGACGTATTGCCAGATTGAAAAAGGAAACTCCAAAATGGCATGGAGCGTATATTTGGCACTCTTACTATTTTTTAGGTCTATTCCTTCAACATCTGAACTGTTGACATTATTAGGGATTGAGGTGGAAGGTATTCTATACGACTTAAATGACAGCGTACGGAAAAAATTATCTAGCGGGAACTTGATGAATTTTTTGTTGTAAGTAAGATGTTCCTGTGTGATTTTGATTCATATGTATTTAAACAAAGGGGTGAAAATAAGTGCATGAAAATCTAATGCAAAGAAGTATTCAAACGATTGGCATAGTAGCACCTAGTTTCTTTATTGAAAAAAATGAAGAGTACGAACGTGGAATACAGTATTTAACACAAAATAAGTATACTATCAAGTATGGAAAAACTGTGAATAGACGATACTATAACACTACTGGAACCGCTAAAGAGCGTGCGGATGATATTAATAGCATGTTTGGTGATTCGGCAGTTGATATGATTATTGCAACCGATGGTGGGTGCAGAGCAGAAGAACTAATAGATTTGTTGGATTATGATTTGATAAGAGCGAATCCAAAACCGTTTTGTGGCTTTAGTGATATTACTCACTTGTTGTTAGCACTGTACACCAAAACAAATATACCAGTTGTACATGGTATGGACATAATTAATGGATTTGGAGAATCTGATTTAGATGTAAAGAAGAAAAATATTTCGTGTTTTTGGAATGTAGTGAATCACGAGATTTCGTGTCTTGATTTAAAAAAGTCAATTGTTTTAAAGCCAGGCAAAGGTACAGGAATAATGGTTGGTGGGTGGTTGAATGCCATCGAACATCTAGCGGGCGGAGAATTTTTTCCCAAAAATCAGAATATTGTTTTGTTGTGGGAAGCTATAGATGAGGAGCCTAATAGAATCAATATGCTACTTCATTCGTTAAGATTAAGAGGAGTTTTTAGGCAAACAGTAGCAATGGTTATCGGCGAATTGGCCAATTGCGTCGAGAAAGAATACTATGATTGCGTTCCAAATTTAGATGAAATGATTTTAGAGGCATGCAATGAATATGATTTTCCAATAATTAAAAATGCCCCTTTTGGCCATGAAAAGAACAAACAATCATTTCAATATGGTACCATTATTACTATAAATACGGGGGAATTATCATGAAGAAACATCAAGTAATTCAAAAAGGAATTGGATTTGATAACGTTGCTGATTATGGCATTATTCTTGAGAGTAAGCCGGTGCTTGAGACTATATTGGCGTTAGATTATGACTTTGAGATTATTTCTTCTTATCACTTGGACTATGATTGGTTTTATTTGGAAATAGACGGAACAAGAATTGCATTTGCTGTTTCGCAGGGTGCATCGATGGCTGTGGATTTAGCAGAACGCTACATCTCAAGTGGAGTGAAAAAAGTTATAAGAATCGGAACAACCGGGGCGCTAGTTCCTAATGTGAGGTTAGGAGACTATGTAGTAGCATATGCGGCCATTAAGGATGAAGGAACAAGCAGCTTCTATATCAAAGAAGAGTCTCCAGCGCTTGCTGATATTGATTTTGTGATTAGTATTTCCGAGAAACTTAGAAAACGAGGAAATACTGTTAATAATGGTGTTGTTTGGTCAACAGACGGACGTTGGAAAGAAACTGATGAGGCTGTTTTGTCAAGAGTGAGTGATGGTGCGATATCTACAGACATGGAAACATCCGCTTTATACGCATTTGGAATTGATCGAAAAACCCCTGTGGCATCAATATCCGTTTTGTCGGATGAAATTTATAATTCTGAAGGCGATCAAAAAGGACTGTCAGATAAGGATGTGTGGTTTGACATGGTTCTTCCCAAAATGGCAGAGGCATTTGTTGGACTTGTTGAGTTGTTTTGTGAGGGTGAATAATGAAAAACGTTTTACTGATTGATCCAATTTATAATCCGGGAACCATTCCAAAAAATATTCCATTGTGCAAGATTGCGGCAGGGTTAGAACAATGCGGATACAAGGTGTCAACAATAGATTTTCTCAGACCAGATTGCGAATATAATGATTTCGACTTCTTTTTGAGAAAAGAAAGAGAATTTGTTGAGGAAGCTCTTGAATTAGCAGCTGATGCAGATATGGTTTATATCACATCGGGTACTGGAAATGAATTAAAGCCGTATCCCGTTTTTCCGAGGATTAGGTCGTTGGTGGTGGCAATTAAGCACAAATATACTGCAAAACTAATAGTGGGTGGGGCTTTGATGAATCTATACACGAAGGTTTATAAAGTCTCGATTAGCAGTCTGTTACAGATGGGAATAGATCATGTTGTCGTAGGAAATGAGTATACAGGAGCAATGAGCGCAATTGTCGAGGGGAAATTTCCTGCGTCTGTAATTCCTAAATGGTCTAGTTTTAATAGTCAACATTACCCCGATTACAAATCTGTTCAGTATCATGTTGGTTGTCCGTATTCGTGTGATTTTTGCTTTGAAGGAAAAATATATGATAAATGTAGCGACACAACGGAATTGAAAGACTTTCTGGATTCTATTGAAACAAACGACATGATAATTGTGGAAGATTCTGTTCTGATGAGTTATCCCGATTTCTGGGAAATTACGGAGAACTTTCTGAAAAAAAAGGTTTCTTATGCAATATATGCGCGTATAAGCGAGATTATTTCTTGGCCTGACAAGGTTAAAAGATTAGCTGAAACAGGATGTAAGTCCGTGATTGTTGGTATTGAAACACTGGATAACAATGTTTTACAAGGACACAATAAAAATATTGTTAGTTCTCAGACAAGACAAGGGTTGGATATTTTGAAAGAGAACGGCATTGGGATACAAGGTTGTTTTATGCTTGGATTTCCAGAAGATACAATATCCAACATGAAAGAAACTATTGACTTTGCTGTTAAAGAGAAACTTCAAGGGTATAGATGGCATATTTATCAGCCAAATTATAGTGACCCAAAACTGAAAATAAGTCTCGGTGATACCACAATTTCGGTTGGGGATCATTTTAATGTTCAATTAAATGTCCCAGACCATTGCCTTAAGGAAATTATGATGTTGCAACCTAGATTAGGAATGCTTGATGAGCATTTTATGATTAGAGGAAAAAACCATATTCAAGCTATCTTGTACAAATCAATTGGATATCAGGGAAGATTTGAGTATTCTGATATTAAGGGTATTATTGATGAAATGTTTCCTTCGGAATGGATATTGAATGAAGAAAAATTGTACAAAACATTGTTTGATTGAGAATATGAGGATGAGCCAATGGATCAAATGGAGTTGAATGAGGAAAATATAATTTCGGTATGTCAAAATCTTATTTTGAGGGATACCTATGCCTGTTCTCCGGTTTATTATCTTATGACATGCCGAAAAGGAGGACAAATCTATAAGTTGCAAGAGAATTACATTATTGCGGCCCTTCATCCTAATACAGACGATTGTGTTTTAATATTTCATTTATTTGACGAAACCAATACTACATACCAGTATGACTGTAGTGAGCGATTAGCTAAAGATATTTTGTTGAAAAATGCGAAGATAAGACGAGTACGTATCTCGCGATTGGGTGAGAAAGTTGCGAAGCACAATTCTCAATTGTTGATAGAAGAAAATTTGCTGGATTGGAAATATCCTGTCTATATTCTAGATGTTGATGGAGTTGTTCAATTAAAAGGAAAAGGCTATGCTCAAATCCGTCAACGTCTAAATCAGCTTTTATTAGACTCTTGTAAATCCAAAGCTATAAAAATAGATGATGACTACCCCATTATAACAAGTATGGTCAAGCACTGGGCGGAAGAATTTCCGTACTATGATTATAGTATTGACGATTTGTTGCAACCAACCCAAAAACTCTTGACGCTTATGAAAGATGATAGATTTTGCCTTAATGGTCAAATCATATATTATAATGATGTTCCATCAGCCTATTGTATATGGGAGGAGCGAGGAACAGTAGCAAATGCATTTGCTATGTCAGCGGACCGAAAAATCCCTGGACTCGCGGAGTATAATATTGTTGAAGCATGCAGATGCGTGAGACATAGAGGTATTAATAAAATGAATATTGGTGGGTCAGAAACAGAAGGGTTAAATCGTTATAAGAGGAAATTTAATCCAGTGGATGCAATAAGACTTTATACGTGGGAAGTTGAACAGTGATAGATGTATGTTGTATTGGGAAGTATTTAATAGAGAAGTATCCCAATAGTAAAATTTCGTATATTGGAGAGGGTTGGAGTGCTATATGCTTTCAAGTTGATGACTATATTTACAAGTTTTCAAAGCAATATTTTGAAGATTTTGTTTATGAAAAAATAATATGTGACAGTATCAGAGATGAGGTTGCTTTTGAATTACCACAAATCGAATTAAATTTTCATCAATCTTATTCGATGTACAATAAACTCGAGGGCGAACTGGGAAGCGAATATCTAGTCAGCCATCCTGATGAGGTGGAAGAACTACCCAGGGATTGTGCGCAATTCTTACATCAAATACATTCATGTAAGGTGTCGAATGGAGTGAGAAATGTACCAACATTAAGTGGAAATACGGAAGATTTATCTCTATTTCTTAGAAAAATAATAAATAATGAGAAATACGAAGCACTAATTATTGACAACTATCAAAGAATACTTGCAGATTTTGCGAAGGAAACCGTATTGATTCATGGGGATTTTTATGGTTCTAATTTTACAGTTAATGATAGTGGTCATTTAAAAGGGATTTTCGATTGGTGTAATGGTGGTTTGGGAGAAAGAGAATTTGACTTTGTTGCTCTCTATATACATCATGGGAGAAACTTTACTGAGAAAGTTATTCGGGAATATAGCTTTCTGTCGAGTGCTTGCTTAAATAAAAAGAGAATTATGGACTTGGTATGGTTTCGATTAATCAATCGTACGATTTATGCTATGTATGATACATATGATTTATGGACTCAATTCCAACAATTTTGTTCGGATAATCAGGAAGAATACGGGGGGATGCTATATTATGGACCTGTTTTTATATAATCAAAAAAGAAATAGAGACTTGGGCGAATATTTAAAGCGACTCCAAGTATCTGAAAAAGAATACGAGCGAATTAACACACCTGATACTAAGATATTGATTATTGGCGGTGGCATGTCGGTAATACAAGAGAGTTTTTTGTGCGATACTGTTATGGATGTAACAAACATTGATTTAGATCCTCCAACAAGTAATGAGGTGGGTAGAATAAAAAACATCAAGGGGGATTATTTTCTTATAGATACTGAGATGGATTTCTATGACGAAGTGTGGGCATTGTATTCTCTTCCGTTATATGCACCTAATTCCGATGCAATACGTATGTTTATATATAAAGCTCTTCTGAATTTAAAAACTGGTGGGGTGTTGCGTTTTTTTCCTTTGGAATACGATAATGAATCTAAGCTACACACAAAAGATGCAGATTATGATGTACCAACAATGGAATGTACGGAATGTGTTATGCAAGTGATTGATGAGCTGCGAGAACTCGGACTTATTATTGAAATTATCGATTGGCCAAGTTTGCAACAGAACCGGACTGAAAAAACTGTGATTATAAAAACACCGAAGCGGCAATGCGAGAAAGAAGAAATCAATAGTAGTATAAAATACGCCGCTGATAGTATTATTTGCAATTATACAGGTATACAGTATTATCTAACACAGGAGGAACGGATGTAAATGTTTGGGAACGATGTTCTTTCAATGCTAAGTGAAATTAAAGGTGGGTCTGTTCTGGTTGTTGGAGATGCTATTATCGATTGCTATATTCAAGGTACTCAACAACGCTTCTCCGCTGAAGCACCTATTCCTATCTTTGACATAAAACATATATCTTTCGGATTAGGAGGAGCTGGAAATGTTGTAAGCAACTTGGTGAAGGCGGGGCAAAAGGTTGACTTTTGTTCGATTATAGGCGATGACTATCTGGGGGAAAGGCTAATTCAACTATTAAAACAGTGTGATTGTAATAAATTTGAGCTGATTTCTGAACGAGGAAGAAAAACAACGACAAAATTTAGATATCGTTCAGAAAATTGTATACAAATATTTAGGTCAGACTATGAAGATGTATATGATATTCAAGCAGAAACAAAGAAGACGCTGTTGCAGTTTGTGAAAGATAATATTAATAAGTACGATCTTATTTTGTTGTCAGATTATCAAAAGGGATGTCTATCGCAAGACATTATAAGCTCAATAGTTATGATAGCTCACGCATTTGATATTCCTGTGTGGGCGGATTCAAAAGCTTCAGATGTCAGTAAGTATTGTGGATGTAATTTGATAAAACCAAACAAAAAAGAATTTTTAAGTATGGTTAAAGGGCTAGGAGAGAGTTCTATTGAAGTGATTGGTAAAAGGGCGGCTTATCTTTGTGAAGAAAATCGTAATGACAATATTGTCGTTACTTTGGGTGCAGAGGGGATGCTGTGCGTTGAAATATCGCAAGGAATCGAGTACATTCCAGGTATAAAAACAACCTGTAACGATGTATCAGGTGCAGGGGATACAGCTTTTGCTTATTTGGCAGTTGGTAAATTATCAGGATTGTCAATAATTGAATCTGCAAAACTTGCAAATATTGCTGCAGGAATAAGTGTTAGAGAATGGGGAGTGGCTCCGATATCCGTTTACGATATTAAATTCAGTATATGTAAACAAGTTGATTGGAGTGATGTTATTCCATTGGCTAGATATTTAGAAAACGAGAGAGTTGTGTTTACAAATGGATGTTTTGATATTCTCCATTATGGACATATACATTCACTTAGACAGGCGGCAGAACATGGGGATGTTTTAGTAGTGGGGGTGAATACAGATGATTCTGTAAGGCGCTTAAAGGGAAATAATAGACCGATAAAAAGTTTGAATGATAGAATGGAAGTGCTTAAGTCACTGGAATTTGTTGACTATGTAATACCTTTTGATGATGATACACCATTACGGTTGATACAGCTATTACATCCAGATGTGCTTGTTAAAGGAAAAGATTATAGTGGCAAGTTCATAGTGGGGGCAGATTTTGTTCAGTCATATGGTGGAGAAGTTGTTTTGGTTGAGTATTTAGACGGATATTCAACAACTAAGATGGTAAACCGCATCTATGATTTGGAGACTTTGGATAATGACTCAAAAACGAAGTGAGGATAGTGATAAGATTCAGAAGACAAACAAAGCGGTTTTCTTGGATCGTGATGGTACGTTGATAGTAGATAAAAAATATTCATTCAATCCTGATGAGATTAAAATTCTTCCTGGAGTAATAGAAGGGCTTCGGCTTTTACAGGAGGCTGGTTTTTTGTTGATTGTTATTTCGAATCAATCCGGTATTGCAAGGGGGATATTTACAGAAGATGAGTTGAAGCTGTTCAATAACCATCTGGCAGCAATGTTTCTAGATAACAATGTAGTGATAACAGACATATTCTGCTGTCCGCACCATCCAAATGGAGTCGTTAGTAAATATTCGTTAGTGTGCAATTGTCGTAAACCTCAAACAGGTTTGTTTTGGTCGGCTGTTAGAAAGTACAGAATTGACTTGGACAGAAGTTTTGCTGTTGGCGATAGATTGAGGGATTGCGCGATTTGTTTCGAATCAAAATGTAGTGGTATTATTGTGTCTGATCATCTTAGTAATAATATAGATATAAAGGATTTAGATAGAATTGTTCGTTGTTCTAGTTTTATAGAGGGCGTTGATTATATATTGAGGTGACTTTATGCTTGATAAAGAAATAGAACGTCGCAAAGAGTCGTTTGGTGATGCTTTTTTCGATAATGAAATGTTTGACTTCATTGAAGACTTGGGTGATAAAATAAGAAGTAATAAAAGAAAAATATTCATATGTGGTAATGGAGGAAGTGCTTCTCAGGCATCACATTTTGCTGCAGAGCTTATGGGCAGATATAGAAAAAAGAGAAATTGTTATTTCGCGATACCTATAGGATCTGACTATGCAATAAATACAGCGTTGGCTAATGACTTTGGATATGAAAACTCATATGCACTTCAGTTAGAAAATATGGCAAAAGAAGGAGACATCCTTATTGCATTATCCACAAGTGGGAACTCAAAGAATATTATTCGGGCGTTAGAAATAGGGAAAGAATTAAAAATGTTCAGATGTCTGTTAACTGGGAAAAACGGCGGTGAAGCTGTGAAATATGCTGATTTATGCTATGTAGATAAATGCGGTGATACAGCTATCATACAGGAACATCATCTGATACTAATACATCTAATTTGTGAATACTTAGAAAACGAGTAGTGACTGATTCCAACAGGTCATCAGACACAGTTGCGAAGAATAATTGCTTCACAATACATGAAAGGAACGTCGTTCTGGTTGTTTCTAATAGCTATATATTAGGATTTTGATGTTAACCGTAGCAGTTGCTGTTTATTCAACTGGAGACTTCATAGGATGGTTTCTGTTAAAGATTGGTATAGATTATTTTTTGAGAGGAGTCTGCGGAAATGACGCTAGAAGAGGCATGCTCAATTGGATATAGCACAGTATACTTTACGTTTGATTGTATTGGCGATACTATTCTTTTAATGAGTGCTTTAAAATATCTTGTTACATATGATGTACCTAAAGTGCTGGTTGGTACAGCTTATAGAGAAATATTTCAGAATTGTGATTACATTGATATCCTTGACGAATTTTATGAGGATTGTTTGTCGGCATCTTTATTTAAAAAGGTTGTTGATGCTGGAATTAATCCGGTATTCATTAGTTCAACTGATTTTGTCAAGAGTAATAATACTTTTCTTCCTGTATGGGGAGAACATCATATACTACATGACATATGTGTAAAATTAGGGATTAGTCAGACAATACCAATTACGCCTTTTTTCTATTTGTCAGAAGTTGAAAAACTGGGTGGACGCTTTTGGCAAGATAATCAAATAGCTATTATGACAGGTGGCAATCAGCGATACAAAGAAATGTCTGCTGATTTGGCACAACAGATAATTGATTGTTTAAAAGATCAATATCATTTTATCCAAATCGGTAGTCCGAATGACCATAAGCTTCAAAATGCTATGGACTGTCGTGGTTGGAATGGCATTCGCGGAGCTGCAATGATTTTAAATCAATCAGATCTCTTTATTGGAGGAATTGGTGGCCTGATGCATTTGGCTAGAGCTGTCAATTGTAGATCTGTGATAGCATATTCATCAGCAGAACCTCTTTCGTTGGCGAATTATTCCAGCAATATTAATGTGTTTGCACCGGAACCTAAGTGTAAGCGTTGTGGAGAACGTGAGTCCTTTCCATATACCATACAATGTGACAATCATTATTCTTGTATTGAAGGGATAAAACTATCAGACATGATAGAGGCTGTTCATTTGCAATTATCAAAAAGAAATGAACCATTGGAAGTTGAGCGTGAAGATATTCAGCCTAATGCTGTATTAGGTATGGAAGCTTACTTAAAACGATTTGGTTTTATCAAGGAGATTGTATAGATGATTTCAATTATTATTCCCATACATAATTCAGAACTGTATTTAAAAGAGTGTTTAGATAGCGTAATAAAACAAACCTATAAAGACTTTGAAGTGATTTGTGTAAATGACGGTTCCACTGATGGTTCTGAACGAATAATTAGCGAATACAAAAAGAGAGATTATAGATTTAAATATTATGTAAAGGACCATACCAATGCTGGAGAAGCTCGTAATATTGGGCTTAAATATGCTAGCGGTGAATATCTCTACTTTATGGACAGTGACGATGTGCTAGTATCAACAATATTGGAGGAGTTAATTGGAATAGCAAAGGTGCAGAATCCTGATATTATTATTTTTCAATATCAATTGTTCGATAATAATACACAGACTCTCTCAGAGAGCGTATATGGAATTGCCTCTGATCATAATTCTTGCAATCATACGGATTTGTTAGAAACAAGAAAACTAGATATCACAAATATTGCGGTATGGAATAAACTGTATTCAGCTACTTTTGTGAGACAATATAATATAGATTTTAGATCACATTCTTCTTTGAATGATGTTTACTTTAGCTGGGTGGCATTGATGAATGCACAATGCCTAGTTCTACATAAAAAGGTGGGGATATATTACCGGATCAACTCAGGAAATTCTATATCTGATAATATATCTCAAACTTCTCGTATTATTTTAGATGCATTTGCAGAAGTTAATGACTATGCAATATGTAACAATTTATGGGAAATATTTGGAGCTATTCTGATTGTACGAGAACTTGATCAACTTTCTGAATTTAAAGAGCGATTGCAAAACACTAATCAGCCTGAACTGATTGAGGCATTTGGGAAAAGAGAAAAAGAGTTTTGGCACAAATATCAAGATAACATCAGATAGTCGTTTTTTGATTGCTTTATTGCCAAAGGAAAAATCATTGGTCAATATAACTTATGATTGTCATAGACTGAACTTGTTTTATTAAGACAGCTATGTAAAGTAAAAAAACTCGCACAGAAAAACTCTTGCAATCATGTCAACTCTACGAGAAAATAGGACATAACCAGAAAATATTTTCTCGTGGAGGTGGCAAATTGAATCGAAAGCAGGCTAGGACAATTAAGAAAGACCAAGGGAACCCGGCAGCATATTTTCTGTGCGTATACAACAATACTATGCCAGGTTTTTTAAAGGCGGTTGATCGTTTTGCGGATCCGCGTCACCAGTCTTACATTACCTATCCCCAGAGAGTTATGATAGGGACGATGCTGTTGAAAAACGCGTGTGGGATTCTCTCGATGAATCAAATGACCCAGAAGTTTAATGATGACGCCTATATCAAAAACATCAGCCTGATATGTGAGCTTCCAGAAGAATTAGAAGAAATTCCCCACTTTGTCACGATTAATCACTACCTGTCCTGCCTTGATCCCAAATACCTGGAACAGGTGCAGATAGATATGGTAAAGCGGTTGATCAGGGGACGCGCATACGAGGATGCCCGTTTTGATAAGAAGTGGATTGTAATTGTAGATGCAACCGGGATATGCAGCTTTGATGAGGAGAATAACGAGAAGTGCCTGCATAGGACCTACAATAGAGTGAGTGAAAATGAATATACGGTATGGAGCCACAGTGTGCTGGAGGCCAAGATATATCTGGGCGAACACCTGGTTGTCAGTATCGGAAGTGAGTATATCGAAAACAATGCAGAGGATGCAGATCGCTAGGAAAAGATGGGAGCAGAGCGTGTTAAACAGGACTGTGAGCTGAAAGCATTTAAACGGCTTGCGGAAAAGATCAAGTGGAAATTCCCCCACCTGCCCATCTGCATACTGGGAGACAGCCTATATGCAACAGAGACGGTATTTGGGATCTGCGAAAAATATGGCTGGGACTATATCATTCGTTTGAAAGATGGAGCAATGCCAGGGGTTTCCGAAGAATTCCATATGCTAAAAGATCGTGACAAAGAGAACTGTTACAAAGATCGAAAGTGGGTCAATCAAATAGACTTTCATAACAGAAGCATAAATGTGGTGGAATGGAAAGATAAAGATAAGACATCCCAGTGGGTAACAAACAAACTAATCCATAAAGATATGGTAGTCAAGTTGACAGGAACCGGAAGGAAACGGTGGAAGATTGAAAACGAGGGTTTCAATAATCAGAAGAATCATCGTTTTGCGATGGGGCATGTATGCAGCCACAATTATACAGCGATCAAGAACCACTATATGCTAATCCAGATCGTGGATACATTAAGGCTGATATACGAGTTAAAAGCCTATGAGAACAAGGGACTGCAGGTGAATATAAAAAATATATCTTCCGACTTGTTAGCACATTTTGGAAGAATCCTACCGTTTGTATAGGACCACTTTATTCTTTGAATTATCACTACACTTTTCCGATTGTATTAAAGAATGCGAGTCGGCAATACTTGACGTATGATATAACGTTTGCTACAATAAAATTGATGACAAATGTTATGCTTGCGGGAGGTGCCCGATGAACACAGTCTTTGAGATTCGTTCAGCTTTACAATGGAGCCAGTCGAAATTGGCGGATGAAATTGGAGTGTCCTTTGCAACCGTAAACCGCTGGGAAAATGAAAAATCTACGCCGAATCGTCTTGCACAGGAGAAAATGCTTGCGATTTGCGAAGAAAATCATATCACGTTGGCTGAAATTATACACGATGCTATTATCGGAGATGCTACAGAAATCTCTGCTATGCATCCGGATAAAATGGTTTTATACCATGGCTCCAAATCAGGCATTCAGGGGGAAATCAAACCAGCCAGCCGTGACCGCTGTGACTTCGGAGCTGGATTTTATATGGGAACGGATCCGCTCCAGCCGCTTACGCTGATCTGTGACTATGAGCAATCTGTTTTTTATATTTTATCGGTTGATCTTCATAGCTTAAAAACTTTGGATGTTCCGGCTGATATTGAATGGGCTATGCTGGTAGCATATCATCGTGGTAGAATGGAAGCCGCACGAGGAACGAAGTTCTTCCAGAAGTATCAGGAGCTGGATAAAGGCTACGACATGGTGATTGGCAGCATTGCAAATGATAGAATGTTCTATGTTCTGGATAGCTTTTTTGAAGGAACGATTACCGATACGGCATTGGTGAAAAGTCTATCTGCTCTGAAACTTGGACGTCAGTATGTTGCTATTACGCAGAAAGCCTGTGATGCGGTCAAGATTGAGCGTGAAGTCCAATTGCTTTGGATGGAACGGCAGGCACTGAAGAAGTCCAGCGAGCAGAAGCGTAGTAATGGCATTGCATTTGCAAACCAAATCTGCAAAGAGTATCGTAGAGAAGGCCGCTTTTTTGATGAAATCCTTGATGGTGCAAAGCAGAGAAGGTGAATCGTTATGGATCTGATTCAATTGAAACTATGCGATATTCAGGGCCGCTTGTTTGAGCTTTCTTTGCAAGCAGGCTATGACAGCGAGGATTTCATGAAGCGGTTCATGCGCTCTAAGGTTGCCCGTGATCTTGATTCAGAGTACAACCGGATGCAGTGGGCGGGAGAAGAATATCTTCTGGAGGAATTTGCAGACGAGTGCCCTCAGACGCAAAAGGGCAATGCCCGGTATGACAGAGAAGTAATGTATTGGACAGGCTACCTTTACCGTTATTGGCATATTCTGACCAACGAACCCAGCAGGGAGATTTATGTGCAGGCTCCGGCGAAGACCATGAACACAAACTATCTGATGTTCCACACCATGGCTCCAGAGCTGGCAATTGAAGACTTGAAAGAACTGCACCAACAAAAGAAACAATCTAAAAAACAAAAATCGAGAAAACCAGAACAGCAGATTTAGTGCCGGGTAAAAACTGCCGTTTGTAGCAGATCTGTAGCAAATTGAGTGTATTTAACGAATCATCGTACAAGAAAATCGAAAAGTCATCATGCATCACACGCAGGGGGTCTGGGGTTCGAGTCCCTAATTCTCCACCATACAGTTCGTACTCGAACCTGCAAGGGTTTGGGTACGTTTTTTGTTTATCATACTGGCGCAACAGAGCGATAAACGAGCAAAGGCAGGGCATCACCATCACGGTGGTATCCTGCCTTTTTGCTTTGCAGAAGAAAGCTTGCTTTGTGCGAACTTGGCCGCCCCTGCAAGACGGACGTCTAAAAACAGCCCTGTTTTGAACAAGGTTTTCCATTGCATTTCACGGAAAAGTATGTTTCAATAAAAAGAGTGATACGGCAATCAGAAGCAGAGAGAAGGTGGGTGCAGGATGTTCAGGATCGCAATCGTGGAAGATCAGGAGGAAACGCGGGAATGCCTGAACCGCTTTGTCCGGCAATATGCCGAGGAGCAGGGGTTACAGGTGGAGATCAGCCTCATTGCGGACGGCTCCGAGATTGCAGAACACTATACGCCGGGGTTCGACATCATTTTTATGGATGTGGAGATGCCCCGGCTGGACGGCTTTGGCGCTGCCGAAGCCATCCGGGCGGTGGACGCGGAGGTGGTGCTGGTCTTTGTGACCAACATGGCGCAGTACGCCATCCGGGGGTACGAGGTGGATGCGCTGGATTATGTGCTGAAACCGGTGAATTATTATCAGTTCTGCACAAAGCTCTCCCGCGCCATCCAGCGGGTGCAGCGGCGCAGAGGCGGGCAGGTGGTGCTGCAGCTGGCGGGCGGCGGTATCCAGCTGCTGGACACTGCGGATATCTATTATCTGGAGACCCGCAGCCGGATGCTGTACTACCACACCGCCAAAGGAGAATTTGCGGTGCGCGCCAGCCTGCAAAGCGCCGAAAAGCAGCTTGCCGAGTACCACTTTGTCCGCTGCAACCAGTGCTATCTGGTCAACTTGGCCTACGTCAAGGGCGTTGAAAGTGACTTTGCCCTTGTGAAAGACGACCGGCTGGAGATCAGCCGGCGGCAGCGCACGGCCTTTCTTACCGCAGTGGCGTCCTACATGGGAGGTGTGCTGTGACCACATCCCTGCTGAACAGCCTGCTCCGGGCGCTGCTGCGCTGGGGTGCGGCGCTGGTCTTTTGCCTGCCCTTGCGGCATCGCTCTCACTTCTGGGCGCGCGCCTGCGGGATGCTGTTCCCGCTGCTTTTGCTGGCGCAGCTGCTGGACCCGCTGGCACAGTCCACAACGCTATGGCAGCAGCAGCTTTTGCTGCTGGTGCTTTATATTTCCTTTTTTGCGCTGCTGGGTGGAATGATCTACCTGTGCACGGATATCAATAAAAAAGGGGCGATGTACTGCGCGGTGTGGAGTCTGCTCATCGCGCAGTGCGCCTACGAGGGATGGTGCTTTCTAGAACTGCAATTTGCCCGGTATGGACACCCGCTGAACATGGCTTCCCCTTGGGCGGTTCTGGTACAATTGCTGTCCGGGGCGGTATTCTTTGCGGCAGTGTACCTCCTGCTGGCACGGCAGCTACCTTATAAAGGAGAGTATCATATCGGCCCCCGGCAGCTGCTCAGCTCATTTTTTATTGGGAGCCTGTTTATGGTGCAGGCAGCGGTTTTAAGCGATACCTCTATCGATTCATGGCCGCCCAGTCTGGTGGCTACGCTGGTTACCGGACAGCTCTATTTTCTTACGTTATTGTATTTCCAGACAGAGCTGTTCAAGAAATCTGCCATGGAAAAAGAAATGAACGCGCTGAATCTGCTATACGAGCGCCAGCGTCAGCAGTATCAGGTCGCCCGGCAGAATGTGCAGATCATCAACAAGCGCTGCCATGAACTGAAGGTGCAGATCGCCGATCTCCGCAAGCTGTCGCCCGAAGCGGTGCCGCAAGAGCGCATCGAGGAGGCCGAGCGCGCAGCCCGCCTTTATGATGCGAACTGCAACACCGGCAACGAGGTGCTGGATGTGGTGCTGACCGAGAAGAGCCTGCTGTGCGAGTCCCGGGGCATCCAGCTGAATGCCGTGGCAAACGGCAGCTGTCTGGGTTTTATCGAGGCAGGGGATCTGTACGCGCTGTTTGCCAATGCGTTGGATCATGCGGTGGAAAGCGCGGTGCAGACTGCCCGCCCGGAGTGCCGGGTCATCGACCTGCTGGTCTGTGTGCGGCAGGGCTTTGTGGTGGTGAATATCATCAGTCCGCTGCGCCCGCCGGAACAGCAGGCGAACCGCTCCGCACAGTATGAGCTGAAGGTGATCCGGCGCATCGTGCAGAAATATAAAGGCACGCTGACCTTGGAAGAGCAGGGCGAATTCTTTGCGGAAAAGATCATCTTTCCGCTGCAAAAATAAGTTAAGAAACCGGCAGCCGCCGCAGAATTTCCGAAAAGGGAAGTCCTGCGGCGGCTTTCTTTTTATAGTTTGTTGGATACATCTTCTTGTGAAAAATACACAAATATATTGGTTTACGTTTGGAAGCAAAAAACCGAATGTGCACGCAAAACGACCGATTTTCGCGGGCATCTTGCGAAATGCGGTCGCTTTGATAAAATAACAACGAAAGAAAAATGCACGGAAAAATTACCGGAGTACAGCGAAAAACAGGAGGAATCGAATGCGCAGTATTGCAAAGCTTATGAAGGACTGGCAGTTCACCGGTCCGGACGGCATGACCACTGCCGTAGAGCTGCCCCACACTTGGAACGCCGTGGACGGTCAGGACGGCGGCAACGATTACTGGCGGGGTACCTGCACCTACCGCACCGGCTTTGCGGCTCCTGTCTTTGACCCGGCACAGCAGCAGGTCTGGCTGCAATTTGAGGGCGTTAACGCCAGCGCTGCCGTGCTGCTGAACGGTCAGCAGCTCTGCACCCATGACGGCGGTTACTCTACCTTCCGGGCAGAGGTCACGGAGCTGTTGCAGGCAGAAAACCAGCTCACGGTGCGGGTGGACAACAGCGTCAACGACTGGGTTTACCCCCAGAAAGCAGACTTTACCTTCTACGGCGGCATCTACCGGGATGTGAGCCTGCTGGTGGTGAACAAAAACCACATTGCGCTGGGACACTTTGGCGATACCGGTGTGAAGATCACCCCTGCCCTGAAAGTGGGCAGCGCCGACATTCAGGTGGAAACGCTGGTGGAAGGCGAGGGCACTGTTGCGGTGGAGCTGCTGGACGCTGAGGGTAACTCGGTTGCAAAAGGCGAGAGCGAAAATGCTTCCCTCCATCTGGATGCTCCCCACCTGTGGAACGGCGTAAAGGACCCCTACCTGTATACCTGTGTGGTTCGTTTGATGCAGGACGGCAAGCCGGTGGACGAAGTGACCACCAAGGTGGGTCTGCGCAGCTTCTCGGTGGATGCGAAGAAGGGCTTTTTCCTCAACGGCAAGCCCTACCCCCTCCACGGTGTTTCCCGCCATCAGGACCGCAAGGGTCTGGGCAATGCCATCACCCGGGAGATGCACGACGAGGACATGGCGCTGATCCGGGAGCTGGGCGCAAACACCGTCCGCTTGGCGCACTACCAGCACGACCAGTATTTCTACGACCTGTGCGACAAATACGGCATGGTGGTCTGGGCAGAGATCCCCTATATCTCCGAGCATCTGCCCAACGGCCGGGAGAATACCATCAGCCAGATGAAAGAGCTGATCCACCAGAACTACAACCACCCCTCCATCGTCTGCTGGGGCGTGTCCAACGAGATCACCATCTCCACCAAGGACAAGGCGGATATGCTGGATAACCACCGGGTGCTCAACGAGCTGTGCCACAAGATGGACCCAACCCGTCTGACCACCTTGGCCTGCTACGCCATGTGCGGTCCCTTCAACCCGGTGGCGCACATCACCGATCTGGTCAGCTGGAACCTGTATCTGGGCTGGTATGTGCCGGGCCTGTTTTTGAACGACCTGTGGATGGGCTTTTTCCATCTGGTGTATCCCAACCGTCCCTTGGGCTTTTCTGAGTACGGTGCCGAGGGGATGCCCAACCTCCACAGTGCCCACCCCAGCCGGGGCGACCACACCGAGGAGTATCAGGCCAAGTACCACGAGTATATGTTGAAGTGCTTTGACCGCCACCCGTGGCTGTGGGCGACCCACGTCTGGAATATGTTCGACTTTGCAGCCGACGCCCGGGATCAGGGCGGCGAGCCGGGCATGAACCACAAGGGTCTGGTCACCTTTGACCGAAAGACCAAAAAGGACAGCTTCTACCTCTATAAAGCATGGTGGAGCGAGGAAAACTTCGTTCACATCTGCTCCAAGCGGTTCACCGACCGTACCGAGAAGGAGATCGAGATCAAGGTCTACTCCAACCAGAACACTGTTGCCCTGTATGCGGACGGCAAAAAGCTGGCAGAGCAGACCGGGGAGCATATCTTTAAGTTCCGCGTGCCGCTGCACGGAAAGGTGGAGCTGAAAGCCGTTGCAGGTGACTGCGTCGACACCGCCAGCTTCCGCAGCGTGGCGAGCCCGAACCCCAGCTACAAGCTGGTAAAAACCAAGTCGAAGAGTGCGAACTGGGTGTAAGGTTTTGGACGGTTCCTGCTTTCCCACAGGGCAGGTGTCAATAGACGGTGAAGTGTTTTTTGCAGAGTATTGCAGAAGGACTCACTGAAAAAAAGAAAAGGAGTTTTGTATGGAAAAAAGAAAACGCAAACTCAATCTAAAAGCTGTGGCGGCCGGTGTTCTGGCAGTTCTGTTCGTTGCAGCTGTGATTGGTACTGCTGTAGCAAATTACTACGCAGTTTCACTGAATACGTATTTCGGTACGTCCAACTACAAGATCAACAACGGCGGCGATCAGGACAATACGTACTTCCAGACCGCTTACGAGGATGAAGGCGAACTGGCTGCACATGAGGAAGAAATCTCCAAGCAGGTAGAGGCGGAAGGTGCTGTTCTGCTGAAGAACGACAACGCTGCTCTGCCGCTGGCTTCTGGCTCGCAGGTCAGCCTGTTCAGCCACTCTGTGGTGGATCCGGTTTATGGCGGCACGGGTTCCGGCTCGGTGGAAGTGACGGAGGATACTCCGACCCTGCGCTCCACGCTGGAAGCGCGGAATATGGGCGTGAACGGTGCTCTGTGGGACTTCTACAAGTCCGGCAACGGCTCTGGCGACCAGTATGCCCGCAGCAATCCTGAGATGCAGGGCAATGGTGGTACCTTCTCCATCAACGAGGTACCATGGAGTGTGATCAGCGCTGAAAGCGGTTTGGAGGATTCCTTTACTGCCTATGGTGATGCTGCGATCGTAATGTTCTCCCGTGTGGGCGGCGAGGGCTATGATCTGGCAGCCAATGAGGACAGTGATACCTCTGTTACCGATGAAGGTGTGACCAACTATCTGCAGTTGAACAGCACCGAGACGGAGATGCTGGAGCAGTTGAAGGCGCTGAAGGATCAGGGCACTTTCAAAAAGATTATCGTCCTGATCAACAGCTCCAATGCATTGGAGCTGGACTTCCTGAACCCGGAAGCCTGCGGCGAGGATTACGGCATCGATGCAGCTCTGTGGATCGGCGGCCCCGGTCAGTGCGGCCTTGATTCCGTTGCAGCCATCCTGGCGGGCGAAGTCAATCCCTCTGGTCGTCTGGTGGATACATGGGCAAACGATAACCTGACGGCTCCCACGGTTGGCAACTTTGGTCAGCTGACTTACTGGGAAAATGCAGACGGCTATGAGCTGAATGAGCGTCAGGATCACTATGCTGTCTATGTGGAAGGCATTTATGTGGGCTATCGTTACTACGAGACCCGCTATGAAGATACCGTGATGGGCACCGGCAACACCTCCGGTTATAACTATACTGCCGATGTGGCTTATCCGTTTGGCTATGGCTTGTCCTATACGGATTTTGCGTGGAGCAACTACTCGGTCAAGGAAAACGCGGACAGCTTTGATGTCTCTGTCACCGTGACCAACACCGGCGCTGTGACAGGCAAGGACGTTGTGGAAGCTTACTTCCAGTCCCCCTACACGGATTATGACAGGGAAAACAAGATTGAAAAGGCTTCTATCGAACTGGCAGGTTTTGGAAAGACGGAAACCCTTGCTCCGGGTGCTTCGGAGACCGTGACGATCAATATCCCCAAGGAAGAGTTGCGCACCTATGATGCCAACAAGGCAAAGACCTACATTCTGGATGCAGGCGATTACTACTTTGCGGTGGGCCGCAATGCACATGATGCACTGAATAACGTTCTGGCCGCAAAGGGTTATTCTGAGGCTGATGGCATGACTGCCGCTGGCAATGCAGATATGACCTTTGCATGGAACAACCCTGCACTGGATACTACTACTTATGCGGTTTCTGCAGTTACCGGCAATGAAATTACGAACCAGTATGAGGAAACGGATGCCAACAACTACTTTGGTGAGGGGACTGTTACCTATTTGTCCCGTTCCGACTGGCAGGGCACCTGGCCTACCGGTACGGTAGAACTGGCAATGAGCGATAAACTTTATACGGATCTGGATGTAGTTCTGGATGACAAGTCTGCAGATTATGAGATGCCGACTTTTGGTGCGGACGGCAACCTGACGCTGGCCAATATGATCGGTAAGGATTACGATGATCCGGAATGGGAACAGCTGCTGGATCAGATGAGCTTTGATGAGATGTCCAAGCTGGTAGGCTGGGCAGCTCACCAGACGCAGGCAGTTCCCTCCATTGCAAAACCGGCGACCAAGGACGAGAATGGTCCTACTGGTCTGAACCAGACCTTCTTTGGCGGCAAGATCAAGGGTATGGCTTATCCTTCTGCCGTGGTGATCGCTTCCACCTGGAACACTGACCTGATGGAAACTGTTGGTGAGTGCATGGGCGAGGATGGCCTGCACACCGGTGTTGCCGGTCTGTATGGCCCGGCAACCAATATTCATCGTTCTGCTTACATGGGCCGTAACTTCGAGTACTACTCTGAGGATCCCTTCCTCTCCGGCAAGATCGCTGCTGCTGAGGTGGAGGGTATCCAGTCCAAGGGCGTGTACGTTTACATCAAGCACTTTGCGCTGAACGATACGGAGAGCCGCTGCCGCTGCATCGCTACCTTTGCCAGCGAGCAGGCAATCCGTGAACTGTACCTCAAGAGCTTTGAAATGGCAGTCACCGAGGGTGGTGCCAAGTGTGTCATGAACTCCTTTGCCCGTATCGGCGGCATCTGGTCCGGCGCACACAAGGGTCTGCAGACCAATATCCTCCGGGGCGAGTGGGGCCTGACTGGCTTCAACCTCACCGACTTCTCCGGCAACGCTGTGTTTGCTACCTACGGCATCTACATGAAGAGCTTTGACGTTGCACAGGGTCTGCTGGCCGGCACCAACAGCTGGGACTCCAGCGCCCAGCAGTGGACTGACGAGCTGCTGAAGCTGTATCAGGGCGATGCCGACATCACGCAGGCCATGCGTGAGTCTACCCACCGCATCCTGTACACGGTGGTCAACTCCAACGCCATGAACGGCGTCACCGCAGAGACCAAGATCGTATCCGTTACTCCTTGGTGGAAGACCGCACTGATCTGCGTTGATGTGGTGCTGGGCGTTCTGGTGGCTGTCAGCATCTTTATGCTGGTCAAGCGCATCAAGGCACGCAAGGCCGCAAAGGCTCTGACTGCCCCGGCGGAAGATCAGGAATAATCAACCCTCCGAAAAATCAGATTTTCGCAAGCGGCAGCCTGCCCCGAAGGCGGGGTGGGCTGCCCTTCTTTTTCAAAAGGAGAGAGCTCAATGGGCGAACAAAAAACAACGGCGTCGAGTGTGAACCGCGCCAAAACCTACCAGCTGGTGCTGTTTCCGCTGAACAACGGCGCAACGAACGTGTACTATGTGCTGGTGCTTTCCTACATCGCTACCTTCGGCAGCAAGGTGCTGGCCCTGAGCATGCTGTTTGCCTCGGTGATGGTCACCGGAATGCGTCTGTTTGACGCCATCACCGACCCCATCATCGGTGCTCTCATGGACCGCACCAACGGCAAGTTCGGCAAGTTCCGGCCTTTCATGGTCATCGGCAACCTCATCATGGCGGCCAGTGTACTGGCGCTGTATTGCCTTACTCCGCTCATCCCCGCCAACGCCATGGGGCTGCGCTACGCCGCCTTTGTGGGGCTGTACGCCGTGTGGGTCATCGGCTACACCTTCCAGACCAGCTGCACCCGCTCCGGTCAGACGGTACTGACCAACGACCCCAAGCAGCGTCCGCTGTTCACCATCTTCAACACCGTGGGCAGCCTGCTGGGCATGGGCGCTATGCAGTTTTTTGCTCCCATCCTTGCCAAGAACTATGAGGGCGGCTACGCCTCTGCCGGGTTCTTCCGCACGCTGGCTCCGGTGGGCATCGTCATCTCTATTCTGCTTACTCTGCTGGCTGTCATTGGCATCTGGGAAAAGGACCAGCCCAAGTATTTCGGCGTCAGCGGCAGCAAAGCCGAGAAGATCAAGGTGCGCGAGTACCTCCAGATCATCAAGAACAACGATCCCATGCAGCGGCTGATGGTGGCCGGTGCAGGCTGCAAGCTGGCACTTTCCATTGCCAACAACACCACTGTGCTGTGTATGCTGTACGGCTGCATGATGGGCAACTACGACGGCCTGTACCTGCCCATGATGGTGCTTGGCTATGTGTTCAGCGTGCCCTTCTTCCTGCTCACCGTCCGCACCAGCCAGAAGGAGGGCCAGAAGGCCAGCCTGATGAAGTACGTCAGCGTGGCGCTGGTGTGCTATGTGGGCGTGCTGGTGCTGCTGCTGCTCTGGGGCCGCGGCGATGCCTTCACCCTGTCCATTCTGGGCGAGAACGGCCTGTCTCTGAACCTGTACACCATCCTGTTCATCGCCTTCTTCGGCATCGGCTACGGCGCTTACTACGCCACCGCCGATATGCCCATCCCCATGGTTGCCGACTGCTCCGACTACGAGACATACCGCAGCGGCAACTACATCCCCGGTATCATGGGCACCCTGTTCAGCCTGGTGGACAAGCTGGTGTCCAGCCTGTCCGCTACCGTTGTGGGTATTGCGGTCAGCTTTGTGGGTTTGCAGAGCCTGCCCACTCAGTATGACCCCTACACCCCGGGCATGAACTGGGTGGTCATCGTGCTGTTCTGCATCATCCCCATGGTGGCTTGGGCGGCTACCCTCATCGCCATGAAGGGCTACACCCTGACCGGTGCCAAGATGAAGGAGATCCAGGCTGTCAACGCCTGCCGCCGCGATGCAGTGGCTAAGGGCATGAAGCTGGAAGAAGCCATGGACAAGTGGCAGACCATGGACCAGCTGCCAGAGGAATACCGGAGCTGAGACGCTGCCTGCGATAAACAAAACAGGGGCTGCTGCACAGGGAAGAAACCTTGTGCAGCAGCCCCTTATTATTATATAAGATCAGTCCTTCTTCTCTGCGGTGCGGGCAAAGAAGTTGGCAAGGACAGCACCGGAGATGTTATGCCACACCGAGAACACGGCGCCGGGGATGGTTGCCAGCGGATACTGTGCAAAGTGGGCAGCGGCCAGAGAGGTGGCCAGACCGGAGTTCTGCATACCGACCTCGATGGAGATCGCGCGGCACTTGGTGGAATCCAGCTTCAGCAGCTTGCCCACGCCAAAGCCGGTGAGGTAGCCCAGCAGGTTGTGCAGGATGACTACGGCAAGGATCAGCAGGCCGCTGGTCATGATCTTGGCGGAGTTTGCGGACACAACGGCGCAGATGATGAGCACGATGGCGGTGGTGGAGACCAGCGGCAGCACGCGGACGGCGTTCTGGGTGAAGGCATGGAAGAAGTGGTTGACCACAAAGCCCAGTGCGATGGGCACCAGCACCACCTTGACGATGGACAGGA